>Ga0307470_10000800_pt1 | contig 13532 bp, 3 predicted proteins | sample atmos_gasesAM3C__FD_204565 | JGI IMG/M metagenome (GOLD analysis project Ga0307470, IMG submission 204565) | Hardwood forest soil microbial communities from Morgan-Monroe State Forest, Indiana, United States - atmos_gasesAM3C_05 | ecosystem: Environmental > Terrestrial > Soil > Temperate forest... | reverse complement strand
CGGATCGACCGCCACACTGAACATGTGAACCAGACGCGCCTCGTTGAGCGCGCTGATCAAGCGGCGCTCGGGCGAATCCGGCGGGAATGCCGACGGCGGCGCGGGATTCGCCACGGGGCCTTGATCTTGATGACCCAGCCGAACGAGCTGCCGGACGACCCGGGGAAAAGCCTGCTGCTCTGCCGCGGGCAGAGTCGCAAAGAGCTGCTCGCCGTGCTCGGCGAGCGCGCCGGCCGCGCCGCCCAGACGATCGTAAGTTTCGAGCGTCAGCAAATTGCCGCGGCGATTCTGAAACAGTTCGTCGAGCAGAAAAGCGATCATCGGCAGCGAACCATCGCCCGCCGCCTCCTTTTCAATTTCGGCGGCCAGATCCCGGGACTCCGTGGTTTCGAACTCCAGCCCGGCCGCGGCGGCGGGCTCGCGAATGATGGCGCGAAAATCCGCAACGCTTGGCGGCGCCATGTCGTAGATTCTGCCGCGGTCCGTCAGCTCGCTGAGGTCGGCGTCCTGGCGTAAGCGATCGTAGAAATCGTTGCGCATCGTTGCTGCTATCCAAACTCTCCCCGACGCGGCCAGCTCCGTCAGAAGCCGCACCAGGGTCTGCCGGTCCGCCGCAGGACTCGACAGCAATTCCTCCAACTGATCGATCGCGACAATGAGGCCGATCCGTTCCGCAGATCTCGATCCGGCTTTGGGCGGCTGCGCCGATTGCAGTGCACGATCGAGCGCGCGCAGCACAGGCGCCGCGGCCGAGGCCGGACTGCCGGCCGCGAGGGCGGCAAAGGCATCGGCGGTCGGGTAGTCTCCGTCGGCCAGCTCCGGCAAGCCGGCGTGGCTTGCGCCCCTCTGCTCCTTCGGGTGGTACAACGCATTCGCAAACGCGCGCAGAAGATCGGTACCCAGTTCCCGGGGCACCACCACGATGCTGCGGAACGACTGGATCCCGTCCGCACCGTCTTCGCGGAACGCCGGCATTCCGCCGGAGCGAAGCGCGGGGACCAACCCTGCCCGAAGGAAAGACGACTTTCCGCAGCCGCTGGGTCCAAGGATCAGCAGGAAGGGGGCAGTGCGGCTACCGCGATAGCGGCCGATGGCGGCTTCGATAAAGCGCGCACGGGCGCGCGCGACATCGAGTTTCCGCCCGAGAAAGAGGGATGCATGCGTCTCGTCGAATGCGGACAGCCCAGGATAGGGAGAGCCTTGCGCCGCGACGTCCCAGATGACTTGACTGTCGTGACGCCTGTGCAGCCACTCCCGCAGGTTGCGCTCGAGTTGGGTGGCGAAATCGTTGACATCGGCAAACACCTGGAAGCCGGCGATGAAGTGGCCGGCGTCGCTGTGAAACCAGCGCTCCCAGAACTGATCGAGCGCCTTTTTCTGCGCGCGCTCCGCATCCACGTTCTCCTCGCTGAACAGGATCTTCTCCGTCTTGCGGTAGACGAGGATGTCCGGCAAACCGTCTTGCCGCAGTTCGCGGGCTTCGCGCGCAGTCTCGAATTCATATTCGGTTCCGGTGCGCGGCGTGCCGTCGGGGCGATCATAAGCCGAGGGCAGATCGGTTCCGATCCGCTTCCAGAAGATGCAGATAACGATGTCATGCTCGCCGGGATTGGGGATTTGGCCTTGAGGCGGCGAGGAGGCATGGTAGTACGCGTGTTCCCAGCGGCTCAGCGAAAATAGCTCGCCCCCGGTGTGTTCCGAATTCAATCGATCGACAACCAGCTGAGCTCGATCGCGCTCCGGCAGAACGTCGTTTGGAGATGAGAGGAAGACCCTGTAGTTGCGCATCAACAAGTTCTCGCCGAGCATCGCGGGACCGCACCGAGGCGGTAAATGCCTGCCCGGTTGGATGCTTACCGATCGGAACACCGAATGCAAGGCTTTACCGCCGTCTTCGCCGTGCATGCGATTGCGGCATGGTGCAAAGCGCCAAGCGCAGGCCTACAGTAAAGTGCTGCCTTGGTGCAATCGGAATATCTCTGCTAGATTGGTGCGCCTCAGGATGGATCCTAAGAGGTGGACGATGCGTCGCATGAGCTTCAGCCCGATGTTGCTGTTGATCTTGGCCGCAGCACTGTCGATACCAGCCGCACAGACACGGAGCATTCGGGTCGATGTAGAAGGCGCTGGATGGGCGGTGGTGCCGAATTCCATTCTGCTCCAACTGCCTGCGGGCCTTGGCCTTCCCCCGGGATTGAAGATCGGTGTTCTCGGGGCACCCCCCGTCACCGTCGATCAGCTCTCCGGGCCCACCGCGCCGACGACGGTGCGGGCGGGATTCACGATCGTCAATGGACGAGCCGTACCCGCTGTTCTCGCCGTGACACCGGATAAAACGAGCGATTCCTTCGACGCGCAGGCGCCTCTGTGGCTGCTGCCGCCTCAGCCTGCGGTCTGCCCCCCGAGTCCGCTGCTCAATTACTACGCCTGTCCGACCAGTCTCTTGGCCGGGATCAAAATCGAATGGGGAGCCCCGGCGCTCGAACAGATCATGTTCGTGAACCTCGGCAGCCCGAAGGGAGTGCAGCTGTATGACTCCTACGATTACAACTGCAATCCACAAGGATTCGATGGTCTCGGGAATGCGTGCAAGTACGACAACGTCGGCACGGCTTACCAAGCGTGGGAGTTGGAATTCAATTGCGCTCCGTCGCAACCTGCGGCGGGTGGTTTGCCCGCCATACCCGGCGGTTGCCCCAACGGCGCCGCGCTTCAATGGCGCGGGATGCTCTATACGGCGTCGGCTGATGTTCTCGATTCGCCGAATCCGACCAGCCCCGACACGGGTCCGGCATTGAACGAGTTCGTCTACAACGCCGGCAAGCTGTATGCGCCGCCGGGATGGCTGTCGTTTGCGGTGACGCTAACGGCCTTGGTCGGACCCAAATGCGAATTTGTGGCCGGCACTCCATTGATCTTTAAAACGATCGTGTTGGCAGTCAACGGGACTCCTTCGGGCACCGTTACTCTGCTCGACGGCGCCACCACGCTGGCCACGGCAACTCTGGATGGTGAGGGCGAAGCGAAATTCACCACATCGCTCACGTCCGGCCTGCACTCGGTTACCGTGGCTTATCAAGGCAACAGCAAGTACGCCCCAAGCCAGTCCGCCGCGGACGTACTTGTCTCGCAAGATCAATACACCTTGCTGAAGCCGCCGGGCTGCCCGTAGGCAGCCGAAAAGTAAAATCCATATCGACGAAGATTCGTCAATACTTGGACCGGTAGGAAACTCTTCAGTAGCCGACGGGGAACTGGTAGGAAACTCTTCAGTAGCCGAAAAAATATCGCTTGGAATCAAAGCGACATGATTCAGAGCTCATCGTCTAGAGAAAATTCAACATAACTAAAATATTTTTGCGACGCTCGTCGCAATTCTATTGACGTGGGTAGAAGAGAGGGCAATTATGTCTAAAACGCTACTTTCCCCTATTGACAGACGAAAATTAATTTTCGTCGGAATGTGGGGGTAACGACGGCTGATACCGAGAGCGTCGTGACTTAACGGACGTAAGTTACAGGGGCATCGTCGGATGCGAAGGGATCCTACAACAGGTATGTTCGCCGCTGGCAGGCATGAGCCATGCCTCGAAGTCCGGGGGATTGCTTCGCACCCGCATTCGGCGACGATAAAGGACCCCAACGCCATTGGGTTCTTCAACACTTCCTAAGTATTCAAACGTAGAAATCACACGTTCAAGCCACGCCTATTGGTTGGGCGTGCTGCGAAGACAATCGTCGGCGCGACCTGCCGCCGGAGATGGGTGTTTCTGTTGCGTCAACGAATCGGCGAATTTCTCTTCGCGCACCGCTCCCATCAATACCAATTCAAGGGGACCAACATGAACGGCACAAGACATTGGAAGGGAAGAATAGGACTCCAACTGCTGAAGTCGGCAGGGGCAGTCGTTCTGGGGACGGCAATCGCAGCGGCCGCGCTTGCGGAAAATCCTCCGCAAGTTGGCACGGGCACCGACAGCGCGCACGTGTTTTTGAATTTCTCCGACGGAAAGACCAACGCCGAATCGCCGACCACGGCCATGAACTACATGGCAGCAATCGATCCCGGACAGGTCAAGATCAACTTCACCACCTGGCTGGTAAACGCCGGGTTCATCTCGGATCCCAGTCAATGGAAGTCGACCGGACAGCAGACGTATACCAACATCCCCGGCGACTATGGTTACGGCAAGATCAACGCGTTCGCCCACATCATCATCTTGAACGCGGCGGATCTCGGATTCATCCGGAACCAATACATTCGCTGCAATCCGGACTGCAAGACCAAAGGCGCGAAGATCTACACGTACCTCGAAAACTATGCACCGACGCAATTTGCCAGGTTGAACCCGGATGGGACGCCCGACACGACCACTCAATTTGCCAACTCGCCGGAGGCGATCAGCATCGCGCTGGAACGGCGTGCCGGGCGCATTGCCGATGTGGCGTTCGAATGGGCACCGGCCTCGAACGGCTCCTCGCCGGGCACAAATTTTGGACAGATTTATGCATACGTTGTGCAGCCCGAGCTCACGAATATTCAATGCCCGGCGCCCGGTGCTCCGACAGGAACTCCCGTGCTCGACTTGAACAACAACCCGGTACTCGACGAGCAGTACGTATGGCCGAGCAATGGCGGCGCCAATCAAGCGTTATGGGACTGCAAATTCAATAACCGAGTCACGCCAACGCATCTGACGCTGGATGCGAACGGCAACGTCGACCTGACGAAGATTGGTTTTCTGAACCCGCGGCCCGACTACACCGTGTATAGCCTGGCCGATTTTGCGCCTGAATTGGATCAACTCGGGACCAAGCAGATGCCCGGCGTCTGCCTGATTTGCCACGGCGGAAACATCCCGAGCAATCTTGCGACGACCCAGAGCTGGGGAGCCACCGGCTTCATCAACGAGTTCCATCCGCTGCCGGCCGATGCGGACAATTCGATATTCGGCGCCGATCGTTCGGTGCTGGGACCGATCTCCGACGCCCCCGGGGCGTACGGTCAAAACATGTCGCAGCCGGCGCAGGAGACCGAACTCAAGAAGTATACTCAGGCCGTTGCCCTCACTTCCGGCGCCACCCTCCCCAGGAATCCGATTTTCAATCCGGACGGCACGATCGGGGGCGGTCAATGGGGGGTTGGCCTATCTCCGAGCCACGAGCTGCAAGTTATCTTCGGCTGGTACAACAACGGGAACGACAGCGACTTCTCGATGCCCGGCACGACTCAAAACGGCCACTTCACGCCGATCGGCTGGCGCGGCTCGGCCCAGGACACGGCCCTCTATCAGCACGTCATAAAGTTCAGCTGCCGTTCCTGCCATCTGAATCGCGAGCCATCTCTCGATTTCAGGACTGCGGCGCAATTCAAAGCTGAAAAGGGAAATGTTCAGCAATATGTATTTCAACCTGAGTGCAACGCGCTGGCGCATCAGATAAAACCTCACAACATCGTCATGCCGCTGGCGAGGATCACGTGGGAGCGATTCTGGAACGGAATCGATTTCAATGCCGATACGGGTGTCGGCAGCAAAAACACGCTTCCGTTCAACGGGATTCCAACCACCGCGAAGACCGACCCGACCTCGCAGGTCAACATGCTGAAGGCGTATTTCGGGTACACGCCGACTTCCTATTGCGCAGGTCATCACTAGCAGACCCGCCGGAAGTTCGATACTCATGACCCGTGCCTGGACCGAAAGGTCCGAGCACGGGACGGCCCGATCGAGCGGCGAAAGGTTTCGTGGCCCATAAAAAAGGCCCCGGACTCTTTCGAGTCCGGGGCCATATCTTTAAATACTTCTTATTGTTTTATTCGGCCGCTTCTGTGTCCCCCGCCGGTACTGCATCATCCGAGTCGCCCACTCCGCCGCTCACATCCATGAAGCTGCGGCGGCGGGTGTCGTCGAACGCACGTCGGCGCCGGGCATGATACGCGAAGCCGGTGCCCGCGGGAATCAATCGGCCCACAATGACGTTCTCCTTCAAGCCGCGCAGGTCGTCCTTCAACCCGCGAACCGCCGCCTCGGTGAGCACCCGGGTGGTTTCCTGGAACGACGCCGCGGAGATGAAGGACTCGGTCGCCAAGGATGCCTTGGTGATGCCCAACAGCATGGGTTCCCAGGTCGACTGGTTCTTGCCTTCGGCCTTCTGCTTCGCAATGACATCGAGCAGCCGGCCGCGATCCATCTGTTCGCCCCGCAGCAGCGCGGAATCGCCGGTCTCCAGGACCTCGATTTTCCGCAGCATCTGCCGCACGATGACTTCGATGTGCTTGTCGTTGATTTTCACGCCCTGCAACCGATACACGTCCTGAATTTCGCGGACCAGGTAGTTCGCCAGCGCTTCGACACCCTGTAGCCGCAAAATGTCATGCGGGTTGGGCTCGCCGTCGGCGATCACTTCGCCCTTCTCCACCTGTTCGCCTTCGAACACATTCAAATGGCGCCACTTGGGGATCAACTCCTCGTACTTGTCGGTTCCCTCGTTGGTGATGATCAGGCGGCGCTTGCCCTTGGTCTCCTTGCCGAAGCTCACGGTGCCGCTGCGTTCCGCCAGAATGGCCGAATCCTTCGGCTTGCGTGCCTCGAACAAATCGGCCACACGCGGCAGACCGCCGGTGATGTCGCGAGTTTTCGACGACTCTTGCGGGATGCGCGCGATGACGTCGCCCACCGACACCTTGGAACCGTCTTCCAAGCTGACGATGGCGCCTGCCGGCAAGGCATACACCGCCGGAATGTCGGTGTTGGCGAACGTGACTTCCTTTCCCTTGGCATTGGTCAGGCGCACGACAGGACGCAGGTCCTTGCCGCCGGAACCGCGCTGTTTGGGATCGAGAACCACGGTGCTGGTGAGGCCGGTGACGTCGTCCACCTGGGTCGTGACGGTGATGCCGTCGACGAAGTCGGAGAACTTGATCATGCCCGCCACTTCCGTAACCACGGGGTGAGTATGCGGATCCCAGTTCGCGACCGATTGGCCCGCGCCCACGACGTCGGCATCGTTCACCGTAATGGTGGCGCCGTACGGAATCTTGTAGCGCTCGCGCTCACGGCCGAATTCATCCACCACGCCCAGTTCGCCCGAACGCGACACCGCAACCAGATGCCCCTTCTCATGACGCACGGTCTTGATGTTGTGCAGACGTATGGTGCCCTTCGACTTGACCTCGACCCCGTTGGCCGCAGCCGCCCGCGAGGCCGCGCCGCCGACGTGGAAGGTACGCATCGTGAGCTGAGTGCCCGGCTCGCCGATCGACTGCGCCGCGATGACGCCCACCGCTTCGCCGATGTTGATGCGATGTCCGCGGCCGAGGTCTCGGCCGTAGCACTGGGCGCAGACGCCGTAGCGCGTTTCGCAGGTGATGGGCGAACGCACCATGACTTGGTCGATGCCCATCTTTTCCAGCAGCTTGACCAGCTTCTCGTCGATCAAAACGCCGGCCTTCACCAGTACCTCGCCGCTGGCCGCCACCACGACATCCTCGGAGACGACGCGGCCCAATACCCGCTCGCCCAGGCCTTCGACCACATCGCCGCCTTCGACGATCGGGGTGATCGACAGACCGTTGGTCGTACCGCAATCGATCTCGGTAACCACCAGATCCTGCGCCACATCGACCAGACGACGAGTCAGGTAGCCGGAGTTGGCCGTCTTGAGTGCGGTATCCGCCAAGCCCTTGCGTGCGCCGTGGGTCGAGATGAAGTACTGCAATACGTTCAACCCTTCGCGGAAATTCGCCGTGATCGGCGTTTCGATGATCGAGCCGTCCGGCTTCGCCATCAGGCCGCGCATGCCGGCGAGCTGACGAATCTGCGCGGCGGAACCGCGCGCGCCGGAGTCGGCCATCATGAAGATGGAATTGAACGACTTCTGACGGACCTTGTTGCCCTTGGTGTCGGTGACCTCATCGGTTCCCAACTTCTCCATCATGGCCTTGGCCACCTGGTCATTGGTACGCGACCAGATGTCGACCACCTTGTTGTAGCGTTCGCCGTTGGTGACCAGACCCGAAGAGTATTGCTCCTGGATCTCCTTCACCTCCTTGTCGGCGGTGGCCAGAATCTTGGTCTTCTGCAGCGGCACCACCATGTCGTCCACGCCGATCGATACGCCCGCGCGGGTAGCATAGTGGAAACCGGTGTACATCAGCTGGTCCGCGAACACGACCGTTTCCTTCAAACCGACGGTGCGGTAGCACGCGTTGATCGTCCCGGAGATCGTCTTCTTGGTCATATCCTGGTTGATGGCATCGAACGACAAGCCATGCGGCAGAATCTCGGACAGCAATGCCCGGCCCGCCGTGGTGGCGACCACCCGAATGTTCTGCACCAGCTGCCCTTTGGGATCGCGGATGTATTCGGACAGGCGTACCTTGACCTTGGCCTGCAGATCGATATTGCGGCTCTCATAGGCGCGATGCACTTCAGCCACGTCGCTGAACGCCATACCCTCGCCCTTCGCCCCCACGCGCTCGCGCGTCATGTAATAGAGTCCCAGCACCACGTCCTGCGACGGAACGATGATGGGATCGCCGTTGGCGGGCGAGAGAATGTTGTTCGACGACATCATCAGGGCGCGCGCTTCGAGCTGCGCCTCGATGGACAGGGGCACGTGGACGGCCATCTGGTCGCCGTCGAAGTCGGCGTTGAACGCCGTACAGACCAGGGGATGCAGCTGGATCGCCTTACCCTCGATCAATACCGGCTCGAACGCCTGGATGCCGAGGCGGTGCAAGGTCGGCGCGCGGTTGAGCAGCACCGGGTGTTCGCGGATCACCTCTTCGAGGATGTCCCACACCTCCGGTCCTTCGCGCTCCACCAGGCGCTTCGCCGCCTTGATGGTCGAGGCTTCGCCGCGCAGCTGCAGCTTGGAGAAGATGAAGGGCTTGAACAATTCCAGAGCCATCTTCTTCGGCAATCCGCACTGGTGCAGGCGCAGGGTCGGGCCCACGACGATGACCGAGCGGCCCGAGTAGTCGACGCGCTTGCCGAGCAGGTTCTGACGGAACCGGCCCTGCTTGCCCTTGATCATGTCGGCCAGGGACTTGAGCGGGCGCTTATTGGTGCCCGTGATCGCACGGCCGCGGCGGCCGTTGTCGAGCAGCGCATCGACCGCTTCCTGCAGCATGCGCTTTTCGTTGCGCACGATGATGTCGGGCGCGTTGAGCTCCAGGAGCCGGCGCAGACGGTTGTTGCGGTTGATCACGCGGCGATACAGATCGTTCAAGTCGGAGGTCGCAAAGCGGCCGCCGTCGAGCGGCACCAAGGGACGCAGATCGGGCGGCAGCACCGGCAGTACGGTGAGCACCATCCACTCCGGCTTGTTGCCGGACTCCATGAAGGCTTCGATCAGCTTCAGGCGCTTCGACAGGCGCTTGATCTTCGTCTCTGAGTTCGTGTTCGCCATGTCCTCGCGAACCTTCACGACCTCGGAGGGCAGATCCATGGACTTCAGCAGTTCATGAACGGCTTCGGCGCCCATGCGGGCATCGAACTCATCGCCGTGCTCTTCGATGGACTCGAGATACATCTCGTCGGTGAGCAGCTGTCCGCGCTGCAGCGAGGTCATGCCCGGATCGACCACCACGAAGGCCTCGAAGTAGAGCACGCGCTCGATCTCGCGCAACGTCATGTCGAGCATCAGGCCGATGCGGGACGGCAGCGACTTCAGGAACCAGATGTGCGCGGTGGGGCTCGCCAACTCGATATGGCCCATGCGCTCGCGGCGCACCTTGGACTGGGTCACTTCGACGCCGCACTTCTCGCACACCACGCCGCGGTGTTTCAGGCGCTTGTACTTGCCGCACAGACATTCGTAGTCCTTCACGGGCCCGAAGATCTTGGCGCAGAACAAGCCGTCGCGTTCCGGTTTGAACGTCCGGTAATTGATGGTCTCAGGCTTCTTCACTTCGCCGTACGACCAGGAGCGGATCATGTCCGGAGACGCAAGTCCGATCTTGATCGAATCGAAATTCTCGACCGGCACTTGCTGCTTGAACAACTTGAGTAAGTCTTTCATTGGATTAGGCCTCGCTCTCTAGTTCGATGTTGATGGCCAAGGAGCGAATCTCCTTCACCAAGACATTGAACGATTCCGGCATGCCGGCTTTCATTTCGTGGTTGCCGTCGACAATCGCCTTGTACATCTGCGTGCGGCCGTTGACGTCGTCCGATTTGACGGTGAGCATTTCCTGCAAGGTGTACGCGGCGCCATATGCCTCCAGCGCCCACACTTCCATCTCGCCGAAGCGCTGACCGCCGAATTGCGCCTTGCCGCCCAGCGGCTGCTGGGTAACCAAGCTGTACGGTCCGGTGGATCGCGCGTGCATCTTGTCGTCGACCAGGTGGTTGAGCTTCAACATGTACATGTAGCCCACGGTCACCGGGCGTTCGAATTGCTCGCCGGTGCGGCCGTCGTGCAGGGTCGTCTGGCCCGATGTCGGCAGGTCGGCCAGCGTCAGGAGATTCTTGATCTCCTCTTCGCTCGCGCCGTCGAACACCGGGGTCGCCATCGGCACGCCCTTTTTCAAATTGGCGGCGAGTTCGACGACTTCGGCGTCGCTCATGGTCTTGATGTCTTCCTTCTGGCCGCCGGTCTCGTTGTAGACCTGACCCAGGAACTTGCGCAGTTCCGCGACGGCATGCTGCGCTTCCAGCAACTTGCCTATCTTGGCGCCAAGACCCTTGGCGGCCCAGCCCAGGTGAGTTTCCAGTATTTGACCGATGTTCATGCGCGAAGGCACGCCCAGGGGGTTCAACACGATGTCCACCGGGGTACCGTCCGCCATGTACGGCATGTCTTCGACAGGCACGATGGACGAGATCACGCCCTTGTTGCCATGGCGTCCCGCCATTTTGTCGCCGGGCTGCACCCGGCGCTTCACCGCCAGGTACACCTTGACCATCTTGAGCACGCCAGGAGCCAAATCGTCTCCCGCGGTGATCTTGGCCTTCTTTTCCTCGAAGCGCTTTTCGAAAGCCTTGCGTTGGCCTTTCAATCGCTCGGAGACGGTTTCCAGCTGGGCGTTCGTCTCTTCGTCCTTGAAGCGAATCTCGAACCACTGCTCGCGGGGCAGGTCGGCGAGGTATGCGTCGTCGATCTGCGTGCCCGATTTGAGCTTCTTGGGGCCCGCTTCGGCGGCCTTGCCCTCGATCATGCCGCGCACGCGCTGGAACAAATCGTCTTCCAGAATGCGCTGCTGATCGGCCAGATCCTTGCGTACCCGCTCGAGCTCCGATTTCTCGATCGCCAAGGCGCGCGAGTCTTTCTCGACTCCATCGCGCGTGAACACGCGCACGTCGATCACCGTGCCGTCCATGCCCGGGGGCACGCGCAGCGAGGTGTCCTTAACGTCCGAGGCCTTTTCGCCGAAAATTGCGCGCAGCAACTTCTCTTCCGGCGTCAATTGCGTTTCGCCCTTCGGCGTGACCTTGCCCACCAGAATGTCGCCGGCGCGCACTTCGGCGCCGATGAAGGCGATGCCCGCTTCGTCGAGCTTGGCCAGCGCCGAATCGCCCACATTGGGAATGTCGGCGGTGATTTCTTCAGGTCCCAACTTGGTGTCGCGCGCGACGCAGGTCAGCTCTTCGATGTGGATGGTCGTGAAGCGATCTTCCTCGACCACACGCTCGGAGATCAGGATCGAGTCCTCGAAGTTGTAGCCGTTCCACGGCATGAAGGCCACGAGCAGGTTCTGACCGAGCGCGAGCTCGCCCAGATCCGTGGATGGACCGTCGGCCAGGACGTCGCCGCGCTTGATCGCATCCCCGGCCTTCACCAGCGGCCGCTGGTTGATGCAGGTGTTCTGATTGGAACGCGTGTACTTGGTGAGCGAATAAATGTCGACGCCGGGTTCGCCGGCCGTCGTTTCATCGTCGTTCACCCGCACCACGATGCGCGAGGCATCGACGGAATCCACGCTGCCGCCGCGCCGCGCCACGACGGTGACGCCGGAATCGATGGCAACCGCCCGTTCCATGCCGGTGCCCACCAGCGGCGTTTCCGAACGCAAGGTCGGAACCGCCTGGCGCTGCATGTTCGATCCCATGAGCGCCCGGTTCGCGTCGTCGTGCTCGAGGAACGGAATCAAGGATGCCGCCACCGAAACGATCTGCTTGGGCGACACATCCATGAAATCGATCTTGTCGGGGGCCGACAGGGTGAACTCGTTCTGCGTGCGGCAGGAGATCAGATCATCGGTGAACTCGCCCTTCTCGTTGAGGGTGGCGTTCGCCTGAGCGATCACGTATTGGCCTTCTTCGATGGCCGACAGGTAGTCGATCTTGTCGGTAACCTTGCCGTTCGAGACGCGGCGATACGGAGTCTCCAGGAATCCGTAGTCGTTGGTTCGGGCATACACGGCCAGCGAGTTGATCAAACCGATGTTCGGGCCTTCCGGCGTTTCGATCGGGCACACCCGGCCGTAATGCGTCGGATGCACGTCGCGCACTTCGAAACCGGCACGCTCGCGCGTCAGGCCGCCTGGGCCCAATGCGGATACGCGGCGCTTGTGCGTGACCTCCGACAGCGGATTGTTCTGGTCCATGAACTGCGACAGCTGCGAGGACCCGAAGAACTCCTTCACCGCGGCCGCGACCGGCTTCGCGTTGATCATCTCCTGGGGCATGATGGGCTCGCTCTCGGCGATCGTCAGGCGCTCCTTGACGGCGCGCTCGACGCGCACCAAACCGATGCGGAAGGCGTTCTCAGCCATTTCACCCACGCTGCGCACCCGGCGGTTGCCCAGGTGGTCGATGTCGTCCACGTGGCCATTGCCGTTGCGGATGTCGATCAAGGTCTTCATGACCTCGATGATGTCCTCTTTGCTCAGAACGCCCGAGCCCGTGATTTCCTCGCGGCCCACCCGGCGATTGAACTTCATGCGGCCGACCGGCGACAGATCGTAGCGCTCGCCGTTGAAGAACAGATTCTGGAACAGGTTCTCGGCGGCGTCCTTGGTCGGCGGCTCGCCGGGACGCATCATTCGATAGATCTCGACCAGCGCCTCGAGGCGCGTCTTGGTCGGATCGATGCGCAAGGTGTCCGAGATATACGGACCGCGGTCCAAATCGTTGACGTACAGGGTGCGGATCTGCTCGATGCCGTTTTCGATCAGCTTCCCCACGGTCGGCACGGTGAGAATTTCATTGGCCTTCGCCAGAATTTCGCCGGTTTCGGTGTTGACGATGTCGTGGGCCAGGACCTTGCCCTGCAGGTATTCCGTGGGCACGGGCAGGCGCTTGACCTGGGCCTCTTCCAGTTCGCGAACGTGGCGCGCCGTAATGCGGCGGCCTTCCTCGACGATGACCTTCTTGCCGACGCGAATCTCGAACGCAGCCGTCTCGCCGCGCAAGCGCTGCGGGATGATCTCGAACTCGATTTCCTTCTTCGACAGATGGAACACGTTCTTTTCGAAGAAGATGTCGAGCACCTGCTCCTCGGTGAAGCCGAGGGCGCGCAGGATGATGGTCACCGGCAGCTTGCGCCGGCGGTCGATGCGCGCGAATACGCAATCCTTCGGGTCG
>Ga0307470_10000799_pt1 | contig 13541 bp, 13 predicted proteins | sample atmos_gasesAM3C__FD_204565 | JGI IMG/M metagenome (GOLD analysis project Ga0307470, IMG submission 204565) | Hardwood forest soil microbial communities from Morgan-Monroe State Forest, Indiana, United States - atmos_gasesAM3C_05 | ecosystem: Environmental > Terrestrial > Soil > Temperate forest... | reverse complement strand
CTGATCGACACGAAGACCCGGGCACTCGCGCTGGCGCGCGAGTTCGAGAGCCGCATCGAGGCCTCGCGCCCGCTGACGGTGCGCTGGTCGGGCTGCCCGGCTTCGTGCGGCAACCACTACACGGCGGACGTGGGCCTGCAGGGCTGCAAGGTGAAGGTGAACGGCAAGATCGTCGACGGCGTTCACGTGTTCGTCGGCGGCCGCGGCGGGCTCGAGCCGCGCGCCGGCGAGAAGGTGTTCGCCGACGTGCCGTGCGACGACCTGCCCGAAGTGCTCGACCGCCTGATTCGCTTCTTTCCGCGAGGTGACCGGAAGAAGGAAGAGGAGGAGGCATGAGCCACCGCCTGGTCTCGTTCGTGGGCGCCGGACCCGGCGATCCAGACCTGATCACGCTCAAGGGGTTGCGCCGCCTTCGCGAGGCCGAAGTGGTCCTGCACGACCGGCTGGTGCCCCACGAGCTCCTCGACGAGGTCAGCCCAGGCGCGACAGTGGTCGACGTCGGCAAGACTCCAGGGCGACCCTGCGTGGGCCAGGGGCAGATCAACTGGCTCCTGGTGGACTGGGCGCGGCGACGCGAGCACGTCGTCCGGTTGAAGGGCGGCGACCCGGCGGTTTTCGGCCGCCTCGGAGACGAGATCGAGGCCGTTCGATCGGCGGGGATCGCATTCGAGGTGATCCCGGGCGTGACCGCGGCCTCCGCGGCGGCCGCGCGTCTCGGCATCTCGCTCACCCGGCGCGGGAGCGCCTCGACCCTCGTTTTCGCGGCAGGCACCGATCAGTCCGGTCATCACTCGGCCGCGCTCGACTGGGACCTGCTGGCGCGCGCGGAGGGGACCCTGGTCTTCTACATGCCGGTCGGCTCGCTCGAGCCGATCACGGCCGCGCTGACCATGCTTGGCCGCGACCCGCGCGAGCCGGCGATTCTGGTCGAGCGCGTGGGCACGCCCGGCGAGCGGGTCATCGCGAGCAGGCTCGGCGATATCGCCGCGGAGGGTCGCGCGGCGGGCGTCGCCGCGCCGGCGATCCTCGTGACCGGACCGACGGTCGCCGCCGCGTCCGTGCCGCTCACGCTCCGGCGCGCGGCGAGCCCCGCGGCCGTCTGAGCGATGCCCGACTACTTTCCCGCGTTTCTCGATCTGCGCGGGCGGCGATGTCTGGTCGTGGGCGGCGGCGAGATCGGCGAGCGCAAGACGCATGCGCTCCTCGACTGCGGCGCCCGGGTGACGATCGTGAGCCCTTCAGTGACAACGCGGCTGGCGGCGCTCGCCGCGAGCGGTCGCCTGGTCCATCGGGCCCGGCCGTTCCTGCGGTCCGATCCCCGCGGCTGCGCGCTGGCCGTCGCCGCGACGGGCGATCCCCGCGTCGACCGTGTGGTGGCCGCCGCGGCACGCCGATGGCGAGCCCTCGTGAACGTGGTCGACCGGCCGCAGCACTGCGACTTCATCGTGCCCGCCGTCCTTCGCCGCGGCGAGCTTCAGATCGCCGTCTCGACCGGCGGCCGCAGTCCCGCCATCGCCCGTGAGATCCGCCGGCGGCTCGAGCGGTTCTTCGGCCCCGAGTACGGCGAGCTGATCTCGCGCGCCGGCGAAGCGCGGAACTGCGCCCGCGCAACGGCGCGAACGTCCGCCGAGAGGATCGAGGCCGGCGAGCGCGTCGCCCGTCTTGTGCTCGCCGGTCGCCTGCCGGCCTAGGGCGCGATCGGCGCCGCGACGACGCCTTCTGCTTCCAGACGCGCCGCGGTCCGCAGCAGGTGCGCCTCCATGAACGGCGCGCCGATGAGCTGGACACCGAGCGGCAGCGGACCGGCCCCGGCCAACCCCGCGATCGGGACGGAAAGAACCGGCAGGCCGACGAACGACCAGGGCTGCGTGAAGGCGCCGAGGTGCCCTCGCGTCACGACCTCGACGCCGTCGACCGTCGTCGTGCGCGGCGCGCCGATCGGCGGCGCGGGATAGGGCGTGGTCGGCGCGACGACCACGTCCACGTCCCGAAAGACCTCGCGCACGCGCTCAGCGAACCAGGCGCGAAACCGCTGCGCTCTCAGATAGACGGCCGCGGGTACCAGCGCGCCCGCGCGAAAGCGGTCGCGGGTCATGGGATCGAAGTCCTTGGCGCGGCGCTTGAGGTCGTCGAGGTGGTTGAAGGCGCCCTCGGTGGACGTGATCACCGACGCGGCGGCGCGCGCCCGCTGCACCTCGGGAATGGTGACCCGGCGGCTCGCGCCGAGGGCGCGGGCCACGCGCTCGACGGCGGCGAAGGCAGCGGGCTCGGCGAGCTGCGCGAAGTGGCCCCCGGCGACCGCGACCCGGAGGCCGGCGATCCCCTGGTCAAGCCCCGGCGTGGTCGGCTCGGCGGGGCGAGCATCGCAGTCGGGATCGGCGCCGTCGGGCCCCTGGATCGCGTCGAACGCGAGGGCGAGGTCACGGACCGAGCGCGCCAACGGCCCGACATGATCCAGGCTGCCGGCGAAGAGGACGACGCCGGCCCGCGACACACGCCCGAACGTTGGCTTGAGGCCAAAGACACCGCACAGCGCCGCCGGGACGCGAATCGAGCCGTTCGTGTCCGAGCCGAGGCTCAGCGGCACCAGGCCCGCAGCGACCGCAGCGGCCGACCCGCCCGACGAGCCGCCGGCCATCCGTGTGAGGTCGTGCGGGTTGCGGGTCGGGCCGTAGTGCGTGTTCTCCGTCGTGAAGCCGAACGCGTACTCGTCCATGTTGAGGCAGCCGACCAGGACGGCGCCGGCGTGACGGAGCGCGGCTACCGCCGCGGCGTCGCGTTGCGCCGGCGGGTGTTCGGCGTGAATGCGCGAGCCGGCCACCGTCGTGACGCCGCCGACATCGAAGAGGTTCTTGACGGCGAACGGAACGCCCGCGAGGGGGCCGGGATCACCGCCCGTGGCGACGATCCGGTCGATCCGGTCCGCGTCGGCGATGGCTATCTCGGCGAGCACCCGGGTAAAGCAGTTGAGCATCCGGCCGCGCCGGGCGATCCGATCGAGCACACCGGTCACCACGTCGCGCGCGGACGTGCGGCGAATACGGATGGCGTCGACGATCCCGGCCGCGGTGAGATCCGCGCCGACGCTCACAGGCGAAAGACCGGCGGGGGCTCGACGTCGTCGGGCAGCGGGAACTCAACGAAGAGCTGGGCATAGACGAGGAGCCCCGCGAGGTTCTCGGCGATCGCGGCCGCGCTGCCCGGCTCGAGCGGCAGGCCGAGCGCCGCAGCCAGCCGCTCGACGTCGGCTTCGGTCGGTACGTCCATCGGTCGACCGTAGCACCTGCCGCCTCCCACCGGCAACGGGCGCTCGTCGTCGCCGCCACGCTCCGGCATGCCCGGCGCTTGGGCAAACCGCGGTGGCTGCTCATTCGGCGGGCATCGGGCGCGCGGAACGTCACGCTAACTTCGCATCAACGTTGAGCCCTCGTCGCGGCACGCGCCTTGCTGCCCCGAGGGGCGCGCGCGACAACGACGTCGCATCGGCTGGTGATGCTCAGGGCTGAGCGTCATTTCTTGATGGGGCGACGCGCTGCGCGCGCGGCCCGAGGAGGGCACGACCGTGACCGAAGCAACGAGACGCACTCTACCGTGGAGGATCTTCGCAGCCCTGGTCGTGGCATGCCTGCTAGCGGTCGGTGGCTGGGTGTTCGCCCAGGACAAGCCCTCTGCTCCGGCCGCTGCGGCCGCGGCGGCTGCTCCCGCACCGCCGCCGTCAAAGCCTGATCCCGCCGGAACGGCCACGGGCGGCATCGCGGACGTGACTGCGAAGGAGGCGGGCAAGCCCACCCTGACCGAAGTCGCCGACTTCGCGGGCCACAACCGCGTCTCGCTCAACCTGATGTGGACGCTGCTCACCGGCTTCCTCGTCATGTTCATGCAGGCGGGCTTCGCCCTCGTCGAGACAGGCTTCACGCGCGCGAAGAACGTCGCGCACACCATGATGATGAACTTCATGGTGTACGCGATCGGCATGACCGGCTACTGGATCTGTGGCTTTGCCCTGCAGATGGGCGGTCTCGGGCCCATCGCTACGATGGGCGGCACCGGCGTCCTCGACAGCGAGTTCACCATCTCGCTCTTCGGCAAGGACTTCGGCCTGTTCGGGATGAAGGGCTTCTTCCTGGCTGGGTCCAGTTACGACGTCGCCGTGTTCGCGCTGTTCCTGTTCCAGATGGTGTTCATGGACACGGCGGCCACGATCCCGACCGGCGCGATGGCCGAGCGCTGGAAGTTCTCGTCATTCGTCGTCTTCGGATTCTTCATCTCGATGTTCACCTATCCGATCTTCGCCAACTGGGTGTGGGGCGGCGGCTGGCTTTCCCAGCTCGGCAAGAACTTCGGGCTCGGCCACGGCCACGTCGACTTCGCCGGCTCATCGGTCGTACACATGGTGGGCGGTGTCACCGCGCTCGCCGGCGCGTTGGTGCTGGGACCGCGCATCGGCAAGTACAACAAGGACGGCTCGGCGAACCCGATCCCCGGCCACAACATCCCGATGGGCGTGCTCGGGTGCTTCATCCTGGCCTTCGGGTGGTTCGGCTTCAACCCGGGCAGCACGCTGGCCGGTGGTGATCTCCGCATCTCGGTCATCGCCGTCAACACCATGCTGGCATCGGCGTCCGGCGCGATCTTCGCGATGTTCTACATGGGGTGGAAGTATGGCAAGCCCGATCCGAGCATGATGGTCAACGGCATGCTCGCCGGTCTCGTCGCGATCACCGCGCCCTGCGGTTTCGTGTCGAGCTTCTGGGCGTTCTTCATCGGCGCCGTGTCCGGCGTGCTGGTCTGCTGGGCCGCGGTGTTCATCGAGACGGTGATGAAGATCGATGATCCGGTCGGCGCCATCGCCGTCCACGGCGTCAACGGGGCGTGGGGCGTGCTGAGCCTCGGCCTCTTCTCCGACGGCACGTACGGCGACGGCTTCAACGGCGTCGAGGGCACGGTGCGCGGTCTCTTCTACGGCGGCGCGAGCCAGTTCGTGGCGCAGGTGATCGGCACCAGCGTGTGCTTCGTGTTCGTCTTCTCGGCCTCGTGGGCGTTCTTCAAGGTCTATGACCTGGTCTTCGGCATGCGCGTCAGCCCCGAGGTGGAGCTCGAAGGTCTGGACGTGCCCGAGATGGGCGTCCACGGATACCCCGAGGTCCAGGGGCCCGCGACGCTCGTTCACGCGATGGGACTCTCCACGCCGAGGGCGTCGGCCGTGTCGATGACGGCGTCGCCCGAGCGTGCACGGTAAGGAGCGATGAAGAGAGTCGAAGCGATCATCAAGCCGTTCAAGCTCGATGACGTGAAGGACGCGCTCACGGCGGCCGGCATCATCGGCATGACCGTGACGGAAGTACGAGGTTTCGGGAGACAGAAGGGTCACACCGAGATGTATCGCGGCAACGAGTACACGGTCGATTTCCTGCCGAAAATGAAAGTAGAAGTCGTCGTCCCCGATGGCGTCGCCGACAAGGTCGTGGCGCTGATCACCGCGGCCGCTCGGACCGGCAGCATAGGTGACGGGAAGGTGTTCGTGTCGCCGCTCGGGGATGCTGTGCGCATTCGTACGGGTGAGCACGGCGAGAACGCACTCTAAGACGGGAGAGAATCCAAAATGAATGAATGGCGAAGGTGTATAGCGGTGTTCGCAGGGCTTGCACTGGCGGGAGCTGTGGCGACACCGGTGCCTGCGTCGGCGCAGTCGTCCAGCCCCGCCTCGGCGCAGACCGAGGTGCAGCAGGCTCAGGCGCCCGCGCCGAGCCCGGCCCAGCCCGCCCCGGGCCAGACGCCGGCGGCGGCGGCGCTAGCGGCCGTGGCGGAGCCGCCCGGCCCGAATACAGGGGCAATTTCCCTCTCGGGGGGCACTGACTGGGCCTCGGCCTACTACTTCCGCGGCATCGCGACCACCCAGAACGGCGGGAACAACGTTCAGCCCTACGCGGAGATCGGGTTTCGCCTCCTGGAGAACATGGGACCGCTGACGTCGCTGTCCGTCGCGCCCGGGATCTGGACCAACTTGCACACCGGCGGAGGTCTGGTCGTACCGCCTTCCGATCCAAAGGGCTGGACGGAGACCGACTTCTACTTCAAGGTCAGCGCCGTGTGGTGGGAGGTGCTGACGACGTCGGCGACCTTTACCTATTACACGAGCCCCAACAACACCTTCACGACCTACTCCGACATAGGGCTCGGCTTCTCCCTCAACGACTCCAAGTGGCTGGGGGCCTTTGCCTTGAACCCGTCGGTCCTGTTCGCCTTCGAGACCACGGGGGAGGCGCTGGTCGCCGACGGAAAGAAGGGCATCTACGTGCAGATCGGTCTCGCCCCCGGATACACATTCTTCGCCGAATCGTCATACCCCCTGACCATCAGCCTGCCCATGACCCTCGGATTGAGCGCCAAGGACTATTACACGGTCAACGGCCAGAATCAGACGGTCGGATACTTCTCGTGGGGGCCGCTCATCACCATGCCCCTCAAGTTCATTCCCCCAAAATTCGGGAGCTGGTCCGCCAAGGCGGGGGTGCAGTTCCTGATGCTCAACAGCAACCTCCAGCGGGTCAACACGGGCGGTGATGGATTCGTGCCGATCGGGTCCGTCGGCCTGGCGCTCACTTACTAACGGTGGGCGAGGAGTCGAGGGCAACACTGTGGCCGAAGAACATGACCGTAGCGAAGACTCGGCCGGTCTCGGCGCGCTGACGCGCCTGGTCACCAATGCGATCCCGCCACTCATCACCCAGCTGGCGACCTCGAGCCCCGGGAGGGTCTATCGCGACGCTCTCGAGTTTCTCGAGCGTCCTCTGCTGGTCCACGCGCTCGAGCTGACGGGCGGCAATCAGCTCCAGGCCGCCCGGCTGCTCGGGCTCAACCGCAACACCCTCCGGAAGCGCTGCCGGCAGCTCCGCCTCACGTTGCCGCGTCGATCGGGGCGAACGCCCGGCGGCCGGACCGCGACGCCTATCGCCTAGATCTGAAGTCCTCGCGCCTCGGGCGGGCCGGTGCCGTAATATGGCTGACAGCCCTATGATTTCTGACGTGGGAGCGCTCGCGAGCCAGATCGTCGAGGGCTCGACCCGCGCCCTGGCGCGCGGGCTCACGTGGGCCGAGTCCGGGGGCCAGCGGGCCGAAGCCCTGAGCACGCGCCTGTACCCGCACACCGGGCGTGCCCAGATCGTCGGCGTCACGGGGGCGCCCGGGAGCGGCAAGAGCACCCTGGTCCGCGGGCTGGCGCTGGTCGCGCGGGCCCGCGGTCGAACCGTCGGAGTCGTTGCCGTCGATCCTTCCTCGCCATTCTCAGGCGGCGCGATTCTCGGCGACCGGATTCGCATGAACGATCTGGCTCTTGATCCCGGTGTCTTCATCCGCTCGATGGCGACGCGCGGCGCCCTGGGTGGCCTCTGTGGCGCCGCGGCGGACGCTGTCGACCTCATGGATGCCGCCGGGCGAAGCCTCGTCCTCGTCGAGACCGTTGGCGTCGGGCAGGACGAGGTGGACGTGATGCGTCTGGCCCAGACGGTGATCGTCGTCTCAGTCCCGGGTCTCGGCGACGACGTCCAGGCACTCAAGGCGGGCGTTCTCGAGATCGCCGACGTGCACGTCGTCAACAAAGCCGACCGCGACGGCGCCGACCGCACCTTGGCCGAGATCCGCGCGATGCTCACGCTGCTCCCGGCGGCGGAGGAAGTTTGGATGCCGCCCGTCCTGTCGGCGGTGGCGGCGCGCGACGAAGGCATCGAGCCTATCGCCGACGCCCTTGATAGCCACATGGCTTACCTCAAGACGAGCGGCGAGCTCGATCGGCGCCGCCGGCGGATCGTCACCGCGCGCGTGCTGAAGATCGCACAGGACCTGGTCGCCGAGACGGTGCTCGACCGCGACGCCCTCGGCGCCGAGGGCGTCGCGCTGCTCGAGCGTGTGGCGCGGCGCGAAGTGGCGCCGCACGCGTGCGCCCGGCTATTCCTGGACCGGACGGCTCGCAGGACACAAGGAGGTGTCTGATGAACATCGCGAACATTCTCGCGCGCAAGGGCTCGATGGCCGTGACGGTCCGCCCGGAGCAGTCGATCCGGGAGGCGCTCGGTCTCCTGGAACGCCACAACATCGGGGCGCTCATCGCCGTGCAGGGCGAGAGCCCGGTCGGCATCCTCTCCGAGCGCGACATCGTGCGGGAAGCGGCGCGGAACGAGAAGTTCTTCACCCGCACCGTCGCCGACCTGATGACGCGTGATGTCATCACCGGGCAGCCCCACGACGATCTCTTGACGGTGGCGCACACGATGACCGAGCGGCGCATTCGCCACCTGCCAGTCGTGGACAAGGACCGGCTGATCGGCATGGTGTCGATCGGCGACGTGGTGAAGGCGCAGCGCGATCACTATCAGGGCGAGGTCGACACGCTGCAGACGCAGCTCCTCGCCGGCGAGCGCGGGCTCAAGCATTGACGACGACCACGGGGATGCCGGCGCGGCCGCTCCGCGTCGCGATCATTGGCGCCGGACCGACCGGCTTCTACGTCGCCGATCACCTGCTCCGCAAGCCGGGCGTGACGGTCGAGGTCGACATGTTCGACCGGCTGCCGACGCCGTACGGGCTCGTGCGTCTGGGTGTGGCGCCCGATCACCAGAAGATCAAGTTCGTCACCAACGCCTTCGACAAGGTCGCCGCCTGTCCGGGCTTCCGCTTCTTCGGCGGCGTCGACTTCGGCAAGCACGTGACGCTCGCCGATCTGAAGACGCACTACCATCAGATCGTCTACTGCACCGGGGCGCAGACCGATCGGCGCATGGGCATTCCGGGCGAGGATCTGGCGGGCAGCCATCCGGCGACGGAATTCGTCGCGTGGTACAACGGCCATCCCGACTATCGCGACTGCGTGTTCGATCTCTCGCAGGAGAGCGTGGCGGTCGTCGGTGTCGGGAACGTCGCCGTCGACGTCGTGAGGATCCTGTGCCGGACGCCGGAGGAGCTGGCGACGACTGACATCGCCGACTACGCACTGGAAGCGCTCAAGAAGAGCCGCGTGAAGGAAGTCTACCTGCTCGGCCGCCGCGGACCCGCCCAGGCCGCGTTCACCAATCCCGAGATCCGAGAGCTCGGCGAGCTTCCGGATGCCGACATCAGCGCCGATCCCGCGGAAGTCGAGCTCGACCCGCTGAGCCGTGCCGCCGTCGAGCGTAGCCAGGACCGCGCCACCGTCAAGAAGGTCGACATCCTCCGCGAGTACGCGCAACGCCCGGCCGCCGGCCGGTCGCGGCGCCTCGTCCTGAGGTTCCTGGTCTCGCCGGTCGAGCTGATCGGCGACGACGCCGGCCGCGTCGCCGCGATGCGCCTGGTGCGGAACGAGCTCTACGCGACGTCGACGGGCGCCCTGCAGCCGCGCGCCACCGATCGCTTCGAGACCATCCCGGTCGGCCTCGTGTTCCGCTCGGTCGGCTACCGCGGCGTGCCCCTCGCAAGTGTGCCGTTCAACGAGAGCTGGGGCGTCATCCTCAACGACAAGGGCCGCGTGCTCGATCCGGGGACCAAGCAGCCGCTGGTGGGCGAGTACACCGCCGGGTGGATCAAGCGTGGTCCGACGGGCGTCATCGGGACCAACAAGCCGGACGCCGCCGAGACGGTCGAGTGCATGTTCGAGGACCTCGCCCTGGGCGCCGTGCTGGAGCCCGCGCACCCGGAGCCAGCCGCAGCCGACGCGCTCGTGCGCCAGCGCCAGCCGAGCTTCGTTTCCTACGCCGACTGGCTCAAGCTGGACGCGATCGAGGTGGCGCAGGGCCGCGCCCAGGGCCGGCCGCGGGTGAAGCTGACGAGCGTCGAGGAGATGCTGGCCGCGCTCGGCCGCTGAGTCTCAGCGCGAGATCGTCAGCCGCTCGCGCCCGTAGTTGTCGTCGTCCTGCCAGGGTCGGCCCTCCGCGAAGCGCGTCGACCGGAAGGGTGTGAGGTCGACCGTACGCGGCTTGCCGTCGACGATCCATTCGGCCAGACAGCGGCCGATCGCCGGCGAGGTCTTGAACGACGTGCCGGAGTCGCCCAGCATGCAATAGAGTCCCGCGACCGACGGGATCTGATCGATGATGGGCCGGCCGTCGGCGCTCATCATGATCATCCCGGCCCAGCCGCCGCGCATCGTCGCATCGCCGAAGACCGGCAAACGGGCGGCCAGCGCCTTGCGACAGATCGCCACGAAGTCTGGATCGACGCCCTCGTCGAACCGGTCCGGGTCCGCGTGCGCCACGCCGAGCTCGACGCCGATCAGTGTCGTCGCCGAGCCCTCGGGTCTGAGCCATGAGTGATGGACCGCGTCGATCACCACGCAGTGCCGCGCATTGAATCCGGCCGGCCAGCGGAAGATCGAGATCTGGATCCGGTAGGGCGCGAGGCCGAAGTCGAGTCCGAGAGGCGCCAGCAGGCGGGTGGCCCACGCCCCCGGAACCAACACCACCGCGGGCGCCGCGACTGGTCCGGCGGAAGTCTCGACGCCCGTGACCCGCCCGCGCTCGGTCACGATCCGCGTCACCTCGCAACCGGTCTCCAGGGTTACTCCGAGCCGCCGGGCTGCGTCAGCGAAGGCGAACGTGGTGGCATTGGGATCGGCGAATCCCGAGTCGGGCTCCCAGGCGGCGGCGCCGACGTCGTCGACGCGGGCGCCGGGCAGGAGGTCGCGCACACGGTCCGGGGCGATCGCCTCGGTCGCGATCCCCAGGCGTTGCTGCCGGGCGACGTTCCGGGCCAGGGCCTCCTCATAGCCGGGGGGCACGATTTGAAGGAACCCGATGGGCTCGAAGCCGCAGTCACCGCCCACGATGTTCCGGAAGTCACGGAAGATCTTGAGACTTTCGAATGCCAGCCGGGACTCGGCTTCGTTGGTGTAGTGCATGCGAACCAGGGACCCCGACTTGCCGGTGGCCCCCGCGGCGAGGTGTTTTCGCTCGATTAGCAGGACATTTTTCACCCCACGCGCCGCCAGGTGGTACGCGGTGCTCGCCCCGTTCACCCCGCCGCCGACGACGACCACGTCCGCCCGCTTCATGCCCGCCATGCTTACCGCCCCCCGCCGAGAGTTTGCTAGACTAGCATGGTCTGCTCTTATTGCCGCCTTTTGGCGGTCCATTACTGCCGGTTTGACGGTCATTTGACGTGCGCGCTGCAGGCCGTCGCGGGGCTGGGGCCCCGCCGACCGAGGCGCGCTTATGGATTTTGGAGGCGGTGTGGCCCAGCAAGAATCCGTGCAAATTCTGCAGCAGCGATTGGCCTACGAGCAGAAGCTCGTCCAGCTCGTCGACAAGATCCACGCAGCCAAGAGCGTCGACAGTATCTTCATCGAGCTCCAGGGCGAGATCCTCGGCCTCCTGGACGCTGAGCGGATGACGATCTACGCCGTCGACCCGGCCAAGAAGGAGCTCTACTCGAAGTTCCTCGCCCTCGATGCCGTGAAGGAGATCCGCCTGCCGGTCAATGAAAAGAGTCTCGCCGGATTCGTGGCGGCCGCCGGCCGGGTGGTGAATGTCGCCGATGCCTACGACAAGGCCGAGCTGGCGCGGATCTCGCCGAGCCTCACCTTCGACAGCTCCTGGGACAAGAAGACCGGGTTCCGGACGCAACAGATCCTCGGCATGCCGATCATGCATGAAGGCAAGCCGATCGGCGTCATTCAGCTGCTGAACAAGAAGCGGGGAGCGCGCTTCACCAAGGACGACGAGACCGGCGTTTCGCGGCTCGCCAAGACACTGGGCATCGCTTTCAACAACCAGGCCCAGCTGATCCAGAAAGAAGAGCAGATCCAGGCGCAGGCTCGACCCAAGACCAAGTTCGACTACCTCCTGGCCCAGGCCCGCGTCTCGCCGCAGGAGCTGAGCTCGGCGGTCGCCGAGGCGCGCCGGCGCCAGACCGACGTCGAATCCATCCTGATCGAGCAGTACAAGGTGCCGAGGGGCGAGGTGGGTGTTTCGCTGAGCCAGTTCTTCGAGTGCCCGTTCGTGGAGTTCGACGAGCGCATCCTGCCGCCGCCCGATCTGATGAAGGGCCTGCGGCTGGAGTACCTGCGGCGCAACTTCTGGCTGCCGCTCCGGCGCGAGGACGGCGCGATCGTGGTGCTGATCGACAACCCGCAAGACCTGCAGCGGGTGGACAGCGTCAGCCAGGCGCTCAAGAACCGGAAGGTCAAGTGGGCGGTCGGCCTGCGGAAGGACATCCTGCTCTTCCTCAACCAGGTGAGCGGCGAGGGGGCCAGCAAGGATTCGATCGGGACCATCCTCGGCGATCTACGTGCCGAAGACGTCACCGACACGCTCGACGTCGGCGCCGGCGAGCTCGACGAGAACGACAGCGCGGTCATTCGCCTGGCCAACCAGATCATCGTCGACGCCTACAAGGCGCGCGCGTCCGATATCCACATCGAGCCCTACGGAGCCCAGCGCGACACGGTCATCCGCTATCGCATCGACGGCGGCTGCAGCGAATACCAGAAGGTTCCCGGTGCCTACCGACGGGCCATCGTGGCCCGCATCAAGATCATGGCCCAGCTCGACATCGCCGAGCGCCGCAAGCCGCAGGACGGCAAGTTCAAGTTCCGGATGAGCGACCGGGAGATCGAGCTGCGCGTGGCCACGATCCCCACCGCCAACCAGAACGAAGACGTGGTCATGCGCCTGCTCAGCTCGAGCGAGCTGATCCCCATCGACAAGGTCGATCTCACGCCGCGCAACCTGCGCGAGATCAAGAAGATCGCCGAGAAGCCCTACGGGCTCATCCTCTGCGTCGGGCCGACCGGCTCGGGCAAGACGACCACGCTCCATTCGCTGCTGGGCCACATCAACAAGCCCGAGCGCAAGATCTGGACCGCCGAGGATCCGGTCGAGATCACGCAGTACGGCCTGCGCCAGGTCCAGGTCATGCCGAAGATCGGCTTCGACTTCGCGGCGGCGATGCGGGCGTTCCTGCGCGCCGACCCCGACGTGATCATGGTCGGCGAGATGCGTGACGAGGAGACGGCCTCGACCGGCATCGAGGCGTCGCTGACCGGCCACCTGGTGTTCAGCACGCTGCACACGAACAGCGCCGTGGAGACGGTCATCCGCCTGCTCGACATGGGGTGCGACTCGTTCAACTTCGCCGACGCGCTGCTCGGCATCCTAGGGCAACGCCTCGTGAAACGCATCTGCACGGACTGCAAGACCGAGTATCATCCCGAGCGCTCCGAGTACGACGAGCTCGCCGAGGCGTTCGGCGAGGAAGCCTTCGCCTCGCTGAATCTGAGGTACGACGAGCTCGTCCTGCACCGCGGCAAGGGCTGCGCCTCGTGCTCCAAGACCGGCTATCGCGGACGCCTGGGCATCCACGAGCTGATGATCGCGACCGACGAGATGAAGCGGCTCATCCAGGCCAAGGCGCGCGTGGCCGAGATGCTGGAGATGGCCAGGCACGAGGGGATGACGACGCTTGTCCAGGACGGCGTGCTCAAGACTCTCGCGGGTCTTACGGACTTTCGGCAGGTTAAAGCCGTCGCGATTAAGTAGTCCGGGGGTGGCAGGGGGCGGGGGGGGGGCCGCCGCCGC
>Ga0307470_10000798_pt1 | contig 13545 bp, 10 predicted proteins | sample atmos_gasesAM3C__FD_204565 | JGI IMG/M metagenome (GOLD analysis project Ga0307470, IMG submission 204565) | Hardwood forest soil microbial communities from Morgan-Monroe State Forest, Indiana, United States - atmos_gasesAM3C_05 | ecosystem: Environmental > Terrestrial > Soil > Temperate forest... | reverse complement strand
CGGTATCGCATGACGCCTTCTATGTTGGTGATCGCTGTCAAGCTCCCGTTTCAGCGGAGGAGGCTCCTTAGTGAGGCGAGCCTCCTCCGTCCTTCGATCTTCGCATCTTCACTGGGGATCGCGCGCATGGGCGCTTTAGCCCGGCGGGCGCTCGAGCGCGGCGCGGTCCCAGCGCAGGAGGTCCGCCGCCGCCGCGTAGGTGCTCTCGAGGAAGTCGAGGATCGCGGCGTCGGGGTCGGGGGCCGTGCGGGCCGCCTCGTAGGGGAGGAAGAACTCCCCCATCTCGCGGCCCCAGAAGGCTCCCGCCGGGCGGACGGGCCGGTCGCCGAAGCCCGCGGGCGTCGGATAGGCGTAGGAGTAGAACGCCGGCTCCGGCGCCGCGGCGCTGCCGGGCCAGAAGCCGGCGCTCGACACCTCGTGCGAGTAGGCCTCGCGCATCACCCAGTCGGCGACGTGCGGCGCTCCGCCCGGATGGGGCGGCGCCGGGCGGCCCGAGAAGCGGGTCACCGCGAGGTCGAAGCTCCCCCAGAAGAAGTGTACCGGGCTCGCCTTGCCGAGGAAGCGGGAGCGGAAGACCTTGAGCAGCCGGTCGGCCTGGGCGATCACCCGCCAGAACCGCTCGGCGGCCTCGGGGTCATAGGCCGCGTGCACGCGGTCCTCGGCGAAGGGGAGGGCGTCCGGGAGCTCGACCGGCACGGGCCAGATGCGGGCCTCGACCCCCAGCTCGGCCAAAGCCTCCTCGTACGCGGCGTAGAAGTCGGCGACGCTCTGCGGGACGAGCGGCAGGACGCGCTCGCCGTCCTCGCTCGTCTGCAGGAGGAGCCGATGGGCGAGGAAGTCGAACTCCACCTCGAGGAGCTTCCCCCCACCGTAGGGCATGGCGGACGTCGTCAGCCCGCGGGCGCTGACGTAGAACGGCACCTGCCACCAGTGGTTCACCATCGGCTCGAGCGCGAGGCGCGTCTTGCCGACGATCTGCGTCCAGCGGTGGAGCGTCTGGCAGGTCTCCCGCCACTCGGCGAACGGCAGCGGCGGCCAGGCGGCTTGTGATGCGGGGGCGATCGGCGGCATGGGAGCTCCTCCTCTCGCGGCATGGTATGACGGAGGGACGCAACCGGGCCACCGCAGGCGTTGCTCCGGATGTCGCCGCGAGCTCACGGGCGAGATCGCTCTACCGGAGATTCGCCTCAGCCAGAGCCTTCTTCAGGAGAACGATCTGGCCGGCGTGATAGGCATTGTGCTGCGCAAGGCCATGGAGCATGCCGGCGAAGGACACGCCGGTGCCGAGAGGGGCGTCGCGCTCGCCGCCGACCCTCTCGGCGAGCCGGGCAGGGGGAAAATCGGCGAGCGCCGCGAGCAGGGCCGCGCGCGACCGGGCGAGCTCCACTTTCGCCCCCTCCCACCCCTCTTCGAGGCCGCGCCCGGTGTCGGCGGTCGGCCAGTCCCCCGGCGCCGGCATCGCCGGAGGGTTGCCGGCGACGCGGCTCGCCACCTCCATGATCCAGGCGGCGGCGTGGAGGACGATCTCCAGGATGGTGTGCGCCCCGGCAACCGGCCGCCACACCGCCTGCTCGGCGCCGAGGCCGGCCAGCGCCTCCCCGAGCGCCGGCCCGTGCCAGGCACCGCCGTCGATCGAGGCACGCAGCTCTGCGAGGATCTCCTCGACCAGGTTCTCTCCTCTCGACATCCGCCGATCCTGCCCGTCGAAGCTTAGCAGCCGAGCGCTCCTCGCGGGGGCGAATCGGGCTCCCTAGCCGCGCTTCCCCTCCAGCTCCGCCCAGCGGGCGTAGAGGCGCTCGACCGCGGCGCGGGCGGCCTGCAGCGCGGCGCAGCGGTCGTGGAGGAGGGCGGCGTCGGTGGCGACGGCGGGGTCCTCGACGGCGGCCTGGGAGCGGGCGAGGCTCTCCTCGGCGGCGAGGATGGCCGCCTCCATCCGCTCCCATTCCTGCCGCTCGCGATAGGTCAGCCGCTTGGCGGCCGGCTTCGCGGCCTTGGCGCCGGAGCCGGCCGGCGGCACGGGCTTCGACGTCGCCGGGCGCGCCGAGCCCTCGGCCTTGCGGGAGCCCTCAGCCTTGCGGGAATCCTCCCACTGCTCGGTGTCCGCGAAGAGGCGTGTGCCGCCGCGCCCGTCGAGGGCGAGAATGACGGTGCAGACGCGGTCGAGGAGGTAGCGGTCGTGGGTCACCAGGACGAGCCCGCCGGGGAACTCGAGGAGGCTCTCCTCGAGGACCTCCAGGGTGGGGATGTCGAGGTCATTGGTCGGCTCGTCGAGGATCAGCAGGTCGGCCGGCTGCAGCATGAGCCGGGCGATCAGGATGCGCGCCTGCTCGCCGCCGGAGAGCCGGGAGACCGGCGTCTCGAGCTGCTCGGGGCGGAAAAGGAAGCGCTTCGCCCAGGCGGCGACGTGGATCGCCCGCTCCTGGTAGACGACGGTGTCGCCCTCGGGCGCCAGCGCCCGCCGCAGGCTCGAGGCGCGATCGAGGCTCTCGCGCCCCTGCTCGAAGCGGACGGTCTTCAGGAACTGCGCGCGCTCGATCGTGCCGGCGTCCGGCGCGAGGGTGCCGGCGATCATCGAGAGGAGCGTCGTCTTGCCGCTGCCGTTCGCCCCCAGCACCCCGAGCCGGGTGCCCGGCCGGATCAGCAGGTCGACGCCGTCGAGCACGGTGCGGCCGGCGAAGGCTTTCTTGAGGCCGTGGGCGGCGAGCAGCCGCTTGGTCTTGCGGCCGGAGGCGGCGAAGTCGATCCCCGCCGCCGTCGTCGACCCGCTCGAGCGCTCCTTGAGCTCGCCGAGCTCGCCGAGGAGACGGTGGGCCTCGGTGATGCGGGCCTTCGCCTTGGTGCTGCGGGCCTTGGGGCCGCGGCGCAGCCACTCGACCTCGCGGCGGGCGCGGTTGGCGAGCGACTCCTGGTACTCCGCCTGGTTCTGCCGCACCTGGTCGCGCCGCTCGAGGAGGTCGCTGTAGGTGCCGTCGACCTGCAGCAGCCCATCGGCGTAGACCCGGTCGAGCTCGAGCATGCGGCGCGCCACGTTCTCGAGAAAGTAGCGGTCGTGGCTGACCACGACGTAGGCGAGCGCCTCGGCGGCGAGGAGCTCCTCGAGCTCCAGGATGCCCTCGAGGTCGAGATGATTGGTCGGCTCGTCCATCAGCAGGACGTCGGGGGCGAAGGCGAGCTCGCGGGCGATCGCCAGGCGCTTGTTCCACCCCCCGGAGAGAGCACCTACCGGCTGCCCTGGATCGCCGAAACCCATCCTTCCGAGGACCATGGCGGCGCGGCTCCCCTTCTCGAACTTCTCGAGCGGCGCGCCGGCGAGCGCCTCGATCAGCACCTCCTCGACCGCCAGCTCGGCCGGGAAGACGGGGTCCTGCGACACGTAGCCGACGCGGATCCCCTTGCGCAGCGACCGCGTGCCGGCGTCCGGCTCCTCCATCCCGGCGAGGATTTTGAGGAGCGTCGACTTGCCCGAGCCGTTGGGGCCCACGAGTCCCACCCGGTCGCCCTCGGCGAGGCCGAAGGTCAGCTTCTCGAAGAGCGGCCGCGCGCCGTACTGCTTGGAGACGGACTCGCAGGCGAGGAGGAGGGGACGGGCGCTCATGAGGATCGAGGCGAGCGGCGAAGCGCCGGACGTCGCAGCGGTCGGCGGATTATAGCGGCGCCGCGGCGCGGCGGGCGATCCCGTCCGACCAGTCCGCATGAAACGCGATCGTCGCGGGTTCCACCGCCAGGTCGCCGGCGATCCCGCGGCGACCGCGCAGGACGAAAACCTCATGTTCGACCGAGAAGGGAGGCCACACATGGTGAGGAAGACTCTGTTGACCCTGACGCTGAGCGGTCTGCTCGGCGCCGCCGTCATTCCCGCGCGTGCCGCAGCGCAGACCGACCCGAACGGGAACCCGCCGACCGACGTCCGCCACGACCGCCAAGACCTCCGCCAGGACCACCGCGACCTCCGGCACGACGGGACCGAGACCCGCCGGGACGCCCGCGAGCTGCGGCAGGACCGCCGCGACGTCCGCGTGGACCGGCAGGAGGGCGACCGGGGGGACCTGCGCCGGGATCTCCGCGACGAGCGCCGCGACCAGCGCGACGTCCGCCAGGACCGCGCGGACGGGCGGCGCGACCGGCGCGATCTTCGGCACGACCGCCGCGACCTGCGCCGCGACCGCTGGCAGAGCCGGCACAACGGCGCCTAGCCGTTGCCGCGAGGGGGCGATCGCCCTGGTCCGCCGGTGACGGCGGGCCAGGGCTCAACCGGCCGCGGGCGCCGCGGAGGCGCGGAGGAGCGGCCGGACGGTGCCGGCGCCGAGCAGCAGGCCCGCCACGGTGACGAAGACCGCGACGCCCGGCGGCGAGCCGAGGCCGCCGACGGCGATGTCGACGGCGAGCGAGGCGAGGCCGAAGGCGGCCGCGAGCGCCGCCGCGGACCGCGCGGCCCAGGCTCTGACGGACGGCGCCTGGCGGCGGAGCACGAATCCCTGGGCGAGGCCGAGGCAGAGCCCCGCGATGGCTCCCACCGCCGTCATGCTCACGGCGCGCATGCCGGCGTCCAGGGCCAGCAGGTGGGGGCGATGGCCGGTCGCCAGGGTGCCGATCTGCTCGACCGTGACGACCCCCGCCGCGAGGCCGACGCCGAGCCCCAGGCAGGTCGCGGGGATCCACCAGGCGGCGCGGCGGAGCAGGCGCCGCAGCGCCAGCCACTGGCTCGCCCCCAGGCTCGCGCCGACGAGCAGGGTGAGGATGGGTGTCACCAGCATCATGCCGACGATCGCCTCGACCGGGCGGCCGGCCGCCAGGGCGGCCCCGATCCCCACCACGAGCCCGGCCGTGCACACCACCATCCAGCGAGCGATCGCCGAGGACCTTCCGAGCTGGCTCATCGACTCCTCCTTTCCGGGTTGGGAGCTGCGCGAACGATCTGACGCGGCGCCTGGCTCATACGCCGGCGAGAGGGCGAAGGTTCCCGGGGGCCGCGGCGGGCAGTCGCGCGGGCGCGCAGGGCGGTCCCACAACGGCACCGGCGCCCTCGCCGCGATCAACAGCGGGCAGTCGCGCGGGCGCGCAGGGCGGTCCGCCGGCCGCGGTGCCGGATGGCGGACCGTCGTACACGGGTCACCCAGGGGCATTGCCGGATCGTCCACCCGTTGGCGTCATCGCACCCAGTGCGTTGCCCTGGGCTGAGGGACCACGGCCCGTTGGGCCTTCCGCCTGATCCACCCGAAGCCGCGTTTTGAGGGCCGAAGGCCCGGAGTTCCTCAGCCCAGGGCATCGCCCTGGGATGGCGCGTTGGGGCCTCCTCCCCTGACCCACCCATCATTCCCACACACGACCCTCGTCGTAGGTGACCTGGTACCGGTGCAGGAATTTTCGATACTCGTCCTGGAACGTGGTCTCCCGATGATGCTCCACCTGATTCTGGATGTAGCGAACCACCTTGTCCGCCTCGGACTGGCTGACGGAAAAGGCGCCATACCCCGCCTGCCAGCGGAACCTTGCATCGGCCGCGCTCCTTGTCTTCATCCATTTAGATGACCTAGTTTTCACCTTCTCGGCCACCTGCGCCACTGTCAAGGTCCGCGACAGGCCGAAGAGCAGATGGACGTGGTCTTCCGCGCCACCGACCTGTAAAGAAGGGCAGCCGTTCTCGCACAGCACGGCGGCGAGATACGGGTGCAGCTCGGCACGGATTTCGAGGGTGAGGCACGGATCGCGATTCTTAGTGCTGAAGATCAGGTGCACGAGGATGCGCGAGAGGGATTGCGGCATGGCCGGCCATTGTACCCAGGGAGCCCAGGGCGTTGCCGTGGGGGCAATGGCACCGCGTTTCAGAGCCGAATCAACCCAGGGCTTTGCCCTGGGCTGAGGGACGACGGCCCGTTGGGCCTCCCGCCTGATCCACCCGCAGCGGCGCCTTGAGGGCCGAAGGCCCGGAGTTCCTCAGCCCAGGGCATCGCCCTGGGATAACCAACCGGGATCCTCGCGATGCCTTGAACGGGGATCCCGAACGCCTCCCTCGTCATCGCCACGCAGCCGCGGGAGCCGCCGTCGCATCTCGTCCTCGGTCAGGCCCAGCCGGCCGGCGCCGGCCACCAGCGCCGCGAAGTCGACGGGGAAGAGCCGGTTGCGGGCGGGGTCCGCGAGGCCGGCGACGTTGCGCGGCTCGATGCGGTGGCGGACACCGGCGGCAAAGCGCGCGGCCACCTCGCCATCGAGCGGCCCGGCTGGCAGGCCGCGGAGCTCGCCGTCCGACTCCGCGAGCATCTCCCGGACCGCCGGGTCCGTGGCGCCGAGAAAGCCCTCCCACGGCCAGCCTCCCTCCGGGGCGTCCAGCAGACGCTGGCTCGCCTCGGCGAAGCTCGCGGCAGCGAAGTAGAGGTCGCCCCAGGCGGCGAAGAGGTCGAAGCTTCGCTCCGCCGTGAAGTACGCCCCCTCGACCAGGCGCTGCAGGTGATCGGCCTCGCGATCGAGGAGAGCGCCGTAGCGCGCGAGCCCCCCCGATCGATCGCTGAGGTCGCCCCCGCCCTCGAGCAGGAGGGCCAGGCGCTCGACCGCGAGGAGGCTCCAGGCGATGCCGGTCGAGAAGAGGGGCGAGTAGAAGCAGAACGCGTGGGGCAGGAGCGCCCAACCGTCGCCGGCGGCCTGCGCCAGGCGGTGCTGGAGGACGGGGACGGAGGCGATCGGCCGCACCGCGCGGGCGCCCTTCCACTGCGCGGCGAGGGTCGGGTAGCGTCCCAGGATCTCCTCCCAGGCCTGTTCCGGCGGCAGCCGCGCCGCCCGCTCCCGATCCTCCTGCCGCGCGAGCACGATCCCCGCGCTCACCACCCCGTGGTCGAAGGGGAGGACGTACATCCACCCCTCCGCGAGCAGGTGGTGGATCGCCGCCCGCTCCTCGGGGTACGGACCGGCGGGGAGGTCGGCGCCGCCCGCCGCCGCGACGTCCACGAACGAGGGGACGCCCTCGAAGTGGCCGTAGACGAGGCTCGTCCGCAGCCCGACCCGATCCAGCGCGGACGCGATCGGCAGGTGGCGCGCCAGGAACCCGCCGGGTCCCGAGGCGTCGACGAGGAGATCGGCGTGCGTCTCGAACGGTCTGCCCTCGTGCGTCCCCGCGAGCCGCCAGCCGTCCGCCCTCCGCTCGACCTCTTTCACCTGAGCTTCTTCGCGGACCTCGACCCCCGCGGCACCGGCCCGGCGCGCCAGGTGGAGGTCGACGTCCTCGCGCAGCCAGTGGGCGTCGGCGACCGCATCGCGCGGGCTCGCGGCGACCATCAGGCGGTGCTCGTTGCGCGGGCCGTTGGAGAACGGCTCGCCGGGCTGATGGGCGTAGAAGGTGAAGCCGCGCTTGAGCCCGCACCGCAGCTCCGGCAGCGCCCGCCGCCAGCGGCCGTAGGCGGCCAGCGCGCGCAGGTCGTCCAGGCCGTAGCGCGCGGCGAGGCGCTCGAGGCTGAGCGCGGCGAGCGGCGTCGACGACTCGCCGAGGGCAAAGCGCGGGTGGCGGCGCCGGTCGAGGAGGGTCACCCGGTGCCCCTGGCGCGCCAGCACGCGGGCGAGGATCGAGCCGGCGAAGCCCGAGCCCACGACGGCGATCCGCGAGGTCACGCCTCAGCTCCAGCCGCAGGCCGCGCAGCCCGCGCGCGATGTCAGGCGGCCGCTGCGGTTCATCTCGGCGAGCCGGGCGAGCCGCCGCTCGGCGCACTCCGGGCATCTGGCGAGCCGCCGCGCGTCCCAGAGATCCGCGGTCACGATCCCCTGCCCCAGCGCCAGGCAGCGCTCGAAGGCCGCTTCGAGCCGCTCCAGGTTCGGCGGCTCGAAGTCACCCTCCACCTGGACCTTTTCGAGCGCGCCGTTGCCGCCGCGGACCGGGATCAGCGAGACCCGCTCCGCTCCCTGGGCGAAGGCGTGCTCGGTCGACCGCACCGCCCACTCGACCGCCTCCTCCGGCGCCACGAACGGCGCACCCACCAGCACGAAGGCCCGCATCGCGATGCCCGCGCCTGCGAGCGCCGCCGCGGCGCGGTCGAAGTCCGCGAGCGTCATCCCCTTGTTCAGGCGCGGGAGCGCCTCCGGGTGGACCGTCTCGAGACCCATCGCGACCTCCAGCCGCCCGCCGTGCCCGGCCAATCGCTCCGCGAAGGCGAGGCAGCGGCGGCCGACCAGCCGCGGGTGGCACTCGACGGTGACCCGCGCGAAGGGCGCCAGCAGCGCGGCGAGCTCCGCGTCGTCTTCCTCGGGCACGGCTTGCGGCTCGAAGAAGTTGCTGGCGTTGTAGAGCTTCGCGGCGGCGGGGCATGGGAGAGGGGATTCCTCGGCGAGCGCCGCGCGGAGCTGGGCCGGCAGGGCGCCGGGAGGCGTCGGGCCGTCCAGGGTCTCCCGCCAGAGGTCGCAGAAGACGCAGGTGAACGGGCACTCCGCCCCCGCCAGCAGGATCGTGAGCGCCGCGATCTCGGGACCGTCCGCCGTCCGCTCGCTCTCCCAGAACTGCGCCAGGGGCCGCCACGGATCGACCGGCCGCTTAGCGGGCCGGAGCTCGCGGACGATCCGCGACGCCAGGGCGGCGGCCTCCACGGGTCAGGAGCCGTAGATCTCGAGGAAGTGCCGGCGGTAGCGCAGGGGGTGGACGCCGAAGCGGCTCGCGAAGACCGCGGAGGTGGCCGCGCCGTGCTGGAAGCGCCGCTTGGGGAAGACCGGCAGCTCGAGGCCGGTCACTTGGCGCAAGCCGCGCGCGAGCACCTCGCCCTTCAGGCGATAGAGCGCCTCGTGCGAGCCGCGGGTGAGCTCGGCGAAGGGGATCGCCTCGGCGACCGCGACGACGCGCGGCCGCGTGTAGGGGGAGACGACGGCGAAGCCGTGGCGCCGGGCGGGCGCGTAGCCGCGCACGCTGCCGCGCGACAGGCCGCCGCTGTAGGTCAGCGACTGCTTGATGGCCTCGACCCCCCAGCCCTCCTGGTAGAGCATCCGGTTCCCCACCACGCTGCGGAGGGTGAGCTCCGGGTTCTCCTCGATCGGGTAGTCCTTCAAGTTCTCGTCGCCGCCGTCGCCGTCGAAGAGCAGCCGCCACGCGGGGTAGCGCGCGCGCAGGCCGCAGAGGAGAGCGAGGCTCATCGTCGCGCACTCGACGTCGAGCGGCTTGTAGTCCTCGATCACCTCGACCGCGGCGAAGGGATCGAGGTCGGCGCTCGCGGCGTCCACCTCCTCGCCGAGGATCCCCAGCCCGGTGCGCCGCAGGAACTCCCGCGCCTGCTCGAGGTCGGGGCCGCCGCCGTCGACCGCCAGGGTGAACGCCTTCAAACGGGCCGGCGAGTCGCCGCGGGCGAGGAGCTCGTGGTAGAGACAGAGGAGGACGGCGCCGCTGTCGACCCCGCCCGAGAAGAGGACGCCCAGGGGCTCGCCGCGCGGGACGGCGGCGAGCGCCAGACGGATCTCCTCGCAGAGCGCCCGGACGTAGGCCTCGCCGATGGCGTCCAGGTCCGGCGGCAGGACGCCGCGCGGCGGATCGAAGAAGCGCCGGTAGACCGGGTTGGGGTCGGGGCAGCCGACGAGCTGGAGCTCGGTCACGTGGTGGGCGGGGGCCATGCGGGTGTAGGAGGGGTGGAACTGGTCCCCGTAGCCCATCCCGTCGAGACACTCCCGGATGGCGTCGATGCGGTCGGCGACGACGAGGAGCGGGCCGTCCGCCTGCTTGGCGAGGAAGGTGCGCAGCGGGCGGTCGAGGCTGCGGGCGAGGCAGGTCCGGACCCCGTCGCGCGCCACGAGGGCGAACGACCCCTCGATGGCCAGCACCGCAGCGGGGTCCTCCGCCAGGAGGAGGCTCCGCGCCGCCTCCACCGACAGCCCGTGGAGGCGCTGGTCCTCGTCCGGGATCAGGTTGACGACGCGGGCGACGGGCACGTGCTGCATGGGGGCCTCCTCGTCTCGAGAGCCGGGTGGCTCCGCGTGATCTTACGCAAGGTCGAGGGAAAGGTCGAAGGAGCGGCCGGCGGTCGGGGCAGCTACGACAGGAGTACGATGGGGTGGAAGGCTCGGGCCGGGACCCGAGCGCGATCGACAACGGGTATCGACCGAGGAGGATCCCACCATGCGCAAGAAGCTCGCTCTCCTGCTGTTCGGCCTGGCCGCCCTCGCACCAGCCGCCGCCCTCTCGCCCACCGCCGCGAGGACGCCGTTCGCCCCCGCATCGGTGAACAGCTGTCCCAAGAACACACACCTGTTCGTCTGCCCCACGTACAGCTTCTGCTGCCCGAACAACGCCTTCTGCGCCTGTCTGCCATAGGCGCTCGATCGTGAGAGCGCTGGCGGCGCTCGGTGGAGCGCCCCGCACCGCGGAGCGCCCGCCGGGCGCCGCCGCCCGCCTCGCCCCTCCCCGCTCCTGCTAACATCGCCGCCCGGACGTCCCGTCCGCAAACCCACTCCGTCTAGGAGCCATCTGCCGATGACGCACACCCCGTTCGCCTCGCCGCGCCCGTGGGCCGGCCTCGCCCTCGCCCTGGCTGCCGCGATCTTGCTCCCGACCCCCTCGACCGCGGCCCGCGCCGGGACCTCGCCGGCGGCGACGCACCGTAGCGAGGAGGCCGAGACGGCCTTCTGGAAGGCCCTCCCCTGGCGCGAGGTGGGGCCGTACCGGGGCGGCCGGGTGGCGGCGGTGGAGGGCGTCGCGTCGCAGCCGCTCACCTACTACTTCGGGGCGACCGGCGGCGGGGTGTGGAAGACGACGGACGGCGGCGCCACCTGGAAGAACGTCTCCGACGGCTTCTTCGGCGGCTCGATCGGCGCCGTCGCGGTCGCCCCCTCGGACCCCAACGTCGTCTACGTCGGCGGCGGCGAGGACACCCTCCGCGGCAACGTCTCCCCGGGGAGCGGCTTCTGGAAGTCGACCGACGCGGGGAAGACCTGGACCTTCCTCGGACTCGCCGACGCGCAGCAGGTGGGGAGGATCCGCGTCCACCCGCACGACCCGGACCTGGTCTACGCGGCGGTGATCGGCCACGCCTTCGGCCCCAACGAGACGCGCGGCGTCTACCGCTCGAAGGACGGCGGCAGACGCTGGGAGCGGGTCCTCTACGCCGGCCCCGACGCCGGCGCCGTCGACCTCGCGATGGACCCGACCAACCCGCGCATCCTCTTCGCCACCACCTGGCGGGCGCGGCGGACGCCCTCCAGCTTCGAGAGCGGCGGCGCCGGCTCGGGGCTCTGGCGCTCGGCCGACGGCGGCGACCACTGGAAGGAGCTCACCGCCCTGCCGCGCGAGGCGACCGGCTTCCCCCAGGGGACGCTGGGGCGGATCGGCGTCGCCGTCTCCCCCGCCGACCCGCGGACCGTCTACGCGATCGTCGAGGCGGCCGAAGGGGGCATCTTCCGCTCGGCCGACGGCGGCGAGACCTGGAAGAAGGCGAGCGAGGAGCGCGACCTGCGCCAGCGCGCCTGGTACTACAGCCGCATCTACGCCGATCCCAAGGACGCCGACGGCGTCTACGTCGTCAACGTCCGCTTCTGGCGCTCGAAGGACGGCGGCAAGAGCTTCGCCGACGTCGACACCCCCCACGGCGACAACCACGACCTGTGGATCGCCCCCGACGACCCCAAGCGGATGATCGAGTCGAACGACGGCGGCGCCAGCGTGTCGACCGACGGCGGCGTCACCTGGAGCTCGCAGTACAACCAGCCGACGGCGCAGATCTACCGCGCCGCGGCCGACGACGACTTCCCCTACCGCCTGCTCGGGGCGCAGCAGGACAACTCGGCCTTCCGCATCCGCCACCGCTCGACGGGCGAGGGCATCGGTCCCGCCGACTGGGAGGAGACCGCCGGCGGCGAGAGCGGCTACATCGTCGCCGATCCGACCGACCCCGACGTCGTCTACGGCGGCTCCTACGGCGGCCTGCTGGTGCGCATGAACCACCGGACCGGCGAGATCCGCGACGCCAACCCCTGGCCCGACAACCCGATGGGCCATGGCGACGCGGACCTCAGGTACCGCTTCCAGTGGAACTTCCCCATCGCCCTCTCGCCGCACGATCCGCACACCCTCTACGCGGCGGCGAACGTCCTCTGGAAGACGACCGACGGCGGCGGCTCGTGGCAGGCGATCAGCCCCGACCTGACGCGCGACGACAAGTCGAAGGGGGGCCCGACCGGCGGACCGATCACCAAGGACAACACCAGCGTCGAGTACTACGGGACGATCTTCTACGTCGCCGAGTCGCCGCTCGCCGCGGGCCTCATCTGGACGGGCTCGGACGACGGCCTCGTGCACCTGACCCGCGACGGCGGCAAGACCTGGCGCGACGTCACCCCGCAGGGGGCGCCCAAGTGGCTGATGTGGAACTCGATCGAGCCCTCTCCCTACGAGGCGGGCGGCGCCTACCTCGCCGGCACGCTCTACAAGGCCGACGACTTCCATCCCTACCTCTACAGGACGAGCGACTACGGCGCCACCTGGACGAGGATCGTCGATGGCATCCCGGCGGACCACTTCACCCGCGTCGTCCGCGCCGACCCCCACCGCCGCGGCCTGCTCTTCGCCGGCACCGAGCGCGGGCTCTACGTCTCGTCGGACGACGGCGGCCGCTGGCGCTCGATGCAGGGCAAGCTCCCGCTCGTCCCGGTGACCGATCTCCTGGTGCGCGACGGCTCGCTCGTCGCCGCCACCCAGGGACGCGGCTACTGGATGCTCGACGACCTCTCGCCCGTCGAGCAGTGGTCGGGCGAGGTCGCCGGCAAGAGCGTCCACCTCTTCCCGCCGGCCCCCGCCCTGCGCCTGCGGGTGGACCGCTCCTTCAAGCCGCCGCCGGCCCAGGGCACCAACCCGCCGACGGGCGCCGTCGTCTCCTATTGGATCCAGGACCAGAAGCCCGGCACCCCGGTCAAGCTCGAGTTCCTGACCGCCGACGGCAAGCTGATCCACGCCTTCACCGGCGAGGTCAAGGCGGCGAAGGACAAGGACGCCGAGGCCAAGGACGAAAAAAGCGTCAAAACGGGCGGCGGAGCGGCCGTCAAGCCGGAAGGCAGCAAGGCCGGCGAGGCCGCCGCCGAACCGAAAGCCGAGGAGAAGAAGGAGAGCCGCGAGGAGAAGGAGGAGAAGGAGCCCAAGGTGGCGGCCGAGCCGGGCTTCAACCAGTTCGCCTGGGACCTGCGCTACCCCGCCGCCAAGAGGTTCCCCGGCCTGGTCCTGTGGAACCGTAGCGGCACGCAGGGTCCGCGCGTGCTGCCCGGCCGCTACCAGGCGCGCCTCACCGTCGGCAAGGACCCGGGGACCGCGGTGACCGTGCCCTTCGAGGTCCGTCCCGACCCGCGCTCCAAGGCGACGGCGGAGGATCTCCGGAAGCAGCTCGACTTCCTGCTGGCCGCCCGCGAGGAGCTCACCCGGACGCACGCCGGGATCGGCCGCATCCGCACCGCGCACGGCGCGCTCGTCGAGCTCGAGAAGCGCCTGGGCGACGGGCCGGAGCACAAGGCCCTGGTCGGCGCCGCCAAGGACCTCGACAAGAAGCTCGTGGCGATCGAGGAGGCCCTCTACCAGACCCAGAACCGCGCCGAGGAGGACCCCCTCAA
>Ga0307470_10000797_pt1 | contig 13556 bp, 13 predicted proteins | sample atmos_gasesAM3C__FD_204565 | JGI IMG/M metagenome (GOLD analysis project Ga0307470, IMG submission 204565) | Hardwood forest soil microbial communities from Morgan-Monroe State Forest, Indiana, United States - atmos_gasesAM3C_05 | ecosystem: Environmental > Terrestrial > Soil > Temperate forest... | reverse complement strand
CCGATTTCCTATTGCATCTCAACGAACTGCACTACGCCTACACCGAAGAGACCGACAACCCGGCCTACAAGATTTTTCTCGGCGGCTGAACGCCGCTCCGTCCGCGCGGCGGGACGTTTCCGCGGAAACGCGGCGGGCCGGCCCTCAATGCGCCGTGCTCGCCGTCAGTGTGCAGTGCTCGCCGTCTGCAGAGGTTCCGGCCGCACTGCCTTGAGCCAATTCTGCGCGCGGCGCACGACGGGGTCGTCGACGCCCCGGGCCTTCAACAGCACAGGGATAGCGGCATCGAGTTCCCCGGCCGCTTCGCGCGGCTTGCCGAGATGCGCGAGCGCATAGGCGTGAATGGCGTGGGCCTGTGCCGTATAGGGGCTCGAGGGCGCCGACGTCGCATTCCAAATGCTTAGGGATTCGTCGCTCATTGCCAGAGCCTCGTCAGGTTTGCCGCGATCCACCAGCAGACGCGCAAAATGCATGAGTGCCGACGCGCGATACTGGTGATTAGCGGGTAGTGATTTGTCGTATACGGCCAACGCCTGGCGGAATTCGGTTTCCGACCCCGGCAGATTCCCCTGGTCGTGCAACAGCATCGCCAAACTAACGCGCGCGTAGCCGACCTTGTAGTTGTCGGGACCGTATAGCTTGAGCACTACGTCGAGGGCGCTGCGCAACAGCGGTTCCGCCTCGGTCAATCGCCCTTCGCGCTGAAGCAGCAAGCCGTAATTGCTGCGGCCCGCGCCAGTTTCCGGATGTTGCTCACCATAGGCTCGTTCGTCGCGGCGGATTGCATCGCGAAAGAGTGTCTCAGCGAGTTTCAGGTCGCCGACATTTTGCGCGACGATGGCCAGATTGTTCAGACGCATTGCTACCCGTGGATGATCGTCGCCCAGAACACGTCGATCGACCTCCAACGCCCGTTCGTAGGTTTGCTTGGCGAGTGCCCATTGCTGTTCATCCGCGTATACCTGGGCGAGATCATCCAGCAAGGCGGAGACATCGGTCGCTGGGGCGCCGGCTGTTTCCAGAATATTCAGGCTGCGATTGTAAAGCTCCTTGGCATCCACAAGTCGGTCTTGTCGATATCTGAGTTGGCCTACCGCCCAGAGGGTGCGTCCGGATTCTTGGCTGTTGGCACCGAATTCGCTTTGTGAAAGATGCAACGCCTCCTGCAACGGAGCCTCTGCGCCGTTCAGATCGCTCGCGTGGGAACGCGCGCTGCCCAATTCCAACAGCGTGGCAATACGTGATCTGTCGTGCGACCCAGGCTGTAGCGCCAGGGATTCGGTCAATATCGGCAGCGCTACCCTATACTGCCCTAGGCTGTCGTAGACTGCTCCAACCGTCGATAACAGCGCTGCTTTCGTCGCGGGTTGGTCTTGTAGTCCCGCCTGCAGTCGTTTGGCGCCCGAGTCGAGCAGTTCTCGAGCGGTGACCTGATTGCCGCGATTCTCCTGCGGATCCGACAGCTTGAACAGATTCACCAGGAAGCTCGACACCTCTTCGGCACGAGCCCGCTCGCGTTCGGCCGTTGCGCGCTGTTCGGCAACTCGGTCGCGCTCCGCCGCGATACGCAATGACTGGACATACGTTGTCGTCGCGAACGCCAGGACCAAAAAAGCCACGCCGGCCCCCGCTGTCACCGGCAACCAGTGGCGCTTAATGAACTTTGCGCTGCGATACGAGAGTGTGTCGCGGCGTGCAATGACGGGCTTGCCTTCCAGGTAGCGCTGAATATCGCTGGCCATCTGCTGCGAAGAGCCGTAGCGGCGCTCGGGTTCCTTACGCATCGCCATCAGCACGATGTTGTCCAGGTCTCCGCCGAGAGTTCGGCGTAGTCGACCGGCTGTGGTATTGCGCGCTTCCGCAATGCCCAGAGTGTCCGATTCATCGATGATGGCGCGGCTGGGAAGCGACGGGTCTTTTTCGCAGATGGCGCGTTCGATATCGGTGAGCCGCATCGAGGGGATGACGAACGGCCCGGTGCCCGCCAGCAATTTATAAAGCAACACGCCCAAGACGTAGACATCGCTCGCGGTCGTGATCGCCTGTCCTCGGACCTGTTCGGGGCTGGCGTGATCGGGCGTCATGACGCGAATGTCGGCGTGCGTGACGGTGAGCGTGTGGTGCCCGGCCTGGCGGTCGTCCAATAATTTGGCGATGCCGAAATCAAGCAATTTGGGCACACCGGCCGCCGTCACCAAGATGTTCGAGGGTTTGAGATCGCGATGCACGATGAGGTTTTGATGGGCGTAATGCACCGCGGCACAAACGATCTGAAATAACTTGAGCCGCGCCGTGATGTCGAGACGGTTCGAGTCGCAGAAGGCGTCAATGGGGATGCCATCGACGTACTCCATGACAATGTAGACGGTTCCGTCGGGCAGGGTGCCGCCGTCCAGGAGATGGGCGATATTCGGATGATCGAGCTGGGCCAGGATCTGACGCTCGATTTTGAGTCTTGAGTGCACTCCGCGGTCAGGCGAGCCACCGTGAACCACTTTGATGGCTACCTGCTGCTCGAACTCGGCATCAGCGCGCTCGGCGAGGAAAACCTCTCCCATACCGCCGACACCTAAGGTGCGGAGTACGCGATAGTGTCCTATGCGGTTTCCAGTCATGATATGAGCATGCACCCGCGCACGGATGAACTGCAAACACGGAGGGACCCTTGCGGCGGGGTGCTGCTTGCGTGTATGAAAGCAAAGGCTTTATGCGAAAAAACCAGGAGTGGGATTCACATGGCAAACGGAAACGACCCAAGCAAGCCGCCAACCAAGCCACCACCCAGCCCGGGATCCGGTACGGGGACAGGAACTGGAACTGGCACTGGCACTGGAACTGGCACCGGCACCGGCACTGGAAAGGGTACGGGCACCGGATCGGGCGGCGTCAACCCGGCGGACAGCCACCAACCGCCGCAGAAGGTAGCTGCAGCGGTCGCCGCCGCGGTGGGCGGTCTAGTCGGTGGCCTGGTCGGTGCACTGATCGGTAGTGGGATGCACCACTGATTGGATAGTTGGACGGCGTACCAGGTGCTGCGCCAGCCGCGGCACGAGACCCTGCGAGTACGCGGACTCGACATGCATTTGACGCGTTGGGGGCCGGAGCCTTCGGAATCCGCGTCGCCGATCATTCTGCTTCACGGCTGGCTCGATACCGGCGAGACCTTTCAGTTCCTGGTGGATGCGTTGCAGCGGGATTGGCCGTTGGTGGCGCTCGATTGGCGCGGCTTCGGACGCAGCGAGTGGCCGCAGCAGGGTTACTGGTTTCCCGATTATCTGGGAGACCTTGACGCGCTGCTGGCGGAACTGTCGCCCGCGGCACCCGCGCGACTGGTGGGCCACAGCATGGGCGGCAACATCGCCTGCTCCTATGCGGGCATTCGGCCGGAACGAGTCCGCTGCGTCGTCAACCTGGAAGGATTCGGACTCGCACGCACCTCTCCCGCGCAAGCGCCGGCGCGAATGCGCAAATGGCTGGACCAATTGCGGGCCCAGCCGGTGCGCAAGGACTACGCCTCATTCGAAGAGCTGGCCGGCATCATTCGATTCCGCTACCCGCGGTTCTCGGCGGCGCAAGCCGCGTTCGTCGCCGCGGCCTGGGGTAAACTCGATGGCGGCGGTCGGGTGCGCCTGGCGGGCGATCCGCGCCATCATTGGGTGAATCCGGTACTGTACAAGCGCGAAGACACCGAGGCGTGCTGGCGGGAGTTGCGCGCACCCCTGTTGATGCTGGTGGGCGAAGAGTCGGATCATTTGGCCAAGCTGGGCGCCGATGGCACGACGGAGGCATTTCGCTCGATATTTCCCTACATTGAATTCGCGAGAGTCGCGGGCGCGGGACATATGCTTCACATCGAACGGCCGGATCTGGTGGCGCCGTTGGTCGAAGCCTTTTTGGATGCTCATTAGGAGGGGCTCTGATTTCACTGGTTAAAAAGACAGCAAGCCAGATCGGGACTCGCTTGCGGCCGGCGGCGGCGCACGTTTCCGCGGAAACGTCGCGGTGACCGCGGAGTGGTTGACAGGGCGCTTTCGCGCAATCGTCTCCTCCGACAGCGGTCTCGGGAAAGCGACACGGCGTATCTACCCGACTCGCTTCGGACAAATGCACTTGCGCAGCAACGACGGCAAGGGCAGAGGGGTGCCGCTGGTGCTCCTGCACATGTCGCCGCGCTCCGGAGCCATGTGGGAGACGCTCCAGGAGCGGCTGGAGCGGCCGACCCATGCGCCGGATCGGTTGGGCTACGGCTTTTCCGATGCGCCGCCCTGGGCCCTGTCCCTCGAGCAATATGCTCAAAGCACGGTCGACACGCTCAAGGCGGCGGGGGTTCAGGGCGATGTCGATTTATTGGGCGTACACACGGGCTCCTTGGAGGCCATCGAGGTTGCTCATCAACTCGGATCCCACGTACGACGAGTCATCGTCGTCGGCATGCCGCTGTTTTCCGCCGAGGAGCAGCAGCGCCAGCTGGAAAAATACAGCGAGCAGCCTCTCAGGCCGGCAACCGAGGGCGGCCATGTGCTGGGCGCCTGGCGCGGCGGGTTCGCTTTTCGCCAGCCGCCTTACGATCTGGCCGACGTGCATCGCCGGTTCGTAGAGCATGTGCTCGCGGCAAACCCCGGTGCGGCGTTTCGCGCCGCTTGCAGCTACCCCATCGAGAAGAAACTCAAGAGTTTGAAAGCGCCATTGACGGTGTTCGCCCCGCACGATGAGATCATCGAGCAGACTCTTCGCGTCAAGCCTTTGCTCAAACCCGGCGCGACCTTCGTCGATCTGCCGGAAATGGGTCAGGATCCATTCCATGCCGCCCTGGATCGAATGGTCACGCTCGTGAATCGCCACTTGCCGCCCTGAGACGGGCGCTGCGATGGAAGTCCAGGCGCTGCGGTGACGGTGCTCGTTCAGCGCCCGCGCTTCTTTGCGCGCCGGGCGGCCGGCTTTGCCGGTGCCGGCTTGACCGCGACCGGCCTGGCAGCGACCGCGGCAATCGCCACGGATTTTCGTGCCCAGGCCGCGCACTCGTCGGCGTCTTCGAGAGCATCCGCCGGCAACTCGTAGTAGGTCATGCTCCAGTAGGGTTTGTCGGGGAACGGGCGGAAACGGCGCATGCCGCGCGCCTCGTAGTCGCCGCGGTTGGAGTCGTTCACTTTGAGATACAGGGTATCGCCGGCAATGAGACCGAAGAACCGTTCCTCATGATATAGGCCGACGCCGCCGAACATGCGGCGCGGCGTGACTCTCCCAAGTCCGGCGAGTTGATCGAGCACGTATCGCAGAAAATCAGCGTTGACGGCCATGATTCGGAGCATAACCTACCGGACCGTCGCCGCGCCGCCGCGACCCGCCGCCGCGCCGCCGTGATGCGGCGTTCCGCATCGACAGCCCGCACGCGATATCTTACGATCCGCGCAATGAATTGGAAGCCGCATCTGCCGGAGATCTTCCTCGGTATTTCTCTCGGAATGATTGCGATCGAGGCGGCGCTGAGCCGCGTTGCGGCCGTCAAGGCCCGCTATCGGCCGAGCGACACCTTCGCATCGCTCGGTATGCAGGCCGGCAACATCGCGATGAATCTCATGATGGCCGGGATCGTTTTCGCCGGACTGTCGGCGGCTTACAGGGTGCGTCTATTCACGATATCGCCGGACTCGCCTTGGGCTTGGGCGGCGATCTTCTTCCTGGACGACTTCATTTACTACTGGTTCCATCGCATCAGCCACGAATGCCGTTTCTGGTGGGCGGCGCATGTCAATCATCACTCTTCGCAGGAATACAATCTTTCGACGGCGGTGCGTCAATCATGGACCAGCGTGATCGTCGGCACCTGGACCCCGTGGATTCCGCTGGCGCTCCTGGGATTTCCGCCCACGATGATTCTGGCGCAACAGGGCTTCAATCTGTTCTATCAGTTCTGGATTCACACCGAAGTGGTGCACCGCATGCCGGCGTGGTTCGAATATCTATTCAACACGCCCTCGAATCACCGCGTCCATCACGCGTCCAACCCCCGCTACCTCGACCGCAACTATGCCGGCGTGCTCATGGTGTGGGACCGCTTGTTCGGTTCCTTCGCCGCGGAGCGGGACGAAGAGCCGCCGCGTTACGGGATCGTCAAGAACATCGAGACATTCAATCCGATTCGCATCGCTTTCCACGAGTGGATTGCCATGGCGAGGGAAGTGTTCGCCGCGCGCTCGGTGCGCGAGGCGGCGGGCGCAGTCTTCGGCCCTCCCGGGTGGCGCGCCGACGGCCGGGGGCTCACATCGAAGAATATCCGCGCCGGCCGGCAGGCTCATCATGCGCCCTAGCCTGTTCTCGCTGTTCGGTGTTGCGCTGCTGGTTGCTGCGTGCTTGAGCCCCATCGGCGATGCGTTGGCGCGGCATCGCAATCATGAGAGTGCGGGCGCACCCGGTGACTTCGCGTACTACGTGTTGTCCCTGTCTTGGTCGCCGGCGTTCTGCTTGGCGTCGCCGGCCGCCGCCGAATGCAATGGGCCGCGGCGCTACGGATTGCAGGGTATTGCGGACTTGATGCCGGCGCGCGATCTCGTTTACCACGAGTGGTCGGCGCACGGCACCTGCAGCGGCTTGGACCCGGCCGAGTTTTTTGCGCTGGTGCGCCGCGCGTATGCGAGCATCGTGATTCCGCAGGACTTGTCCGGCCCCGCACGGGCGATCGAGGAGCCGCCAACCGCGATTGCCGATGATTTTCTTCGCTCCAATCCACGCCTTGCGGCGCCGTCGATCGTGGTCACCTGCACCGGCCAGAGCGCGCCGCGGCTTCGCGAAGTCCGCATTTGTTTCGATCGCGAACTCAGGCCGCGCGCCTGCTCCGCCGATGCCGCGCGCGGCGCATGCGGAGCGCCGCAGATCATCATCCCGCCGATTCGCTGAGGAGTTGCCCATGGACAGACCGCCGCTGCCGCCGTTTACTTTGGAGACCGCGATTCAAAAGGCCCGCATGGCTGAAGATGCGTGGAACACGCGCGATCCCGCTCGGGTCGCCGTTGCCTATACGACGGACAGCCGTTGGCGCAACCGCGCCGAGTTCTTGCAGGGGCGCGACGCCATCCAGGCGTTTCTCGCGCGCAAGTGGTCCCGCGAACTCGACTATCGGCTCATCAAGGAGATCTGGGCCTTTCGCGACAACCGGATTGCCGTGCGATTTGCCTACGAGTGGCACGACGACAGCGGACATTGGTTTCGCAGCTACGGCAATGAAAACTGGGAATTCGACGAGCATGGACTGATGAGATTGCGTATCGCCAGCATCAACGATTTGCCGATTGCGGATGGCGAGCGCAAATATCATTGGCCGCTGGGACGCCGTCCCGACGGCCACCCAAGCCTGAGTGAACTCGGCCTGTGAGCGGCGCTTGGAGCCACTCTCTCTTGAGTTCCGCAAAACGGTACTGGCAGCCATTTCGCGGGACCTATTTGCGGTATTGTTCGGCGGTGCCACGGCCCCTGCTGCCGGCTTTGGGCGTCGCAGCATTCGGTGCGGCGACCATCGTGCTCGGGGCCGCGACCCTGCTGAATTAGGATGAGGCGAATGGAACAACACGACCATGCTGGACATGACCATGACCATGGACATGATCACGACCATGGACATGATCACGACCATGGACACGCGCACGGTCATGCTCATGGATTGGCGAATCAGGGTATCAACACCCGAATGGCCATTGCGGTGGCGCTGAACCTCATTTTCGTGATCATCGAGGGTGGTTTTGGATTTCTATCCAACTCGGTGGCGTTGATCGCCGATGCCGGCCATAACTTGAGCGACGTGCTGGGATTGGTGTGCGCGTGGACTGCCATGTATTTGGGGCGCCGTCCCCCCGGGGCGCGGTTTACTTACGGATTGGGACGATCTTCCGTGCTCGCCGCGCTGACGAATGCCGTGTTGTTGCTGTTGGCGTGCGGCGCCATCGCCTGGGAGGCTGTGGGCCGTCTCGCCTCGCCTCCGGCGGTGGCAGGAGCGACCGTGATGGGCGTGGCGGCGAGCGGCGTGCTGATCAACGGTTTGAGTGCGTGGATGCTGCACGCCGGAAGCCACGGCGACCTGAACAGACGCGGCGCCTTCATCCACATGCTGGGGGATGCCGCCGTGTCCGCCGGCGTCGTGATCTCGGGTGCGCTCATCGTGTTCACCGGCTGGACCCGGATCGACCCGCTGGTCAGTCTGTTGATCGTCGCCGCGATATTGGCGAGCACCTGGGGGCTGTTGCGGGATTCGCTTCACTTATCGCTCGACGGCGTGCCGGCGAGCGTCAATTCCTCGGCCGTGATGTCCTACCTGGCCGATCAGCGGGGAGTCACTGACGTGCACGATCTGCACATTTGGGCGCTCAGCACCACCAGCGTGGCCCTGACTGCGCATCTGGTGGTGCCGGATCGCGGCGCCGAAGATGCGCTGCTCAATTCCATAACGCCGAACCTCAAGCAGCGCTTCCACATCCATCACGCCACCCTGCAAATCGAACGAGACCGCTGCGAACACGGGTGTGAAGCCGAAGCCTGAGGCACTCGCCGTCGGGCTCGATCCGCGCAGCACTCGCTCCAAGACGGCAAACGCCGCAATCAAAATCAATTAGCATGGCGCGAGCCCGATCGAGCCGCTACAGTCGATGCCAGGGAGAATGATGCATGTCCAATGAAAATGCGATCCGCCGTGAAGTCGGCGCCATCGCTTTGATGTTTACCGGCCTGGGGTCGATCATCGGATCGGGATGGCTATTCGGTGCCTGGCGCGCCGCCCAGCTGGCCGGTCCCGGCGCGGTCTACGCCTGGATCATCGGCGCGGTGGTGATTCTGTTCGTCGCCTTCACCTACGCCGAGCTCGGCGCCATGTTTCCCGAGTCCGGCGGTGCGGTGCGTTACGGACACTATTCGCATGGCTCGATGGTGGGGTTCCTCGCCGGCTGGGCCGCCTGGATCGCCATTGTTTCGGTAATCCCCGTGGAGGCCGAGGCATCGGTGCAGTACATGAGTTCCTGGCCCTGGACGTGGGCACATGAACTGTACGTGCACGCGGCCAACGGCCAGGGCGAGTTGACCGTGCCCGGGCTGTCCATTTCCGCCGCGCTGGTGGTGGTCTATTTCCTGCTCAATTTCTGGAGCGTGAAGGTCTTTGCGGATACCAACAGCGCCATCACTTTCTTCAAGCTGATCGTGCCCGCGGCCACCGCCGTGGCGCTGATATGCACCGGCTTTCATTGGGAGAATTTCCGCATCGGCATTCACGGCGGTCCGCACGTCGGGAACGTCGCCGCCATCCTCACCGCGGTTGCCACCAGCGGCATCGTCTTCAGCTACAACGGCTTCCAGAGTCCGGTGAACCTTGCCGGCGAGGCGCGCAATCCGGGGCGGAGCGTGCCTTTTGCGATCTTCGGCTCGATCGCGCTGAGCACCGTGGTCTATTTGATGCTGCAGGTTGCGTTCCTCGGCACGGTGGCGCCGGAGCACCTGCACGAGGGCTGGGCGGCGCTCGAATACAGCTCGCCGTTCGCTCAGCTGGCGCTCGCGCTCAATCTCAATTGGCTCGCCATCCTGCTGTATGCCGATGCCTTCGTCAGCCCCAGCGGCACCGGCACCACGTACACCGCCACGACCGCCCGCATGATCTACGCCATGGAGCGGAGCGGTACGGTACCGGAAGTGTTGGGCCGGGTGCATCCGCGCTTCGGCATCCCGCGGCCCGCGATGTGGTTCAATCTGCTCGTGTCGTTCGTCTTTCTGTTCTTCTTCCGCGGCTGGGGCAAGCTGGCCGCCGTGATCTCGGTCGCCACCATCATCACCTACCTCGTGGTGCCGATCAGCGTCATGGTGCTCAGGCGCACGGCGCCCGACTTGCATCGGCCGCTGCGCGTGCCCGGATTGCCGCTGCTCGCCCCGGTGGCCTTTGTGCTCGCCACGCTGATGCTCTTCTGGGCGCGCTGGCCGCATACCGGCGAGATCATGCTGCTCCTGATTCTGCCCATGCCCGTGTACCTCTATTACCAAGGCAAGTCCGGTTGGCGCAATTTCGGCCTGCAACTGCGTGGTTCCTGGTGGTTGATCGCCTACTTGATGGTGATAACCCTCCTCTCCTGGGCCGGCAGCAAGGAGTTCGAAGGCCACGACTACATCGGCTACGGCTGGGATCAGCTCTGCGTCGCGCTGGCCGCGCTGGTCTTCTATTTTTGGGGGGTGCGCAGCGGTTGGCGTACGCCGGCCGTCGAGGCGGTGGAGCGCGGATCGAAACTACCCGAGTGATTGGGTGTGGGCGGCGTTCGCGACGTCAAGCTGCGCGGCGGAAGGTCAGATTCAACCGCTGCGCGCCCAAGAGTTCGTGATGGCCGTCCTCGAGCGCAAGCACGCCGTGGTGACGCAGGCGCGCGGCGCCGCCCCACACGACGACGTCGCCATGCTGCAGCGGTACTCGCCGCTGCCGGTCCTTGCGCGAGTCGCCGCCGAATAGAAAGATGGCGGGTAGACCGAGCGAAACCGACACGATGGGCGCGCTGAAATCGCGCTCGTCCTTGTCCTGATGAAGCGTGAGGCGCGCGCCGGGCTCGTAGCGATTGAGCAGACAGGCATCGGGGGCGAACCCCGGGAAGCCGCCGGCCTGCGCGGCCGTTCGGGCCACCTCCAGAAATACCGGCGGCATCGGCGGCCATGGCCGGCCGCTTAAGGGATCGCGGGCGTCGTAGCGATAGCCACGGCGGTCGCTCACCCAACCCAGGCCGCCGCAATTGGTCATGGCCACCGACATGCGGAATCCACCGGGAGTGACCAGATGTCGAAAGGGTGCGGCCGAGGTGATGTGCCCAACGGCAGACACCAATGCCGCCGCGTGGCCAAGCGCGAATCCGCGCAGCAGCCAAGCGCCCGGAGCGAGCGGTTCGCTGCCGGCGTCCGCAAGCGGCGCCGCGAATAGATCACCAGAGTGCTGTTGCATGCGCGCCGGAGATTCAACCGTTCAGGGTCAGTGTGCCGATCGGCCATGTCACGGCCGGCGGCTCGACACCCAGCGGCGAATCATGATTCGGATCGAAGGAACTCAATTGATGCCGCAGCCAGCCGGTAAACCGCTGATCGCTGGCGAGCCGCGCGCCATCGCTGCCGCGCGCGTAGTCCTGCAGCGCTTCTTCGGAAATGACGATGCGGATCATCCTCGATCGCCTGCTCGCCCGGTATACATCGGTGCTCAGCCGCCAGGTGGCGAGGATCATCATGTCTTGGCCTCCTCGGGGGATCAAGATGCGCGAATCGTCCGGCAGTTGCAGCTCGACGAGCTCGCGAAAATGACTGCTGTAATCTTTCATCGAACGTCGATCCCCGAAAATTCGCCGCATTCCTCGCCCGCAGCAGCATTGTATTCCCAGGCGGGATGCTCGCGTAGCGCATCGTCCGGCCGGCGAGGCCGCAGAAGCCGGCGAACGGAGCGGCAAGCCTAGCGGGACGAGCGCGGCCGCGCGCGGCGCGTGGGCTCGGCGGCGTAGGGATCGTCCGGCCAGTAGTGTTTTGGGTACCGGCCCTTCAGGTCCTTCTTCACCTCGTGGTATCCGCGATTCCAAAAGCTCACGAGATCGCGGGTGATCTGCACCGGTCGCCTCGCCGGCGACAGTAATTTGAGCAGCAGGGGCAGCCGGCCTGCGGCGACGCTCGGCGTCTGGTTCAATCCGAACATTTCCTGCAGGCGCACCGACAACGTGGGGATCTCGCCGTCCAAGTAGTCGATCGCCACGGTCGAGCCGCTGGGCACGGTGAAATGCGTGGGCGCTTCGCGCTCCAAGATCACCTTTTGCGCGTAGGTCAAACGGGATCGCAGGGCATTTCCCAAGTCCATCCGGGAAAAATGCTCGCGGCGGGTCAGGCCGGAAATCCAGGGCGGCGCCCAGTCCTCGAGAGTCGCGGCGAGCGCCGCATCGCTCAAATCCGGCCAGGGTTCCGGCGACGCGACGGCGTATTGCCGCATCAGGCCGACGCGCGCCTGCCACTGCCGCAACTCCGGGGTCCACGGCAGGCCGGCCGGCCCCAGCTGCCGGAGGCCCGTGAGCGCGGCATTCTGCAGAGTTTGGCTGTCGGGATTGCGAATCTCGGTCGATTCCAACACCAGGGCGCCCAGGCGGCGCTCGCGCCGCGCGCGAATCGCCTGCTCGCGATCGTCCCAAACGATCTCGGCATGATCGCGGATGTGCGCCGAAAAATACTCTTCGAGGTCCGCGTGCCGCAACGGAGCGGCGAGAAAAATCCGCGCCTCGCGTTCCGCGCCGTCCAGTTCCGCCGCGACGATGAACTCGGCTTTGGCGAGCGCCTGCGGTTCCCCGAAGCGGGCGCCTCGGCCGTTCGCCAGAAGATACCGTCCGCCGTCGCCGCGTGCCCGGCCGATACGGTCGGGGTACGCCCACGCCAGCAGGATTCCGGTCCATTCGTGCGGATCCGCCGCATCGGGGCGGCCGCGCCCAAAGTCGCGCTGCCATTGCCCGGAACTGCGCGCCGCCTGCGTCATGGCGCGGTTGTCCACGGTGATCCCGGGCGGTAGATCCCGCACGTCGCCGCGCAGGACGGCCACACGCAGGCGCAGGTCCACGTCGCGGGCGCCGACGCCTCCGCGCAAGATATCGCGCTCGCTCAAGATGGCGGCGAGATCGCACCCCAAGCGCGGTGCGCCGTGCTCGCGCGCCTTGACGAGCATGTGCGCCAGCCGCGGATGGAGTCCGAGCTTCGCCAATATCCTTCCATGCGGCGTGACCCGTCCGGCGGAATCGATGGCTTCGAGCTGCCGCAACAAATCGCGCGCTTGCGCCAGAGGCGCCGGCGGCGGTGGATCGAGCCAGGAGAGGCTCGCGGCATCGACGGCGCCCCAGCAACTCAGCTCCAGGGCCAGTGGGGCGAGGTCGGCGTGCAGTATTTCCGGCGCCGTTTGCGCTGCGAGCGAGCCTTGAGTGCCCTCCGACCATAGACGGTAGCAGTGGCCCGCGCTCAAGCGGCCGGCGCGCCCGCGGCGTTGGTCGGCCGCCGCCTGCGACACCTTGGTGGTGACCAGGCGGCTCATGCCGGAAGCGGGATCGAACTCCGCGTAGCGGCGCAAGCCTGAGTCGACGACCACACGGATGCCCTCGATGGTCAAGCTGGTTTCCGCGATGCTGGTGGCGAGCACGATCTTGCGCTGTCCCGCCGGCGCCGGAAGCAGGGCCGCGTCCTGCGCCGCACCTTCGAGCTCGCCATACAGCGGGAGCACGCGCACACCGGGATCGACACCCAAGTCCTCCAGGGCACGCTGCACCCGGCGAATCTCGGCAGCGCCGGGCAGAAAACACAGGATGTCGCCGCCGTGCTCACGCAGGGCGGCGCGCACCACCTGTGCCGTTTGCTGTTCGAGCTGGATTTCCGGGCGGCGCGCGACGTACTGCGTCGCGACGTCGAAGCTGCGGCCGCGGGCCGCGACGATCGGTGCGCCGCCCAGGAGCTTCGCGATGGGCTCGAGATCCAGGGTCGCCGACATCACCACCAGGCGCAAATCCTCGCGCAGGTTCTGTTGACTCTCGATGCACAGCGCCAATCCC
>Ga0307470_10000796_pt1 | contig 13558 bp, 8 predicted proteins | sample atmos_gasesAM3C__FD_204565 | JGI IMG/M metagenome (GOLD analysis project Ga0307470, IMG submission 204565) | Hardwood forest soil microbial communities from Morgan-Monroe State Forest, Indiana, United States - atmos_gasesAM3C_05 | ecosystem: Environmental > Terrestrial > Soil > Temperate forest... | reverse complement strand
GCACCACCTTGGCCATCAGCTCGACGTTGCTCGGGTCGGTGAAGAAGAAGGTCCCCACCAGCTTCGAGAGCGTCGCCGCCACCCCTAGGCCGCTCGAGCCGTCGCCGGGGTTCGACCAGTCGACGGTCACCGCGAAACGGCCGTTCAGCAGGCAGAGCGTATTGCGGTCGGCATGGCAGCCGCCCGCCGCGCCGCGGCGCGCCGGGCTCGCCAGCGCGTGGAGCGGGAACGCCGCGAGGTCGGAGCGGACCTTGCCGGCGCCCGCGCCGAGGAAGACGTCGGCCGCGGTGCTGGCAGTGCTCGCAGTGCTCGCTGCGAAGGCCGATTGGTCGATCCCGCCGCAGTCGCCCGCGGTGTTGCTGTAGCTCTTGACGTCGCCGGTCGCGGTGTCGGTCACGTTGATCGTGAACTGCAGGTTGGTCAGCTCGCCGTAGAACACCTTCACGCCTTCGGGGAAGGTCAAGATCTTGATCAGCAGCTCGACGTTCGACGGGTCGCCGAAGGAGAAGAAACCGGTGAACGGCGTGCGCGGGATCGCGCGGCCGACGCCGCTGGTGCCGTCGAACTGGTTGTTCCAGTTGACGCTCACCTGGAAGTGCTTGTCCAGGCAGAGCGAGGTCGTGCTGTTGCGGCAGACCGCGGGCTTGCCGCTCGAGGCCACGTAGAGGAAGCGCACGGCCGCGAGATCGTCCGTCCCCAGGCGCGCGCCGCGGCCGTCGTCGTGGATGAAGGCGCGCATCAGCGCGTCGTTCTTGGCGGGGTCGGCGCAGCTCTGGCCGCTCGCGTCGTCACCGCAGGAGTGGCCGAGCCCCAGGGTGTGCCCGAGCTCATGCCCGAACAGCTCCTCGGCCGCCTTCTGGGGGGCGCGGCTCGACTGGAAGAAGCAGGCGATGCCGGCGTTGGTGATGGTGTCGGCGCCCTGGATCTCGATGAAGGTGCGGCCGTTGAACTTGCCGGTCTGCGTGGGGTCGTACCAGGGGCCGGAGACCGCCAGCGTGCCGCCCGCAGTGCAGCTAAATTTCGAGCCGACCTCGTTGTTGGGATCGTTGAAGAGGATGGTGTTGACGTTGTCGAAGTCTTTGAGGCCGCCGGTCGCCGTGGTCGTGCCGCCGTAGACGTAGTGAATCTTCGAGCCGGCGGCGCCGTTCCACGCATTGAGAGCGTTCTGGTACTCCGGGTAGCCGCCGTCCGCGAGACCCTCCTGGGGCGTCGAGCGGGCGAGGAAGGTGACGCTGCCGCCGCGGTCGAAGACGAACCAGCGCAGGTTGACGCCGCCGTCGCTGAACAGGGTGAAGCGTCCATTGACGTTGCGCAGCGCGTCCTGCGACAGGGTGGCGAAGTAGTCGGGGCTGCGCCGGAGGCCGTTGGCGCGGTCGGCGAGCCAGGTGGCGAAGCGCTCGAGGTCGCGCGGCTTGTCGACGCCGGGAGCGGCGGTCAAGCTGCCGTCGGGCGCGATCTTGACCTCCTCGGCATCGGCCAGGTTGCGGATGGCGACCTTGATCCCCGAGATCTCCACCTCGTGGAAGGCGCCGAGCATGAAGTGCAGGACGTTGTAGGAGCCGTCCTTGCGCTCGGTCAGGAAGAGGAGGGCGCGATCGCCTTCATGGAAGGCGGGTGCGCCGAAGATCTTCAGCCCCACGCCGTCGGCGCGCACGCCGCCGAGCACCCGCACGATGACCGAGCTGCCCGCCGTGTAACCCTTGACCACGCGGTCGATCTCGAACAGGTAGTCCGTCGACGGGGCAGTCCCCGCGGGCGACGGCTCGACGGAGGCGACGCGGCCCTCGGCGACGACCGCGGCCTGGTCGGCCAGGGCGGCGTCCGAGACCATGACGAAGGAGGTGGCCGCCGCCGGACCGACGGTAGCAAGGAGAGCCAGGGCCGAAAGGCCCAGAGAGCACGCGAATCTGCGGGTGGACATGCGAGGATCCTCCATCAGGACATTGTACCCGGAGAAGGCCCAGGCTGCCTCACCTTGATGGGATCTTTGTACCCGCGGGGTCGCGGGAGGCCGCCGGGTGATGCGTTATGATGTCGCCGCCCGTCAGCGCCCTCTTTTCCCCGACCATGGCGGCCTCCCTCTCGCGACGCCAGCTCGCCGCTCTGGGCGCCCTCGCTCTCCTGCCACGGCTCGCCAACCTCGGCAGCTTCTCGCTCTGGCTCGACGAGGTCATCGAGACCGAGCAGGCGGGCGGCAGCCTCGGCCATCTCTTCGCCGAGCTGCGGCACGACGCGGTCCATCCTCCCCTCGAGGGACTCCTCAGCTGGACGCTCCTCCACCTCGGGTTCTCCGAGACGGCGCGCCGCCTGGTGCCGGTCGCCCTCGGCGTCGCCACGGTCCTCCTGCTCGCCGGCTGGGTGGCGAGGCGGCTCGGGGCGCGCGCCGGGCTCGCGGTGGGCGCGGTCGCCGCCCTCTCGCCGGCGGGCGTCCACTATTCCCAGGAGCTCCGCCCCTACGCCCTCGCCCTGTTCCTGATGGTCGGCGCCCTGACCCTCCTCGACCGGCTGCTCGAAGGCGAGCCGCAGGCAGCTCCTGGAGAAGCTGATCAATCACCTGGCACCTGTTTGGATGGAAATCTCAGCAAGGCCGCTCAGAATTCTGTCACTTCGACGGCCTCGCGTAGTTACCTGGCACCTAGGAAAGCGCTCGGAAAATCACCTGGCACCTGGTTCGGCACCTGGTCTGGCACCTGGTTCGGACGCCGGGCGGCGTGGCGATCCGGGCTGTTGTTCCTGGCGGTCGCCGGGTGCTTCTACTCGCTCTACCTCGCGGCCCTGGTGCTGGTGCCGCTCGGCTGGATGGCGCTCGAGGCGGCGTTCGGACCGGCGGACCCTCACGGCGGCGGCGCGAGCTCCGACCGCCGGCGGCGCGGGCGCTGGCTCCTCGCCTGCTCGCCGCTCTTCGCTCTCGCCTTGGCGCTGATCTATCTCCCCTGGCTTCCCACGGTGGCGGCTCTGCGGTCACAGCGCATCCAGCGCGCGCCGGGGCCGTGGACGTGGGCGAGCGCCTTCGACCGCTTCGAGGACTTGACGGTGGGCGGCGGCGGGCCGGTTCCGGCATGGGCGGGGGGCGTGGCGCTCGCCCTCGCCGGGATCGGGCTGCTCTGGGCGCTGCGCCGCCCGGCCGGTCGGGTGGCGGTCGCCGGCTTCCTCGCCGGGACGGTGGGGGTCGAGGTCCTCCTCGCCGCCGGCCACCACTGGAGCAGCCTGCGCTACGACATCGTGGGCTGGCCGTTCCTGATGATGATCCTGGGGCTGGGGGTGGCGGCCCTGGGCGGCCCGCCGGGCGGTCGCCGGTCCGCCCTGGGTCTCGCCGCTCTCGCCGTCCTCGCCGCCTCGCAGCTCGCGGGGATCTTCCAATACTACCTGGGGCGGGAGGACTGGCGGCGGGTCGCCGAGGCGGTCGTGGCGGCCCGGCGTCCCGAGGAGCCGGCCTTCGCCCTCAACCAGTCGACCCGTATCTGCCTCCTCTATTACCTGGACACGCTCGCCGGCCGCTCGCCCGCGGCCGAGGATCCACCCTGGTTCGCCTCGGTCGACGGCTCGGCCGAGCGCCTGGCGGAGCTCTGGCCGGCCGACCGCTGCGCTCTGCTCGTCGCCCAGAGCTGGGGCCGGCAGGGTCGGATCGTCCACCTGGCGCGGAGCTTCCCCGAGCTCGCCGCCTACCCCGCGACCTTCGCCCGCCTGTTCCTGTTGACGCCCCAAGGGCGCGACGAGCTCTTCCGCTCCGGCCGGAGCGCCCTGGGTCCTGCGGCGGCCGGCGCTCCCGTCTGCGACCGCACGCTCCCCGCGGAGCTCGCCCGCGAGCGCGCCGAGCGGCGCTTCGGCCGCCTCCGCCCCGCCCTCGCGGGGCTGGGCTTCGTTCCCGGCCTGCGGCCGGGAACGCTCCCGCACTAAAAAGCCCGCGCTTACGGCGTCGCCCGCACGTGGAGGTTGGAGAACTTCCAACCCTTCGGCGGGTAGTAGGCGTTGTCGGCGACGCCGGGGAGGCCGAACTGCAACCGCACCGGCGCGCCGCCGGTGTCGATCACGTTCCAGTTGAAGTTGCCGACCAGCGCGTCCATCACCGGGGTGCCGTTCGGCTTGGTGGCGAAGAACAGCACGGCGCGGCCCGGCGTGTCGTAGATGAACCGCATGTGGTAGGTGCCGCCCTCGAGGAAACCGACGTTCCTCTTGACCGCCGCCTCGAGCGTCGGCTGGCCGAGGTCGCCGAGGATGCGCCCGCGGACGCCGCGGAGGTTGAAGCCGAAGTAGAGGGTCTTGTTGAAGCGCGGGCCGCCGGTATGGAACATGCCGAGGACGCCGGTGAAGAGCGGCGTGAAGTTGCGGATCGTCATGTCGAAGTCGACCGTCACCCGGCGGTAGCTCACGCCCGGCACCAGCGGCAGCGGCAGATCGAGGTTGGGGTGGGTGCTGTTCGAGGTGAAGAAGATCCCGCCCATGTCGACGGCCACCGTCTTGCCCAGCGGCGCCGGCGGGTTCTTGAGCGGCTGGATGAGCCGGAAGAGGCTGAAGTCGGTCGAGGTGAAGGCGCCGTAGGCGTAGAACGGCTGATCGCAGCTCACGCGGGCCTCGGCGCCCTGGATCTGGGTGATGTGGTCGAGGATCAGCACGTCCTTGGTGACGGCGTGGCCCTGGGCCGGCACGCTGGCGTTCAGCACCGGGAGGATTGAGACCCCGGCGGGGTCGAAGAGGGCGATGGTGCACTGGGTCGCGGCAGCGCCGAGGTTGACGATCTCGACGTTGGTCGCGCCGTCCGGCGTGCGCCGCAGGTCCTCGACGAAGGCGACGGTGCCGGAAGCGAACTGGTTGGCCGAGGAGATCACCGGCAGGTCCCAGGGGGCGTTCTCGTCCTGGCGGTTCAAGTAGAATGCCGCCTGCCCGAGGCCGAGCCCGGCCACGTTCGACGTCACCTTGAGCAGGCCGGTGCCGCCGACCAGCTTCGTCACCTCGTAGGTCACCGTGCGGCCGGCCGGGAAGCTGTAGCCGGCGCCCAGGGAGACGGCGCCGCTGGTATTGGTCGGCACGAAGGTCAGGTTCATGGCGCCGTTCGCCGGGTTGTGGTTGGCGACTTCGATCGTCGTCTGGAAACCGACGCTCTTGGGGTTTCCGGCGTCCGGGATGGGCACGAACGCGACGTCGGCGGCGAGGGCCGGGGCGAGCGCCGAGACCACGCCGAGACCGAGCAAAAGCGCTTTTCTGATGACCATGAAGGCTCCTTTTGTGAGGCGACTTGAGAGATCCGCTACGAAACTGGCTTCATTCTACGGGCTTTCGGCGGCACTGCCAAGCCAAAAACTCAATCAGAATCGAGATTTCCGCCGGTGAACGGCGCCGTGGACCGACTCTTCCCGCGCTTCTCGCGCGCTCCTGAACCCGCGGATCTCCTCCGGGAGGTCCGAACGCTGCCGAGGCTACGACCCTGTCCAAGAAACTCTTAGGCCCCGCCGTCCTCCTCCTCTCGCTCGCCCTCTTCTTCCTCGTCGCGGAGGGCGCCCTGCGCCTGCTGTCGCGCAACTGGCTCGAGGTCTACGACGTCGAGATGTGGCGCTACGCCCGCCAGATCAAGACCATCTCGAAGCTGCCCGGCGTCGTCGAGGAACAGCGGCCGAACGCCGCGGCCCGGCTGATGGGCGCCAGCGTGCGCACCGACGAGCACGGCTTCCGTCTCCCCGATCCGGCGACCGAGGCGAAGCGCCGGCCCGGCGACCGGCTCGCCGTCGCGGTCGGCGACTCGCTCACCTTCGGCTGGGGTGTCCCCGAGGGCTACACCTACCCCGACCAGCTCGAGCGCCTGCTCGCCGCGCAGTGTCCTCGGCAAAGCGCCCGGCAGGGCGTCCGGCCGACGACCGTCGACAACGCCGGCATCGGCAACTGCAACACCTCGATGGAGTACCAGCGCTACCAGCGGCGCGTGCGGCCGCTCCACCCGCGGTGGGTGATCCTCGGCTTCTCCTTCAACGACGCGGAGCCCGATCCGGTTCCCGACACCAACCCCTTCTACTGGCACTCGGCCTTGATCTCGCTCGCCTCGGCCCGCCTCCAGAAGCGCTTCGAGCCGCGCCTCCAGAACTACAACGACTACTACCTCGGCCTCTACCGCGACGGGTTGCCGGGCTGGGAGAAGAACAAGCAGGCGCTCAAGGACTTCGCCGCGTCGCTCCGGCGCGACGGGATCCCCGGGACCCTCTTCCTGATGCCGGAGCTCCACCAGCCGAAGAACTTCGGGCCGCTCGCCGAGGTCTATGCGCGGGTCACGGCGATCGGCCGCGACGCTGGCTTCGAGGTCATCGACGGCTCGGTCGACTTCCCCGCCGGCTCGGGCGAGCGCTACTTCGTCAGCGCCGAGGACGCCCACCCCAACGCCGCGGCGCAGGCGATCTACGCCCGCGCGCTGGCCCGCTCGAAGTATGCCTGCGCCCCCTAGCCTTCTCCGGGATGGTTCAATGGCTCAGCTCGGTCCCGAGGACGGCCGCCTGGAAGGGTGTGAGGGGAGGGGGGGCCCGAAGGCGGCCGCCCGCAGCGGACCGAGCTGAGCCTACCCCGGGTGCCTCAGCGCGGCGCCGGCTTGACCCGCTGCAGGATCGCCTCGGCGAGCGCCTCGGCGGCGCAGCGGTGGCCGTAGACCGAGGGGTGGAAATAGTCGACGCTGATCGGCTCGGCCGAGGCGTCGCGGCAGCGGGCGTAGGGCTCGAGCAGGTCGACGAGATCGAAGCCGTTCCTCTGCGCCAGGTCGCGCACGAAGGCGTGCTGCTCGCCGAAGCGGTAGTAGCCGAAGCTCTTGACGAAGCGCGGGAAGACCGCCACCAGGACGTCGAAGTGTTGCTGGTGGGCGAGCTCGGCGAGGACGCCGAAGTACTGGGCGACCGTGTCGTTCGACACCAGGTCGAGGTAGCGCCGGGGGTCGGCCTCCGCGGGGCGCCGCGCGGCGAGGGCGCGGAAGCGGACGAACCGGTAGAGCGCGCTCTTGACCAGGTAGGGGTTGACGCGCGTCCCGCTCACCCCCTGCCGCTCGCGCTCCTCGTCGAGCAGGGTGCGCATGATGTCGCCGTCGAGGCGCCCGCGGTTGCCGAGCGAGTAGGCGAGGAGCACGAGGTCCGGCCGGTAGCGCAACCCCTTCTCCTTCAGGGTCTCCACCTCCTGCTGCGTGTTGTAGCCGGAGACCGAGAGGTTGATCACCTCGGCCTTGAGGCCCCGCGCGGTCAAGAGGCCGGCGAGGACGGGCGGAAAGGTGTCCGCGAAGCGGTCGACGCGCAGGCCGGCGGCGATGCTGTCGCCGAGGACGACGACGCGATAGACCCCGGGGGGCTTGGCGACGGCGTGCTCGACGTCGCGATAGCCCAGGCTGTTGCTCGCCCCCTGGTAGTCGTAGAAGGACAGCTCCTTGCCGCTGTACGAGAGCGGCACCGGCTCGTAGCCGATCCGCGGGTTCGCGGAGAGCTGGAAGCGGCCCTTGCGGATGACGTAGACCTGGGGCGCCGCGCCGAGCAGGCGGATGAGGAGCTCGGCGACGAGGAGCGAGGCGAGGATCGCGGTGACCAGCAGCCCCAGTCTCTTCATCTGGCTCCTCTCCGATCCTCGGTTCCACGTCCGGCGATCCGTGCCAGCTCCTCTGGCGAGACCTCGTAGATCAGATAGGAATCGGCGACGTCGCCGACCGGCGCGAAGCCCTCGCGCAGCCAGCGGTAGCGGTTGGGCCGCTTGACCCCGGTCAGCAGGTTGGCGTCGACCACCAGCGTGCCGGCGACCGGCGCCGGCGGATCGACGATCGCGGCGGGATGCCGGGCAAGATAGCGGGCGAGGTCGCCCTTGCTCTGGCCCCAGTCGAGGTTCGAGTCGGCGAGGATCTCGTAGGCGTGGCCGCGGGGGACGAGCTCGTTGAAGTACGAGAGGTAGCGGGGGAAGGCGGCGAGGACCGAGGCCGCGATGGCCGCCGCCCCCCCGACCGCGAGCGCCGTCGTCGCGAGACGCCGGCGCCCGTCCGGCACGCCGTCCGCCTCCCGGCGGGCGACCAGGCTGGCGGTGAAGACGTGCATCAGCGGGAAAGCGACCAGCAGGTAGCGGATGCCGATCTGCGCCCGGTAGAAGAGGTCGAAGTAGAGCCAGAAGGCGAGCGCCGGCGCGAGGAGGTAGATCTCGTCGCGGCGGAACGGGAAGCGCCGGCGGCGCAGGGCGTAGGCGACCAAGGCCAAGAGGAAGAGGAGCTGGGCGGCGAGCGGCGCCTTGAAGAGGTAGGCGTAGAGGTAGTACGCCTTGAAGCCCTCGCGCTCGCGGAGCTGGCCGCCTAAGTAAATCCGCCCGAAGACCTTGTTGACCCGCTCGCGATAGCGCACCAGGTCGAGCCCCTGGAGGTAGGGATAGGGCACCGGCACCGGGATCCGGCCGACCGCGGGGAGCGCTTGCACCCTCTGGAAGACGTCGGAGCGGAACTGGTAGTCGCCGAGCGGCGTCATCGTGCGGTCGAAGAGGAAACCGACGTTCAAGACCAGGATCGTCGCCGCGAGGCAGAGGGCGGCGATGCCGAGCGCGACGCGGAGCTGGCGCCGGAGCCGCCGGCGGTCGCCGGCGCGGAGCGCCGCGACGACCGCGCCGCCGTGGGCGCCGAGCGCGACGGCGGCGAGGAGTGGGTAGAGGAAGATGCAGCTGTACTTGGCGAGCTGGGCCGCACCTAAGGCGAAGGCGGCGGCGATCGCGGCGCCGCGGGTCCGCCGGCGGTCGAGGCGCCAGAAGGCGTAGAAGGTGAGGGCGACGCCGAGGGCGGCATAGAGGTCGGTCGTCACCAGCTGCGAGTGGGCGATCAGGTTGGGATCGAAAGCGCACAGGAAGAGCGCGAGGAGGGCGGCGCCGCCGCCGTAGAGCGCGCCCGCCCAGCGGTAGGCGAGGAGCGCCAGGAGGACGCCCGCGACGACGGTCGGCACCCGCGCCGCGGCTGGGCTCGCGAGGGCGCGGCGCAAGGCGTTGGGGGGCAGGCGCTCGGCGACGAGGAGCGGCAGGGCGTTGGCGGCGCTCACCGGCATCTTGCTGTCGTCGAAGCGGTAGGCGTAGCCGTGCAGCAGGTTGAAGCCGTACTGGAAGTGCCCGGGCTCGTCGTAGGTGAGCGACAGGTGGGGCAGGCAGGCGAGGTCGAGCGCCAAAAGGGCTGCGACCACGGCGGCGACCAGCGCGGCGGCGGCAAGGCGCCGCCGGCGGTCGGGCGCGAGGTCGAGCGCGAGGTCGAGCGCCATGGCGGCGGAGGGTAGCGCGGAAGCGCCCCGCCGCCAAGCTGCGCGTCAGGCGAGTAGTGGGTCAGTTTGATCCGCTGCGGGCGGCCGCCTTCGGGCCCGCCCCTCCCACACGCCCTTCCAGGCGACCGTCCTCGGGATCAAACTGACCTACCAGGTGAAGAGAGAGAAGAGTTGGGCTGCCTGCCTGCCCGGCGTAGGGTCCGGACCTGCAGGCAGCCACCGCACGGAGAGCTACAAACAAGAGGGCTAGGGGGGCTAGATGGTGATCCTCTCGCCGTCGAAGCCCGTGAAGGTGAAGCCGCTGAAGTTCTCAGTATAACCCGCGCGCTGGTCGCGCAGCACGCTGATGGCGACCGCCTGGCCGAGACGGTTGGCGGCATACGCGTCGCTCCGCCAGTGGACGGCGGACTGGTTGCGCGCCTGGGAGACGTTCGAGACGATCTTGTTGAGCTCGCCGCCGACGGTGAGCGCCGGGCCGGTGTAGTCCCCGAGCGTCAGGCCGTCGCTCGAGACGACCTTGGGATGCGGGATCACGAAGCGCTCGTCGAAGAGCGCCTTCAAGACCGTGACGCAGGCGCCGGCGACGGTCGCGTGGCCCGAGCCGTAGGAGGGATGGGTGGGGCTCCCCTCCGGGAACATGGCGGGCAGGAGGTAGCTGCCGGTCGCGGCATGGACCCGCGCCAGGGTCTGCGAGTCGAGGATGTCGTGATGGAGCGTGCCGGCGGGATAGCGCCCGAAGGTCTTCTGCACGTGCACGAGGCCGCCGTAGGCTTCGGGGCGCAGCCGCCGGTGCACGTACCACTTCTGGAACCACTGCGCCTTGAGCGCCCGGCTCGCCACCTCGCACATCAGCGCCTTGATCGCCGGGGCGCCGAAGGTGCCGAAGCCGATCTGGGTGCGGTTGCCGAGGTAGGGGTTGCCCGGGTTCAGGGGGCAGCCGATGCCGCCGCCGATCAGCGGGTCCCCCGGGTTGGGCGGGGTGATGAGGATGAGGCAGGCGTTGAAGTAGGCCTGGAAGAGCACGTCGACGTGGACGAAGGCCCCGAAGTCGCGGCTGTTGCGGATGTAGCGCCGCACCGGGTCGAAGGTCTCCCCGTCGCTCGGCGAGCCGCCGTTCTGGATGTTGAGGAACGACGGGAAGTCGGTCAGGTGATCCGTCCCCGGCATGTAGGTGCGGATCTGCCGCACCACGTACTCGGCGCCGAACGGGGTGTTGAGGATGTTGAACTGCGAGAGGTAGGGCCCGGTGGTCGAGCCCGGCATGGTGTCGCGGAACAGGGTCTGCGGCGTGACCTGGCCGGCGGTGTTGCGCGGGCCGCGGAAGGCGGGGAGCGACGACAGCTCGGCGGCGGCCGCCGCCGCGAGCGGGTGCGAGGCGTAGTCGTCGAAGTTGACGTCGCGGAGAAGCGCCATCCAGTACAGCTCGACGGCCTCGGCCGCCTCCTCGGCGCTGGCCAAGGCCGGCGCTGCCGGCTCGACGAGCTGGTGCGAGTCGGTCCCCTCGAGGTCGAAGGCGAGCCCCGACTGCGGGTTGGTCTGCCGGGCCAAAGGGCTCGAGCTGCCGAGGATCATGTCGTCGAAGTCGCGCGGATCGCCCGAATTCAAGGCGCGAAGCATCGCCTGATAGGCGCCCAGGTCGACCTCGCCGAAGCTGTTGTGGGGCAACCCTTTGGAGTAGCTGCCGATCTTGCTGGCGTAGCGCCGTTCGTCGCCGTTGTCGGGATGGTCGGGGACCGGGAGGCGCCGGTTGAATTCGGCGGCGTCGCGGCGGAACCGGAACGCGGCGTTGCGGCGCTGCTCGCCGCCGTCGGGTCCATCGTGATCGTGGCCGAAGTCCTCGGCTTGGGCGCCGCCGCCGCGGATCAGCGGCTCGATCGCGAGCCCTCCCGTGGTCATCGCCGCGGCGGCGACGCCGCCGACGCCGCCCAGGAACTTGCGGCGGGAGAGGCCGGCGGCCCGCGCCGCGGCGGCTGCACTGGTTGCGATCTCTGCTTGCTGGGGCTGGGTTTCCTCTGACGTGCTCATTGCGGTCGCTCCTCCTCGTTGGACGATTCGTGCCCTCCTCCGCAGGCCGTGCCGGGCCGCTCGGGGAAGGGGGGGCCGCCGCGTGCGTCGCGGCGTTTCGCGGGCCGGCTGCACGCTCGCTCGGCTCCGGGTCGTGGGTTTCGTCAACCCGGGGCGGCAGCGCGCCAGCGTCGCTCCGTGACCGTCCCATCTCTCCAAGTGTCGCACCGCGATACAACGGGACAGAGTCAACGCCGGTGTGCGTTCGGGCGTCGCAGCGGCGGCGATTCCGGCTCGCGAGCCGCCGCGCGGAGGAGATCCGCGAGCCCGCGAGCTTCGTAGCAACGAGATGTCGGCAGAATGCCGGCGTCTCTCCTCCTCACCTCCTGGTCGGCCGTGCCGGGCTGACCAGGAGGAGCCACCCGCCGCCGCCGCTCCCGCTCGTCGCTCGACCGCGCGTATAGAATCGGCCGCGGTCGAAGAGTCCTGAAGTCCACTCCTCCGCCTCTCGACGGAGAAGCTTCTCGAGCGGGTGAGCGCATGGCCGCAGTGACGATGGAAGGGGTCCGCAAGCTGTTCGGGCCGGTGACGGTGATCGAGCGGCTCGACCTCGCGGTCGAGGACAAGGAGTTCATGGTCCTGGTGGGGCCTTCGGGGTGCGGCAAGTCGACCGCCCTGCGGATGATCGCCGGCCTCGAGGAGGTCTCCGGGGGGACGATCGCGATCGGCCGGCGGGTGGTCAACGACGTGCCGCCGAAGGACCGCGACATCGCCATGGTCTTCCAGAGCTACGCGCTCTATCCCCACATGTCGGTGCGCGAGAACATGGAGTTCGGCCTGCGCATCCGCAAGACCCCCAAGGCGGAGCGCAACCGCCGGGTCGACGAGGCGGCCCAGATCCTCGGCATCACCCAGCTCCTCGACCGCAAGCCCAAGCAGCTCTCGGGCGGCCAGCGCCAGCGCGTCGCGCTCGGCCGGGCGATCGTCAGAAAGCCCGCCGTCTTCCTCTTCGACGAGCCGCTGTCGAACCTCGACGCCAAGCTCCGCGTGCAGATGCGGGCCGAGATCTCGCGCCTCCAGAAGCGGCTCGAGACGACCACCGTCTACGTCACCCACGACCAGGTCGAGGCGATGACGATGGGCCATCGCATCGCGGTGATGAACGGCGGCAGGCTGCAGCAGGTCGGCACCCCGCTCGAGATCTACGACCGCCCGGCGAACCTCTTCGTCGCCGGCTTCATCGGCACCCCGCCGATGAACCTCGTGCCGGCGGCGGTCGTCGACGGCGGCGCGGCGATCGCCGCCTCGGGGTTCGAGCTGCCGCTCGGCCCCAGCCTGCAGCGGGCGGCCGCCGGCCGCGAAGGCAAGCGAGTGATCCTGGGAGTGCGGCCGGAGAACGTCCACCTCCCGGCACCCGGCGCCCCGTCGGCTCCGGTCACCGTCCAGGTCGAGTTCGTCGAGCCGCTAGGTCACGAGGTCATCGTCCACGGCCGCGCTGGCGACGACCTGCTGGTCGCCAAGGTCGACCCGCACCGTGCGCCGGCGATGGGCGACGCGCTCGACCTCGCGCTCGACCTCGACCGCCTCCACCTCTTCGATGCGGAGACCGAGGCGCGGCTCGTGTAGAAGGTGGTTCTGACCAGAAATTGCTAGGACCTCATGACAAATTGCCATGACCTGTTGTGCAGCCACCAATTCTGCCGAGGAATCTGCTGATTCTGGGCTGAAGATCTTTGGACCAGGTCGTGTCCTCGTGGATTCTGTACAGAAGTTGCGATGCTCTCAAGAGAAGTTGCGACGACCGTCGGAGAATTGCTCCGGACCGCTATGGAATCAAGGAATTCTGTGTAGGGCGAACGATGGCGGCAGGACAATCCGGCTCGACCGACGCGGAATGAATCAATTCGCCCTCCCGGCTCGCACGCTCTGGGCTGGATCTGATCTCATCTCGTCTCAATCTGCGAAGGGGGGCCGTGCGATTGACGTTTCAGGGTCGCGTGAGGCTCGCGATGGGCAGCTCGCGAGCGCATGGAGCCCACCGCGCTACTCCTGCGCCTTCTCGACCCGCACTTCGGCATCGCCGTAGCGGTCGCGGGTGACGGTCAGCTCCCAGGGATTGCAGCAGACCTCGCAGTCCTGGATGAGCTTGCCCCAGGTGTCGGGCTCGATGGCGACCATCACCCGCTCGCCGCAGTAGGGGCACTGGATCTCGATCTCGTCGATCATTTCGGCTTCGGCTTGGGCTTGGGCTTGGGCTTCGCCTTGCGCGCGGGCTTCGGCTTCGGCTTGCCCTTCCCCCGCCCGAGCCGGGTGACGACCGCGAACTCGTC
>Ga0307470_10000795_pt1 | contig 13560 bp, 10 predicted proteins | sample atmos_gasesAM3C__FD_204565 | JGI IMG/M metagenome (GOLD analysis project Ga0307470, IMG submission 204565) | Hardwood forest soil microbial communities from Morgan-Monroe State Forest, Indiana, United States - atmos_gasesAM3C_05 | ecosystem: Environmental > Terrestrial > Soil > Temperate forest... | reverse complement strand
GTGATATCCGGTATGGGGACTAAAAGTAGGTCGCTTGAGGAGCGTCAACGGCTCAGAGAGCTCACCCCACTGGGACATATGCTGCGGCTTGAGGATCTTTATGGGCCGATCGTGTTCTTGGCCTCCGGGGCATCCGACTATGTGACGGGGCAGAACCTGGTCGTTGATGGCGGTTATACGCTGAGTCCACGGCATGAGCCGTTGCAACGTAGCGTGCCCCCGCGTGTGGATTCGGCCGCCGAGGTCATTGAAATGAACAAGGACTTGGATGCCCGGGGCGTTGCCCATGATGAAGACGGGATCATAAGTGAGTGATCGCGGCGCATTGAACGGTGCTGTTGCGCTGATCACCGGCGCAAGTGGCGGTATCGGCGGCGCGGTTTGCGCGGCCGTTGCTGATGCGGGCGCGCGCGTAGTGGCGACGGATATTGCCGATCCGCCCAAGGATCTTAGGGCCGATGCGTGGGTGCAACATGACGTGACTTCGGCGGGTGATTGGACGGACGTCATCGACGAGATCCGTAGGCAGTTCGGCCGTCTTGACTGTCTGGTCAATAATGCAGGCATTTCGCTGGTACAGAGTATTGCCGATACTTCTATTGAGCAGTGGCGACGAGTATCGAGCGTGAATGTCGAAAGCGTTCTACTCGGTCTGCAAGCGTCCTTGTCATTGCTGCGGGAAGGTGGCAAGGACCGCATCGGAGGCTCTTCAGTAGTCAATGTCGCTTCAACGGCGGGTTTGCGCGGTGTCGCACTCAACGCCGCCTATAGCGCAAGCAAGGGAGCAGTGACTCTGCTGACCAAGTCAGCGGCCCGGGAATTTGCAGCCTTCGGATATCCGATTCGCGTCAATAGCGTCCATCCTGGTGTCGTCGAGACACACATGATCGACTCGATCGTTGCGCGCTACGTCGAAGCGGGAGCTGAACCTTCGATGCAGGCAGCAAAAGCAGCCTTCGCCGCGAGAACACCGTTGGGTCGACTGGCCCGACCCGATGAAATCGCCGGCGGCGTGGTGTTTCTCTGTTCGCCCGCGGCGAGTTTCATGACGGGAGCAGAGCTCGTCATCGACGGCGGAGCATTGTGCTAGTGAACTGGGACTACATTGTCATTGGAGCGGGGTCAGCAGGATGTGCGCTTGCCTACGAACTTGCCAACTCCGGTCAAAATGCAACCGTGTTGGTCGTCGAGGCCGGCGGTTCGGATCGCTCGCCGTTCATCAGGTTTCCAGCAGGGCAGATCCGCGCCATTGGAAGGCACGACTGGGGATACCGATCGCAGCCGGACTCAAGCCGCAATGGCACCACCGAACGCTGGTTCAGAGGGCGCGTCTTAGGCGGTAGTAGCAGCATCAACGGCACAATGTACGTCCGCGGGTCCGCCGAGGACTTCAATCGTTGGGCGGCCCAATGCGGCCAAGCAGCAGGATGGTCGGCTAATGAAGTCATGCCGATCTATCGCGAACTTGAAAGTAGCGATCAGCCCGGTCCCCACCGAGGCCGAACAGGCCCGCTTCACGTCAGAACCGTCAGACGGCCGCACGCCATGACTGAGGCCTTCATCGCGGCGACTTGCGCGTGCGGATATCCGTTCAACGAAGATTACAATGGCGAGGTCCAAGAGGGCGTCGCCTATGCGCAGCTCTCGCAGCGTAATGGCTTGCGCTGCAGTGCCGCCGATGCTTTCTTGAAACCGCTCCTCGGCAAGAAGAACATTAAGCTGCTATTGAATGCAACGGCTCACAAGATCACTTTTTCGAATAGCCGCGCCGTGGGTATTGCCTTTCTCCACAATAGGAAGATGCGGAGCGAAACCGCGCGGGAGATCGTTGTCTGTGCCGGAGCGATTGATTCGCCAAAATTATTGATGATGTCAGGTGTCGGTGATTCAGAAGAACTCCGTCGCCACAATATTGACGTCGTTGTCGATCTGCCGGGCGTAGGTCGCAATCTGAAAGAGCACCCGCTCTTAAAGCTGACCTATCGCACCACAATTCCGACATACAATTTCACGGAGGGTCTTTTGCAGAAACTCGGTGTAGCTGCTGAATTCCTCAAGCATCGCGAAGGGCCGATTTCAAATCTCTTCGAGGGTGCAGCGTTTTTGAAATCCTCCCTCTCCGAACCAGGTCCGGATATCCAACTACACTTTTTGCCTATCGGGTATTTGACAACGTCGGACGGCACGATCGAATTCGCCCCTTATCCGTCAGTCACCGTCATACTGAACAAGTCTTACCCCAAAAGCAGCGGCCGTATACGGCTCGCAGGCAACGACCCCGACGACCCCCCTCTAATAGAATGCCGGCTGCTCGACGACGAGTCCGATGTCGAGACCCTAGTTCAGGGTGTAGAGGCGATCAGAAGAATAATGAAAACAGAACCCATCGCCCATCTGATCGATGCGGAGATGGCTCCAGGCCCAGATATGGAAAGCATCCCGGCCCTGAGAGACTATGTCCGCAGTCACACTGAAATTGCCTTTCATCCAGCAGGTACCTGCCGCATGGGGACGGGCGGTGACGCGGTTGTCGGTCCGAATCTTCGCGTTCACGGGACTGACCATCTTTGGGTGGCTGATGCGTCGATCATGCCCGATCTCATCAGCGGCAACACGAACGCCGCTTGCATGATGATTGGCGCGAAACTCGGCAGGCAATTGGCCACGGCAAGGTAGAGATAAATCCAGAACTCATGCGCGAATCGAGCGATCTAACAGAGCCAACGCAGGTGGGTGTGCATATGCAGTGGGGTGTACAAATTCCCCTTCGCGATGGCGTTCATTTGAACGCTACTTTGTACCTGCCAGAGAATCATGCCACGCCAACACCTGCCATCTTCACGCTGACGCCGTATATCGGACAGACGTACCACGACCGCGGTATGTATTTCGCTGCGCACGGCTTCCCGTTCCTGACGGTGGATGTTCGAGGCCGTGGTAATTCCGAAGGAGTGTTCTGGCCCTTCATCAATGAAGGCCGAGACGGGTTTGATGTGGTCGGGTGGCTGGCGCGGCAGCCCTATTGCAACGGGAGAGTGGCCATGTGGGGCGGGTCCTATGCCGGCTACGACCAGTGGGTGACCGCCAAGGAATTTCCACCGCACCTTGCTACGATCGTGCCAGTCGCCTCTGCCCACATCGGCACTGATTTCCCGATTCGTAACAACATCGCCGCATCTTACCTGATGCAGTGGTTGACCTTGGTATCGGGCCGTGCCTCGCAGGATCTGATGTTTTGGAACAACCCGCTTTTCTGGGGTGAGAGGTTTCGACAGTGGTTCGAGTCTGGAACCCCGTTCAAAGAGCTGGATACATTCCTCGGCAACCCCTCCCCCATTTTTCAGGAATGGATGAAGCATTCGCATCAGGATGCGTATTGGGACGGTCAGAACCCGACTTCCGGGCAATATGCCGACCTCTCCATCCCAATTCTCACGATTACCGGGAGCTACGACGTCGACCAACCCGGAGCACTAATGCATTATCGGGAGCATCTGAAGAACGCTTCGGCTGCGAGTCGTGCGCGGCATTACCTGGTGATTGGCCCTTGGGATCATGCGGGTACGCGAACGCCCCAGGCGGAGTTCGCGGGCCTCAAAGTGGGGCCCGCAAGTCTTATTGATTTAGGGAAACTCCATCTGGAGTGGTACACCTGGACGATGCAAGGCGGAAGGAAGCCTGCGTTCTTGAAGGAGAATGTGGCGTACTACGTGATGGGCGCGGAGGAGTGGCGCTACACTGACTCGCTCGAGGCCATCACAGCGCGTTCCGAACTGTGGTATCTGCACTCTACCGGCAACCCGACTGACGTCTTCCGGTCCGGTTCCCTTGCGACGCAACCAGCGGAGATGCTTGAGCCCGATCATTACGTTTACGACCCGCGCGATGTTGGTCATGCGGAGCTTGAAAGCACGGTGGATCCTCTGCCATCGCTTCATCTCGCGGCGGCGGATCAGCGCATGATCCATGCCTCAGTCGGTCGGCGACTCATCTACCACAGTGCAATTTTTGAAGAGGCCATCGAGATCAGTGGCTTTTTCAAGTTCTTCGGGTGGCTGTCGATTGACCAGCCGGATACGGACCTTCACGTGTCAATCTACGATATCGGACTTGATGGCAGCAGCGTCCTCCTGACCACCGATGCGATGCGGGCGCGTTACCGCGAGAGTCTTCGGGAAGCGAAACTTATTCGCACGATCGAGCCGCTCCGCTATGACTTCGAGCGCTTTACGTTTGTCTCTCGCCTCATCCGGAAAGGCCATCGCTTGCGGCTCGTGGTGGGTCCCATCAACTCGATCTATTGCCAAAAGAACCATAACAGCGGTGGCGTGGTTGCTGACGAACTGATACAAGACGCTCGGCCGGTAACCGTAAGACTGTTTCATGATCCATCCCACGCGAGTGCACTCTCAGTTCCTTTCGGACACCCGCGCCGTGAGGACGCAGGCGAATGAGTGAGCCTGCCTGCGATGTAATCTTGCGGAACGGCATGGTCGTCGACGGCAGCGGGCGACCCGCATTTGCCGCCGACGTGGCCATCCGAGGAGATCGGCTCGTACGAATTGGCGATCTCGAGCACGCAAAGACCCTCCGCGAGATCAATGTGTCAGGACTCATTGTAGCTCCCGGCTTTATCGATGTGCACACGCACGATGATGCGGCGGTCATCGCGCGGCCGGAGATGACCGCCAAGCTGACTCAGGGCGTCACGACCGTTATCGGCGGCAACTGCGGGATCAGTGGTGCGCCTTACAGCGTGCCGGGCGATCCGCCGAATCTTCTACGGCTGGTATTCAAATCGGATCGATTCGTCGCGGCGACCTTTGAGGAGTACCTGCAAAAGGTAAGCGCCGCGACGCCGGCGATCAATGCAGGATTTTTGACCGGCCACACGACGCTTCGGATGCAAGTCATGGGAGGGGACCTCGACCGGCCCGCATCGGAGTCCGAGATCCTCGAGATGCAGAATCTGCTGATCCAATGTCTGAAGTCCGGTTCGTTGGGCCTGTCGACCGGGCTTTTTTATCCCCCGGCCCGCGCGGCTTCCACACATGAAGTCACCGAAATCGCCAGGCCGCTGAACGCGTATCAAGGGGTCTATGCCACACATATGCGTGATGAAGCGGACAACGTCATGGAGAGCCTGCAAGAAACGCTTCAGCTCGGTCGCACAATCGGTGCGCCCGTGATCGTTTCGCACCACAAGTGCATGGGTCGAGCTAATTTCGGTCGCACTGTCCAGACGTTGGCGCTGTTGCAGGAAGCCCGAAAGCATCAAGCCGTGGCACTAGACGTGTACCCGTACACGGCAGGCTCGTCGGTGTTGAACGAAGAACTCGTTTCGAAGTCGTCGCGGACTATGATCACTTGGTGCGATCCACACCCGGAGTATTGTGCCCGCGACCTGAGCGATGTGGCTCGCGAGTGGGGCTGCACCCCCCTTGAAGCCATCCCGAAACTCCTGCCCGCGGGCGCGGTTTATTTCATGATGGACGAAGCCGATGTGACTCGCATCATGCGTTCTCCTGAGGCGATGATTGGTTCAGACGGTCTGCCGGAAGACCAACATCCCCATCCGCGGCTCTGGGGGACATTCCCTCGTGTGCTGGGACAGTACGTGCGTGAGCAAAACGTGTTAACGCTTGAGGATGCCGTGCACCGCATGACCGGCCTCTCGGCGGATCGCTTCGGTCTTTTCAATCGTGGGCGAGTCCAAGAAGGGCACTATGCCGACCTGTGCGTCTTCGACCTCCACACCGTGCGCGATACCGCGACGTATGAGCAGCCGGTACAGCCCGCGATCGGGATTTACTATGTATTTGTCAACGGCGAATTAGCGCTTGAGAGGGGAACTCCCACGGCGACACGCGCAGGCAGGATCCTGCGGCGCGGTGAGCAGCCTGTTGTCCGCACCAGGTCGCACTGACGTGCACTCCCCAGGACGCGATATCAACTTCGCCCCGAATGTAACGTCTCTCGATGTCGTCACCAGCTTCCAATGAAGTACATCGTCATCGGCAGCGGACTCATCGGCGTAACCACAGCGTATTTCCTTCGCCGCATCGGACATGAGGTAACCGTCATCGAGCGAGAGGAAGGGCCCGGTCGGCAAACTAGCTTCGCTAATGGCGCGCTGCTGACCCCCAGCATGCCTGAACCTTGGAATGCGCCGGGATGCGCGCGTGTGTTGCTCGCCTCGCTGGGCCGTTCCGACGCTTCCCTGCAGCTGCGGCTCCGGGCGCTGCCGTCATTGGCGGGCTGGGGCGTCGCGTTCTTAAGGAATTCGAGTTCCGCCCGCTTCCAGAGCAATACTCTCAGCAATTTGCGCTTGGCGCTTCATTCGCTCAAGGTGATGGGGTCACTGCGACATGACATTGACCTTGAATATGGTCGTACGACGCGCGGGACCTTAAGAGTCTTTCGAGAACTTGCTGCATTGGATCGGGCCACGGCGGCGGCGAATCGCCTGTCCTCTGAAGGCTTGAGCTTTCGAAGGCTTTCGACGAAGGAGACGGTCGAACTCGAACCTGCGCTCGCACCCATTGCAGATCAGCTAAGGGGCGCACTTCACTATGAGGGCGACGAAACAGGCGATGCATATCGATTTTGCGTCGCGTTGACCGACACCGCGCGCCGCCAGGGAGTCGAATTTCGCTTTGGCACCGAAGTGTCATCACTGGAAGTGCGCTCAAATCGGGTGATGGCCGCGGTCAGCGAGAGAGAATGGTTCGTGGCAGATCGATACGTCGTCGCCACCGGCAGTTATAGTCCCCGCCTCCTGGGATCCATCGGTGTACATGTCCCTGTGCGACCGGCCAAGGGTTATTCAGTCACGATTGATGGTATTGAGAGCCAGCAGTTGCTCAGCATTCCAATCGTCGATGATGATTGGCACGCTGCTGTCGTTCCCCTCGGAGCCGCCATTCGAGTCGCCGGGACAGCCGAATTCGCCGGATACGATCGAACACTGAACCCAGATCGAGTTCACAACTTGCTTGTACTACTGCGGAAAGTGCTCCCACAGACGCGCTTCGATTTTGCAACAGCCAGGCCATGGTGCGGGCTGCGGCCCACGTCCGCAGATGGCGTTCCCATCATCGGCCCAACACGCGTATCGAACCTCTTTGTGAACACCGGACACGGACATCTCGGGTGGACCATGGCAGCCGGGTCCGCGCAGCTACTGGTCGGGTTGTTGTCCGGCGATGTCCCCTGCATCGATCCCGCTCCCTTTGCTTTGACGCGTTTTTACCGACGCTCAATGAGAGCACTCATTCCACTGACTTCTTGGGGATTGTAAGAATGCTGGTTCTTATTTCTGGGGATATCCGAGTCGCAAGGCTCTGTGACCTCCTAGAGACCGGGCTCAGTCTCGCATGATTCGGTATTTATCGAGCAAAGATCTCGTTGATTTAGTATCTCCGGCAACGCTCGTGGCCGCACTCGAAAAAGCGCTTTGTGATTTCTCTGAGCTAAGAGTGACCGTACCCTCGCGCCAGCACGTACACTTTGGTGAGAACTCACTGCTAACAATGCCGGCGATCGGGCAGAGTGTGTTCGGTACAAAGATCATTTCTGTCGTGCCCTCGAATGCCACACGTAGGCTACCCGTCACCAATGGATTGATGATGCTGAGTGATGGGGTAACCGGCGCGCCGCTCGCGGTTCTGAATGCGGCGTTACTCACCGGGCAGCGCACCGGCGCCGTCGGTGCCCTCGGAATTAGATACACAACTCCACCCGAGGCTAATTGCATCGGCATTATCGGTACGGGTGTTCAGGCTACCTGGCAGGCGGTCTTCGCCTGCGCAGTTCGGATCATTCGGGTGGTCCATTTCGTTGCGCGCTCGGACGAGAAGGCTCAGAGTTTTGTCGATGCGGTATCGCGCCACGCGCCGACCGTTCAGCTTTCGCGATGCACGGATGTTCGGGAACTGCTGACCAAAGCCGAGATCGTGATCACCGCCACGACATCGAGCGATCCGGTGTTACCGGATGAATTGCATTTGCTCGAACGCAAACACTTCCTCAGCATCGGCTCGTTCAAACCGTCGATGCAAGAGTTACCAAACACCGTCTATCAACTCGCACAACAGGTCGTCGTCGATTCTCCCGCTGCGACAACCGAGGTCGGCGACCTCATCGAGCCGTTGTCTCTGGGACTGATAAACGAACACGACATTATTCAGATCGCGGATCTCGTTATTGGCAAGCGGGCGATTGACACAACGCGCACCACGGTTTTCAAGTCCGTCGGCATGGCGCTCTACGATCTATACGCAGCATGCGCATTCTTTGCCGAAGCGCAGCGATTGGACCGTGGTACGCCACTAGACACCTAAAGGGCACTGATTATGAACGATCCTCAACCACAGGACTGGAATTGGGGGCCCCCTACGCACTGGACCCGGATCACCACAATCGACATGCATGTGGGTGGTGAACCGCTGCGGGTGATCACGGACGGCCTGCCTCCGATCAGCGGGAGTTCCGTGCTCGAGAAGCGGCGCTATTTTCGTGAGCATTACGATTATCTTCGAACGGGTCTCATGTTCGAGCCGCGCGGTCATGCCGATATGTACGGCGCAGTCATCAGCTCATCGAAAGATGCCGATTTCGACGTGTTTTTTTTGCACAACGAAGGTTATAGCACCATGTGCGGGCACGCGATTCTGGCGCTTACGCGACTGGCATCGGAATCCGGGCACGCTCCGGACGTAACCTTTAGCGTACCCGCAGGGAAGATTCACGCCCGCGCCACCCGCAACCCCGATCATAGCTTTTGCGAGAGTACTTTCAGCAATGTGCCATCATTCTTGTATCTGCGGGACAAAGAGACGGAAGTGCCGGGAGTCGGCCGCGTGCGATTCGACATCGCCTATGGCGGTGCATTTTATGCGATCGTTAAAGCCGCGTCGCTCGGCCTTGAACTCACTGCGACGCATTATAACAAAATGATCGACTACGGGCGTCGTATCAAACGTGCGGTGACGGCGCAAATTCGTATTGAGCATCCTTTTGAGAAGGACCTAAGTTTCCTGTACGGCACAATCTTCACCGGGCCGGCGCATGAGCCTGCTCATCACAGTCGCAACGTCTGCATTTTTGCGGATGGCGAGGTGGATCGGTCACCCACCGGTTCCGGCGTGAGTGCCCGGGCGGCGCTCCACCATGCCAAGGGAGAACTATGCCCGAACGAGAAGATAACGATAGAGAGCATTTTGGGTAGCATCATGACGGTACAAGTCGTTGGGCGGACGAAATGCGGTCCCTACGATGCAATCGTTCCTGAAGTGAGCGGAACTGCGTACGTCACTGGCCGCAACGAATTCTGGTTTGATCCGCACGACCCCTTTAGGCGGGGATTCATTCTCCGCTAGGCGTTCTTGAGAATGCAAAGCACCTCTATCGTTCTTCAATCTCGAATGTCCGGTTGCACAATTACCAATCGCTATTGTTACGGGCATGTGAGGCGTGAGGCAGCGAAGCCATCATGCTGCCCGTCTCGCTGGACAAGGCCGCCTGGGCGCTTCATGACTATGGCTCCCCGCAGCGCTTCCATGCGGCGACCCTGGTGCGGGCCTCCAAGTGTTCGATCACGGCATTCACCTGGGTGATCGAAGCGAGCGAGGAGGGTCAGAATTGCCATCGCGTGGCGGAGATCCCGAATGACTACACACTGCGCCACATGAGGGTCACTTTCTATATGGCACGGAGTCTTAACGATGAAAGCGCCTTCCAGAAAACAAACGGGGTGAAATATAGTATGTCGCCATCTCGAAGAGAAATCCTCCGGGGCGGGATGAGTGCCTTGGCAGCGTTGGTCGCAACGTCCCCGGCGGCCGTGGCAGAACTCATCGATTTGGGATCGACCGCCACGCCAGTCGGCGTGCCGCCGCCGGACGAGCAGCAATGGCGAGCGCTGGACGCTCAGATTCGTGGCTGGTGGGACGAGGACCTCATTCACGCAACTGAGGAGGATATTCGAAAAGACGAGAGCAAGTCGCTCTTGTTCCTTCCCTTCCCCTATCTTCGAGTTAGTCCGGGCCCCAAGGGCACGTATCACGAGCAATTTGCCTATGATACCGCGTTCATGAATTATGCTTTGTTGGCGCATTGCAGGTTGGATGTGGCGCGCAATCACATCCTGAATCACCTCTTCCTCATTGAGCGCTATGGCTACGCCCCCAACGGGAACAGCGTCCATTTGGTGACAAGATCCCAAATACCTTTCATGCCGCCGACGGTCTGGCGTTATTACCGGGCGACTAAAGATTTGGATCTGTTGTACCGTGCGTATCCGCTCCTCAAGCACGAGTATCGGCATCATTGGAATGGACCGGGTCACCAGACCCCCACCGGGTTATCGACTTGCCGCGACGAGACGGACCCTCGCCTTTCGCCAGAACTCGCTTCCGAAGCGGAGGCGTTCGATTTCACACCGGTTTTCGGCGCGGATGTACGGCGGTGCGTGCCCCTCGCCACCAATTGCGCGCTCGTGAACTACGCGCGGGTGCTCGCGCTGATCGGACGCGCGCTCGGTCGCACGGAGGAGTCGCGGGGCTTTGTCGAGGAGGCGAACCATCGAGCGGAGCTGATCCGCCGTTATTGCTGGGACGAGAAAACCGGATTTTTCCTCGAATACGACTATATCGGGAGGCGCCAGCTCCCCTATTTTTCGGATTTTGCCTATCTGACCTTATGGAGCGGCGTCGCCACTCGCAAACAGGCCGCCCGGCTCGTCGAGAATCTGCACCTACTCGAAAAGCCCTACGGAATCGCCTGCACCGACAAGGCGTATCCTGATCCGCATTCCGAGGCTGCCTATACAGTGAAAGGCACTCACGAGCGGTATCAGGAGGGCTTCGCGGCGGATGCGCCTGCGGAGTACCACGGAGGCGGGGGGATACTCCATTACATGTATCCGGCGGGCTGGGGTAGCAGCCAGCTGCTGGTCATGGGTGGCTTGGACCATTATGGATATTCAGGTGCGGCGCGTCGAATCTCAGCTCGTTTCCTGACTCTGCTACTTGAAAAGTACGCAAAGACCGGGCGGCTCTGGGAGAAGTACAATGTCGTCGATGGCAGCCTGATATTGCCGAACTCGCGCTACGGCGTCATTCCCATGCACAGCTTTACGGCCGCGGCGGTCGTGCTGCTGGGTCGGCGGCACTTCGATAATCAGCCGTTTACGATCATGTAGGAGTTGCCGATCTGCCCGTTCGACAGCGAAAATCTTGCCGAGAGATTTTTGATTGCCACACGCGAGCTCGCAGAGGTTGGTAGCGACGCAGTGGCTGTTGGCACTTTAGAATGCGAGCATAGGATGAAAAAAGTGACCCGGTGGTTTCTACCTGGATTGGTGTTCCTGGCTCAATCGCTTCAGATGTCTGCAACAGCATCACTTGCCAAGCAGGGTGATGATGAGCAAATAGAATTGCCCGCTTCCAATGTGCCTGCGATCGATGTTGACGGCGTGGTGCACATTCCAGCCCTTGCCGTGCCCCTGTCGGCCCATATGAGTGATGCGGCGAAAAAGCGATTCGCGAAGGACTTCGCTGAAAACGCCGGGTGGGCGATCGCTTGGACGCAGAATCCACCCACCGAAGACGGTAGCTCCCCCGATCTGCGTTGCGCGGGACGGGAGTCTGCCGACAACTGGTTTCGGTCACTCATCGAGCGTGCTCGAACAGTCTACTCGGTGAATATCGAGGAAAAGAAGATTGCCGGAGTGCGAACAGATGTCGTCACGCCGACAGGCGGTATTCCCGAACGTAACCGAGATCGCGTTCTAATCGCGCTACATGGTGGGGGCTACGGCTGTAATGGCGGCGGCGGATTGAGTGGACAGGTAGAGGCTATACCCATCGCCGGAGCAGGGAAGTTCAAGGTGATTACGATCGATTATCGAACGTCTCCGGAATACAAATGGCCGGCAGCCACCGAAGATGTGGCCGCTGTCTATAGGAATTTACTCAAGAGCTACAAGCCGGAAAATATTGGTATTTATGGCTGTTCCACCGGAGCCACTTTGTCGGCGGGGTCTGTGGCATGGTTTCAGAAGGAGAAGCTGCCTAGACCCGGCGCCATCGGCTTGTTCGGTGATGGCGCGACGAAAGACGATCATGTCGACGGCGACGGATGGTTTATAAATGTACCGTTAGGTGGGGACAAGGTTCTGGCTCCCGATCAGAGCTATCAAGCCCTCTATCCTGAACCCTACATGGCGGGCACTGATTACAACGATCCTTTGGTGGCGCCGGTCGTTTCTCCCAAAGTACTTTCTAAATTTCCTCCCACCTTGGTGGTCTCTGGCACGCGTGATGTAGCATTGAGCGAAGCCGTCTATACCCACACTCAATTGATCAAGGCGGGTGTGGAAGCCGACCTGCACGTTTGGGAAGGGATGTGGCACTGCTTCTTTACCGATGTGGATCTTCCTGAATCGAATGAAATGTACGATGTCACGACGAAATTCTTCGATCGACATCTTGGTGAGAGATAGGACGTGAAAATCATGGGAAGCGCGCGACATCGGTATCGGAACCAAATACGGACGAAGTTAGCGAGCGCGGACCCTTGTGGGTGTCGTGCTGCTCGGTCCCATAGATATTTGATTACGCCACTCGCTCACATGCAAGTGTGGGTCATGCAGTCCACTGAGATTGTAAAGCACCCCAATAAGCGCTGGTTTGTGGGAACAGATGAAAAGCAGTAGCGCAACTGTGGCAAGAGGTAATAGATGCCGGCAGTCGTTCGTCAACTGAAATTCCCGGCAGATCTGCCCGAGCAAGGCATTGGCCTGCGCAGGCGGGGTGCCGTCGGAATGCGCCAGCGGCTCGCCTTCATTGCGCGCGAGCCGTTCTTCCAATTCGTGCTGTTGGGTCTTTTGATCTGGAGTGGCGTCGAATATTGGAGCACCGATCATAGCCGCTACGCGATCCATATCGGGTCTGCAGAACGGCAACGGATTGTCACCACTTATCTGCAGCAGTACGGTCAGCTGCCCACGCTTGAACAGTTGCGTGGCCTGATTGATCGGCAAATCCGCGAAGAGATCTTCCTGCGTGAGGGACTCGCACTCAATCTCGACAAAGAAGATGAAATCGTACGCCGTCGCATCGTGCAGAAATACGAATTCCTACAAGCTGACTTGGCCGTGGCCGATCCTCCGTCTGCCGCGGCGTTGGAGCACTGGTTCGAGCGGAACAAGCCCCGTTACGTGACGCCCGAACGGGTCGCTTTTAGCCAAGTCTACTTCTCCGTCGATCAGGAGGGCGAGAAGGCGACGAATGCCCGTGCGCAGAAGGTGCTGAAGGAACTGCGCCGTATGCCGGTGGCCCGCGCGCCCAATCTGGGCGATGCTTTCCCTGGTCCTGCAGACGTGGGCAAATTGACGCCGGAGGAGGCGGCCAGGCTCTTCGGCCAATCGGAACTCTCCGCACAACTCTTCAAACTCCCGATCGGGCAGTGGTCGGGCCCGTATCGCTCGGGTTATGGCTGGCACCTGGTCTTTGTCACGGGGCGCTTTTCGCCCATTCTTCCGCAGTTCTCCCAGGT
>Ga0307470_10000794_pt1 | contig 13568 bp, 14 predicted proteins | sample atmos_gasesAM3C__FD_204565 | JGI IMG/M metagenome (GOLD analysis project Ga0307470, IMG submission 204565) | Hardwood forest soil microbial communities from Morgan-Monroe State Forest, Indiana, United States - atmos_gasesAM3C_05 | ecosystem: Environmental > Terrestrial > Soil > Temperate forest... | reverse complement strand
CAGCACTGCCGGCAGCCCAAGCATCAAGCGTGAATGTAACTGGCCCGCTGCCACAATCAAAACTTAGCGTTATATCTGATGCCGGTATCGGTGAGGTGCTAAAATCAGTTGGAACATGAGCAGTGATGTTCATGTTCGATTGCCCATTATTCTTCAGATAGAATGTAAACGAGCTTGGTGTGCCTGGAGTAAGCGTAGCTGTTATACCAGAGACACTGGTGTTATTAAATGCTTCGGCATTATTACCGATTTGTAGATTCGCCGTCGCCGAAGTCAACGTGTTCGGTGATAGTGCGACTGTGTTTGATTGTAGGTTTGCGAAAGTGACGGCGCCGACTAACCCTGCGATAGCCCCCATCGTACCGATAGCCCGCGCCAACGGGTTAATTTTACTTAAACTGAGCATAATAAGCCCTCCCCCTTATTTAATTACGCTTTCATTGTAGAAAGCACAGGGGCACGACTATATACGATTTCTCACATGCTAAAAGGCTAAATGTGTTCTTTGAACCATTCTAGGTAATATTGCAGCTCGGCGATCGAGGCCTGGATGTCATCGAATGCCCGGTGAACTTCTTTCTTATCATATTGCACGCCATATTTGCCCTGCATCAGAACCTTCCAGGCACTGACGTCAAGCATCCTGTAATGCAGCTTGAGATCCAGCTGCGGCCACCATTGTCGGATGAACCCGCGGTCGTTATGGATGCTATTACCAGCCAGCACAGCCGGCTCGTTACCGAACTGTGCCTCAACCAGTTTGATCAGCTCGTCCTCGACCTGCTGCGGCGGCTTACCGTCGGCCGTTTTCTTGATAAACTCGTCACGATTAGCCGGAAAATCTTTCCACCAGACATTCTTCTGCATCCTGTCCACCACCGTGGCATGCGGCTGCTTGACGATCGCCTCATAGCTGGCCAGGGTCTTGAAATCCATATCCGTGATCTCGGCCGCCACCTCCAGGATGACGTCCTTGGCCGGATCCAGCCCGGTCATCTCCAAGTCCACCCACAACAGCTTGCTCGGCACCGCCTGCTTATCAATCATTCCACCTATCATAACAAAAAGAGGTTCTCGCAGAACCTCTTTTATAGTTCAACTTACCTCAGTTTACCGATTGTCGGGTAGGGACTGAATAAGATTTTTAACTCTTGGCGCGGGCGGCAGCCAGGGCGTCGCTGTGCCATTTGAGATCGGCCAAAGTATCTTCTAGGCCTTTGTGGAAATACTCATTGGCCTTGCCGGCTTCGGTCAGCTCACCATCCTCATCGAGCTTTTCACTCATACCGACGACAGCGACCGATGATGGCAGCGGAATCGGTACGGCCTTGCTCTCGGATAGGATGACCTTGAGCGCTAGTTGGGCGCGGGCACCGCCAGCCGCACCGTGCGACACGATCATGGCTGGTTTGCGCAGAAATTCCCAGGTCACAAAGTCAAGTGCGTTCTTGAGTACGCCAGGTATGGAGTGGTTATATTCTGCCGTCACGAACACATAGGCGTCGAATTCCTCCAGCTTTTTGAGCCAGGGTTGCACCGCCGGATCGATTTTGCGGTCCGGATTGTAGCGCGGGCTGACCGGCTCGTCAAAAAACGGCATCGGATAATCGCGCAGATCTACGATTTCAGGTTCTACCCCTTCCATCTGTTTAGCGGTATTGAATACCCACTTAGCCTCACGGTCAGTCATACGGCCCTGACGCGTCGTTCCTATAATTATTCCTACTTTCATCTATGCCTCCTCTATGCTATACTTTTTATAGTTATCAACTTAATAAGTATAATCCCAATACTATACTTTGTAAAGTAATGAAATCTCTATCTGTTAGCAAACCCCTGGAACCCAAAGTCGGCTGTATCGCGGCCGCCATGGAAATCGTCGGCAACAAATGGACGGCGCTGATTCTGCGCGACCTGTTCAGCGGCCCTAAACGCTTCTGTGAGCTGGAAAAATCCGTCGGCAATATCAACCCCCGCACCCTCTCCCAGCGCCTTGATGACCTAGAGAGCTACGGCATCATCAGCCGCCGCAGTTACGCCGAGGTGCCGCCCCGCACCGAATATACCCTAACCGATAAAGGCCGCGACCTGGAGCCCATCCTCAAACAGATGGCCACCTGGGGCACCAAGTACGGCACCTGCTGATTATTTCTTTTCCTGGAAGTCGAGCGCAGCCGAGTTGATACAGAAGCGTTGACCGGTCGGTTGGTCTGGCGCGTCGTCAAAGACGTGGCCCAGATGGCTACCGCAGTTGGAACAGGTGACTTCGACCCGGCGCATGCCGCCGCTCAGGTCTTCTTTCAGGACCACGGCTTCGCGGTTGGCCGGCTCTGAGAAGCTAGGCCAGCCGGTGCCTGAGTCAAACTTGGTACCGGATTTGAATATGACCTGTCCGCAGGCCGCGCAGCGGTAGTCGCCAGTATGTTTTTCTGTCAATAATTTACCAGTGAACGGCGTCTCAGTGCCGGCCTCGCGCAAGATGTGATACTGCTCAGGCGTCAGCTTCTTTTTCCACTCGTCGTCGGATAAGTCCATAGTCATACACTAATTATATCAGTATGCGTCAGTCGGTTTTGGCAGGTTTGTCTAGCTTGTCCAAACTGAAAATCTTGACGATAGCGTAGATGGCCGCCAGGACGAAGAAGAAGCTCAAAAGGTTGTAGACGAAAGCGCCCCAACCGAAGTTGGCGAAATGATCACGGAAGTGCAGCGTAAAAGTCCGGGCCTGCAACGACTTGCCGAAGAACAGCTGAAAGGCCGGATCGATAAAACTTGCTACCAGCTGCTTGACTAGGACCTGAGCCTGTAGACCGATGATAAAACCGACGGCCAGGCCGACCACGGCGTATTCGCGCAAGAACTGGAAAAAACCACCGACTGGATTGACTTCTTCTACGATGACGCGGGCTACCCGAGGCTTGGGTTTGCGGGCGCTCTTGGGCGCCTCAAAACGGATATTACTGCCGGTAGCGGCTAGTTGGGCATTTGTTTTGCGAGGAACTTTGCGTTTTCGTTCTGCCATATTGGGATTATATCACATTTTGTCAGGAGAAGCAATACCGAGAAGATTGAGGCCGGATCTGAGCGTATCAGCATATTGGCCGACCAGCCCTAGCCGTACGGCTTGTCTCTCATCGCCGATGACACGATTATTCTCGTAGAACCGGTTGAAGGTCTGGGCCAGTTCATACAGATAGGTGGCGACATGATGCGGCATCAGTTCGGCCACCGCCAGGTCGACCACCTCAGGATATTCTGAGATCTTGCGGATCAGCGATCGCTCGCCAGCTTCCAAGTCTGTGATGTCCCCTGCCCCGTCCTCGGCTTTGGCAAGAATCGACCGGGCCCTGGCATGGGCATACTGCAGATACGGTCCACTGTTACCCTCCAGACTGACCGACTCATCAACGTCATAGACCAAATCACCGCCTAAGCGATGCTTCAGGAAAGCGTATTTTATCGCCCCGATCTGGGTCTCATGACTGGTGTTCGGATATAGCTTTTTGGCCAGTTGCTCGACATCGGCCAGAAGGTCGACCGCGCTATAGACGTCGCCGGTACGGCTGCTCATCTTACCACTCGAAAGGCTGACGAAGCCGTGTGACAGATGATCGGTCTTATCTGCCAGCGAAGGATTGATTTCTTTGAGGGCCGCCAGCATGACTTTGAAATACTCGGCCTGTTCATGAGCCGTGATGATGGTGGAGTGAGCCGCGGTCGGAAAATCCTTGTTTTTTAATTCGGTCAGTCCCAGGTCTTTGGTTTCATAGGTTGGTAAACCCTTGCTTGTGATGAATACCCGGGTGTGCAAGCCGACTTTTTCGCCCTTATAGACGATTGCGCCATCGCTTTCGGAAAAGACCTTGCCGGTATGTTGCTTAACGATATCAGTGCCCACCGGTGCAGATTCACTTTCAAGATACCGTTTATCGGTCCGTATCCCCAGCTCCTTCAGTGTCTCATCAAAATCCGCAAAGCTTCGCTGCTTGCCCTTTTCATATAGTTCCTGGATAGACGGGTCACCAGTGTAAATCTGCTGGTTTATAATGTCTATTTCCGCCTTGGCCAGCTCATCTTCTTCATAAGCCTTAGCACCTTTGGCGTAAGCGGTACCTGGATCGTCGGATGCGCCATTTTGCTGCATGGCCCAGAGGGCTTTGGCCACATGCAGACCGACATCGCCATGATAACTAAGCCTTTTTACTTCGGCACCAGCAGTTTCGAGCAAGCAGCTTATGGCGTCGCCCGCCACGTAACTATAGAGATGCCCGATGTGCATGGCCTTGAAAGGGTTCGGATCACCGAACTCGACCAGAATCTGCTGGTCTTGCAGATTTTGGTTAGGTTTAGTCTGGGCAGCTTTTAATAAGGCTGGGTCGGTCAATTTGAAGTTGAGGAAGCCGGGGCCGGCGACTGATATTTCTGTGACCTGGTCTTTCAGGTCGGTGCGGAGTTTGTTGGCCAGGGTGTCGGCGATATTGCGCGGCGGTTTTTGCAGTTGCTTGGAAAGTTGCAGCGCCACATTGGTGGCGTAGTCGCCGAACCGTTCTTCCGGGCGCGTCAACTCGACGTCAGTATCGACATCAAAGGTAGTCTGGACGGCTGCTTGGATCCGCTGAGCCAACTCTGCTTTCATTGCCTTCAGTTTAACAGATGTGGTGGAGACCGTCTTGCTGCCGGCCACTAATCCGGTTACAATAGGGTTTTAATGATACCAGGGGCTTTAGTACTCAATGACGGCGCGGTCTTCGAAGGTCAGCTGTTCGGCTCCTCCAACAAAATAAGTAGCGGCGAAGTAGTTTTTAACACGGCGCTCAGCGGCTACCAGGAAATTCTATCCGACCCCAGCTACGCCGGTCAGATTATCAGCTTTACCTATCCGCACATCGGCAATTACGGTGTTAACCCGGCTGACATGGAGAGCCGGCAGATCTTTGCCCGCGGGCTGATTGTGCGTGATTACGACGAGCATTACAGCAACTACCGCGCCAAACAGTCGCTTGACGCCTGGCTCAAGGCAGCCGGCGTCAGTGCCATCGCCGGCATTGATACCCGCCGGTTAACCCGACATCTGCGAAATCACGGCGCCGTGCCCGGTGCCTTTGGCTCTGGGTCCGTGGCAGAGCTGCGGAAAGCCGCCCAGGCCGAGCCTGGCACGTCTGGTATCGACCTTGTAAAGACGGTTACTGCATCGAAACCTCATAAGATCGGCTCGGGGAAGTTCCGGGTCACGGCGCTTGATTTCGGTATTAAGACATCTATTTTAGAACATCTGAAGGCCTTTGCGACAGTGATCGTGCTGCCGGCCATGGCCACGCCGGACGAGATCCTGGCCACCAGCCCCCAGGGGCTTTTTTTGAGCAATGGGCCAGGTGATCCCGCCATCATCGATTATGGCGTCAAGACAATCCGTGAACTGTTAGGCAAGGTACCGATATTCGGAATCTGCCTGGGGCACCAGTTGTTGGCAACGGCCTTGGGCGCGCGGACCGAAAAGATGCCGTTCGGCCATCATGGCGCTAACCATCCGGTCAAAGACCTGAAGACCGGCAAGGTTGAGATTACCAGCCAGAACCACAATTTTGCCGTTATCGCCAAAGGTCTCAAAGACGTCCGCGTCACCCACCGTAATCTGAACGATGACTGTGTCGAGGGCTTGGCAAGTATCAAATACCCGGCTTTCAGCGTGCAGTATCATCCAGAGGCCGGTCCGGGTCCACACGATGCTACGTATCTGTTTGAGCGGTTCAAGCAGCTGATGGAGACCGCCTGATGCCCAAACGGACGGACATCAAGAGCATCCTGATCATCGGCAGCGGCCCGATTGTTATCGGCCAAGCCTGCGAGTTCGACTACTCCGGCACCCAGGCCTGCCGCGTCCTGCGTCAAGAGGGTTACCGAATCATCCTGGCCAACTCCAATCCGGCCACCATCATGACTGACCCGGACTTTGCTGACCGCACCTATGTCGAGCCGTTGACCGCTGAGGTGCTGGAACAGATCATAATCAAGGAAAAGCCAGACGTTATCCTACCGACGCTGGGCGGACAGACCGCGCTTAACCTGGCGATGGAACTGCATAACGGCGGCATTCTCAAGAAACATGGCGTGCAGCTGATCGGCGCCAGCCCAGAGGCCATCGCCACGGCCGAGGACCGCCAGCAGTTCAAAGATGCCATGGAGGAGATCGGCCTCAAGACGGCTGTCTCCGGTACAGCCCATAACCTATCTGATGCCCGCCAGGTCATGAAAAAGATCGGCTTGCCGGTCATCATCCGGCCGGCTTACATCCTTGGCGGCAAGGGCACCGGTATCGCCGCCACTGAGATCGAGTTTGAAAAGCTGGCCGCCGACGGCCTGGACGCCAGCCCGATCAGCGAGATCCTGGTCGAGCAGAGTATCAAAGGCTGGAAAGAGTTCGAGTTGGAGGTCATGCGCGACCGCCAAGATAACTGTGTCATCATCTGCTCCATCGAGAACGTTGACGCCATGGGTGTGCACACCGGCGATTCTATCACCGTGGCGCCAGCCCAGACCTTGACCGACGTCGAGTACCAACAGATGCGCGACGCAGCCTTTGCCTGCTTGCGCCGAGTCGGCGTCGAAACCGGCGGCAGCAATGTGCAGTTCGCCGTCAACCCTGAGACCGGCGAGCAGGTCATCATCGAGATGAACCCACGGGTCAGCCGTAGCTCCGCCCTAGCTTCCAAGGCCACCGGCTTCCCCATCGCCAAGATCGCCGCCCTGCTGGCCGTCGGCTATACGCTGGACGAAATTCCCAACGATATCACAAAAAGAACACCGGCCAGCTTTGAGCCGGTCATCGATTATGTGGTCACTAAGATCCCGCGCTGGACTTTCGAGAAATTCCCGAATACGCCGGAAGTCCTCGGCACCAGCATGCAATCGGTCGGCGAGGTCATGGCCATCGGCCGCACTTTTCCGGAAAGCCTACAGAAAGCTATCCGCAGTCTGGAGCTGGGCCGCTACGGCCTGAACGCCGACACCAAGGAGGCAGCGATCGAGAAAACCTCGACAGCTCAGCTGCTGCAAGCCATCGCCGTGCCGACGCCCGGCCGCTTGTTCCGGATCGAGTCGCTGCTACGGCGCGGCCAAGCGCCGGAAAAACTGAGCCGCCTCTGCGGGTACGACCCCTGGTTCCTGTATCAGATGAGGCGGATCTCCAAGGCTCGGCAAGTATTCGAAAAAAATGGGTTCAATAACATCACCGCCCGCGAATTTCGTGGTTACAAACAACTCGGCTTCTCAGATGTGCAATTAGCCTATCTGGCTAATTGCAGTCTCGAAACAGTCACCGCCGAACGCCATAAGCTGGGTGTCGAGCCGACTTACAAGACGGTCGATACCTGTGCCGCCGAGTTCGAGGCTGATACGCCTTATTGCTACTCGACCTGGGAGGATGAGACCGAAGTCAAACGCAGCCGGCGCAAAAAAGTCATGATCCTGGGCAGCGGACCGAATCGCATCGGTCAGGGCATCGAGTTCGATTACACCTGTGTCCACGCCAGTTTCGCGCTGCGCGAAGCGGATATCGAAAGCATCATGTACAACTGCAACCCGGAGACCGTCAGCACCGATTACGACACCAGCGACAAGTTGTACTTCGAGCCGATCACGTATGAGGATGTCATGAACGTCATCGCGGTCGAAAAACCGGACGGCGTCATCGTCAGTCTCGGCGGCCAGACGCCGCTCAAACTGGCCAATTATCTACCGCAGGATCTGATCCTAGGTACGCCGCCGACCAGTATCGACCGGGCCGAAGACCGTGATGAGTGGAACAAAGTCTGCCATCAATTAAACATCCCTCAGCCGCCTGGTGGCACGGCCACTACCCTGACTAAGGCCCTGCAGACAGCGCACCAGGTCGGCTATCCGGTGCTTATCCGCCCCAGTTATGTGCTTGGCGGCCGGGCCATGCGCGTCGTTACTAAAGACAGCGAACTCAAAGAGGCTTTCGAGGAGTTGGCCGGCGAGGGCGCCCTGGCCCGCGAGGGAGGCTTGAGTGCCGAACGACCGGTTCTGCTAGACCACTTCCTGGAAGACGCCATTGAGGTCGACCTGGACGCCCTGCGCGACAGCACCGGCGACGTCGCCATCGCCGGCATCATGGAACACGTCGAGCAGGCCGGCGTGCACAGCGGCGACAGCGCCTGTATCCTACCGACCCAGAACCTCTCCGATAAGGTCATCAAAACCATGATCGATTACGCCGGCCGGATTGCCAAAGAGCTCCAGGTCGTTGGCCTGATCAATATCCAGTTCGCCGTCCAAGACGAACAAGTCTTTGTCATCGAAGCCAACCCACGGGCTAGCCGCACCGTGCCTTTCGTAGCCAAGGCTATCGGCGTGCCGGTCGCTAAGTTAGCTACCCGCGTCATGCTGGGCGAGCCGCTGGCAGAACTTCCCAAGACTTACGACTTTACCATTAACCAGCGCGGCCTTATCGAACGCGCCAAGCAGCCCAAAAAGCTGGTGGCCGTCAAAGAATCGGTCTTCGCCTTCAACCGTTTCCCGAACGCCGATACCATCCTCGGTCCGGAGATGAAAAGTACCGGCGAGGTCATGGGCATCGGCCGGAATTTCGCCGAAGCTTTTGCCAAGGCCGAAACGGCTAGCGGCCTGACTATTCCCCGCAGCGGTACCATCATCATCACAGCTGCTGACTTTGCCAAGCCGGCCATTTTACAGATAGCTCAGGACCTGCAGAAGCTGGACTTCGACATCGTCGCTACCACCGGCACCGCCGCCTTCCTGAAAAAACATGGCGTCTCAGTCGATCAAAAGGTGGCCAAAGTCAGTGAAAACAGTCAGGATAACATCGTCGAGCTACTCAAAAACGACACTGTAGCGTTAGTCATCGACATTCCGAACGCCACCCGTCGCGCCGCCACCGACGGTTCGCGAATCCGTATCGCCGCCCAAGAAAACCACATCTCTATCATTACCAGCGTTTCCGCCAGCCGCGCCATCGTCCAGGCCATCCGCGAATCCAGAACTAAGACCCAGACCATCCGTGCCCTCCAGACCTAACGTTCGCCGATCAACAACCTGAGCTCATGCCGGCTGAGCAGCCGGATACCGTACCACGCCAGGCTGTACATGCTGACCAACAACACGAAGAATGACACCACCGTCACCAACATCTGCGGATAGGCCGCCGGATGTTCCAGCCGGTCCGATATGTCGAACAGCAGTCCGCTCGGATTGGTCAGGATGTCCCAGCTGTTCCAGCGCAGATCCCTCCCGACATAGACTGCCGCGCTGCAAATCAACAGCGTCGCCGCTATCCAGGCACCGGCTGTCCGGCCCGACAAGCGCCGCCTCAGCTGGCCATGCACCAGATACAAGCTGCTGAACCCCAGCACCACCCCGGTATAGATGAACGACGTGAACATCACGGCGTCATACAGCACGTCCACCCGCTGCACCTCCTGCAGATGGATGAAATCGCTGATCATATAAAAACTATTGGGCAGAAATACCAACCACAACACGCTAGTGGCGAGAGCCTCCCAGCTTGACCACAGCTTGCGTTTGAGTAAGTCGATCAGCCGGACCGCAAAAATGAATGGCAGCCAGGCCAATCCTAGGTTCCAGATCAGATAATCAAAAGCCAGGCTGTGGTTACGCCAGGCGCCATAAGCGAACAACCCGATACTGACCAGCGTTGCCGCCAGCAGCGTCAACAGGAACTGCGTCCGCGCCGAGCGCCTCTTTGCCATACCGGCATTATATCAAGCGCAAGCGCTATACAGCTCGAAGCCGGGCTCTGTCGGTAAGTATAAGACCTCGTCCACCCAGAATGTCTACTTCTGCCGCCTCCACAATGCGTAGATTTGCCAGCAGCCTCAATACGGTGGCGGGATCGTGCCCTTTTTGTTGGCGAACTTCACGGATGTAGCCGCGTAGTTCCACACCAAGATCCTCATACAATGCCACTTGGCCTCTCTCCATCAAGCCGGAGGATTGCTTTAAAGCCTCCATAAAAGCCTCTTCGCCAAATACGACTCGAGTAGTAAAGGTGCAGCAACATCTGCCCAGCGAAAACCGTCAACTGGTGGCTGATGTGAGTGCACCAATTCACTGGCACCTTTAACCGCATCAAAAACCGGTCCTTTAAGTACCGCATCCTGGTGTTCACTTGGTTCTTCACCCCATAAGATTGCTAGAGCAGCTAAGGCGTCAAGGGGCGGCTTGGCGATATAACTACCCATGCGTATCTCGCTATCTACCGCCCAGTCGTCTACATCGGCTACATCTCGTAAAGGAGCTTGAAGCTTGGAAAGAACTGTGTAGCTTTCAAAACCTCCATTCTCACCAAATAACACTCTATGATTTGCCGCCTGCTTACCGGCCGCTACAAGTGGAGCTACTATTGCATTGTGGATCCGTCGAGTATCTTCAAAGCACAATTGAGCAACTCTGTCTTGGTTAATGCCAAGTTCGTGGCCAAGATATCCGCCATTTGGTCCCGATGCTGTCATGCAAACTCCTTGATTCAGTTTATCTCGTTAATACCAGCAATTTCATCGGCATGATTTGCTACGTACTGATATTGGGCGTTCATGTGCTTAGCCTGGGCCAGCACGATGTCCGTCGTATGCATCAACCCGTACGTATATAGCCCAGCCAACGCTCCGAGCACCAGGAATAATTTCATGCTATCCTTTATAACAGCGGCTGACCTCTGATGCAAGCAGCAGCATTTTCATTAAATCGGCTTATTTATTGAGTTCGGCTTTGAGCTTTTCGACCAGATCGACCGGCGTCGGATTGAGACCGTTCAAAATCGCGAGATAGAGACTGGCAAAATCACAGAAGTTAGAAGTCCACAGCAGTTGTCGCAACAGGTTATCGCCTTCTGGCTTGATGATCTCTGGTGCAGGCCGCTTGCCGGACAGCAGCTTTTCGCTGACGACGAAGCGCTTTTGGACGCGAGGATGTTCCAGCTCAGAACGAATCTCGACGACTGCATAAGGTTTTTGCTCGGGGTGGCTCGACCAGCCTATGAACTCGTTGTGGTTGAATTCTGGATAATAATTAGTCCAGGCGATGTTCTTGGCATTCTCGTTGAGGCAGATCTTGAATTTATTAGCTGCTGGGAACAGTTTGGGTCCACTGTAAACGACGACGGATTTGCCCATCAGCTCCAGCGCCAGCTGTTTGGCAGGGTTCTTAGTGGTCGGTATCTCGGCCCGCCAGGACATCGGCTGATCCTTGAGCCAGTCACTGACCGAGCGCAATTCCTGCAGTGAACCGGCCGGTACCAGGCCTTGCGGTTCCAGTATCTGAATCAGCGCCGCCAAGAAGTAAAACGACGACATGCGTGGCTGGATGCCGCCCGGAATCAGGAACAACGGGTGCTTATGCTCCTCGGCTACCTTAGCCAGCTGGCCGCCAGCCGTCATGACGACTATCTGTGCTCCGCGCTCCTCGCCCTCGGCTAGCGCCGCCAGTGTCTCCTCGGTGTTACCGGAATAGCTTGAGGAAATAAGCAGCGTGTGCTTGTCGACGTAGCTTGGCAGGTCATAATTACTGACGACCTCCAGCGGCACGCTCAACCCCGGCCACGACCGCAGGTACAGCGCCGGCCAGGCCGAGCCGCCCATGCCAGCCACCACGACATCGGTTATACCCTCAAGTTTAGAAACCTTTACATCGAATACGTGCCCCAGCTGCTGCCACTGTTTCTCGGCCACGCCCAAGGCGTCCTGAGCATCGCGTTCATGAATAAGTTTCAGGTCGTCTAACATCATCCCTCCAATGCTTGTGCTTACCCTGTATGATTGTATATAGTATAGCCTAAGTAACTTTGAGGGGGAGTATGTTTGGGCACCATGATGACGATCAGCCGGCCAATGAACAGCCGCAAGCGACCGCTGTAGCGGACGACCAACCAGCCGGCGAACCGGCAGCCGCTTCGGCACCGGTCGACGACACACCAGCTTCATCCTTTAATGAATCCGATCAGCCAGCGCCGTCGAGCGACACGCCGGCCATCCCTGCTCCGTCTGACAGCTGGCAGCACCCGGGCAGCCCACTCAACTCTGACAAATCATCGATCAACGATATCATCTCGCCAGCCGGCGGGTTTCCCAAGCGTCCGACCTACCAGTTTCCGCAAGGTGCGCCGCCGCCTGTCGGCAACGACCAGGCTGATGCACCCGCAGCCAATCCCGAGCTAATCGATGTCCGTGACCACGCCCTAGAAGAGCTTGAGCCATTGCTTGATAAGCTCGACCTGCCACCAGAAGACAAGTTCCGCGCCATCATGATGATCCTCCAGGCCAAGGATGACGAAAAGCTCGTCAAAAAAGCCTACGAAGCCGCCCACGCCATCGAGGACGAAGAAACCAAGGCCCGCGCCCTCTACGACATCGTTAACGAGGTTAACTACTTCACCCAACCCCCCGAAGCCAGCTAAGCAGCTGCAGCCCTCAGGCTACATCATGCCGCCCATGCCACCGCCCATCGCGGCAGCCGGGTCAGACTTCTGTTCTTCTGGGACATCTACGACTAGTGCACCCATCGTCATGGCCGTACCGGCAATACTGACAGCATTTTGAATCGCCTCACGAGTCACAGTAGTCGGATCAACAATACCTGCTGATTTAAGATCAACAACTTTTCCTGTATTAACATCAACCCCGAGTCCGGGCTTAGCCAAAATATCTTTGATGAAACCGCTGGGGCTTAAGCCAGCATTGCTCATCAATATTTTAAATGGTTCATTCAGGGCACGTATTAAAATATCTGCGCCTGGGTCATCTGTTATAGCGCCGCTGCCAGTAATCAGATTGATTGCCTCGTCTGATTTACCTGTTAAATGCTTTGCCCCTAGTCCAATGCTTAAAGCGACGAGAGTTGCTCCGCCGCCGGGGACGATGCCTTCGGCCAAGGCGGCTTTGACAGCGTGCACGGCGTCATCGACGCGGAATTTCTTTTCTTCTATCTCAGTCTCGGTTGCGCCGCCGACCTTGATGACGGCGACCTTGCCGGATAAGGCGGCGCGGCGCTTCTCAAGGTTCTCTTTGTCGTATTCGCTGGTGGCTTGCTCGATCTGGGCGTTGATCTGCTTGATACGAGCTGTGACCTCGGCTGGCGAGCCCCCGCCCTCGATGATGGTCGTTTCGTCCTTATTGACGATGACACGGCGAGCCGAACCGACCACGTCGACATCGACATTCTCGAATGTCATACCGCGGTCTTCGGTAATGACCTGGGCACCGGTCAGAATGGCGATATCGTTGAGCACGTCTTTGCGGCGGTCACCGAAAGCCGGCGCCTTGACGGCGACGGTGTTGAACACGCCTTTGAGCCGGTTAAGGATCAGGGTGCCAAGGGCCTCGCCCTCGACCTCGTCGGCGATCAGGACCAGGTCTTTTTTGCCGGTCTGCGCCAACTTTTCAAGCAATGGCAGGAACTCCTGGATGCTGGAAATCTTCATGTCGGTCACAACGACGGCAGCCTTGTCGTAGACAGCTTCCATCCGAGCCGTGTCGGTCACCATGTAGGGACTGACGAAACCGCGGTCAAAGGTGAAA
>Ga0307470_10000793_pt1 | contig 13568 bp, 13 predicted proteins | sample atmos_gasesAM3C__FD_204565 | JGI IMG/M metagenome (GOLD analysis project Ga0307470, IMG submission 204565) | Hardwood forest soil microbial communities from Morgan-Monroe State Forest, Indiana, United States - atmos_gasesAM3C_05 | ecosystem: Environmental > Terrestrial > Soil > Temperate forest... | reverse complement strand
TTAAAGTCCTAACGGGTTAAGCTCCGTTAGGCGGGGTTCGGAGGCACCTGGCAACAGAAGCCTCCACTTTCCTCAATTCCAGCCTGTTCTGCCCGGTGCAGGCTGCTGACCTTCGCCAAAGAGCGGGGTACGATGGGGAACCAGCCCCCGAGTCGGCCACCGGCGTTTCGGCCAACCTTCGCGGGCAAACTTTCGAATTTCTGCGACAGGACCGACCATGGCGACCGATCACATCCGATACGACGTACTGGCCCGCGACGCGTTGCGCGGGGTGCTGCGTCGCGTGCTGGCCGACGCCGCGGAACAGGGCCTGCCGGGCGACCATCATTTTTTCATCACCTTCGTCTCCACCGCCGAAGGCGTAAAACTGTCGCCGCGTCTTCTGGCGCAATATCCGGAAGAGATGACCGTCATTCTCCAGCATCAGTTCTGGGATCTGGTGGTGACCGAAGATCGCTTCGAGGTCGGGCTGTCGTTTGGCGGCGTTCCCGAGCGCCTCGTGATTCCCTTTAGCGCCATCAAGAGCTTCTTCGATCCCTCCGTGCAGTTCGGCCTGCAATTCGAAACCTCGGATACGGCTGCCGCTCCGGCCGATGAAAGCCAGCCGGCGGCTCTGCCGATAGCATCGGCCCCGTCGGTCCCGCTGAAGCAAGAAGCGGAAGAACCGAACAAACCGGGCGAAGGCGCCGAGGTGGTGCGGCTCGATCGTTTCCGCAAGAAATAAGCGCGCGGGCCCTCTTCGCCTGTGATCCCATAGGTGTGATTTATGGCCCGTTCGAAATCTTCATCCCCGTCAAAATCGACGCGCACCGAGACCGACAGCTTCGGCCCCATCGAAGTCGACGCAAGCCGTTATTGGGGCGCGCAGACCGAGCGCTCGCGGCAGAATTTCCGCATCGGCCACGACCGGATGCCGATGGAGATCGTCCGCGCGCTTGGCATCGTCAAGCTCGCCGCAGCCGAGACCAATCGCGAACTCCGCCTGCTCGACCGGCGCCGCGCCGGCGCCATCGCCCGCGCCGCGCGCGAGGTGATTGACGGCAAATTCAACGATCATTTTCCGCTGGTGGTCTGGCAGACCGGCTCGGGCACCCAGACCAACATGAACCTCAACGAGGTGATCGCCAATCGCGCGAGCGAACTGCTGGGCGGCAAGCTCGGTACGAAAGCGCCGGTGCATCCCAACGATCACGTCAATATGAGCCAGTCGTCGAACGACTCGTTTCCGACCGCGATGCACATTGCCGCTGCCGTTGCGATCACGCACAACCTTTTGCCGGCGCTGACGATGCTTCATCGCGCGCTCCGGACGAAAGAGAAGGCGTTCGCCCGCATCGTCAAGATCGGCCGCACCCACACCCAGGACGCGACGCCCTTGACCCTGGGGCAGGAATTTTCCGGCTACGCCGCCCAGGTTGAACACGGCATGGCGCGAATTCGCGTCGCGCTGAAAGAACTTTATCCGCTGGCGCAAGGCGGCACCGCGGTCGGCACTGGTCTCAATTCAAAACCGAAGTTTGCCAGAGCCTTTGCCCGCCACGTCGCCAAAATCACCCGCCTGCCCTTCACGAGCGCGATCAACAAGTTCGAGGCGCTCGCGTCCAACGACGCCTATGTGTTCGCGCATGGCGCGCTGAACGCGGCCTCGACCGGCCTTTTCAAAATCGCCAACGATATCCGCCTGCTCGGCTCGGGCCCGCGCTCGGGCTTGGGCGAATTGATCCTGCCCGAAAACGAGCCGGGCTCCTCGATCATGCCCGGCAAGGTCAATCCGACGCAGTGTGAAGCAGTAACAATGGTGTGTTGCCAGGTGTTCGGCAATCAGGCGGCCATCACGACCGCGGGCAGCCAGGGCCATTTCGAGCTCAACGTCTATAAGCCGCTTCTGGCATATTGTATGATGAATTCCATACAACTGATGGCCGATGTTACCCGTTCTTTTACGGAGCACTGCATCGAGGGAATACGCGCCGACGAAAAACGCATTCATGAGCTCATGGAACGTTCATTGATGCTGGTGACTGCGCTCGCCCCGAAAATCGGGTATGACAACGCTGCCAAAGTGGCCAAATCTGCGCATGCCCGCGGCACAACCTTGAAGGAAGAGGCCGTCAGGCTGGGTTTTGTTTCTGCCGATGAGTTCGATCGCCTGGTGAAGCCGCGCAAAATGACGCACCCCGGGTGAATGGCGCATAGCGCTATGCACGCGACAAGAAACCGCCATATCATCCAAAGAATTATGCTTCGGTGGCTTTTACCGCAGCACTTGCTCGTGGTAGAGCAAAAATTATTTCGAAGAAATCGAAGCACGACATTTGCGATCAGACTGCATAATGGGGAATTCATAAAATGACGGTCGAGCCGGCTTGCGCGTACCCGCCTGATATTCGGCTGGATATAACGGGAATCCGCACCCGTTCATCGATTGAATGCATCCTTTCATCGACAGCCGTTGCTGCATGACGGAGGGCGACATGGGGGATTTGATCAATCTGAACAAATTCAGGAAGCGCGTCGAAAAGGAGCGGTCGGAGCAACAGGCCTCCACCAACCGCGCCAAATTCGGCCGCACCCGGTCCGAGCGTGAGCGCGAGGAAGCGCGTGACCAACGCGCGCGCGAAATGCTCGATCAGCATCACATCGACGGCGGGGAAGCATCATGAAATCTCCGGTTGTGAAGCGATCGATCGTGGTCGCAGGTCATAAGACCAGTGTCAGCCTCGAAGAAGCGTTCTGGAACGGCATGAAGGAAATCTCCGGCCTTCGGAACATCACGCTGTCCGAACTGGTCGGCGAGATCGACAACAATCGCCAGCAGGGCAACCTGTCGTCGGCGATCCGGCTCTTCGTGCTCGATTATTTCCGCACGCGTGCGCAAGCCGCCGCGCCGGCCGTGGAAGCAAAACAGCCGGTTGCCGACAAGGTCTGACCCGTAAGGTCTTGAGACCTAAGTGCCGGGCTGAAGTCCTGCGACCTAAGTCCTGCTCCCGAAGTGTTGGGACGCCCAGTGCGCCTCATCCATTCGAATGACTGGCGCCGACCAGTCGTGCGGCCGTTATTCCGGCTTCAGGTTCAGCGCGTGGCAGCCGTTGCAACGCACGCGTAATTCCTTGATCAGCGGCCGGAAGTCCTCGGGCCGTTTGGCGCCAGCCGCCTGCCAGGCGATCTTCGAGGCCTCGGTGGCGCGCTTGTAGAAATCCGCAAAATTCGACCAGATCGCCGGATTGGCAAAGGTGTCGGTGGCGGGGTCGCGGACCGCATCTTGCTTCCATTGATTGGTCGATGCCGGAAACAAATGCGGGAACGCCATCAACAGCGTCGAAATCACCTCGGCATGCTCCCTGGCATCGGCCAGCTCAAGCTTGCCTTCCGGCGCCAGCATGGTTTCGATCTCGTCCATGTTCATGTCGATCGCGCCCATCACGGTCTTGCGGGCGAAGATCGTGTCCTTGGCCGGCGGTTGATCGTCCGCCAGGCTCGGCACCACTGCAACGAAGAGCGCCGCCGCGAACACGCCGACCAGGACAGAATTCTGTTTTGGGAAAACACGCATGGTTCTAGTCGAGGTCCGCCGTTTCCAGGTCACGGATGCTGGTCGCGAATACCCTGCCGTTGGAAAGCGTTGTCAGTTGACGCAGGAGGCCCAGCCGCTTGCCGGGCTGCCGCAACGGATGGAACACGACCTCGACTTCCTCGCCGGGTCGCACGGCGTCGCGCTGCCAGCCCTCGTCCACGCGCGTCAGGTTTCCGGGACTCGTCGTTTCGATCAGCCATTCGGCCGGCGCTTCGCCGGGCTTGAGCGCGCCTCTGACAGTCAGCGTGACGTGCGGGTTGACCCAACGCAGTTCCACCACCCTGCCCTTGAGCACCTCGCTCCGCAACATATCGAACATCGACCCGGAATGATGGGCGGCCGTTTGCGAAATTCCCGCGGCGACGACCGCGAAAACGGCAAACAGACCGATCGATTTCATGGAACGAGGCACCGGCTTGCTCTATTCGAGACCGGGCTTTTCCTGATCGCGAATGTTGGCGGCGAACACCTCGCCGTTGGAGAGTGTCGTCAGCTGCCGCATCAGGCCCATCTTTTTGTCGGGATCGCGCAGCGGATGAAACACCACCTCGACCTCATCTCCCGGCTTGACGATGTCGCGACGCCAGCCGCCGACGCGCACCAGATTTCCGGGGCTTGTAGTTTCCATCAGCCATTCGCCGGGCGCCTCGTCGGCGGTGAGCGTGCCGGTCATGGTCAAGGTAACGTGTGGGTTCACCCAGCGCAGTTCCACCACCTTGCCCTTGAGCGTTTGCGTTTTCGAAAAATCGAACATTGCTGCCGAATGGTGCGCGGCCACTTGCGAAATTCCCGTGGCCATCGCCGCGAGAAGGGCCAACGCCGCGAACGACTTCATGACTTGTCGCATCATTATCTCCTGCTGTTCTTGCCGGCTATTTCGCCGGAATGGCCGTGGTGTGGCCCCATTCGGACTTCTGCACTGGAACGAAAATATGGTCGCCGTCCGCGTTGACGCGTTCAACGAGGTCGCCGGTGGCGCAGACGCCCTCGACGATGTCGAACTTGCGCGCCCGCTGGCGGAAGAAGATGCGCGTCGTCTTCCACGGCTTGGTCAGGATATGCGGCGCGATGATCTCGAGGTCATCGTGCAGAATGTCTTTTTCGGCCAGATGAATGCGCTCGATTACATGCAAGTCGCCGTTATTCGGCAGGCCCGCCGCCTCGCTGATGGCGAGCGGCGCCTGGGGAACGATATCGGTGGTGTCGATCACCAGCGTGTCGCCCTCCCAGTGTCCGATCGAATGGCCGTGGAAAGTGGGATCGGACGTTTCCGGATGGCCGCGGCCATCGGTGTAAATACGGCGCAGACGGTTGCCGTCGGATTCGCCAAGCATCGTTACGCGCCCGGGCGTGAACAGGACTTCCATGGCGTTGTGGGTGACGAGCATCCAGGACGGATGCGCTTCGGGCAGGCAGTTGGAGAAGACCAGAAAAGGCCGCCCGGCTTTCTCCTCGGCGAACATTTTCGCGATCTTCTTGGCGGCCTCTTCGTTCCACGGCGGCGGATTGGTTTTGACCTGGGCGTCTTGGTCGCTGATCTTCGGATTCCAGACCCCGCTCCAGTCCGGCAATTTGGCGATATCGGCCCAGTCCTGGGCGGTCGGCGGCGGATTGATGACGCTTGGCGCCTTTTTGGGCGCCTGAGCCACGGCAATCGAGGGAACAAGGCACATGGCGAAAACAGCGGCGGAGGCGATACCGATTGGACCCGATTTCACGCGTGTTTCTCCGAAAGAAAAGAGTGATCTGAGCTCGGCAACCCGTCAAAGCTAGCCAGAACTTGTTTCAATGTGAAGTCAGTGCCGCCCCGTTAATGCATCGTGAAGCCGGTGCCGCGGCCGAGCGAAACGATCGCAATCCAGGCCAGAAGCGAAATGGTCGCGGCCGCCTTCGCCGCCACCGGCGTGGTCGCGCCCGGCGCGTCCCAGCGCTCGATGTCGCGTTCGCCAAACAGATGAAACGCCGCCATGTTGATTCCGGCGAGCACCAGCATCACCAGCTTGATCTGGAACAAGCGGTTGTGGCCGTAATGCGTGGCGTCGGATGAAAACATCAGCGATCCCGTGATCGCGGCCACCGCGAAAGCGCCCCAAGTATAGGGGATGATGTCGCGCATCAGCCTCTTGGCGCTGATATCGAGCGAGGCGACGCCGAGCAGCCGCAAATCGACGATCGAGATCGTCCCGACCACGAGCACAATCGCCAAAACGTGAACAGACTCGATCCACGGAAACAGGATGTCGTTCTCGGCAATCGCGAGCGCAAGCGGCGTCGACTGCAACCACTCCAGGAAGCGATCAATCTCCACCGAAACCATCCCTATGATCTGACATGCGAGGCAAATGCGTGAGCATCAGGCGAAATAGGCGATCCAGCGCCCGGCGAAGATGATCGAGGACCACAAGGCGATCGAGACAATGGCGAGCGTCACGGCGGCCGCGCGGGGTCCATCGCCAAGCGACGCATCACGCCGGTGAAGCAATTGAAACAGCCCTGTGACGATCAGGGCCCCGATCAGGAGCAGCATCTTGAGCTGAAAGGCCGGATTCTTCAACGAGCGCGCCGGCTCCGCGGTGATCATGATGATGCCCGTCGCCAGCAGAAGCAGCAGCGGCCACCAGATCAGCGGCAGGAACCGCGCCTTCACGGCCTCCATCGGACGGTTGGCCCAGAACACGCCGATCAGTCGCAGATCAAGCATCAGCGCGGAACTTGCGACGACGGCAATGGCGAGGATGTGGACCGTTTGCACCGTGGGCACGACCCAGGCGGCCTCCTTGATCCACTGGCTCATCGCCGTCTGATCGATCCACTGGCAGATATCGTTCAGCGTCATGTCGGCAGGTCCGCTCCCCGAGGGAATCCCCGCTTGTATCACGGAGTGGTTGGAAGGGTACCTCCGGTCCGCCGGAGACGAGAAGGCCGGATTTCACATGGACGCATGAAAGCTACGCCGAGGACCAGTTTCTGCACGGCGCATGGTCGGCAGAATTTAATCCTCGACGGCGCGACCTCGGAAACCCACTAGAAAGCCGGCTGCTGGGTCGGGGCCTGGGGCGTCAGCACCAGCGGCGGCTTTGGCCTGGCCGGCCGCGGCGCCGGCCGCACTTCGATCGGTGGCGGCAGTGGCGGCGGGACCTGCTGACTGACGACAGGTGCGCCGGCGGGAGCATTGTTCGTCGCGGCCGGCGCGTAGCCAGCCGGCGGAATGGCGGCCGGGCGCGGCGCGCTGACCCTCGGCCTCAGTGGTTGCAGCCGCGGCGGCGCGTCGACCGACGGCTGAGCGGGGGACTGAGCCGGTGAAGCCGCGTCAGGCAAGCTCATGGGCTGAGCGGGCTGGATCGATGCCGGATTGGCCTCGCCACGTTCGATCGAGTCCAGCCGCCTGGTTTCGCGGTCGATCGCCCTCACCGCGAGCCATGACGATAACGCCGCGACATCGACGGTTCGGCTCAGCGTATCGGGCGAACCGGCAGCGAAAATCGCAATTTCCGGCGGGCTTGCTTGTCCGACACCGGCGCCCGGCGCGGTCAGTGCGGCGCGAAGATCGGCCTGGTCGGCCGGAATGTCGTAGCCACCGGATACGATGGCGCGGACGCCCTCGCCGTCCAGCGTGGTGGCGCTGACGCGAAGCCGGCCATCATGGATGGTGAACGGGATCTGCGCTGAGGCGACCAGAAGCGCGCCGCCCGACAGCGCCGGCTCAACAAGCTTTCGCAAGCGCGCGTCGTCGGTCGCCTGGCCGTCATCGCTGGCGCGGATCGCGACTTCGAAGGCGCGCGGATCGAGACCGGCGATGCGCGCCGCTTCCAGCGTCACGGTGCCGTTGCCCGAAATCGCCCCGGTCAACGCCGAGGCGCTGCGGCCCTGGCTTGCGAGCGTCATCTGCAACGATGTGCGACCCGCCGGCATCGCGAGCGCGCGATAATGCAAGGCGGCGCCGTCGACGCCGGTGAATGCCACGCGGCTATTGAGCGTCAATCCGGCCGGAGTTTGCCTGGCTTCAATATTGCCGCTGACGTCGCCACCGCCGATCGCGCCCTTGATGCCCTCGACGACCAGCGACTGACCGTCACCCTTCACGGTGCCGCTCAGCGGGCGTAATTCGCTGCCGCCCGGCAGCATGGCGCGCAACGCCTGAAACGCGATCTGCCCGCGCCAGCCCTTCGCAAGCGCGTTGCCGAACGGCTCCCCCGGGTCGCGTCCGGCGCCGATGATCAATGCAAAGGCCGGCGCCAGGTCCAGCGCATCGAGGCCGACTTCGCCATCCACCTTGCGCTCGCCGTCGAGCGTCATCGCCACGCGGCCGCGCAGCCGCGAGCCTGCGATCGTGCCGTCAATATCGTCCAGCGTCACCTTGCCATTGGTGAATGAGATGCGGGTCGACAGGCCGACATCCTGCATCGCCTTGTCTGACGGCCTGACGTCGAACAACGGCGCAAGATTGAGCCCGCGCGCCTTCAACGAAAGACTGGCCCTCATGGCCTTCGCATCGAATTCCTGCACAAAGGGATCTGCGGTGCCTTGCGCCTCGGCCTCAAAGCCAGCGCCGGTGAGAGCGAGCTTGAGATGGAGCGGCGTGCCCCACGCACCCGAGACCGATCCCTGAAGCTGGCCGGGTCCATCGCGCGCGGCGATGACGCCATCGAGCCCCAATAGCGCGAGCAAGAACGCGCCCTGCTCCGACGACATCCTGGTCTCAACCGTGACGTCGCCATGCAGGAGCTTGTCGAGATCGGCATCGCGCAGGTTCTCAGAGCCCGGCTTGGCCGAGATCGTGGCCGACCCCTTGAACTGCGGCGCGTCAAGATCGATCGTGACCAGCGCGTTGGCGCGATCGGCACGCGCTGCTTCCTTGTCGACGGCGAGCGCGAGCTTCAGATGCGCCGGGCCCGGCGCGAGCTTCATCGCGTTGAGACGCGCGGCCAGTTTTGGCCAGATGGGCGTGATCGAGCCCGCCAGCTGCGACAGCGAGGCCGCGCCCGAATTGAGCGCGAGTTTTCCGGTCGCATTGGTCCGGTCGAAGACGCCGCTGCCCTCGAGCATCACGCCGCTGGGCTCGCCGATCTTCAACATGTCCAGCGTCCAGGTTTTCGGGTCGTAACCGATCTTCGCCGCGAACGGATGCAGGTCCTGGCCGGCCGAGATGGCATGATTGACGCTCAGCGAAAGTTTTGCCCGTTCCGGCCATTCGCCTTGTGGGCCGATCACGGCGCGCGCAAAGGCGTTCGCGGAATCAAGATCGAGGCGCTCGGCCTTCAGCGCGGCCTCGAACGCCGCGCCATTTTTGGCGTCGTGCATCCACGCAATCCGCCCTTCGACGGTGCCGCCGTCGATCTCCGATTTGACATTGTCGACGGCAATGCCGTTGCCATCGATGGTGACGTCGCCGTTCAGCCGAAACGGACTCTGGCTGCGATAGGCCAGTTCGCTGCGGCCCTGCAACCACATCACCAGCGCGTCGGGATCGGAGGATTCGATCACCAGCGCGCCCTTGAAACGGCTGGATGCGGCATCGCCGGGCGTGGTATTGCCCGTTTTGCCGTTCAGCGACACGCGCGTCGTGCCCGGCGCGCGCAGATCGAGCCGATCGACGGCCCACGACTTCGTATCGGTACGAAACTCGCTTGTGAAATTCTGCACGCTGCGTCCGCCGACGACGATCTGTTCGGCGGTTAGTTCGAGGTTCGCCGGAACGGGCGACTCCGGCAGTGCCGCCGTCAGCGCGCGCAGCACCGGCATCACCCGCACCGGATCGGCCGCATCGTTGCCGTCGCCAAGCTTGATGGCGTTCGGTTTGATACCGCCGGATTTGGCGCTGCTTTCCCTGGTCGCTTCCCTGGCCGCAAAGCGGTCGGCGTCGAGTTGCCGCGCCGACAAGGCCGCGTGCAACAGCGGCGCAGCGCCGAAGCGAAGTTCGCCCGCACCGGTGAGCTTGAGCGCGACGTCATCTGCGCCATAGCTCGCCTCGACCTGGTCGAATTTGGCCGCGGCGTGATCCACCTTGACCCTGGCGGCAATCCGCCAAGGTGCATTGGACAAAGCCGCGTTCGGCGCTGCATTTTTGTCACCCTTCCCGGCGCTGGCCGCCCAGGTGACGGTGCCTTCGAAGCGGGGACTGCGCGCTTCGAAGTTCAGGAAACCGTCAAGCTCCGCCGACACCGGCCGCGCGGTGGAATCGATTGCCAGATGCAGCCGGGTGCTGTTGCCGTCCGCGCTCTGGCCGGACGAGACGCGGAAGGGATAGCGGCTGCCCGCCACCGTCACGCTGCCGTCGCCGCGCACGGCGCCGGCGAGCGAGCGGACGTCACCGGAGAAAACGATATTGTCGAGTTCAAGCGTGCGGCGGCTTGACGCGTCGTGCAGCGCCGCGCGCCCGGTCAGGTGCAGCCGGTCGATCGAAAGCGAGCCGAGATTGAATTTTCCGCCTCCACCCGGCCAATCGATCCTCCCCTGCGGGTCGAGGCCGAGATCGAGCGCCATGCCGCCGATCGAGAGGTCGGTGGCGCGCCATTCGCCGCGCATCAGCGAGCCGAGGCTGAATTCGACATCGAGCTTGTCGGCCCGCACCTTGCCGAGGTCGTTGGCGCCGCCGACGACCACCGAACGCAGCCGCAAGGTCGGCGATGGCAACAAGCGGGCCTCGAGCGCGCCTGCGACGCGCACCGGCGCGCCGATCACCTTGGCGGCCTCGGCCTCGAATTGCGGACGGAACTGGTTCCAGTCGACGAAATACGGCCCGACCAGCGCAGCCGCCAGCGCAATGATCAAGGCTATCGCCAATCCGAGCAGCGTCGTCTGCACGGTCTCTCCTTTTAGGCGCGGATTACGAATTGCGAGCGCACTTCACGCGCCATCGGACTTAAGCCTTTCGTCCGAGATCAAGCAAACGCTATGCCGCCAGCGGCCATATATAAAGTGAACTGTGGCGAAGTCACAGCGGCCTAGTGCCGCCGATCTGAAGTCCCTGCACCCCAAGCCGCAAGCCCACCCAGGGACTTCAGATCGAAAGCGGCACTAGAATCCTATATTTGCTAGTGCCCTCGACTTTCCGAAGTTCGCAACAGAGGTTGCCGCAATATCTTGCGAACTTCGGAAAGAGGGCACTAGTTACCGCGAGGGTTCACCAACTCGCCGGCAGCCGCTTGAGGCCGCGCAGCACGAAAGTCGGCCGCCATTCCGGATTTTCCGCATCGTCGAGCCGTAGGTCCGGCAAGCGCCGCAGCAGGGTCGAGATCGCGATTTCGGCCTCGATGCGGGCGAGTTGCGCCCCGAGGCAGAAGTGAATGCCGCCGCCAAACGACAGCGGACGCACATTGGGCCGCGTGATGTCGAGCCGGTCGGGGGAATCGGGATAGACGGCCGGATCGCGGTTGGCCGAGCCGAGCAGGCAGAGCACGGTTTCGCCCTTGGGGATCTTCTTAGGTTCGAGGTCGTCGATGTCCTCCAGCGTCACCCTTCCGGTCATCTGCACGGAGGAGTCGTAACGCAGGAATTCTTCCACCGCATTGGTAATCAGTTCCGGTCGCGCTTTGAGCAGCGCAAGCTGGTCCGGATTGCGGTGGAGCGCGAGACACCCGTTGCCGATCAGGTTGACGGTGGTCTCGTGGCCGGCTCCGAATAAGAGAATGATGTTGGCGGTCAATTCCTCGTTGGTCAGTTTGGAGCCGTCTTCCTCGGCGTGCACCAGTTGCGTGGTCAGGTCGTCGCCCGGCTGTTTCCGCCGCAACTCAAACAGCTGCCGGAAATACATCTGCGCCAGCATGTTGGCGGTGTTGCCTTGCGCAATCTCGGCGGGGCTTAGCGGCACCGGATCGAGGATGCGGCCGCCATCGCGCGTGCCGGCATAAAACGTCTCGCGGTGCTCTTCGGGAATGCCGAGCATGTCGCAGATGATCGTAACCGGCAGGCGGAACGCGAAATCCTCGATCAGGTCCATCTTCCCTTGCGGGATGACGCGATCGAGCGTCTGGTCGACGACTTGCTGAATGCGCGGCCGCATGTCCTCCACCCGCCGCGCCGTGAAGGCCTTGACCACCAGCCCGCGCAGGCGGGTGTGGTCCGGCGGGTCCTGTTGCAGCATCCAGTGGCTCATCGAGCGGAAGATCGGCTCTTCCATGATCTTAGGGCCATAGCGCCGCGTCGATCGCTCAACGAAATCCTTGCCGAAGCGCTTGTCGCGCAAGACGCCGCTCACGTCGGCATGGCGGCTGATGAGATACATGCCGTGCGCGGTGATGTGCACGGGATCGAGGCGGCGCAACTCGTCATAATGCGGATAGGGATTTCGGATGAATTCCGGCGCCAGCGGATTGAACAGCGGCGCGGCCGCCGCAGCCTGGGCGTGCTCGGTCATGGGCGTCTCCCTCCGGTTCCGCGGAATATAGGAGGGTTAGTGGTCCGATTCTAGCATTCGCACACCTTCTCGGCGGGCAGTTTGCGAATGCTGGAATCAAAGGACCACTAACAAATATAAGTTTTTAGTGGAGTTTTGGATTTGACATTCGCTTTGCGCGTTCGCTGCTAGGTAGGCGCGAATGTCAAATCCACTCCACTAGCATGAGATGAAGTCTGAAGACCGTCCCACCTTGGTACGATTAGCTCGGTATCCGGTGCAGGCGGCCGGCCACAGCGCGGATTTTTCGTGGTGACGCGCGCCAGATTGCAATCGCCGACAGCGCGCACATCGCGATCGCGATTCCGAAGGCCTGACTGTAGCTCCCCGTCAGGTCATGCAAAACACCGGTCACCAGCGGCCCCGCCGCGCCGCCGGAAAGCGCCGCCACCTGGATGGTCCCAAAAATGCTGCCGTAATGCTTGCCCTGAAAGATCTCGACCACGATCGCGCCCATGACCGACGTCAAGCCGTAACCGAGCGCGCCTTGCGTGAACACCATGAGATAGATCAGTGCCAGCGAATGAACCTGTGCCAGAGCGATCAGCGCGGCAAAGCAAATCGCAAAGCCGGCGCAGCCGATCGCCCAGACCCATTCGCGGCCGATCCGATCGGAGAGATGGCCTAAGAAAATCTGGCCGGGAATGCCGAGCGTGCTCACTGCGCCCAATGACCATACCGCGACCGCCGGGCTGAAGCCGATGTCGAGCAGGTATTTGGTCTGATGCACCTGCACCGCGTACCAGATGTAAAGCCCGGCGAAATAGCCGATCGCGATCCACCAGAACCGCGCGGTGCGCATCGCGCGCGTCAACGTCCAGTCGATGCCGGCCCAGGCGGGATCGACGACGTTCGATATTGGTTTGGGCACTGAGGCCGACGGCGCAGCATCGCCGTCCGGCAGAAGACCAAGATCCTCCGGCCGCTTGCGCAAGAGGAGGTTGATCGGCACGAGCACGATCAGAACCAGAAGTCCGATCGCGGTGCAGGCGGCCCGCCAGCCGCTTGCGTCGATCAGGAGTTGCACCCAGGGCAGCAGCGTCACCGAGCCGACGCCAACGCCCGCGAAGGCGAGCCCGATCGCAAGACCGCGGCTGCGGTGAAACCAGTTCGGCAGATACAGGGACTGGCCGGTATAGCCGAGGCAGATGCTGCCGGCGCCAACCAGCACGCCGATGGTGAGATAAAGATGCCAGGGCTGCGTCGTCAGCGGCGCGAGCAACAGGCCGCTCGCCATCAGCACGACGCCAAGCTCCATCACGCTGCGCGGGCCGAGACGATCCATCAGGCGGCCGAATAACGGACTTGCGATCGCCGAGATCACGAAGCCGAAAGAGAACGCACCGGCGGTCACGCCGCGGTCCCAGCCGAACTCGCCGAGGATCGGAGGAAACAGCAGCGAAAAGGCGGTGCGCGCATTGACGCCGATCGCCATGGTGACGAAGGTCACCGCGATGATGATCCAGCCGTAGAAGAACGGAAGCCGCATCAGGAGTCCTTGATCACGCCGATATCGCCTTGGCGTTTGCCCGGGGAAACCTATATCGTCGGGACCGTCAAGTACGCGACGAATAATCCAATAAGGGAGATAAAGAATGG
>Ga0307470_10000792_pt1 | contig 13570 bp, 8 predicted proteins | sample atmos_gasesAM3C__FD_204565 | JGI IMG/M metagenome (GOLD analysis project Ga0307470, IMG submission 204565) | Hardwood forest soil microbial communities from Morgan-Monroe State Forest, Indiana, United States - atmos_gasesAM3C_05 | ecosystem: Environmental > Terrestrial > Soil > Temperate forest... | reverse complement strand
CTCGGTGCTGGCCGAGGCGCTCGAGATCGCGCTGAGCGAGCCGCTCGGGCCGGTGCATCTCGACTTGCCCGAGGACGTCGCGCTCGCCCGCGCGACCGAGTCGGTACCGCCGATCCCGACCGGACGCCGGCTCCCGGCCGCAGCGAAGACGTCAATGACGCGGGCGGCCGAGCTCCTGGCCGCCGCGCGTCGTCCGGTCGCGGTGCTCGGATCATCGGCCATGCGTCTCAGAGACCAGCACCTGCTCCAGACGGTGGTCGAGCGTCACCGGCTTCCGTTCGCGACGACCACGATGGCCAAGGGCTTGATCGCCGAGGATCATCCGCTCGCCCTCGGCTGTATCGAGCGGGCCCGCCGTCAAGTGCAGCGTGAATTCCTGCGCTCGGCCGATCTGATCGTGGGGCTCGGCTACGACGTCGTCGAGGTCGAGTACGAGGCGTGGATCGGCAAGGGGCCGCTCCTCTCGTTCGACGTCGACCCTGTGGACGCGGACGCGACCGTGACCGTCGCGCACGAGGTCGTCGGGGACCTCGACACCTCGCTCGCGTGGCTGGCCGAGCTTCCGCCGGCGCGGCCGGAGTGGCCGGCGGACGTGGCGCTGCGTCACCGCGAGCGATTTCACCGCGCGCTCCGGCCCGAGCTGGCGGGCTTCGTGCCGCATCATGCGATCGACGTGGTTCGCGACGCGCTCCCGGCCGACGGCGTCCTGGCCTTCGACGTGGGCGCTCACACCCACCAGATCGCCTCGCAGTGGATGGCCCACGCGCCGCGGACCTTCCTGATCACGAACGGCTGGTCCTCGATGGGATTCGGGCTTCCCGCCGCCATCGCCGCCAAGCTCGCCCGACCGGATCGTCCGGTGATCGCCCTCGTGGGCGACGGGTGCTTCCAGATGACGTGCGGCGAGGTCGCCGTGGCCCGGCGCCTCGGGATGTCGCTGCCCATCGTCGTCCTGGACGACGGCTGGCTCTCGCTCATCCAGGTCAAGCAGGTCCGGCGCCGCTTCGGCCTGTACGGGACCGACCTCGGCGAGCAGGCGCACGCGGACCCCCCGGCGCACTACTTCGGCGTCCCCGCGGTCGGCGCGCGCAGCGCCGCCGAGCTGGCACGAGCGATCGAGCGCGCGCTCGCCGCCGATCATCCGACGGTCATCGAGGCCCGGGTGGATCCGAGCCACTACTTCGACACCGTGTACGACTAGCCCGATGCCCGAGAAGATCGGACGGTACGAAGATCTCAAGGTGATCGGCCGGGGCGGCATGGGCATGATCTACAAGGCCCGCGATCCCGTCCTGGACCGCTTGGTCGCGCTCAAGGTCATCTCGAGCTTCGAGGTGACCGCCGATCTTCGGGCGCGCTTCTTCCGCGAGGCCCGGGCCTGCGCCCGGCTCCGGGAGCACCCCAACATCGTCACCATCCACGACATGGGGGAGGACGAGGGGCGTCTTTTCATCGTGATGGAGTTGCTGGAGGGCGAGGAGCTCAGGCAGCTCATCGCGCGGCAGACGCCCCTCACCCTCGACCAGAAGCTCGCCATCGTGCGCCAGATCTGCGACGGGCTCTACCACGCGCACCAGAAGGGCGTCGTGCACCGCGACATCAAGCCCGCGAACATCTTCCTCCTGCCCTCGGGCCAGGTGAAGATCCTGGACTTCGGAGTCGCGCAGATCGTCGCGGCCGCCACCACCCACGGCGATCTCACCCGGGCCGGGATGATGATGGGAACGCCCCGCTACATGGCGCCGGAGCAGGTGCGTGGTAAGGCCGATCACCGCTCGGACGTCTTCTCGGTCGGCGCGGTGGCCTTCGAGCTGTTGAGCGGGCGTCCTCCTTTCACCGGCGAGCATCCGATGGAGATTCTCGAGCAGCTTCGGACGGCCACGCCGCCGCGGCTCTCCGTGCTCGATCCGAGTCTTCCGCTCGTGCTCTCGGACATCGTGGAGCGGGCGATCCAGAAAGAGCCCGAGGCGCGGTTCGCCGACCTCGGCGAGATGGCGCGCGAGGTCGAGGCGGTGCGGCGCGGGCTCGGCGAAGGGACGCAACGGGTCCAGGCGATCGAGAGCCCCAAGCCGGCATTGCAGCCAGCGAGCATCGTCTCTCCGACCGCCGGCGCCGTCGAGCCCGCGCGTACCGATCACGAAGAGGTCGAATCGACGGATCGCTGGCCGTCGCCGGGCGCGGCGACCGCGTGGGAGACCGACGAGCCGGTCAGTCGCGTGCCGCGCGTCGCGATCGCGACCGGAGTGGCCATCGCGGCGATGCTGGTCGCGGCGTTCTACTACTGGCAGGCGTCCTCCACGCCGTCCGGTGCCGTCGCCGACAAGAGCTCGGCGCCCGCCGCCGACGTGGTGAAGAAGGTGAGCGAGGAGCGGCCTCCGAGCACCGAGATCAGTCTTCCGAGCGCGACGAACGCGCCGAAGACGGAGCGCGAGATCAAGACGACGCCGACCGAGGCCCCGGTATCACCGGCTCCCGCGTCGCCAGCTCCTACGTCGTCGGCACCGGTGTCGCCGGCTCCCGTGTCGCCGCCGGCGAGCAAGGCGGACAAGCCGAGCCCGCCAGCGCGCGAGCGCGAAAAGACAGCAACGGCGGCCAGGGCGCCATCGGGGCCGCGCGAGGACGCGGAGCAGGCCCGGCTGCGCATGGCCGAGGCGAAGCGCGCGGCCGAGCGCGTGGCCGCGGAGTTCTTTGCACGCAAGCGCTTCCAGGCCGCGCAGAGCAAGGAGCGCGACGGCATGACCGCGCTCGGCAAGTCGGACTACGCAGCGGCGATCGGCCTGTTCACGGAGGCCCGGTCCGAATACCAGGCCGCGGCGCAGGAGGTGCCGGCCGAGGAAGAGAAGGAACGCCAGCAATCCGCGTTGAGATCCACCCTCGATGAAGCACACGCCGCGGCCGCGGCACGACGCCAGGAAGCCCTGAGCGCCGAGGCCGACAAGGTCGCGAGAGAGGTCTTCGACCAGGCTCAGGCCAAGCAGGTGGAAGGCGACAGGCTGGTCAGCCGCAACAACCTCATCGCCGCGACGCGCGCATACAAGGAAGCCGCCGACCGCTACGCGGAAGCGACCGTCCGGGCGCGAGCAGTGCGGCGGTAGGACTCACGCGGCCGCGCCACCGGGGCGGCTCAGTGCGAGTCGAACACCTCCTGGTACTCGCGTAGCTTTCGCGTCACCGCGGCCATCTCGCTCGCGGTCGGCCGGTCGGGATCGGCCGCCGCCGGCACGCTCCCGAGCTTCATCAGGCACCCCATGAGAAGCAGTCGCCCCTTCGTCGCGGTCAGATTCCGGCCGCCGATGAACGGAGCGGCGGGAGGCGGCACGAATCCCTCGGCATTGCCGCGGCCCGTGAGCACCACCGGCATGCCGGAGAAGGCGGCCCGCCGCATGACGCGCGTGCGGACGGCCGAGGTCAGCCGCCCGTAGGGCGACAGGCCTTCCACCACGAATCCGGCCAGCGGATGCGCGGCGAGGTTCCGTGCGATCTGCTCCAGCAAGTCGACCTCGCGCGCGAGATCGTCGTCGTCATCATCGATGGTGTAGTTGCCGTCTTTCACGATCGTCACCTTGGGAATGGCCGAGCCGAGCAGGTCGCCGCGCGCGTCCTTGATCGGCACGCGCGTGTCGCCGCCCGCGAGATGTCCCACCACCTCCGACGGCAGCCGCGTGAGGTTCACGGACGAGAGGTAAGTGTGCCGCGTGGCGGGCAGGTAGTTGAGCACGGCCGGACCCTCCCAGCCCGCCGCGCCGAGGATGCCGCCGTGGCCGCCGGTGGCCACGTATCCGCCCGGCCGGGCGTCGGCCTTCTGCACGTCGCGCGCCGCGAACACCTGCTGGTCCTGCACGAGCACGACGCCGGCGCGGTTGCGCCCGGATTCGTCGGCCCAGACGCGCGACAAGATGTAGTCCACCGAGTCGACGATGTTCTTGTCGCCGTCGTTGCTCAGCTGGCCATGGGGACGCTGCGAGGCATTGCCGCAGATCGGCAGCGTGGTGTCGACGAGAAGCTGGAGCCAGTAGACGGTCTCCTCGATGCGCGGGCTGCCCTGCGTCCAGATTGCCCCGGCGTACTGTCCGCTCGCGAGCACCCGCTGCATCACGTTGGCGATGCGCGCGAGCGCCGGGCGCGCCGGCGCCGGTCCGAGATGATAGGGACGATACGGAAAGAAGTCGCGTCCGCGCGCCTCGGGTCCAATATCACCCTCGCCCACGTCGGTCCGATCCTTCGCGGCGAGCCCTTTCGTGTAACCCGATGACGGAATCACCCGATAGAAATCGATCTCCGCCCGTCCCGAGATGAGGTTGCCGACGCCCTTGTCGCCCACGCCGAGCCGATCGATCTCCTCGAAGAGTCGGGCGCCGTCCGGATAGAAGGGCTGCCGCGCCTTGGCTTCCGGCGCCATCGGAAACGCGCCGTCCTCTTCCCACGCGCGGCCGTCGGCCTGCCGCGCCATGTACGGCAGGGGATAGACGCCGTCCTCCGGCACCAGCGTGATCTCGTACACGGGCCGATCGTCGGCGGCGCGTCGCTCCTTGTGAAACACGCCCTTCGCGTCGACGTAGCCGTCGGGTGGACCGTAGAGCTCGGCGGCGTCGCGCTCGAGCGGATGCGCGCTGAACTGCTCGACGTAGACCGTTACCGGCGCCGCGAGCCGCTGGGCGCGGAGCGTGTCGAAGCGAAGCGGCGCGCCGTCGGCATCGGTCAAGGGCGGCAGGCCGTATTTCGCGCGGGCCTTGTTGCTGGTGACGAGCGGCGGACTGTTCTGAATCGTGGCGTTCGATCCAGCCAGATGGGCGATTCGCGGCTTTGCGGGCATCGCGGAGCCTCCTCGTGGTGTTCGAGCGGCTCCAGCATAGTCCCGATGCCCGATCGAGGCAGCGTCGAGCCATGAGCATCGGCTCGTCGAGCATCCGCTGTTCTCGCTCACCCGGCTGATCGAGCTGGCGCGGGCCCTGCCCGCGGATGGCGTCGAGTACAACGTGGGCGACGTCCCGGTCAGTCTCGACCCGGGCGGCCGCGACGATCACTGACCGCGGCCACCCTCGTCCAGAAAAGCTACGCCGGTGTCGGCAGGCGCTCGTACATCAGGTGCACGTCGGCGCCGTGGAAGCGCGCGACGTGGTTGGTCGGGGGCAAGGGCTCCGAGTAGAAGAACGCCGGCAGCTCGTCGTCCTTCTCGGTGAAGCCGGCGCGACGATTGAATTCGTATTCGAGCCGGAGCGCCGCGCGCCCGAGCGGCTCGAAGAAATCCTTGGTCAGGCTGGTGCCGTGGGCGGCATTGATGGCGTTGGCGATGAACTCGGTGTTCGGGTTCGTGACGCTCATGCCGAAGATGCAGAGCCCGAGGGAGTCATTGGCGGCGACCCGCGCCTGGTGGGCCAGGCTTTGCTCGACGATCTGCTCGGCGTTCATCTCGCGGGTCTTGAGCCGCGGCAGGTTGCCCGCGGTGTGATCGGCGCCCTGCGCCGTCGCCATCATGGTCACACCCGTCGCCTCGACCACGCGCGGATCGTACGCGCTGATCGCCTGCTTCTTGATGACCGGCACGCGGCGCACCTTGTAGTGCTCGCCCACGCGCGCGGTGCCCTGCGCCCAGAGGCGCCCCTGCTCCGTACCCTTGCGCATCTCGGCCATGCAGTCGGCCATGAACTTCACGTCGCCGAAGGCGCCGAGGCCCGCTTCCATGAGCACGGCCAGTGTGGCGCCGAGCTCGATCGTATCGACCCCGAGGTCGTTCGCCAGGAAGTTCATCTGGGCGAGCTCGTCGGGATCGCTGAGGCCGCAGTTGGTGCCGAGCAGGCCGAGCGTCTCGTACTCCACCGGCGAGACCACTTCCTTGCCGCTGGCGTCGGCGTAGACGTTGCTGCACTGGATGACGCAGCCGGGCATGCACGCATGCGTGTGCTCGCCGCCGCGCGAGACGTTGAGCTGGCTGATGTGCTCGCCGCCCATCTTGAACTTCTCGCCCGTCTTGGTGTCGACCTGCTGGCCGGCGCTGAAGTTGCGCACGGGCAGCCCGCCCAGCGCGTTCTGGAGGTCGGCCATGCCCATGGTGCCGATCTTCTGGTAGAAGCTCGTGACCATGGTGTCGGCCAGCAGCATCTTCGCGTAGTCCTTGATCGCGACGTTCACCTTCTTGGTGTCGGTGAAGGGCGGAATCTTGTCGAGATCGACCACGATCGCCTTGACCTTCTTCGCGCCCATCACCGCGCCCACGCCGCCGCGCGCCGAGAGCCGCGCCGGCCGGCCGTCCTTGTCGCTGAAGGAGATGCCACCGAGCAGCCCCTGGTACTCGCCGACCGGCCCGCAGAGCGCGATCGTGACCTTCTTGCCGTACTTCTTGTGCAGCATCTCCTGGGCCTCGAAGTTGCCCTTGCCCAGGTACGCTGCCGCGTCGTCGAAATCGATCGTGCCGTCCTTCTTGAAATGGAGGACGACCCAGCTTGCCGACGCCCCGTGCAGCGTGAAGCCCGCCACCTTGAGCTGGCCGAGCCCGTAGCTAAAGCTGCCGCCGCCGTTGGCTTCCTTGATGCCGCCGGTGAGCGGGCTCTTGCAGCCCACGCTCGTCCGGTTGGCATTCGAGAAGCTCGTGCCGGCGAACGGGCCGGCCGAGAAGATGAGCGGGTTGGCGGGCGAAAGCGGATCGACCGTGGCCGCGCCCAGCTCGAGGAGCGTCTTGGCGATCAGATAGCGGCCAGCCCTGACGATGTCCTCACCGTGCAGCTCACGCCGGGTGATCGAGCGGCCGGTCAGGTCGATGTCGTAATAGGTTCGCATGCCCACGCTCCTGTTCGTGCGAGTGTGCTCTAGGGCAACGTAATGTTCCGGCGGCGACGTGTCAAATTGCTTTCCCAGGCGACTTTGAGGCGCCGGCATCCCGCTTGACGGGGCCCTGCCGCGGCGCTAGCGTCCGGGATTGCGGCGATAGTCGCCGGAACGGTCGGGCCGTCGGGGAACGCGCTTCTCGGACAAGCCAAAAGGGGGACGCTCGATGGGCTCTCTCGAACTGCTGATTCGCGGCGGGACGATCGTCGACGGCTCGGGCGCCGCGCGCTATCGCGGCGACGTCGGCGTCCGGGGCGGCCGCATCGTCGAGATCGGACGCATCCGGTCTGCGGCAGAGCGCACCATCGACGCCGACGGGCTGATCGTCTCGCCGGGTTTCATCGACGGTCACACCCACATGGACGCTCAGGTGGCGTGGGACCGGATCGGGAGCTGCTCCTGCTGGCACGGCGTCACCACCGTGATCATGGGCAATTGTGGATTCGCGCTGGCGCCATGCCGCCCCGCCGACCGCGAGTGGTTCGCCCGCTGCCTGACCGCGGTCGAAGACATCCCGACCGAGGCCATGCTGGCTGGCATCGACTGGACCTGGGAAACCTTCCCGGAATACCTGGCGAACGTCGACCGCCTGCCGAAGGCGATCAACTACGGCGCGTACCTCGGGCATTCCGCGCTTCGCATGTACGTGATGGGCAAGCGCGCGCTGACCGAGAAGGCGACCGAAGACGACCTGACGCGGATGGTCGCCGCGGTGAAGGAGGCCGTGCGTGCCGGCGCCATGGGCTTCTCGAGCTCGCGCGCGACGACTCACGTCACGCCCGACGACACGCCGGTGGCGAGCCGGATCGCCGACTGGTCCGAGCTCGATCGCCTGGTGGGCGCGCTCGCGGATCTGAACGCGGGCGTCTTCCAGATCGGACCCGACATCTCCGGCGGCGAGGCGCAGCGTCGATTCCTCACGAGGCTCAAGCAGCTCGGGGTGGAGTCCGGGCGCCCGATCATGTTCGGCGTCCTGTCGAGCCGCCAGGGCGACAAGCCCAATCCGTGGACCTATCAGCTCGACTATCTCGACGAGTGCGCCGCGGCCGGCGCCCGCATGTGGGGACAGAGCACGACGCGCTCGATCAACGCCATCTTCTCGCTGAAGTCCTATCTGCCCTTCGACGTGCTGCCGGCGTGGCGGGAGCTGCGCGGCCTGCCGCTCGCCGAGCAGAAGCGCCGCCTCGCCGATCCGGCGGCGCGCGGCCGTCTCGTCGCCGCCGAGGCGAACATGAAGCCGCGCGACAACGTCTTCCAGGGCGGCGGCGCCGCCACCACCGATCCGCGCAAGCCCGACTACGACAACCTCTACGCGATGAAGGGTGTCGACTGGAACGATCCCACCGTTGCGCAGCTCTCGGGGCAGCACGGCAAGCATCCGGTCGAGGTGATGATCGATCTGGTGCTCGAGAACGACGATCAGGTCTTCGTGCAGCCGCTCGTGAACGAAGATCCCGAGCACGTGCTCGGCATGCTCAGGCACTCGCGTACGCTCGCGACCTTCTCCGATTCGGGCGCCCACGTCTGCCAGGAGATGGGCTCGTCCCTCCAGACGCATCTCTTGAGCTACTGGGTGCGCGCCCGGCAAGCCTTCACGCTCGAGGAGGCGGTGCGCAAGCTGACCTTCGACAACGCCTCCGCGTGGGACCTGAACGATCGCGGCCTGGTGCGCGCGGGCTATGCGGCGGACCTGGTCGTGTTCGACGAGGCGCGCGTGCGGCCCGCGATGCCGAGCGTCGAGACCGACCTGCCGGGCGGCGCCCGCCGCCTGGTGCAGAAGGCGGAAGGCATTGCGGCCGTCGTGGTCAACGGCCAGGTAACGCTCGAGCAGGGCCGCGCCACCGGCGCCGTGTCCGGCAAGCTGCTACGCGGCCCCGGCGCGGCGGTCTGACGCCCCGCCGCCTCGGACCGGGCGAGCTTCAGAAGATCGCGAGCGGGTGCGCCGGCGCTCCGGTCGAGCCCACCAGCCGGATCGGCGTGGCGGTGAAGAGGAACTCGTAGCGGCCTTCCTCCGCGCACGCCCGGGCGAGCCGCTCCGGGTTGGTGTTGTCCACGAGCACGAGCCCCAGGAACGGAATCGCCAGGTGCGTGCTCATGGCGAAGCCCGGATAGCTCGTGGGCCGCTCGTCCATCATGTCCCACGAGATCGCCGCGATGTCCTTTTCCCTGAACCACTCCAGACACGACAGATGCATGCCCGGATGCGGCGACACGCGCGCCACCCAGTCCGGGTGCGCCCGGCGAAACGCCTCGTCGCCGTTGCGCACGACCACGACGTCGCCGGGCTCGACCTTCACGCCGGCCCGCGCGGCGACCGCGTCGAGCTCTTTCGGCGTGACCGGCTGGCCGACGGTGACGTAGCCCTCCTTGCGGCCGGCGGCGACGTCCAGCAGCACGCCGCGGGTCGTGATCCCGTCGAAGTACGCGTCGATCGCGCACCAGCTGGCGCCTGCTGCCGTGAGGCTGTCCCTGAACGGGCGGCCGTTGAAAAGCTCGCCGTCCCAGGCCACATGGCAGAGGGCGTCGATGTGGGTGATCGTGAAGCCGTGATAGACGAGATCGAACCGATCGAGCACCACGTCGGCGCGCTCCCGGTTCGACGGGAAGGTGATGTTGTACATGATCGCGGGCTGCGGCCCGATGTCGCGCGCCAGCGAGACGGTGCGCCCCGTCCTCACGAGCGACTGGGCCTGGGCTCGCTTCGCCGCCGTGATGAGGTTCGCGGTGCCCCGCTGGTCGTCGTGACCCCAGCGGCCCCAGTTGTTGAGCTCCTTGAAATACGCCTCGACGCGGTCTTGCGTGGGCGGCGTCCAGTCGGCCATCGGCGGGCTCCTCTGCTGTGCGCGCTGCAGGCCGTCGCGGGGCTGGGGCCCCGCCGGCCGAGGCGCGCTTATTGAACTGAATCGGCCCAACCGTAGTCAATCGGCGATCGAGGGTCAATCCCGCCTCCGAAAGCCCTGCCCAGCCGGCTGGGCAGAGAATGGCCCCCCGGTCAGAGACCATCCAGGCCGGCTTCTGGGCAGCGCCCAGGAAACCCTTGATACTTCTGGAAATTCGGACTCGGTATCGGAATTGCCCTGTATAGGGGCATGAAGGCCGTTGGACCCCGGTCCCTGATGCTCCTGCTGATCGCCGCCGCGATCGGCACCGCGACGCCGGCCGCCGCCCAGGTGTACAAGCGGAAGGCCCAGGACGGGACCACCTATTTCACGAACATCCAGCCCAACCCGTCGATTCAGCGGGTGGCGCTGGCTCAGCCGGCGAGCTATGAGACACCGCGCCAGCCGGCGGCCGACTACGGCGTCTACTCGCAGGAAATCGCCGAGGCCGCGGCGCGCCACGCAGTGCCCGAGCGCCTCATCTGGGCGGTCATCCGGGCGGAATCCGGATTCGACCCCCGGGCCGTGTCGCCGCGGGGCGCACGCGGGCTCATGCAGCTCATGCCGGAAACAGCGGCGATCCTCGGTGTGCGCGACCCATTCAACCCGCGGGAAAACATCAACGCCGGCGCCCGGCACCTGCGGGGGATGATGGAGCGGTTCCGCCACGACCTCCCCCTGGCCATCGCGGCGTACAACGCGGGCGAGCGGCCCGTGGCTTCCTACCGGGGCATTCCGCCGTACCCGGAGACGCGCGAGTACGTGGCCCGCGTGCTGCGCTACTACGGCGCGCCGCCCGCGTGGGAGCTCCAGAGCAGCGGCATTCAGCAATTCGTGAAGCGCGACGGCACGGTCGTCTACACGAACGTCGCGCCGCATCGGTTCGCCACCGTCGCTGTCGCGCAGAGCCGCTAGTCGACCCCGCCCCAGAAATTTCCTTTCTCCTCTCCGATCCTGCTACAACCGGAGCGCGCGCCGTGCACGGGAAGAGTGCCGTGCCCCGTGCGGTCGGGAGGACGACATGGCCAAAGGACTGGCGCTCACGATCGGCCTGAACACCGTCGATCCCAGGCACTACGCGGGCTGGAACGGGCGTCTCGCCGCGTGCGAAGCCGACGCCCGCGACATGGCCGACGTCGCGCGCGCCCGCAAGTTCACGGTGAGGCGCCTTCTGACCCGAAGCGCCACGCGCCGCGCCGTCCTGGCCGGCATTGCGAGCGCCGCGGGCGCGCTGCGCTCGGGCGACATCTTCCTGCTCACGTACTCCGGCCACGGAGGTCAGGTGCCCGACCGCAATCACGACGAGCCCGACCTGCAGGACGAGACCTGGTGTCTCTACGACGGTGAGCTGCTCGACGACGAGATCTACCAGGCGCTCGCCCGCTTCAAGGCGGGCGTGCGGGTGCTCGTGCTCTCCGACAGCTGCCACAGCGGCACCGTCACCAAGGCGATGTTCTACGCCGCGCGCGCGGAGACGAGCGCCGGGCCGGGTGCCGACGGCGCCGAGCGGATCCGATATCGCAACATGCCCCGCGAGGTCGCGCTGCGCACGTACCGCGCTCACCGCGCCATGTACGACAAGCTCCAGGACGCCATCAAGGGCGATCCCCGCGTTGCCGTGCGCGCCGCGGTCATTCTCATCTCGGGCTGCCAGGACAACCAGCTTTCGCAGGACGGCAAGTTCAACGGCCTGTTCACCGCCAACCTCTTGCGCGTGTGGAAGGAAGGGCGCTTCAGGGGGAGCTATCGCGCGTTCCACACCGCGATCGTCCGGAACATGCCGCCCGACCAGACGCCGAAGCTCTTCACCATCGGCGCGTCCGTGCGCGCCTTCGAGAGGCAACAGCCGTTCACGGTTTAGCCCGCCCGGGCTCGGGCGGACTGGAGGCTCGATGCCACGAGTGACGACTCCGCGACGGCGCCCGGCGTTCAATCCCAGGCGCAACATCGTTCCCGATCGCCTCGACCTGCGTGACCGCCCCTACGTTCCGGTGCTCCACCAGCCGCCGCCTCCCGCGATGGGGCCGCAACTGGAGTTGCCGGTGCTCGATCAGGGCAAGACGAACGCGTGCACCGGCTTCGCGCTCGCGAGCGTCGTCAACTTCCTGCTCCGCAAGCATCGCGATCCGAAGACGCCGCCGATGTCGCCGTTCATGCTGTACTCGATGTCTCGCCGCTACGACGAGTTTCCGGGCGCCTCCGAGGACTCGGGCTCGAGCCTGCGCGGCGCCATGAAGGGCTGGTTCAAGCACGGCGTCTGCCGCCTCGATCTGTGGGACCACCCGGACATGCCCCCGCCGGTGCCGAAGCCCGAGGACGACTGGTGGCTGGACGCCGCCCGCCGGCCGCTCGGCGCGTACTACCGGGTCGACACCCGGTCCGTGACGGACATGCACGTGGCCCTGCACGACGTCGGTGTGCTCTACGCGAGCGCCATCTGTCACGATGGCTGGCTTCGCGGACGCCGCGCCGGGGGCGGCGCGGATATGCGCGCTGCAGGCCGTCGCGGGGCTGGGGCCCCGCCGGCCGAGGCGCCCCTAACTAGGGAGTACTGGACGATCCCGCCGATGGAGGCCTCGTCGGACGCGGGCGGCCACGCGTTCGTCATCCTCGGCTACACGCCTGCCGGCTTCATCATCCAGAGCTCGTGGGGCGCCGGCTGGGGTACCCGCGGTCTCGCCATCCTCACGTACCAGGACTGGACCGACAACGCCATGGACTGCTGGGTGACGCAGCTCGGTGTCGCGACCGATCAGCACGTCGAGATCGCCCGCTCGCCGTCCCTGCGTGTGAGCCGCGGCAAGGTCCAGCTCGCCGCGGACGGTACGCTGCGCGACCGCGAGATCTCGCCGTTCGTCATCGACATGGAGAACAACGGTCGCTTGTCGGGCAGCGGCGTGTTCCGGACGCAGCGGAGCGACGTCGAGGCGCTGACGAATTTTCATATCGGCGAGGCGCGCAAGAAGTGGGGCCTCAAGAGCGGCGAGCCGACCGATATCGCCATCTACGCGCACGGCGGGCTGACCGGCGAGGAGACGGCGGCCGAGACGGCGGCGTCCTGGATCCCCGCCCTCTATGAGGCGCGGATCTTCCCGATCTTTCTCATGTGGGAGACCGACCTCTGGTCGACCCTGAAGAACCGGCTGGCCGATCTCGTCACGGACCAGCCCCGACCGACCGGTGGGTTCGTGGATCAGCTCAAGCGGTTCTGGAACCGCCGGCTGGAGCGGCTCCTGGCGCCGGCCGGATCGGTCATCTGGGGCGAGATGAAGCAGAACGCGGACTGCATCACGGCGGTCGCGGAGAGCGGCGGGCGCATCCTCTACGAGAGCGCGATGAAGTCTCCGTGGTTCACGAAGACGCCGGCGCGCTTGCACCTCATCGGCCACTCGGCGGGCTCGATCGTGCACTGCTACGTGGTCGATCGCCTGGCCGCTCTCGGCTGGAAATTCGAGAGCGTCAGCTTCATGGCGGCAGCGGCAACGGTCGACCTCTTCGATCGGACGCTCTGGCGCCGGCTCCAGGACAAGACGGTGCGCGAGTTCCGCTCGTTTCTCCTCACCGACGCCGCCGAGGAGCAAGACGCGACCTGCCGGCCGCTCCTCGGCTACGGTCGCTCGCTGCTCTACCTCGTGTCGGAGTCGTTCGAAGGCGGCAAGCGCACGCCGATCCTCGGCATGCAGAAGTACTTTGCCGACCAGGTGGCGTCCCGCAGGCTCGCGAGCGTCAAGGTGTGGACGTCGCCAGGGTCCGTCACCGCCAGCACGACCCACGGTGGCTTCGACAATGACCCGCTCACGATGGCGTCGAACATCAGGCTGATCAGGAAGGAAAAGGTCTGAGCGAGCAGAAGCGAGGAGGAGGAGGGT
>Ga0307470_10000791_pt1 | contig 13574 bp, 13 predicted proteins | sample atmos_gasesAM3C__FD_204565 | JGI IMG/M metagenome (GOLD analysis project Ga0307470, IMG submission 204565) | Hardwood forest soil microbial communities from Morgan-Monroe State Forest, Indiana, United States - atmos_gasesAM3C_05 | ecosystem: Environmental > Terrestrial > Soil > Temperate forest... | reverse complement strand
GGGTTGGTTTTGCTACGACCCCCCACACCCGACCCCCGACCCCCCCGGCCTCATATCTCCCGCAAAGCTGTTGTGATCGGCATCCGTGCAGCTGAGATCGCCGGAAGCGCGCCACCGATGATGCCGGCGATCAGGGCGACGATGATTCCGGTCAGCCCCACGCGCCAGTCGACACGGAAACTGAATGCGACCTCCGAGAACGTCACGAAGTTCGTCGTTCCCGTCGAGATTGCATTGACCGGAATCGCCAGCAGCAGGCCGACGAGGCCGCCCAGAAGCGATACGAACGCGCTTTCGATGACGACGGAAACGAGGATCGCGCGGCGCTTGAAGCCGAGGGCGCGCATCGTTGCCAGCTCGCGTCCGCGTGAGGCGATCGCCGAGAACATCGTGTTCATCGTGCCGAGGATTGCGCCGATGGTCATGAAGAAGGTCACGATCGCAACCAGGATGACGATCCCGGCCAGCCCGTTCGTTTGATCGGCGTAGTACTGGTACTCAGTCTTGACGTCGAGTTTGAGCCGGTTGTCGTCTTTGATGCCGGCCTTGATCGACTCGAACGCGGCGTGATCGACGGGACGAAGAATGAGCGACGAGTAGGCGTCGCGCTTGCGCGCCTGACCGAGGAAGTCCGCGTCGCACCACATCTCGGAGTCGAACGCCGTCCCCTGCGCGTCGAACACGCCCACGACGTTGTATTTCGTTGCACCGAACTGGAACTGATCGCCGAGGGCCGTGTTGACGAAACGGTCGCGGATGCGCCGTGCGACGATCACTTCGTTGACGCCGGGCCGGAACATCCGTCCTTCAACGATCTTTACATACGGCCGCATCACGAACGCCTCGGGCGTCACTCCGCGGACCGATACGTTCGACCCTTTCGGATCATCTTTCTTCGGGATCTTGAAGATGATGACCAGCTCCGGCGAGATCATCGGCGCGCCGCTGTTGTCTTTTGCGATGCCGGGCATCGCGCGGATGATACGGAAGGCGTCTTTGGTGACCCAGCTCGAAAGCTCGGCCGCCGCACCTTCCCGCATGACCATGAGGTTGTCCTTCGAGCCGGAGGAGACGACGGCGGAATTGACTCCGTTCTGCAGCGCCATCATCGAGATCATCACGGCGATGACTACGCCGATGCCGAGGATCGTCATCAGTGTGGAGACGCGCCGCGCCGTCAGATTGCCGATGTTGTATTTGAGCGGGATCATCAGACGACCCTCCGCAGACCATCAACGACTCGGAGGTTCGACGCCCGCAGAGCCGGCAAACCGCCGGCGATGACTCCGACTGCGGCGGAGGCGAAGAGGCAGATCGCAAGTGTGCGCGCGTGAACGCCGAAGTTCTGCAGGAAACCCTGCGTGACCTTGCCCATGTCGACTGCCCCGTAGAGGTAGTGCGCGCCGACACTACCGAGAGTTCCGCCGATCAGCGTCAGGAGGATGAACTCGGTCAGCATGATGCCGAGGATGAGTCGCTGCTCGAAACCGATCGCTTTGAGAACAGCGATCTCCGTGACGCGCTCGCGCGCCGACATCGACATCGTGATCGCCGCCAGCAGCACGACCATGAAAATCGCACACGACGAAACGGCCGTGAAGAGAAGCTTCACGTTGCCCATCATCGACATGAAATTCTGCTGGAACTCTTTTTCAGTGAACGTCTCGGTCGGATAGTCGCTGTTCTTGAACATGGCGTCGATCTGCTGGCTGATCGCGGCCATCTGCTTCGGATCTTTCACTTTCACCCAGAAGGTACCGACCTCGCTGCGGATCTGGGCCGGCTGTGACTGGTCGAAGTACTCCATCGGAAAGAACACCGACGTCGTTTGCACGGGATGGACGTACGTGCCGCGAATGGTCAGCTCCGGATCGAACGAAAAGATCTGGCGCTTGAGGGTGATGCGGTCGCCGATCTTCCAGCCGAAGCGCTTCATGAGATCGACGCCGACAAGTGCACCGCGGCGGTCGGCCTGAAACGCGGCGAATTCCTTCGGATCGATCTTGTAGTCATCGAAAACTGTGGGCATCTTGTCGACGTCGATGGCGAAGTTGGCGAAGAAATTCGACTTCTCTTTGTAGTACGCGCCGATCCACTGGAGCTTGGCCGTATCGATGACGCCGGGAAGGGCACGGATCTTTGCCTCATGCGAGTACGGCAGCAGGTTCGCCAGCGAGATCGCCGACTGCACGACGAGGCGGTTGGCGCCTTCACCCGCGTTGGAGAAGCTCTCGAAGTTGTCAAGGATGGCCAGGAGCGTGGCCACGAAGAAGAAGATGACCGCAAGCAGCAGCATCGTCAGGATGGCTCGCAGCTTGTTGCGGAAGAGGTTACGGCGGATCAGTTTGAGGAATCTCATGCGCTTGCCATCGTGTCGAGGCTGTACCCGTTGACGAGAAGGCCCTTCTCGAGGTGTAGCGTCCGTTTTGCGTGCTGCGCCGCTTTGGGATCGTGGGTGACCATGACGATCGTCTTCTGATATTCGGTATTGAGTCGCTGCAACAGGTCGAGCGTCTCCTGCGCGTTCTTCGCGTCGAGATCGCCGGTCGGCTCGTCGGCGACGAGGAGCGTGGGATCGGTAACGATTGCGCGAGCGATTGCCACGCGTTGTTCCTGGCCGCCGGAGAGCTGACGCGGATAGTGGAGCGAACGATCTCCCAACCCGACGATGCCGAGCGCGGCGTGAACGTGCTCGCGGCGCTCCTTCTTCGTTAGCTTCGTCAGCAGCAGCGGCAGCTCGACGTTCTCGGCCGCGTTGAGAACGGGGATGAGGTTGTACATCTGAAAAATGAACCCGACGTGGCGGGCGCGCCAGCTCGCCAGTTGCGTTTCGGAGAAGCGCGAGATCTCCTTCCCATCGACGAGGATGCTTCCGGCGGTGGGACGATCGATGCCAGCCATGAGATTGAGAAGTGTGGTCTTGCCGGATCCCGACGGACCCATGAGCGCGAGAAAATCGCCGCGCGGCACTTCCAGCGTGACGCCGTTGAGCACAGGTACTTCGAACGCGTCGCGTTTGTAGACCTTGCGCACGTTGTTGATGTCGACCAGTGTGTCCATTGCTGCTCCTTCGTAACGATTCGATCCCTGCTACTCGATCCCGGCTATTCGATCCTGACCAGCTGCCCATCTTTGAGCGCCTCGGCACCCGAGGTGATGATGCGATCGCCGGACTTGATTCCGTTCGTGATCTCGATTCGCTGCTCGCGCACGGCGCCGGTCGTGACGTGCCGGAGCGCAACGTGCTTCTCGGCATCAACGACGGCGACATTTCCGTTGGCGACTGCCGATGCAGGCACCCAGAGCCGCGCCGGCTCGTGCATCTCGGCATCGGTGCGCTCGCTTTGAAGGAACGAGACGCTGGAGCTCATCTCCGGCAGCAACCGGTCGCTGGGATCGATAATCTTCACTTTCACCTGCACGGTCGCTTTGGCGCGGTCGGCGGTGGGGATGATCTGGCGCAGCACCCCCTTCCACTTCTGGTTCGGAAACGCGTCCACTGAAACCTCGGCGGACTGTCCTTCGTGTAATTGTCCGATGCTGGCTTCATTGACGTCGGCGACGACTTCGAGAGTTTTCAGATCGACGAGCGTGCAGATCGCGCCGGCGGGAAGGGTTCCGCCGACCTGTCCCATCATCACCGACGAGATCACTTCGCCGACTTCCGTGTTCTTCGTGGCGATCGTCCCCGCGAACGGCGCGCGGACGACCATGTCCTGCATGTTGATGCGGATCTGATCGACCCTGGCAAGCGCTTGACCGAACTCTCCTTCGGCGGTGTCAAGCAAGGCCCGTGTGGTTACGCCTTCTTTCCAGAGCGCAGCCTGACGCTTCCGTTCCCGTGCGGCCAGCTCGAGGGCTGCTTGTGCCTCATCGAGTTGCGCCTGCAGGTTCGTGCTCTCGAGCACGGCGAGCACCTGTCCCGCAGTCACTTTGTCACCGACGTCGAAATTGAGGCGGACCACTTTCCCGGAGATCTTGGGAGTGATCTTCGACTGCTTGTCGGCGACGAGATACCCGGTGGCCGTGAGCAGCGGCGGGTTGGTCACGTTGACAGCCGGCTTGACGACGAGAGTGTCGACGAGGGGTGCGCGGCGCGGCCCAATCCACAGGACGTAGATCGCGTAAGCAGCCCCCAACACAATGGCCAACGCCACAATCCAGCCGAAAATGGTCCCCCAGGCGATCGACTTTGCGTCCTCGTCCTCTCTGTGGATGCGTAATGCGGACAGGTCGGGCTGCTGCCGCTCTTCGGTGACTGACATATGGAGTGGGCGTGATGATATCGGATGGGTGTGGGGAGTGGGGTGTGGGGTGTGGGGTGTGGGGTGTGGAGTGGGCTGCGGTCGGTTCTCGATTGGAAGAGATCAGAGATCAGAGATCAGAGACCAGAGACTACCAGAGACCAGAAGTCGTCAGCGATCAGAGCAGAGCAAGGGAGGCAATGAGTGCCCTGTCTCTGATCTCTTGTCTCTGATTGTCTCTGATCTCTGCTCCAATCGACGGCTCAGGAAAAGCGCTGGCGGTAAGTTCGCTTCTCCACCCCGACCCCCCACTACCTACACCCCAACCATCAGAACGTGCGGAACTGCAGTTCCCTCGGCTCCAGTGCCGCCACGTTCATGCGGCTCGTCGTGCCGTCGCAGTACGCCCAGTCGTGGCTGATGCCGGTGACCATGAGAGCGTCGTCGGGACAGAGCTCGCCGAGGGCTTCGCCCAACGTCTGGACGTCGGTGGTGTCAGGGGATTGCACGACGAACGTCGACTCGAATGGCAACTCGACGACGACGCCGAGGCGTGCGATGGCGTCGTGCAGCTCGCTGTAGTCCGCGCCGGGAGTGAGGCTGTGGCGGATGAGCAGGAAGTCGCGCGAGGTGGTGAATTGGGCGCAGCCAACGAGAACGCGAGCCTCGATGCCGACCTCCATCCTCAAGTAGCGGACGATCAGTTCGGCGTGCCCACCCTCGGGAACCCACACATGCCAGCTTTGATCGAAGTTCGGCTCAGCTCCCAGGCGGCGCATGGCGTTCGAGACGTCAATGGTCAGCTCGCCCTCGTAGCAAACCTGGAACAGCTTGGTTTCTCCCATCACACCCTCCCACCATAACTGTCAGTAGACGCACAAATGATAGCACGGTGATGCCGCCAGGATGCTGGCGCGGTTCTTGAGTTATTTGAATACCGAAGGAGACCCAACCATGCGATTCAACGACGACGAAGTGAAAGGCAAGATCGACCAGGCGAGCGGAGCCGTGAAAGAGAACATCGGCCGCGCCAGAGGCGATCAGGCTCTGGAGAACGAAGGCGCCGACCAGCGCGCCAGCGGCAAATTCGAAGCCGGCTTCGGCAAGACGCGCCGCAAGATGGGCGAGGCTGTGAAGGACCTCGGCGACAAGCTGGGGAAATAGGGAACACCTCACGGCGAGAAACCCCCAAGGAGGGTTTCTCGCCGTTGTTCGATCATCGCAGGCGTTCTACCGATCGATGATGATCTCCGGATCGAGTGTTTTGTAGCCCGTTGACGCGACGGCGTACTCCAACTTGCCTTCGCTCGTGAATGGCCCACACTCCGCCGTCCAGACGGCGCCAGTGCGAGTTGTGACCGGGTTCGGCCAACTAGATCCAGGCTTGAATTTGATCTGGAAATCGCCGTCGTGACATGTCCACAGCACTTTCGTTTTACCCGATACCGATACCCTGACGTGTTTATCGTCGACATCGATTGTCTTAAGGCCGCTATCGAGCGTAACCTTTACATTGGCCATACTGCCTCCCTCTTTTCTCGATGCTAAAGGACGTCTCTATTGTACGCGGGCTGCGAATATGGTTTTGTAGTCCGCAGACTCACGCAATATCGAAAACTCGGGGTTGCGCTCGATCTCGTCCCGGCTATAACCGAGGTCGACGGCTCGTTTCAGGTTTTGCACGGCCGATTGTTTATCGCCTGCGGCGTTGGCGACTACACCGGCGTTGAACAGGACGTAGATGTTTGTGGGATCGTCCGAAACCGCCTTGGCGATCTCCCGCTCAGCACTACGAGTGTCACCGCGCTTGGCAAGGCATGCCGCCACTCGGGCTCGCGCAGCGCTATCGGATGGATTCAACTGCAAATCTGATCTTCCCAGCCGAATGGCCTCATCGTAGGCTTTCGCGGCTTTCGAATCCGCGCCGGGAACCCATCGGTAGGCATCTCCGAGGTTGAGCCAGATAACCTGCCGCTTCGGAAGCATTGCCGCGGCGCGCTCGAACGCCACAGCAGCGTCCGCGTATCGCCCAAGAACGTAATAACAGGTTCCGAGATTCGAGTAGGCTGAAGCGGTGGGTTGTTTTGCGATGCTCTTCGAGAGCACTTGTGCCGCTTCCTCGTACCGACCCTGACGTAAATACGTGGCGCCAAGGTTGCTGTAACCCCAGCGGCCCTCGGGATTCAACGCTACGACCTTTTGATACATCGCGATTCCTTCGGCCAGCCTTTTGTGGTCGGCGTAGAAACCGCCCAACTTGTTGTAACCGCCCCAGTAGTTTGGCTGTAAATCGATCGACTTCTTATATGCCGCCTCAGCCTCAGTGAGCTTGCCTTGGGTTTCGTATGTTGCTGCTAAGCCCACGATGGCGTCCGCGTTTGTTGGCTGTTGCGCCAGGGCGGCGTTGTATTCTGTAATCGCGTCCGGAAGTCTGCCGGTCAGTCGTCGCAACTCCGCAAGCGTTACGTGCACATCGGGGTTCTGCGGGTCCGCCGCGAGCGCCCTCTCGCACGCCGCAGCCGCCGGGGTCGCCCACTTGACGTCGTGAGTCAATTGGTTCTTTGCCAGATACGCGCGGCCAAGAGCGGCTTGCACGGAGGCCGAGCTGCTTTGCGACGCCAGCTCCTCGAGGATCTGAATGGCGCTGTCGACATCGGCCTCGCTGTCGTAGCGGCGGAGGTGGCCGAGGGCTTCGAGGTAACGGGTTTGGGAGACGCTGCTGTCGGGGGCGGCGGGGCGGAAAGCGGGGGCGCCGAGTTGCAGCGACGCGGCGATGCTGTCAGCGAGTCTGTCCTGAATCGTGAAGAGGTCAGAGGCCGATCCTTCGATCAGGTCACCTGAGTGCGACGTCCCCTTCGCAAGGTCGACGATCTCGTAGGCAATCCGCAGGCGGTCGCGGTCGCGTTGCATCGAGCCGGTCAGCACGATGTTTGCGCCGAGGTTGTGGCCGGCCTTTTGCGGATTCGTCTCTGCAAGGGCCTCGGGTGTCGTCGGCCGCATCACCTGCACCGAGGTGAAGTGCGCCAGGCGGGCGGAGAGCGTTTCGGCAAGGCCCTCGACGACGAGCTGTCCATTCGCCTCGCCCGTGAGGTTCCTGAAAGGCATCACGGCCAGATACTTCTTCGATGCCGTTGCGGGCGAGACGGCCGCCGCCGTTGTCGCGGCGTGGCGTTGCCAGACGGCAGCCGTGCCGGCCAGCATAAGGACGGCGCCAGCGATCGCGGCGATCATCAGCCGCTTCCGCGAAATCTTCGGAGGCCGCGGCCGCTCCTCTGATCGCGTCTTCGTGGCGAAGCGGTCGCGGATGTTGTGCAGATCGGTGGCGAGGTCGCGCGTCGACGAATACCGCTCCTTCGCGTTCTTCGAAAGCAGCCGGTCGACGATCCCGCAGAACGCTTGCGGCACTTGCGCGTTGAAACGCGCGATCGAAGGGATCTCGCGGTGCAGAATCGCCGACAGGGTGTCGATCGCGTTCTCGGCTTCGAATGCTGCCGCTCCCGTCGAAAGCTCGTACAAGATCGCGCCGAGCGCGAACTGATCGGAACGGAAGTCGAGACCCTTTCCTGTGGCCTGCTCCGGCGACATGTAGCCGATCGTGCCGAGAATCGTGCCCGGGTTCGTTCCCGGCATGTCCAGCCGGGCCGTGTCTTCCTCCTCCTCTTTCGTTCCGACCATTTTGGCCAGACCGAAGTCGAGGATCTTGACGTAGCCGTCCTTCGTCACCATCACGTTCTCGGGCTTGAGATCGCGATGGATGATTCCCTGTTCGTGTGCTGCCGCCAGGCCATCGGCGATCTGCGCGGCGATGTCGAGCGTCCTGCGGTTCGGCAGCGGCCCCTCGGCGAGAAGGCTGCGCAGATCGCGCCCTTCGATGTACTCCATCACGATGTAGGGCGAGCCGGAAGTCTTGTCCATGCCCACTTCATAGATCGTGACGATGTTCGGATGATTGAGCGCTGACGCGGCCCGGGCTTCGCGCGTGAAGCGGACCAGCGTCTCGCGGTCGCCGGAAAGGCGAACGGGCAAGAGCTTGATTGCGACCTTCCTGCCCAGGGATGGGTCGCGGGCGACGTAGACCTCGCCCATCCCACCGGCCCCGAGGGGACCGAGGATCTGGTATTGCCCGAGTTGCTCGCGCGTTGTGCTCATCGGAGAGGGGACTACCGCGATTCTACGGCGCTCCGAGACATAAGGCGCAATATTCGAGAGAGCATCCGCCACAGCTTAAGTGACGGACAGAAGTGAGTTTTGACCGCCGCCTGGCTGGCGGCGGTCAAGGCAGCTCTCTGCGCTACGACGCTGAGACTGGGTTGTTACGCCGCTTCCGGCATGCTGCGCAGTGTGCGCACGACCCACTTCCACTGGCGCCGCGACTGCTTCACGTGAAGACGTGACGCGCGTCGTGTCTCGCGCCACGCTTTCGAAAGCCCTTCGGCTTTCTCCTCGGCGTGCTGGCGCCAGAGTTTCAGCGCCGTCTCGAGATGCTCCATCGCCACGTGGGCGCGGCGGCGGACCTCATCGCCGAGAGAGCCGGAGGTCGTCTCGATCTGCGTCTTGACCGTGCGAAGCGCAGCCTGCATGCGGGCCTGTTCGATCTGCGGGAGCGGCGCCGTGCGGAGGTCAGATGCCAGGCCGAGCGAGCGGAAGACTGTGATCAGCCACTTCGAAGGATCCCACTGGTACCAGCGGATCCCGTTGCGGAAGTCGGTGGGGAAACGGTGATGGAAGCTGTGGTAGCCCTCGCCCAGCGTCAGGAGCGCCACCATCCAGTTGTCGCGCGCCGAAACCTCGGCGTTGAAGAGCGGCTTGCCGACCATGTGGGCGAGCGAGTTGACGAAGAACGTCGTGTGATGGATGACGACGATGCGGAGGAAGCCACCCCAGAGCAGTCCCGCGATCGGATCGCCGAACGCAGCGCCGATCAGTGTGGGGATGCCGAAACCGGCCACGATCAGTATGACCTTGTGCCAGCGGTGCTGCCACATCACGATCGGGTTCTTCAGCAGATCGGGCGCGTTCGCGAAGGTTCTGTCGAAATCCTCGTTTTTCACGAAGATCCAGAAGATGTGCGCCCACCAGAATCCGCGCTGGATGTTGTACGGATCCCAATCCTTGTCGACGTGCTTGTGGTGCACGCGATGCGCGGACGACCACCAGAGGATCGAGTTCTCCGCCGCCATCGCTCCGAAAAACGCGAAGAACGACTGCACGATCGGCGAAGCCTCATACGTCTTATGGGAGAAGAAGCGGTGGTAGCCGGCGCAGATCGAGAAACCGACCGCGGCATACATGCTCAGGAGGAGAGCGAGCATCCAGAAGTGGAAGCCGTGCGACCACGTCCAAGCCACGGTTCCGACGATGCCGATGATCGGTGTGAGAGAGAGGAACGCGATATTCACCCAGTCTTTTTTCTGTTGCGTCTGCGCTGTGCTGATGGTGGACCTCCGAATGTGCGGATACACGATAACCCTGATCGGCCAGGCCGTATTGCCAAAACTGCAGCAGCGTCCGGTGGTTAACCGAGATGACACGCAACCTTCTACGAAGTTCTTCGTTGACAACTACGATCTATTTCGTAGATGATCCGGCAAACGAAGGAGAACTCCGATGAAAACTGCACTTTTGATCCTCCTCGCCATCGCCATCTGCTTCAGCGTCTACGCCGCCAGCGATTCCCGTAACGGCGTCTGGACCGCGGAGCTGAACACCGATGGCTCCGCTCTCCAGGTCACACTCTTCCGCGGCAATCACGACTCGGAAAGGAGGTTCGGGCGCGGGATGAATAACGTGATGGGCTTCGAGCTGTCGCTGGGCTCGCTGACCGGGCTCACGTCCGCGGACATCAAATCGACCGCGGCGAACGTGCAGTTCTCGATGTCGCGTCCGGCCGGGAAGATCAGCTTCGAAGGGCGCTTCTCGGACGGCAACGGAGCAGGAAACTTCAAGTTCGCGCCCAGCGAGGCCTTCGTGCGCGAGATGGCTACCCTCGGCTACACCGATTTCAAGGACGATGAGCTGCTCGTCTTCGCCACCACCGACTTCACTCCGCAGACCGTTCGCGATCTGCGTGCGCTCGGCTATCAGCCGACGCAGAAGGAGATCATCGAAGCGGCGATCTTCCGGATCGACGCGAACGCGATCCGCGAGTTCAACCGCCTCGGCTATCCGAATCTCACCTTTCGCGAGCTCGTCAACTTCCGCGTCGGCAACGTGAACGCCGCCTTCGTCAACGGCATGAAGGACCTCGGCTACACCGACATCTCCGCGCACAAGCTCGCCAACCTGGCCATCCTTGGCGTCACGCCCGCCTACGTGCGCGAGCTGCGCGCGGCCGGCCTCAAGGATCTGTCCGCGCACGAAGCCGAGCAGCTTCGCATCGGCAACATCACCCCCGCCAAGATCAGCGAATACAAGCGCCTCGGGTACACGCTCAGCTCGCACGAGCTGAGCGAATTCGGCATCCAGGGCGTGACGCCGAAGACGATCGAGGAGCTGAACGCCATGGGCTACGGGCACCTCACCGCGCACCAGCTCGTGGAGATGCGCATCTTCGGCGTGACCCCCGACTACATCCGCAAAGTCGAGGCGAATGGATACAAAGGCGTGCCGGTCGAGAAGCTGATCAAGCTGCGGATGAGCGGCGCGGACGAGCTGATGACCGGAAAGTAGTCACGCTCGGGTGCGGTGGCAGAATGTCGGGGTGGTCAAGCTCGCCTACCGCTCCCCGTACGATTGGGACGCCATCCTCAGGTTCCTACGCCCACGTGCCATCGCCGGTCTGGAGACGATCGACGACGTTGCCTACATGCGCGGTTCGGTTCGCGTGACGCATGACGCCGAGCGCAACGCGATCAACGTCAGCGAGAAATCGGCAGCCGAGCAGGTCAGGAAAATCTTCGACGTCGATGCCGACATCGAGACGATCGAAAAGCACTTCGCGCGCGACCCGACCCTCGGTCCGCTCGTTCGCGCACATCGCGGAATCCGCGTGCCGGGAACGTGGGACTCATTCGAGATGGCCATTCGCGCCATCGTCGGCCAGCAGATCAGCGTTGCGGGCGCCACGACGCTGATGGCGCGCATCGCCACGCGGCACGGCATCACGCCGCTCTCGCTCATGCGCGCACGCACGAACCCGGGCATGCCGCAGGCGCGCTGGAACTCGATTCGTGGCCTGGCGCGTGCCGTCGCCCGCGGCGAGGTCTCCTTCACGCGCGGTGCAACGTTGGAAGAGTCGATCGAGCGATTGACCGCGCTGCCCGGTATCGGTCCTTGGACCGCGCACTACATCGCCATGCGCGCCCTCCGCGAGCCCGACGCCTTCCCCCACAGCGACCTCGGCATCCGCAAAGCCGCAGGCACGACTAGCGACCGCGAGCTCCTCGCCCGCGCCGAGGCGTGGAGGCCGTATCGGTCGTACGCGACGATGCTGTTGTGGCGCAGTTTGTAGCGGAGTGCAGGCGTCTCGCCTGCGGCGGCGAGGCGTCCTCGCCTCGGCGTGGTTCTTTGAGCAATCGTAGGTATCAGGCATTGCTCCTTTCGGTGAGACGCCGGCGATTCGTTGAGAGCTGATTGAGTCACCGAGTCCGGGGGCGACATCGTCTGCTTGCGGATTAATTAACACCGCCGGGCGGGGACGCCCGACGGCCGCGGACGAGACGTCCGCACTCCTCGTGACCCGTTCGCGACACTCCATCCAGCATGCGCTGCGTTAACCTACCGCCCGATGCTCCGCTACACCTTCACCGACACCCCGATCGGCGCAATCCTCATCGCCGGCGACAGCGAAGCCATCGTCGAGATCCATTTCGCCGGAGCGAAGCCGAAGCCCGATTGGACTCGCGATGACGACGCATTCCCCGAGGCCACCGATCAGTTGCGCGCGTACTTCGCCGGCGAGCTGCAAACATTCGCGCTGCCGCTGTTCCCGCGGGGAACCGATTTCCAACAATCCGTCTGGAGCGCACTCCAACAGATTCCCTACGGTGAGACCACCACTTACTCCACGATCGCCAATCGGATCGGACGCCCCGCCGCAATCCGTGCCGTCGGTGCCGCCAACGGCGCCAACCCGATCCCCATCGTAATCCCCTGCCACCGCGTCATCGGTTCCAACGGCTCCATGACCGGCTTCGGCGGCGGAATCGATGTCAAACGAAAACTACTCGCGCTCGAAGCGCGTGTGGCCGGGCAGACGCTGTTCTAGTGAAGCGCTAGGTACAAGGGTTAGTCGTGAGTCAGGACGACACCGACTGGCAGCAAGAGCAGATTGGTAGTCATCGATCGGAGCTGGGTCCTTCTTGGCTACCTATAGTGCATAATGCCGAACAGAAACACGCCGTCCAACCCAGGATCTTTTGACTTGGTAGAACGTGAAAGACTCGACGACTTCCGTACCCGCTTTGGCCTTGGGAACGACCCAGAGGCTTTCGGGCGTTTCCGAACGCGCGTTGTTCAGGCAGCTCGTACAGGTCTGAACCTACTTCTTGCTGATGAGCGCGCAGATCTCGAAGGCCAGTTTGCTTTCCGAAATGGGTCGCGGTACGTGCAGGCGACCAGCTGGGGCGCCGGCGGCCACTCCCCGCATGGCGCGATCGAGGAATTGGAGCAGGTGGACACGTATCTGCAGTTACTCGAACGCACTCAGCACTTGCTTTGGACATTCGAGGAGTTTGGCTACTTTGAGTCAAAAGTCCGCTATGGCGACCACGAAGGCGCGGGACTTCTCTTCGCAGTCAAACTCGCCGAAGCGATTGATCTCTCGCCGGGAATCGACTTGCGGCTCCAGCTGGACCCTGGACGCGCCGACCTCCTCCCGGCGGGTGTCCCGCTACTTGATCATTGTGTCGATCAATCAATGCAGTGGCTAGCCCGTTTCCCAGACGCGGATAGAGAGTTTAGGCAAGCTCTCGCAATCCTCGCGCAGAAGCAGGACGATCAGTTTCGCCAAGCGCAGGATTCAGTCAGATTCGCTCTAGAAAAGGTTCTCAAGTTGCTGCTTGGCAACTCCTCTTCTCTGGAGGATCAAGGAAAACCCCTCAAAGAATGGCTCAGGTCGAAGGGTCTACACCAAGCTCTGAGCGATGTAGCAGTCAAAATAATAATGTTACTCAGTAAGCAATATCAGAATTCTGCCGTCAAGCACGACAATGCCGTTGGAACCGGCGAAGCTAAGGTTTGGCAGGCGTTCGAGGTCGAATACATCATTTACCAATATGCCACTCTCTTCAGACTTCTAAGCGAGGCTTCTGCAATGAAAGCCTAGGCAGCATGGCATCAATGCTGGTCAGGCAATGGTGACTCTGCTGGCTTGGGCGAGGCCGCAACGGT
>Ga0307470_10000790_pt1 | contig 13582 bp, 11 predicted proteins | sample atmos_gasesAM3C__FD_204565 | JGI IMG/M metagenome (GOLD analysis project Ga0307470, IMG submission 204565) | Hardwood forest soil microbial communities from Morgan-Monroe State Forest, Indiana, United States - atmos_gasesAM3C_05 | ecosystem: Environmental > Terrestrial > Soil > Temperate forest... | reverse complement strand
GGCGTCTGTTTCGCCAAGCGGAATTTTGTGCCCACTGAACATATTCTGCTTATCGTGAAATTTGTGATTCTTGCAGATTACTACCCAAACGTACTGCTCGTTCTCGTTCCAAGCACTCCATGAGGCCATAGAGCCCCCCTTTGCTGTTCAGCATGCGCCACTTGAGGAAGGGGATGGAAAACGTGTGTTCGCAAAGATAGGATGACGGGAAATTGAGAGTCAAGCAGAAAGCTCTCAATCTGGCGCCGGGAACAAAGAATTACGATTGCGTTACAACCTATTTACAAACTTTACCGGCAGTGACTGGTCACGTTACTGTTGTTTCTGAGGAAAGTACACATTCCAGTTGCGCTGCTTCGCGGTTTCTGCCAAGTCCGGATTGGGGTTGACCGCGAATGCATGGCGCGACATGGCAAGCATCTCGGTATCCCATCTGGAATTTCCAAAAGCGGCGTCGGGCGTTTTCTTGATTACTGACCGGATCGCTTCGGGCTTGCCATCGCCGCTCGGAACGCGGATCAACCGGTCGGTAATTTTCAGCTCTTCAATTTCAACGGCGGCGGCAAGGATGTGATCGCGAGCGATGCCAAAGTGGCGCATTCCCGCGCGAATCACCCATTCGTTGGTCGACGAGACAGCCCACACGTCGCACCCGTTGCTCTGCAATTGGCGAACAAGTTTCTGCATCTCGGGGAAAATACGCTCGGCGAAGAGCAAATCGAAGAAACGCGTCGCGGCCCGCTGTACATCGCTTTCGATCATGCCCGAATGTAGCGTGACCATCTCGCCGCACATTACTTCTTCGGGCACTTTGCCCAGTTTGTACTCGGCATAGCGCGCCTGAACGGCACGGGCGATCTTATCCGGAATTACCTTTTCTTCGACTTCCCAGGAGAAAAAGCTCTCTCCCGCATCTCCCGACCAGAGAGTTCCATCACAATCGAACACTGCAAGTTTTGGCTCAATGCGAAGTACGGACTCGATGAAGTTCTGCGCGCGATCAGCAATAACCGATGAGGACACGGCATTTCCCAGGAATGGAGTAGTCCGGCGGGAAGAGCGATTACAAGGAAAGGCCCGAAATCGCAGTCCCGACGGAAGTTGAATTGTAGCGGATCAGCTGCGCAGCAGGGGAACGGCGCGCTGTAGAGCGGTGTACTCTTCGGGCGTGTTCACATTGACCGTGACCAGCGGATCATCGACTTCGACGTACACAATTTGCTCACGACTTTGTTGCTGGATGTCGCGAGCGCTAGCGGTCGCGGGCGCCTTCAGAAAAGCTCCGATCATCTCGCGGGCCAGAAAAACCGGATGGCCGTGCTTGCCGCCGTATTCCGGGACCACGGCCCACTTCCAGCGAGCGATGGCAGAGCCGAATGCGGCGTGCAGTTTGTCAATCGTTGAGTTGTTGACCGGCGGACGGTCGACCAGGGTTACGATCGCCGCGTCGCGCCCACGATTCAGAACTTCCTGAAGGCCGGTTTGCAGGGAGCTGAACTGGCCGCGCTCGGGATCGTGGTTGATAACCAACGAAGCTCCGTTTGCGTAAACCACCGGCGCGAGCGACTCACGATTTTTGCCGGCGACCACAATCACCACGTCGCTGACTTGGGCAAGCGATTCGATGGCGGCTGAAAGAAACGTCCTGTTGGGGATTTGTCCCGGGCTAGCCGGGGGCCATGGAAGCAACGCCTTGTCGGTACCCATGCGGCGCGATTCCCCGGCAGCCAGGATCACTCCGCAAAGACTCAGGGCGCGGCTCATGTCGCGAACATAGCAGAAAGGGGTGCGGAAGTCAGTGGTTGGCTACGCTTTGGCGTCTTCGTCGACGGCGGGCTCCGACGGCGAATCAGCCGCTTCCGAGTCCAGGTGGTGACCGTGAAACCAGCTCATGTGGGGCAGTTCACGCTCGGATTTCCGCCGCTCCGCGATCAACTCTGCAGTGATCGAGATAGCGATCTCTTCGGGTGTAACGGCTCCAATGTCTAAACCGATCGGTGCGTGAACTCGTTGAAACAGATTGGCGGCAAGACCTTCGCGCCGCAACTCGCGGTAAATAGCGATGGTCTTGCGCTTCGATCCGATCATCCCGATGTACCGCGCTTTGGTGGCAACCGCCCAGCGCAGGACGCGCATGTCGTCGCGGTGCCCTCGCGTGACGATGACGATGTATGCCGATTCGGTGATGTCAAGGCGTGCCATCGCTCGATCGAAATCGTCGGCAATCACGTCACGCGCTTCGGGAAACCGTTCACGGTTTGCATAGGTTTCGCGATCGTCCGCCACGATGACATCGAAACCAGCATCATTGGCTGTCTTGTAAAGACTTGCAGCTACGTGACCTGCGCCGAAAATATAAAGTAATGCCACAGGGAGAACCGGTTCTACGAAGATGTCGAGGGTGCCACCGCAAACCAAGCCGGTGTCGTATTTCGGGTCTTGGTTTAGATTGAAGGTCAGGGTCCGTGGCTTCTCTTGTTCCATCACCTCGCGAGCGGCCTGCCAGACTTCCGCTTCCACGCAGCCCCCACCGATGGTGCCGCAGATGGAACCGTCGTCACGCACCAACATCTTTGCGGTTTTAAACGACGGAATCGAGCCATGAGCGCTGACGATGGTTGCCACCGCGCCCCGGCGTCCGTCGTGCCGCAATTTCACGATCTCCTCGTAGATATCCACGCGAGTCGATTATTCGGCCTTTCGGAGGGCAAGTCAATTGGGGCCATTATTGCCTGGTATCCGCCCAGACGCCCGCCTCAGATGTGCTAGCTTAATCGTTCGACGAAACGACCTTTTGGATTGCGAACATGAAAGCAGCGATCTTCCGCGAATTCGGTGGACTCGAAGTTCTCCACTACGAAGATGTGCCCGACCCTAAGCCACGCAAGGATCAGGTTCTTGTGCGCGTGAAAGCCTGCGCCATGAACCATCTGGATCTCTGGGTGCGGCAGGGACTCCCGGGTGTCAAGTTGCCGCACATTCCGGGGAGCGACGTGGCCGGAGAGATTGTCGAGGTCGGCGAGTATGTGACGAACCTCAAGATCGGTCAGCGCGTGCTTCTCGCACCGCTGCATTTCTGCGGATATTGCGAGCAGTGCGTCGCTGGGCGTCAGAACCTGTGCCGGGAGTTCACGGTGCTTGGGAACGCGGTGGATGGCGGTGATTGCGAATTGATTGCGGCCACAGCGCCCAGCGTGATTCCGATTCCCGACCATCTTGGATTCAATGAAGCCGCGAGCGTACCGCTGGTCTTTCTGACGGCGTTTCATATGCTGACAGGCCGGGCGGTCGTGCGGCCGGGACAGACCGTTCTGATACTAGGGGCCAACTCTGGGGTTGGGATCGCAGCCATTCAGATCGCCAAGCTTTTCAACGCGACAGTGATTGCGACGGCGGGGGACGACCGAAAAGCGGAGAAGGCTCGCGAACTCGGTGCGGATCACGTTATCAATCACTATCAGCAAAAAATTGGTGACGAGGCCCGCAAGATCACCAATAAAGCCGGGGTCGATATTGTCATCGAACACGTGGGTGTCGCGACCTGGAACGAAAGCGTGAAAGCTCTAAAGCCGGGCGGAACGCTAGTTACTTGCGGCGCGACCACCGGCTTTGATGCACAGATCGATCTGCGCTTCCTCTTCTCGCGACAACTGGCTGTGATCGGGTCGTATATGGGAACTCTGGGGGAATTGCACGAGGTTCTGAAGCACGTTTTTAACGGGAAACTGAAACCGGTGGTCGATCGAGCTTTTCCGTTGTCTGAGATTCGTGCTGCCCATCAATATCTGGAGAGCAGCAAGATGTTCGGAAAAGTCGTGCTGAATCCATGAATGTCCGACCTGCTTCGAACGCGGTGGACCTCGCAAGCGACGTCCACCGGTAGTCGGACTCCCTCGGCTGATTTAAAATACTTGTATGAGCGGCGAATTGAACTTCGGTCCTTACGTGACTCTCGAAGATGGCAAACGGGTCGTAAAGGACCTGACTTACGGAAATCCCACCCCCGAAGGCGTCGTACTGACGACTCTCGATTCAGCGATCAACTGGATGCGCAAAAGCTCCATTTGGCCCATGACGTTTGGGTTGGCCTGCTGCGCGATCGAAATGATGTCGATGGGCGCATCCCGATTCGATATCGCCCGCTTCGGTGCCGAGGTCTTCCGGCCGTCCCCGCGTCAGTCAGATCTCATCATCATCGCAGGCCGGGTTTCGAACAAAATGGCTCCGGTCATCCGGCAGCTCTGGGAGCAGATGCCCGAGCCGAAGTGGGTTATTTCGATGGGAGCCTGCGCGACCTCGGGCGGCGTGTTCAACAACTACGCCCTCGTGCAGAGCGTCAACCAGGTAATCCCGGTCGACGTGTATGTGCCAGGATGCCCGCCCCGTCCGGAGCAACTCATTTACGCAATTACCCTGCTGCAGGAGAAGATACAGAACACCCGTGGCACGGTGAGAGAAGTTCTCAATCTGACGTAGAAGAAGAACGTTGGCTCAGGTGAGCCAACTCCGTCAAGGCTCGCATTCGCGACTTCCGTCTCAGGGCAGTTTGAAGACGATCTTTACGGACGTTGCCATCGCGACAGGTTTGCCATTGAGCTGGAACGGCTGATAGCGCCACTGCTCCACAGCCTGTTTCGCCGCAGACGCCAGAACTGCCGACCCACTCGTCACTTTGACGTCGTGCACATTTCCATCTTCACCCACTAAAGCCTCAAGCACGACAGTACCCTCAATCCTCTGAATTCGCGCTTGAGAGGGGTAGGTGGGGTTTACCCGATGGGTCAGTGCGCCCCCGGTAATCCCTTGAGAGGTGCGCAACGAATTTGAGGGAAGGTGAGCCTCGCTACTCAATAAAGACTGAGGCAGATTGGGTGCGCTCGATTCCGACGATGCGAGGGTGTCGAGCGCAGGAGCTTGCACGTCCTCTGAACCCGGAGTCGGAGGAGCCGGGGAAATTCCGTTGGGTACATCTTTCGGCGCTGGAGCGGACGCATCGCGGTCGGTTACGGTCTCGTTGGAGGCGCGCCGCACAACATTGCCGGCGATCACGTCCCCCGCCGCCCGCGGCTTGCCAATGCCCCCCAGCCTGAGCATTTCATGTTGACCCTTATCCGACACTGTAGAAGGCGTAACAGTGAGGGTTGTCTCGGGCGCGACCGCCACCGTATTACCAGCGGGACTCGCCGCCTGAACGGAACGAGGTGCATGGTTGTTGCCGCTGCTGCTTCGCGCGCGACTGATCATCCATCCAAATCCGACGATCAAGAGCAGGAGAACGAGTCCGGCGGCGGCCATTCTGTAAGGCTGGCCTTCCTCGCCCTTCATTTTTGCCGCGAGCATCTGAAACGGAGAGGGCCGAGGAATTCTTGGCGTGATCGGTGCCGAAACAACTGCCGTATCGGTGACGGGCTTCAGTGAAGCGAGGGTGGGTGAGATCGACTTCGAACGTCCGGTGACCGCAATCTGCGCCAGCTGCTTCATTAGCGTAAGGTGCGCGTCGGTGAAGGCGTAGGGCTTGTCGGAGAAGATTTCGAGAATCCCGACGACTCCGTGCTCGCCGCGCAATGGGACCGCAGCTAGCGAACGGATCCCCAGTTCCTGGCAAACTTCGGAATCTACGAGAGGGTCGGTAAGCGTGTCGTTGCAGCGCTTGGATCTGCCCGAGCGGAGGCATTCTCCCGAAATGCCCGAATCCACGTCGAGCTTGGCGCCGAGCGGCGGCGCCGTGTCGCCCGAACGGGCACGGCAAATGACTACACCCTGACTCCATAATGCCAAGGCGGCTCCAGTCGCGTCGGTGAAATATCGGGCCGCGTGCGTCGCTTCGGACAAAATGCTGTCCAGGTCCATGCGACCGGACGCTGCATCTTCACGCAAACGATCGATCAGGAGGTAGTCGTCCGGAGAGTGGGCCTTACCGGAGGCGGGCCGCAAGTCACTTTCGGGCCGAAAAACGATTCCAGGATCCGGGGGACCTGGGGAGGTAGGCCTTACCCATGGATCTGCCATACGCAAACTCCTAGCGAAGGGCCAGAGTGATGTTTTGGTAAAACACAGCTATTAATGAACGCTTGATCGGAGTGTCTGACAAATACTGCGTGTTGTCAACGGAAGATCGAGGCCATGAGTACGCGGAAAGGCAAGTCTGCTGAGCCTTGTGCGTCAATTGCAAATGAAGGCTGACTTCATTCATCAGCTTAAGTGATCGCCGGGATCTTCAAGCCAACAGGGATAAGAGCGCTAAATATGCACAATTTGCGGGCCATGATACAAACTCAGCCATGGAATCTTCCCGGGTTTCAGAGAAGGCTGGCGTGATCACCGCCTATGCTCCCTGTCGCGCAGACCTGGCCGGAGGGACAATGGACCTTTGGCCACTGTACCTTTTCCATGCCGGAGCACTGACCTTAAACTTCGCCGTGAACATTCTCACCAGCTGCCGCATCACTCCGCTGAAGAGCCATCACATCCACATTCGTTCCCTCGACACACATCGCGAAGAGACCTTCGCGAACTTCGAAGCTCTTCGAGCCGCACGCCGTTTTCGGCTGCCCTTGGCCGCGAGGCTGCTGCAATTTTTTGCACCCAAGCAGGGTCTCTTGATTGAGACCGATTCGGAGTCGCCCGCGGGAGCTGGGATTTCTGGATCTTCAGCGCTGATGATCGCCACCACTGCCGCCTTGGCGCGATTCACCGACCGCAACCTCACCTTCGAACAGATGCGGGTGATCGCGCAAAATGTGGAAGCGCAGGTAATCAACGTTCCCACCGGGTGCCAGGACTACTATCCCGCACTCTACGGAGGCGTCAGTGCGCTGCATCTGAATGCGGACGGAATCCACCGGGAAGCCGTGCCGGTTGCTCCAGAAGAGATGGAATCCCGCTTCGTTCTCGCTTATACGGGAGCGCCGCGTCAGTCGGGCATCAACAACTGGGAAGTTTTCAAAGCGCACATCAACGGCGACAAGAGGGTCTTCCGCAACTTTGAGCGCATCGCCGATATCGCAAAATCCATGTACCAGGCGCTCCTGCGCAGCCAGTGGGAAGATGTTGGCCGACTGCTGCGCGAAGAATGGAAGTTGAGGCGGACGAATGCCCCAGGAATTACGACGCCCCTGATCGACAAGCTCATTTCCTCAGCGGCCAAGAATGGTGGGCAAGGCGCAAAGGTCTGCGGTGCGGGTGGTGGCGGATGCGTGATCTTCCTGGTCGAAAAGGGAGCCTCCAGCCGGGTGGCGACCACGATCGGAGATGCCGGGGGTCGCGTTCTCCCTCTGCAGGTGGCTCGCGACGGCCTTCGTTTTGCCTAGTAGATTGTGTCACACCTTGACAGCTGAAACGGAGCTATAATCGGGGAAAGTCGGCGCTTTGGGGTGCTTTATGAAGTCACGCCGCATTTCGGCCCTGCTGGTTACGGTACCGCTGTTCACCGCACTTACTTTCGCGGGCGACTCTGCGCAAGCTCCAAAGATCTCGAAGCAAACCCGCCTGGAACTGGTTCATCTCTTCAACGCCGAGCTGGTCTATATTCGAACGCCCTTTCCGATGGGGAAAGAGGGCCTCCGACTTAAGAGTGGGGTGGTCACCCCAAGTGGACCCGAATTGCAACAAAAGCTTGTGATGTGGGGACCGGCAGCCAAGCCCGGGGATGCGGCTCGTATCTCCGACGTGGTTTTCAAAGACAACCTCATCCACATCGAAATCAACGGTGGGCCCGTCAAAAAGCAAAAATGGTATGAGCGAATCAGCGTCGGCGGCGCCGATGGCTCTTCTGTACCGCTGTCGCCCTCCGATTCAACCGCCAATGCGCGCGGCTCCTTCGTCGACGTCTATTTCGATAACTACGTGCCAGAAATGACGGGCAAGGATCTCAAGGACATATTGCGCCCGGTGCTTGATTTCGAGTCGAAGTCTCGCGAGGAAGCCTATCTGGAAACCGTGCCTCCTAAGGTGAAGGAAGCCATCCAGAACCACCACGTACTGGTCGGGATGAACCACGAGATGGTGACGTACTCCAAGGGCCGCCCTCCGAAGAAAGTTCGCGAGCACGATGGCGAGACCGAATACGAAGAATGGATCTACGGCGATCCGCCGCAGGACGTTGAATTCGTGCGCTTCGTGGGCGACGAAGTTGTGCGGCTTGAGACCATGAAGGTCGATGGGCAGAAGGTCGTGAAGACCGAAAAAGAAATTGAGATGGAACCTGCGCCTAAGGTGGCCAAGAAAGACGATGTTCGGCCTGCCACGGCACCCACGCTTCGTCGTCCCGGCGAAAATCCTGACAATGCGGAGCCGGTGCAGCCGGGCGCGCCGTCGAACGTCCCGATCAACGTTCCGCCTCCGGTTGGGAGCCCCGATCCGTCTGGCACCGGGCCAAACCTGTTTCCGACACCCGCCCGCTAACTTGGCGTCCTATGACCGAGGGCTTTAGACTAAAAGGGTGAAGATTGCCCTCGGCCAGATCAATCCCACGGTTGGTGATTTTTCCGGCAACGCTCAAAAGATCATCGACTTCTCGCGGCGCGCGAAAGCCGCGGGTGCCGGCCTGATTCTTTTCCCTGAATTGTCGGTATGCGGTTATCCTCCTCGCGATCTGGTAGAGCGCCCCTCGTTTGTCGCCAAGAACCGTGAGACAGTGGATCGCATTGCGGCTGAAACCAACGGTATTGCCGTTATTTGCGGCCTGGTGACTCCTGCCGACGCCGAGACGGGCAAGTCGGTGATGAATTCCGCCGCGCTTCTTCGCGATGGAAAGCTCGCATTTCTGCAATCGAAGATGCTTTTGCCGACCTACGATGTCTTCGACGAGATGCGAAACTTTGCTCCGGCGCGCAGCCAGGAGTTGTTCGATTTCTGCGGCAACCACATGGCTCTTACCATCTGTGAGGACGCCTGGAACGACAAAGACTTCTGGAACAAGCGCCTCTATGGCACCGATCCCATTGAAGCTCTGATTCGATCGGGCGGCAATTTTGTGCTGAATATTTCGGCCTCACCCTTCTGGCTCGGCAAGCGTGAGTTACGTATCAACATGCTTGCCACCATCGCCCGAAACGATCGCGTGCCCGTGGTGATGGTCAATCAGGTCGGCGGCAACGACAGTCTTCTCTTCGATGGATCGAGCCTGGTTATCAATCGCGAAGGAAAGATCATCGCCCAGGGTAAATCGTTCGAAGAAGACATCGTTTATTTCGACTCAGCAACCCTCGAAGGCGAACTCCACGAACAGGTGCAAGGCGAAGAAGCCAGCGCGTTCGGTGCTCTCGTGCTCGGCACGCGTGATTATGTCCGCAAATGCGGATTTCAGAAGGTCGTCATCGGACTAAGCGGCGGAATCGATTCCGCGCTAACCGCGGTGATCGCGGCTGAGGCAGTCGGACCGGAGAACGTCATTGGCGTTGGAATGCCTGGTCCCTATTCGTCGCAAGGATCGATCGACGACGCCCGCGCGCTCGCCGCAAACCTCGGCATGCGTTTCGAATTGCTGCCCATCGGCGCAGTCTATGACAGCTATCGAGAAACGTTGAAAGGTGTGTTCGCCGGACTCAAGGAAGACGTCACCGAGGAAAACATTCAGGCACGGGCTCGCGGCTCGTTGCTGATGGCACTATCCAACAAGTTCAACGCGATTGTGCTTTCCACCGGGAACAAAAGCGAACTCGCGGTTGGATACTGCACGCTTTACGGCGATATGGTCGGCGGCCTTGCCGTCATCTCCGACGTTCCGAAAACGCTGGTCTACCGCATCAGCCGTTATGTAAATTCCCGTCGTTCCGTGATTCCGGAGGCCAGCCTGGAAAAGCCACCGTCCGCTGAATTGCGACCAAACCAGAAAGACAGTGATAGCCTGCCGCCTTACGATGTGCTCGACGCCATCCTTGAAGATTACGTGGAAGACTCACATTCCGCGGCGCAGATTGCCCAGGAGCGGGGCTTCAATCTTGAGTTAGTCCGGCGCGTCACGCGGATGATCGATCGTGCGGAATACAAACGGCAACAGGCAGCGCCAGGAATCAAGATCTCGGCCAAGGCTTTTGGCTATGGACGCCGGCTTCCGATTGCCGCCAAGTCGGAGTTGTGAGTCTTCGCCTGCGAAATTCCCCAATGCTCCAGCGATCACGATATTGCACATAACTGAAAGGAACGCATGCACCGTCAATTGACTCTTGTCGCAGTCCTGCTTCTCGTGTTGGCGTCTGTCACCGGGGCGCAGGAAAAATCTGCCAATCTTCCCTCCGAAGACACCGTAAACGGCTTTATGCAGCAGACTTTCGGCTACGACTCCACCATCACCTGGAAGATCGTGTCGATCAAACCAGCTGAGGCCGAAGGATTGGCAGAAGTCGTGGTGGTGATCACGAGTCCCAAAGGTCAGCAGGGAACCACGCTATACGTAACGCCCGATGGCAAGCATGCGCTCACCGGTGATATCCTGCCCTTCGGAGCAAAACCCTACGCATCTGCGCAAGAAGCATTGCTTAAGGGGATCAATGGACCTGCGAAGGGTCCCGAAAAATCGCCGGTCACGATCGTCGAGTTCAGCGATCTGCAGTGTCCGCACTGCAAGGACGCCCAGCCTATCGTCGACAAGCTTCTCGGCGACGAACCCAATGCACGCTTCATATTTCAGCAATATCCGTTGCCGATGCATAACTGGGCCGCAAAGGCCGCGGGCTACGCCGATTGCGTCGGCCGCAGCTCAAAGGACGCTTTCTGGAAATTCGTGCAGGGAACCTACGATGACCAGGCTAACATCACCGAGTCGAACGCGGATGAGAAGCTGACCGCGATCGCCGACAAGTCAGGCGTGAAGGGGAGCGATATCGCCGCTTGCGCCGTCAAGTCGGATACGAAAGCGCGCGTTGATAAATCGTTGGCTCTTGGACAGGTGGTAGGCGTGACGGGCACTCCTACGTTGTTCATCAACGGACGCCGCATTGCCAATGTAAGCGGCACGCCCTACGAAATCCTGAAAGGCATGGTGGATTTCGGCGCGAAGCAGCAATAGGAGTCGCAAGGCGGAAGACGAGCGCTGCAGTTACTTGATCCCCGTCATCCAGATTTCCTGGCCTGGGGCGTCGGTCATGCTGACGATGTGGGGCGTGATGAGAATGATCAGCTCGTCGTTGTCCTTCTCATTGGTATTCGAAGCAGCGACGCTTTTCAGGAGCGGTGTCATACCGATTCCCGGAATTCCGCTCAGACTCCGCTGTTCGGTCGCTGTGATGTAACCCGCCAACACCGTGCTCAACTCGTTTTTAGCATTGATACTTCCGGTATATTCGCGATTGCCGATGATCGGGACGCCATTCGAACTTGAGCCCGTCAGTGCGCGAATCTTCAGCTCAATGTTCAGGCTGACGTCGGAATCGCCGTGGACCACCGGCTTTACTTTCATATCGATGCCGATGTCCTCATAACTGAAAGATGGAATCGGTGCAACAAACGAATTGGACGCGATGGCCTGCGAGATCGCGCTGGTATTGAAAATCGGCGCAAAGCTGGCGTTGATAATCGGGTAGCGTGATCCGATCTTCAGAGTGGCATCCTTGTTCTGGGATGCCCGCACCGTTATGTGTTGCAACGATCGTAGCTCGCCTTCGTTTGCTGAGAGCGTGGCGCTCAGAGTACCAACTGAAACGCCCATCAACGTCAGCCCATTCCCAAACGTCGCCACCGGTTGACTGAAGATCGAACTTGCACCACTGCTGGCTCCCAACTGCGCCAGCAATGCCGAGAGCGCGGAACTGTTCGCGGCGTTGATTCCGCCCCCCGAAATCAGCTGATTGATCAGACTCTGAATATTCTGTCCGCCTCCCAGCGTGAGCCCGGCGAGGGCACCGGCCGGAATATTAAACAGGTTGAACTGGTTGGGAATCGAAAGCCCAAAATTGTACACGACCGTCTTGCTCACCTCGAACACCCGAACATCCAGCATAACCTCTGGGTGTCCCGAGCCCAGGTTTTCGAGGAACAGGGTGGCCGGATCCAGAATCTTCTGCGGCGCGCGCACGATGATCGTCCCGGTTTGCGGTTGCGAGGTGACAAACTTGATCTCGAATAGCGTGCGCACCACGTTCACAATGTCGGTTAGTTCCTGGGGGCTCTCGATGTCCGGGATGTAAAAGGTCTTCATCGCCATCCGGTCGTAAAGGCGATGATTCTCGGTCGATTCGGTTGCGACCAGGATCTGCTTGGCTCCGAGTGGGGACCAGAACGTCTTGGTTACCGATCCCGCCAGCCGCATGGCGCTGTAGAAATCGACGTCCTCCACGTCAAAGCGAACGTGTCGTGTAGTTACCGAATCGTCAAACGTCGCCGTGATGCCGTATGACGTTGCAATCTGCGAAATCAGAGCGCGCGAATCGCCTCGGAAGTGGAAAGTCTGCAGGTTTTCTCTGGGTTCAAGGATGATTTCGTTTGATGATTCGACCACGCGCGGCGCGCGGCGAGCGCCCCTTGTGTCGCTGCCAACGGCATCGTTCAGGCGCTGCTTCGCGAAATCGTTGGTGGGATCGAGGTTCAGGGCCGTCTGGAACTCGCCCATCGCCAGCACCTGCTGATTGTCCGCCAGCGCATTGTTTCCTTTTTGCAGGTGGTCGTAGACAAGCTGCTGCTTGACCAGTTCGCGCATGGTCACGTACTCGACGTCGCGAGGGGCGAGATCGGCAGCTTTCTTGAATTCTTCGAACGCGCGGTCGAGCTTGTAGCCCTTCTGGAATTTGACGCCGCGCTGAAAAGCCTGCTTGGCTTGTTTTCGGCTGGTGGGATCGGTCACGCAGGCGGGAACGCCCGGCAATCCGCTGGCACAACCCACGCTGGCCGGAACTGGGACCGGCTGGTCTTCCGCCCAAAGGGCGGTGACTGTCAGCAGGAAAACTACCAGGCCGAGACGAAGTGACATTTTCTGGATTGTACCCCGGGGAAGGAACGTTCGACTCCTGCAATCTTGCGCATATAGCACTTTGGTTTTATCAATTTACAGCTAAAGCGCCAGCAGATCGCAGCAGGTGGCGACGCTCGCATCGGGCCCGTGGGAAAGCAAATCTTCGCGCTTGAAGATGCCGGTTCCGACAGCAATGATCCTGCCCCCGGCTTTCTGGGCGGCGCGGACGTCGTCGGGTGTATCTCCCACAAAGCAAACGGAGGAATTCGCTCCCAGCCTTTTCTTGACTTCCGTGACGCCCCTCTGAAAGATCTGCTCGCGTAGCTCACAGTCATCGGCGAAACAGCCGAACTGAAAATAGTCACGCAGATCCGCGGCCTGGATCTTCAGCCAGCCGACCACTTCCAAGTTTCCCGAAGTCACGCCCAGAAGCTTACGTTCGGCACGAAGAAAATTCAGAAGATCGCGGATTCCCGGCAATACGTTCGGCTTTATGCGATCCTTTTTTTCGGAGGCGTCCCGCCGAACAACTTCAAGAGCGTCCGGCATCCTGGCGTCGATTGTCGCCGGCGGAATTCCCATGCGCTCAAGCGCCGCGCGCAGAATGCCAGGATCGGTCTTGCCGTGATAAGCGATGCCATCGATGGTGGTCTCCACGCCGTAAACGTCGAGCATCGCGCGATGCAACGCGTAGCG
>Ga0307470_10000789_pt1 | contig 13586 bp, 8 predicted proteins | sample atmos_gasesAM3C__FD_204565 | JGI IMG/M metagenome (GOLD analysis project Ga0307470, IMG submission 204565) | Hardwood forest soil microbial communities from Morgan-Monroe State Forest, Indiana, United States - atmos_gasesAM3C_05 | ecosystem: Environmental > Terrestrial > Soil > Temperate forest... | reverse complement strand
CTGAGCCCGCGCAATCGACATCAACTTCTGGAGAACCATCATGTACGCAATCACTGGAATTACTGGAAAAGTCGGCGGCGCACTTGCGCGGAGCCTTCTCGCCGAAAAACTGCCCGTCCGCGCCGTCCTGCGCGACGAGGCCAAGGCGGCGGGGTGGAGAATTCGGGGCTGTGACGTCGCCCTGGCCGAGATGGACGATGCGGCAAGCCTGACTTCAGCCTTCAGGGGTGCCACGGGCGTCTTCATCCTGCCGCCCTCCGAGTTCGATCCGAAGCCCGGCTTTCCCGAGGCCAGGCGCGTCATCGCGGCCGTGACGGCGGCTTTGGTCGAGGCGCGTCCCGGCAAGGTGGTCTGCTTGTCGACCATCGGTGCGGATGCGCCGCATGAGAATCTGCTGACCCAGCGCACGCTGTTGGAACGGTCGCTGGAGGAGATCGGCCTTCCGGTCACCTTCCTGAGACCCGGCTGGTTCATGGAGAATGCGCTCTGGGACGTTCCCGCCGCGCGCGACGAAGGCGTGCTGCGCAGCTTCCTGCAACCGGCCGACAAGTTGTTCCCGATGGTCGCAACGCAAGATGTCGGGCACTTGGCCGCCGCGCTTCTCCGCGAGGACTGGAGCGGGACGCGGGTCGTCGAACTGGAGGGGCCCGCACGCATATCGGCGAACGATATCGCCCGAGCCTTCGCCACGGTGCTGAAGCGCCCCGTTCGGGTCGAGACGGTGCCGCGCGAGAGCTGGGAGCAGATTTTCCGTTCTCAGGGCGCGCGAAATCCATTACCTCGGATCCGGATGCTCGACGGCTTCAACGAGGGATGGATTGAGTTCAGCGAGCACGGTCGGTCGGCGGTGAAGGGCACTACGGCGCTCGAAAGCGTCATCGCCGAACTCGTCAGGGCGAGCCAGGACCAAGCATCCACCTGACGCCGTTGCCCTTGTGCCGTTGCCCCTGTGATGGCTTGCCGCCTGAGGGGCACAAAAGGACCAACGCACCGACCCGCCGGCAAGAAATCCGAGAAAGGAAAACATCATGGAGACGATCACGACACAGGGTGTTGCGATGCCTCGCCTCGGCTTCGGCACTTTCCGGATGCCGGGAGCGGACGCCCAGCCGGTCGTCGAGAGCGCGATCGCGCTCGGCTACCGACATATCGACACCGCGGCGATGTACGAGAACGAGGCCGCCGTCGGCGCCGCCATCGCGGCGTCCGGCGTGAACCGGAACGAGCTCTTCATCACCACGAAGGTCTGGCATGATCAGCTTGCGCCGGATGCGCTCTACCGCGCCTTCGACACCAGCCTGCGGAAGCTGGGGCTCGACCATGTCGATCTCTATATGATCCATTGGCCGTCACGAGACATGGACATGGCAGCGACGCTGGAAGCGTTGATGTCGTTGCGGGAGCGCGGCCTGACACGCGCGATCGGCGTGTGCAACTTCAACCTGCCGATGATCCGTCGCGCGGTGGAGGAGATCGGCGCGCCGATTGCCAACCTCCAAGTCGAATATCACCCGTTCCTGTCGCAGGCGCCGATGCTCGCCTATCTGCGCGGCAAGGCGATTCCGCTGACAGCCTATGCGCCCCTCGCGCAAGGGCGGGCGGCAAGCGATCCCACGCTCGCCTCCCTCGGCCAGAAGTACGGTTGCAGTGCCGCTCAGATGGCGGTCGCCTGGCTCCTTGACCAGAAGGGTGTCATCGTGATTCCGAAGGCCGCCCGTTCCGAAAGCCAGAGGGCCAATCTTGACGCGCTTGGCACCCAGCTTGATGACAAGGATCGCGCCGCTATCGCCGCTCTGCCGAAAGACCAGCGCTTCGTCCGGCCGCCCTTCGCGCCAGAGTGGGACGCTATCGGATGAAATTCATCGGCGCAGCGGGCTTGGCGGGGTAGAACGAGCGCCAGTCTGCCGCCTTCTTTTTCAGCGCTCTCCGCTTTTTGGTTGCGGTCTCGAGTGACCTCAGCGGCTGTAGCTGCGTGTTGAAGGCATTTTTCCGCAAAATCTCGAGACGGTCCTGATACTCGCGTTCGCTATTCCCATTTTTGCACTTCATCGCCTCACTCCACTCCGCTACGCAACGCGCTTCGTGACGATCATTCGCGCCGAGAGAAAGGCCGCACGGTCCCGTTTGGGCGGGCGAAAACACGGAGCCGTGCGGGTCATCACACAACGCACGCGGGTTGGAGGATCGGTGCGTAGGCAATCAGGCGGCGCTGCTTGTCAAAATTAGCGTCTGGTTCAAACATGCACCGCAAGGTTAAATGCACGATTTGCGACAGCTCCACTGTCCGATCATCCACGCCGACGCTGCCTTGCTCGAAGTGGCGAGGATCGGCGTCGCTTCTTTGGTCGCATTGTCAATCGGAGTGCAAAATCACCTCAAAAAATAAAATCTCTCACAAAGTAAAATTATTGGCTTGTGATTTGATGTGGAAAATTTTCACTCCCTTTTGGCCCCTGTGAATAGCCGGGAGAAGGACGAGCATCCTTCGTATTCTCGTGCGAACTATGTCCCCGCAGGCGGTCGTGATCCGACGCCAGCTCGAAAAGCTATCGTTCTTGCGGGCTGGCGCGCAACAAACCGCTTTCGATTATGGCTACGGAAATCGTGTTGCGTAGCATGCAGATCGAGAACGCAACGGTTCACGGCCTCCGATCGAGTTTTCGCGACTGGGCCGGAAAACGAAACCGGATATCCCCGTGACCTCATCGAAACCGCGTTGGCGCATGTGATCGGAGACAAGGCTGAGCAAGCCTAATCCAATCGAGCAAGGCGCGCGCGGGCTGGAAGTCTCCCTAGAGATTTGACTACCCCACCCCTTCCAAGTTTCGCGACAATTTTCGCGCTGAAGCGCGGGAGAGACTTCGGATGTGGGAGAAAATAAATCACCCGATTTCTTGCTGCAACCGACGCGGCTTGTCGCTCATCGCTTTCGTCGGTCTGTAAGCGTCGGATGAAGCAATCGTTTTTTTCGGCTTGCAGTTGACGACCAGAACACGATCGGATTTCTCAAGCTAGAAACATCGGTGGGCGAGAAAAAAATCCCTGAGTGGATGTGGGGCCGGTTGCAGCGATGCGCGGTCCGGGAGGATGCGCGCACGCCCTATCCCCTCAGGCAGGCGCGATCAGTCGATCATGCTGAAGTGCCCGGTACAATTCTCAGACGCTCAAACTGATATGGTTTCTTCCCTAGCCTCGATGCTTGGTGGTGGAGGTCGGAGCGGAGGACATAGGCGAGCAATCCCGACGCTTTCGCATCGAGACGCTTCCCATGTCCTCAGCGTTCATGCTCGGCGGAGCCAGGCCGTCGCTTTCGCCGCGATACGACGTTAATGAGAGGCCGGGAGATAACGCGCCGGGACGCGAAGTACAGGGCTTACCGCGCATGTCTGCTATTCGGGCGACAGCGGAAGTGATCGACCTTATCCGTCGAAAGGTCACTGATGCACGCCGCCTCTCGAATATGGACCGCAAGTGTCGTCGCGATACTGCTGGCGTGCTTTCCTGGCGTTGCGAGCGCGCAGGTGAACTGCAAAGCGGTACCTCACGGACCGGCGCGCACCGATTGCGACCTTACTGCCACAGCGTGGATATTCCACCAACGACGACGCGTAGTCACGGCCCCGCCATTGCGTGGGCTCAGTGGGGGTTGACGGGGCCGTGCACGGGCCGCCTCTTGGGGGTTCGCGGCCCGATTGAAACCAGCACAGCGAAACCAGTCAGTCGATTGGCACGAGCCGTTCGTCCCACTGCGCTGCAAGGTTCTTGATCTGCTCGAAATTCAGGATCGCGGGTTCACCATTGCGGACGATTGTTGTCCGCTTGCGTTCCTTGGGTAGCAACGTCATCGCGCGCAATACTGCCGCGCGCAGCTTCATCGAGCCGTGATCTGTTAGGGTGACGAACTCTTCCGGGTCAAAGGCCATGGGTTCATGCCTACGCTACCGGCTGGCCCGCAAGCCAGCACACGCGCCCCGAATGCCCAACTCTCCAGATAATCCAACTTGGTTAATAGTTAGTTATCGTTTGGCTCTGTCATTTTGAATTGGCGCGCACGGGTCACGCCGCGCGTGGCCCAGTAAGAAAAATGAGCCTCTCCGACTGCACCGGACCCTATTTTGCTCGACCCCGTCCCACCCGATTTCAAATGATTGGCCTAAAGGAGGCGGCTGCCGCCAACCTCACAGCAGGGTGCGTTCGCTCGTGCCGCGCCTGCCCACGGTAGGACCCAATGATCGCAATGGATCAGGCTACCGCTGTCAACCTGCCATCGGCGTGCGGGTTTGCGCAAAGCAGACGCTTGCGAATGGCCTCTTCAACGAGCGCGAGCGCTTCCTCGGCTTGTCGCGCTTCGGCTTCAGCAACTTCGGCACGAAGCTCTACGGCCGTCAACTTATCCTTCTGAGCCTCCATACAGGACTGGGCTTGTTCCAGCGCTCGGCACGCATCTTGCAGCTTACGTTCGGCGGTGACGATGAGTTCACGTTGTGCCCGCTCGGCGGCCTCCGCTCGCATTTCGGCAAGCCGCAATCTTTCTAAGGCGCTCGTGCAAAGCGACTGGGCACGGGCTTCGGTCTCGCGGGCGTGCTTCTCCATACCGCGGAAGACATCGGCCGCTTGATATACCAGATCGAGAGCTGTTGCTCCCTTGTCTGGTGCCAGCGGTGAGGGAAAGCTCAGGACGGCCTCATCCCCTCCAACTGACGCTCTGGAATTACGCTGCGCCATGTAGTTCAAACTCGTCGCGAACACACACGAGCAGCATCATGAATAGCTATGGTTAACGGATGGTTAAACAGTTGCATGCCGGAAGGTGTCGCGACGGCGCGCCGGGCAGTGGCACGCGAAGTCTGTCAGCAACGTCCTTGAACGCGCTTAGAGGCGAAGAGTGGCGTGAACGTTTTCTGGCAATCCTAGCATTCTTAACCCCCTCCCCACGGGGAGAGGAAAAGTTCGGTTTGGGACCCACTATTTTCGGCCGTTCCTTCGGCCCGCAAACGCCGCCGCCGCGCCACCAAATTGCCGGACGACTCAACGACGAGGTTGCTGCGGCCGGGGGATCGCATAGGTGCAACAATGATGCGCTCTGGGTCCAACCTGATAATGAATGCTATGTTGATCATAGGCATAGGCGCGCTACTTTCGCTCGGCACGATCCTCGTTCGGAGTGTCGGAACGACTGACAAAGGTGGCCAAGTTACAGCCGTACCCCACTCGCAGATCTGAGGGGAACGGTGCCGTAAGATTCCGAAGGTGGCGTAGACTGCACCGCCTTCGCCGCGCAAGTACCAGCTGTTTCCATCGCCGGAGATGATCGCTCGCGCGGGGCGGATGTGCGTAATCTCAACAGCAGCAATGGATAGCTATAGACGCGTAGTTGCTGCTTTGGTTACGCCCCATTTTCCCTCGATATCATCGGCCAAACATTGAGCAGGGTTTGCTGGCCCTGGGCCAGGACTGTCGAGATCAAAGTACTGAGCAAAATCGACGTGCTCCATCATATTGATCGGCCTGTATTTGCCGATCATGTCGAATAGAACGACCGGCCCCGCCTCAAAACGTCGATAAACTGACTTGTGCATAATGGCCCCAGTGCCCGGTAGCTTGCGCAGTCCATACGCTAACCAGCTATCTTTCTGCTCGTTGTTTTGTGGTCCGGTAGGGTCGGGATGCAGTCGCAGGACCGTCTCATCGTGTTTCAAGCCATTCGGAATAATCGAACCAGCAGCGAGCATCCACGCCAACGCCTTATCAGAAAGGCGGGATTCGTTCTCTTCATAACCGCCACCTACGTCGGCGTGTACGCCGGGAACTCGTCGTGTGCGCCGCAGGCCACGGAGCCGCAATCGATCAAGCTTGAGGATGCGTTTGAGGTGGGCAAAGCACATCTCGACCTTCTTCCGCTGTCGTCGTGAGGTTAGATAGGCAGCGGTCTTGGCGATGTTGACCGACAAGTTTTGTGCCTTGTTAGGACGAGAGCAGGATGACGTTCTTCGTACCGAGACGTTGCAGCGCTTCCAGCAGGAGCCGGACTTGAGCTTTGGTTTTACATGACAATTGGGACCGCCGCGGGGACCGAGCGCCCGCCGAGGACCAGGTACACGGCTCCGGCGACGACGATCCCAACCAGCCAACTCAGGTCCGCTCCGCCGAGGAGCCCGGTGGAGATCGGCCCCTGCAGCGCGGGAACGAGGCCATTTTGCACCGACCAGCCCGCGATGAGGCCGGTGAGGAACGCGACGATCCCGCCCCAGTTGATGTCACCATATGCGCTCGCTTCCGGCGCGCGGTATAGCTCGGCGACATCGATGTGGCCCCGCCGCTTGATGAAGAAGTCGGCGAGCACGACACCGGCCCAGGGGCTCATCCACAACAGCAGGCTGATCATCCAGTTGTCGAACGCCTTGGCGAACGACGGGGCGAAGATGAAGTAGATCGCGACCAGATAACCGGCGATGCCCACGATCAGCGCCAGCACGGTGCGCGAGAGGCGGACGCCCATGCTGAGCGCCGCCAGCGCCGCCGAATAGACGTTGAGGATATTCGCCGCAATCGGGCCGTGCAGCACCATCAGGAGCACCAGCACGCTGGTGACGCCTCCGAACACGGCGCTTACCATCTTGGCGGGATCGGCGTCCTGCGTCACGCTGGCGATGGTGGCGCCGAGGATCGCCAGCCACACCGTCGGGACGAACATCCCCACGTAGCTGTACCAGAACACGGACGCCGAGGAGACGCTGCGCGGCACGAACCGGGAATAGTCCGAGGCCCAGGTGACCCAGGAGAGCCCCCAGCCCACTCCGATCGCGGTCATCAGCAGGGTCAACATCGCAAAGTGGGCGTCGGGCGCAAGCGTGCTGGTGAGGCCCCAGTTGACAACCCCCGGCTGGCTCCAGGCGAGGATGCTCATGAGCGCCATGATGGCGGCGGTCACCGGCACGGTATATTTCTCGAAGGTGCGGATCGCGTAGAAGCCGTAGAAGCCGATGAGTACCTGCAGCACCACCACGATGGTGATGACGGTCAGGTTCGTCAGCCAGGTGTCTGAAATCCCGAACTGGCCGAGAATGGCGACCGCGATCTTGACCGAGAAGTACGTGCTCACTCCGATCCAGCCTAGGGCCGTAAGGAACATCAGCGCGCTCGGCAAGTACGCGCCGCGCCGTCCGAACGCAGAGCGGGCGAGCACCATCTGGTTGACCCCGGTCTTATGGCCAATCACTGTGAAGGCGGCGAAAATCGCGCAGCCGATGAGGTTGCCCACGACGATGACCGCGATGGTCTCCCATAGCCCGAGCTTGAGGATGATGCCCAGCGCGCCGACCGCCCAGTTGACCGGTGCGATATTCGCCCCGGCCCAGATCCACATCTGCTGTGGCCCGGTCGAGTCCCGGTCGGCCTCGGGGATGGGTTCCACGCTGTGGACGTCGGTCCAGACTCCTTTTGGGAAGCGAATGAAAAATCCTTCCATATCAATCGCTTGCTCCTATAGTGTCCCGCGACACCGGGCAACGCTGCCGGAAATGAGTTAGAAACACTTCAATCGATCAAAAGAGGTCGTGCTTCGGAAGCGGTGTTCCTGAGCAGCGTTGGCTGCTTCGTCAGGTTGCCAGTGCTGGCATTCTGACGATGGCATAATTGCTCATCGGGGCAATGGTTTCTCGCGTCATGTGGCGGGGCGCGTTGCACGGCCCATTCATCATTTTGCTCCAGCAACAAGGTGCCGATGAGGCGTGAGGCAGCTTCGTTTGGAAAGATGCCGACGACCTCTGCGCTTTGTCGCGCGAATCTTGGCGCGGTGCTGGGCGGGAAAGCCCGACGGCAAGAGGATGGGGCTGTCGATCTGCTAATCGATCATCGAGGCGCTCGGCGGCCACATCTGGGCGTCGCTGTGTGTTCCTCACGGAACTGCCTTTCGGTTCACCGTGCCGACGGCGACCCCTTGCGGACTGTCGTTCGAAAGCTCACACTCCCCGGGCGAAGCACTGAGTTACGTCTTCAGGGGAAGGTGGAAAAGCACTAATATTACTAATATTTGTTCGGGAGTCTCCCTTGTGACGGAGCTTTCGCACTACGTGTTCTCGGCATTGCGGGAGGAGGGTTTGACCCTCTACCGGGGCTCCGGCTACGGCTTGGCGCCTATCCTGCTTGTCGCCGCAGAAGACGCTTCGCCCGGGTCTCTCAAACAGCTCCAACATGAGTATGCGCTCAAGGCCGAACTTGATGCTGCATGGGCGGCGCGGCCAGTCGCGCTGTCCCGCTACAACGACCGCTTGACGTTGGTGCTTGAGGACCCCGGGGGGGAGCCGCTCGATCGAGTGCTCGGCCGACGACTGGATGTAGCGGAATTCCTGCACATCGCGATCCCGCTTACGAGTGCGCTCCGGCGAGTGCATGAGCGAGGTCTTATCCATAAGGACATCAAGCCGGCGAATGTCCTGGTGGACATTGCAAGCGGCAGCGCCTGGCTCACCGGGTTCGGCATTGCCTCCCGGCTGCCCCGCGAGCATCGGGTTCCCGAGCCGCCCGAGGTGATCGCCGGAACGCTCGCCTACATGGCGCCGGAACAGACCGGCCGGATGAACCGGTCGATCGATTCCCGGAGTGACCTCTATGCTTTAGGCGTCACCTTTTACGAGATGCTCACCGGCACACTGCCCTTCAAGGCGACCGATCCGATGGGATGGGTGCATTGCCATATTGCCCGGCAGGCTGACCCACCCGACGAACGGGCAAAGGAAATTCCCAAGGTTCTTTCGTCAATCGTGATGAAGCTTCTCGCCAAAACCGCCGAGGACCGATATCAGACCGCCGCGGGCGTCGAAGCCGACCTCCAGCACTGCCTGACGGAATGGGAGGCGCAACGCCGCATCGCCGCGTTCCCACTCGGCACGCGCGATCTATCGGACCGGCTCCTGGTCCCGGAGAGGCTGTACGGCCGAGAGCGCGAGATCAATACCCTGCTCGCGGCCTTCGAGCGTGTTGTGGCCCAAGGCACCACGGAACTCGTGCTCGTGTCCGGATACTCCGGCATCGGCAAATCCTCAGTGGTGAACGAGCTGCACAAGGAGCTCGTTCCACGTCGTGGCCTGTTCGCGTCCGGCAAGTTCGACCAGTATAAGCGCGACATTCCGTATGCCACCTTGGCGCAAGCCTTCCAAAGTCTCGTCCGTCCGATATTAGGACAGAGCGAGGCGGAGCTTGGGCTGTGGCGGGACAGCCTTCAGGAGGCGTTGGGCTTGAACGGCGCACTTATCATCAATCTCGTCCCTGAGCTCGAGCTTATCATCGGAAAACAGCCGCCGGTTGAGGACCTCTCTCCTCAAGAGATGCAGAAACGCTTCCAAATGGTGTTCCGGCGATTCGTCGCTGCGTTCGCGCGACAGAAACACCCGCTTGTGCTGTTTCTCGACGATTTGCAATGGCTGGATGCGGCGACCCTCGATGTTCTTGAGCACCTCATTACCCATCCAGAAATGCAGTACCTATTGTTGGTCGGCGCTTATCGCGATAACGAGGTGCGCCCGTTTGATCCGCTCATGCGGACAATCGATGAGATCCGAAAATCGAGAGCAAGTGTTTGGGACGTCGTACTCGAGCCTTTGGCGCTGCACGATATCGAGCGCTTGACCGCCGATTCCTTGCACTGCGAGCGCGAGCACGCGCACCCCCTGGCGCAGATGGTGCAGGAAAAGACGGCCGGCAATCCTTTCTTCGTAATCCAATTCATCTCGGCGCTGGCCGAAGAGGAACTCATCGCGTTCGACCAGAGCAAGGCGGCTTGGAACTGGGACTTGGCGCGCATCCGGGCCAAGGGCTTCACCGACAACGTGGTCGATCTCATGGTCGGCAAGCTGAGCCGGCTGCCGGACAAGACCCAGGACGCTTTGAAGCTGCTTGCCTGTCTGGGAAACACGGCTGAGATTGCTTCCTTGACTGTGATTCAAGGTGAGGCAGAGGGCGCGATCGATTCCCACATGTGGGACGCCGTCCGTGCGGGGCTCGTCTTTCGCCTAGATCGAAGCTACGCGTTCCTGCACGACCGCGTCCAAGAGGCAGCCTATTCACTGATTCCTGCCGACCAGCGCGCCACCGTTCATCTGCGGATAGGGCGCTGCCTCGTGGCGGCCATGAACAATGAGAAACTCACTGAGCACATTTTCGACGTCGTCAACCAGTTCAACCACGGCGCCGCGCTCCTCTCCGATCCCAACGAGATGGAGCGGGCGGCGGATCTCAATCTTCGCGCTGGAAGAAAGGCCAAGGCGTCGACTGCCTACGTCTCAGCATGTCGTTATTTCAGCGCGGGTATGGCGTTGCTTGGACCGTCGAGCTGGGCGACGCACTGCGACCTGGCCTTCAGCCTGACCCTCGAGCGCGCCGAGTGTACCTTCCTTTCCAGCCAGTTCGACGAAGCCGAAGGGCTTATCGTGGAGCTACTTCGCAGAGCAGATTCGAAGGTCGACAAAGCGGCGGTTTATCGCCTGAAGATCGAGTTGCATGTTGTGAAGTCAGAGAATCCTCAGGCCGTGGACAGCGCGCTCGAGTGCCTGCGCCTGTTCGGCATCTATATGCCCGCTCACCCAAGTCGACACGAGGTCCAGGCCGAGTACGAGAAAATCTGGCGGCATCTGGGCGATCGGTCGATCGAAAGCCTTATCGATCTGCCGAGGACGACTTCACCAGAAGCTCATGCCGCAATGCGGGTGCTGGCAACCCTTATCTCTCCGGCGTTCTGGACAGATCCCAATTTGTTCGATCTGCACGTCTGCAAAATGGTGAACTTGAGCCTGACGCATGGAACGACCGACGCGTCCACGACTGGCTATGCCTGGCTCGGGTGGGTTCTTTGCTATGCTTTTCACCGTTACGATGACGGCTATCGGTTTGGAAAGCTCGCTCTCGATCTGGTCGAAAAGCGGGGATTCGTCGTCGATACCGCGAGGGTGCACTATGCAGTGGGATTGATTGTCTCTTGGATGAAACCCCTTCCAACTTCGATCGACTTGTTCCGGACAGCCTTTCGTATGGGTGTCGAGACCGGCGATCATTCCTTCGCCAACTTCAGCGCTTGCCAAGTTATCATTCGCCTAATTCTAACAGGCGTCGCTCTGGATGAGGTGTGGCGTGAGGCTGCGCAGTTCATGGATTTTGCCAAACAAACCGGGTTCCGCGATGGCTCTGATCTGATCGTCAGTCAGCAGCGCTTCATCGCAGCCGTGCGGGGTCAAACCGCGAGCTTGTCCACATTCAGCGACGCGGAGTTCGACGAATCGACCTTTGAGGCAGAACTAACGGCGGACCGGATGACCACAATGGTTTGCTGGTACTGTATTCTCAAAATTGGAACGCTTTTTTTGTCCGGTGAGTATGGACAGGCTCTCGAAACAGTCGAGAAGGCGAAGCAATTACTATGGGCAACGCCCGGAGAGATCCAGATCTTGGACTATCATTTTTATTCGGCGCTCACGCTTGCCTCGCTCGCCGAGACCATTCCGCCGGAGCAGCACGGCGAGTGGCATAGCCGCATCACGGAGCATCGGGAACAACTTCGAGAGTGGGCCGTAAACTGTCCCGACACCTTCGAGAGCGCGGCAACTCTGGTCGAAGCCGAAGTGGCCCGCATCGAAGGCGAGCATCTCGACGCCGAGCGCCTCTATGAAGAGGCCATTCGGGGGGCTCACCAGCAGGGTTTCATTCAGAACGAGGGTATCGCCAATGAACTTGCTGCACGGTTCTATGCGTCGCGCGGCTTCGAGACGATCGCCCAGACCTATCTCCGGAATGCCCGGCACTGCTATCTGCGCTGGGGCGCGTTCGGCAAGGTGCGGCAGCTCGAACAGCTTCATCCACATCTCCGCGACGCACCGGTCCGTGCATCTCCCATTGCTACGATCGGCGCGCCCATCGAGCAGCTGGATGTTGGGACGGTGCTCAAGGCCGCGCAGGCGGTGTCCGGCGAGATCGTCCTCGGCAAGCTCATCAAGACACTGCTGCGGATCGCGGTCGAGCATGCCGGCGCCGAGCGTGGCCTGTTCATGCTGTTTCCGGGCGACGAGCCACGGATCGCTGCGGAAGCAACGACCGGCGGCGGCCAGGTTGAGGTCACGCTGCGCCAGACGGCCGTCTCACCGGCCGAGCTTCCCGAATCCGTGCTTTACTACGTGATCCGGACACGGCAAAGCGTGATCCTGGATGACGCGTTGGCGCCGAATCCATTCTCGGCTGATGAGTACATCTGTCAGAAGCGCGCCCGGTCGGTCCTCTGCCTGCCCCTGGTGAAGCAGGCCAAGCTGATCGCGGTGCTCTATCTCGAGAACAACCTGGCCTCGCACGTGTTCACGCCCGCCCGAATCTCGGTCCTGGAACTGCTGGCGTCGCAAGCGGCGATCTCGCTGGAGAACGCCCGCCTGTATAACGATCTTCAGGAACGGGAGGCCAGAATCCGCCGCCTGGTCGACTCGAACATCATCGGGATCATCATCTGGGATTTTCAGGGCCGGATCATCGATGCCAACGATGCCTTTCTCGACATGTTAGGCTACAGCCGTGAAGACCTTATCTCGGGTCGGTTACAGTGGACGAAGGTGACCCCCGTCGAGTGGGCCCCCGCCGACCAAGATGCGTTGGCCCAGACGAGCGCGACGGGGAGCTGCAAGCCTTTCGAGAAGGAATATTTCCGTAAAGACGGCAGCCGCGTGCCGGTTCTGCTCGGCGTGACGACGTTCGGCGACTGCCAAGACGAGGGCGTCGCCTTCGTGCTCGATCTGACGGAGCGCAAGCACGCCGAGGCGGCATTGCACGCCATGCAAACAAATCTGGCGCACGTCATGCGCATAACAACCCTGGGCGAGCTGACCGCCTCGATCGCCCATGAAGTGAACCAGCCCCTCGCCGCCATCAGAACCAACGCGGAGGCCTGTCTGCGCTGGCTCGGCCGCGGAGCTCCTGACCTGGACGAAGCGCGCCGCTCAGTGGAAAGGATTATGGACAACGGCATTCGGGCGAGTGAGGTGATCCGGCGCGTCCGGGCGCTCGCGAAAAAATCCGATATTGAGAACGTGCCGCTCGACGTCAATGACGTCGTCAGCGAGGTCACCGCGCTGGTGCAGCGTGAGCTAGTCGGCCACCAGGTGTCGTTGCAAATGGAGTTAGCACCGGCTCTGCCCATGATCCTGGGTGATCGGATTCAATTGCAGCAGGTGATTATCAACTTGGTGATGAATGCCATTGAAGCCATGCAATCGACCACGGATCGGCCGCGCGAACTGGTGATCCGATCAGGCCAGGACGATGCACATGGAGTACTCGTAAATGTGACGGATTGCGGCGTCGGGATCTCCGCCGAGGATGCCGACCGGCTGTTCGACGCCTTCTTCACCACCAAATCCAGCGGCATGGGTATGGGGCTCTCGATCTGCCGTTCGATCGCGGAAGCTCACGGCGGACGACTGTCAGGTTCCGGCAATGAGGGGCCCGGTGCGACGTTTCAGTTCGTCCTGCCCGTGCACCAGGATAAGGCGTCGTGACTGATCGCCCCAAATCATCGCATGAACCCGCGAACAAGGAGCCGATTGTCTTCGTTATCG
>Ga0307470_10000788_pt1 | contig 13596 bp, 12 predicted proteins | sample atmos_gasesAM3C__FD_204565 | JGI IMG/M metagenome (GOLD analysis project Ga0307470, IMG submission 204565) | Hardwood forest soil microbial communities from Morgan-Monroe State Forest, Indiana, United States - atmos_gasesAM3C_05 | ecosystem: Environmental > Terrestrial > Soil > Temperate forest... | reverse complement strand
AGTTGAGCGGGCCGCCGAGGAGCTTGGAGGTGCCGTCAGCCTTCCAGTCGAGGATGGTGAGATCGACGCGGTGCGTCCCCTGCTTGGTGATGTAGGGGTCGCCGGCGCGCAGCACGAGGGTGGCCTTGCAGTTGACCACCTCCTTGCTGTCGCCGACGTTGACCAGGAACGAGGGGTGGGAATGGATGGTGTATTCGCCGGCCTTGGGGAAGTTCGCCATCTGCCCCGCGAACATCGGGACGGCGACGACGGCGAGGACCAAGGCCAGGAACAGAACGGATCTGACGTTGCGCATTCATTTCTCCTGTCTCGAAATGAGCCTGAAGGGACGGGGAGGGGAACGGGAGGGACTGAGACCGCACCCGTCGCGATCCCCGATCGGTCATCGAGACCTGCCGTCGTCTAGTGCATTGGACTCACCCCTTTCTCGCGGGCGCCTGCTCGGGGCGGCTCCGCGGAGCCGCCCCGGCACGCCGTTCATTCGGTGCGCAAGGTCGCCATCGGATCGAGACGCGCGGCGCGCAGCGCCGGCAGGCAGCTCGCCACGAGCGCCACGGCGCCCAGCAGGAGCGCCACGCCGGCGAAGGTCGCGAGGTCGGTGGTGGCGATGCCGAAGACGAGGCTCGCCAGCAGGCGGGAGAGGGCCATCGCCGCCAGCAGGCCCACCGCGATCCCGCCCGCGGCGAGCGCCAGGGCCTGCCCGAGGACCAGGCGGAGGACGTCTCCGGGCAGGGCGCCCAACGCCATCCGCAGGCCGATCTCCCGGCCCCGCCGCGCCACCGAGTACGCGAGGACCCCGTAGACCCCCAGGGCGGCGAGGAGGAGACCGGCCAGGGCGAAGGCGGAGAGCAGGAACGTCGCGAAGCGCGGCTGTGCCACCGAGCCGTCGAGGATCTCGTCCATCGTCCGCACCGCGAAGACCGGGAGGTTCCTGTCGACCGCCCAGACCTCGCGCGACACCGGCTTGCTCAAGGCGCCCGGGTCGCGGTTGGTGCGCACCACCAGGTTCAGCAGGCGCCAGGGGTTCTGCGGCAGCGGCACGTAGACCTCGGGCAGGACCTCGGAGGTGAGGCCGCCGTGGCGGACGTCGGCGACGACTCCCACCACCTTCAAGGGCGCCAGGCTGGGTTGGCCGAGCGGGCCCAGATCCTCCGGCTCGAGGACCACCTCGCGGTCGAGCGGACTGCGGGCGCCGAAGAAGCGCCGCGCCATGGTCTCGTTGATCACCGCCGCGCCCGCGGCCCGGGCGTCGTCCCGGCCGGTCAACGAGCGCCCGGCGAGCAGGCGGATGCCGAGGAACCGGAAGTAGTCCGGGCTCACCACCCGCAGCCAGCTCACCTGATGCTTGCCGGGTGCGAGCGGCGGCTCGCCCTTGATGGTGAAGGTGACGTCGACGTTCATGCCGTTGGCGAGCGGCAGCGTCGACGTCCAGGCCGCCGCCTCGACCCCCGGCAGGCTGCGGACCCGCCCCAGGACCTCGGAAGTGAAGCCGTCGATCTGCGCGAGCTTGGGGTACTTCTTCTCCGGCAGCGAGACCTGCAGGGTGAGCAGGCGGTCGGGGTTGAAGCCCGGGGGGACGCCGCGCAGGCGGGCGAAGCTCTGCAGCAGGAGGCCGGCGCCGATCAGCAGGGTGCAGGCGATCGCGATCTCCGCCGCCGCCAGCAGACCGTAGACCTTCGATCCGTCGCCCGCGAGGCGGCCGCTCGCCGACCTCAGGCCGCGGTTGAGGTCCGGCCGCGCGGCGGCCAGCGCCGGCAGCAGACCGAACGCCAGGCCGGCGCACAGGGAGACGGCGAGGGTGAAGGCGAGCACGCGGCCGTCGATGACCGCGTCGGACAGGCCGTAGATCCTCTGCGGGCTGAGCTTGATCAGCAGCTGCACCCCCCAGCGGGCGAAGAGCAGGCCGAGCGCCCCCCCGGCGAGCGCGAGCAGCAGGCTCTCGGTGATGAGCTGGCGCATCAAGCGGCCGCGGCCGGCCCCGATGGCGCTGCGCACGGCGAACTCCTCGCGCCGCATCTCGGCGCGCGCGAGCAGCAGGCTGGCGACGTTGGCGCAGGCGACGGCGAGGAGCAGGAGGACGGCGCCGAAGAGGACCACGAGCGCCGGGCGGGAGGCGCCGACGAGCTCCTCGCGCAGGGGGACGACGGTGGCTCCGCGGTCCTTGTTGGTGTCGCGGTACTCGCGCTCCAGGCGGCTGGCGATGGTGCGCGCCTCGGCGCGCGCGGCGGCGAGGGTGACGCCCGGCGCGAGCCTGCCGACGGCGCGCAGGAACTGGAAGCCGCGGTCCCCGCCCTTGCGGCTCTCCCGCAGCAGCGTCCAGAGGTCGGCGCGACGCGGGAACTCGCGGCCGCTGGGCATCACCCCGATGACGGTGTAGGGCTTGTTGTCCAGGATGAGCTTGGCGCCGAGGATCCCCGGGTCGGCGCCGAACCGGCGCCGCCAGAGGTCGTAGCTCACCATGGCGACGGGATCCCCTTGCGGCTGGTCCTCCTCCGGCCGGAAGCTTCGCCCCAGGATCGGCGCCGGACCGAGGAGCGGGAAGAGCCCCGCCGTGACCACCGCGCCCACGACCCGCTCGGGGTCGCCGTTGCCGGTCAGGTTATAGCTCCAGGGGTGATACCCCTCGATGCCGCGGAACCTCCGGCTCTGCGCCTGGAAATCGAAGAGGTCGGCGACCGAGAACGGCTGGGTCTTGGCGGGATTGGCCGCGTCGTTCTCCCACAGCGTCACCAGCCGCTCGGGATGCGAGTAGGGCAGCGGCCGCAGCAGGACGGCGTCGACGATGCTGTAGATCGCGGAGTTGGCGCCGCTGCCCAGGGCCAGGCTGAGGACGACGACCGCGGTGAGCACGGGGCTGCGGAGGAGCATGCGGCCGGCATAGCGCATGTCACGCCAGAAATCCATCGCCCCCTCTCCTCCCGTTCCCCGCCGATCTCCTTAAGGCCCCGCGCCGCGCCCGTTGGCTCCCGCCCCTCGGTCGTTCGATACAGTCGATGTACCTATGCTTAAAGGTCGGTTCGTCGACCACGGCTCTTACCAAGCAAAGTGCCGCTCCGCTCCCCGAGCAGGACAGTGGAGACGTAGAGGGGAAACGTAGGGCTCTCACGATCCCTTGTCGAGGCAGGTGAAACCTACGCAATCATGAAACACCTGACCTACGGCGTCAAGTGATTGCGCTACCTCGCGCCGCGACACGGCGGCGGCCAAACTCCGGTCGGGTATACTCAAATCATGCGGGTCCGGTTGGCGCCCGGACCGTGCGCCGACACCTATTCTAGAAGTGGGGTGCTTGACCGCGGCTTCCTGCCGAGGAGGATCCCTATGCTGCCACCCTCGATGTCCTCGGGAGCCCGCCGTGCGCGACGGCTCCTCGTCGCGTCCGTCCTGATGCCCGCGGCCCTGGCTGCCGGCGCCCAGCCCCAGCCCGCCGCGGCGCCGGCGCCGCTCCGCGTGGCCGGGCTGCGGATCAACGTCACCGACCTCGAGCGCTCGCTCCCGTTCTATCGGCAGGTCTGCGGCTTCGAGCTGGTGAGCCGCTCGGGCACCGCCGCCGTCCTGCGCAGCGGCGAGGTCCGGCTGAGCCTGCGCCAGGTCGAGAAGCCGGCCGCCACGCACTACCCGGGCGACGCGCAGACCCACGTCAACTTCGCGGTCAAGAACCTCGTCGCGAGCATGAAGGACGTCGCGGCGGCGGGCTTCCAGACGGTCGAGAAGAGCCCCCAGCCCACCGCCATCGGCACCTACGCCACGATCCTCGATCCCTCCGGCAACATCCACCAGATGATCCAGCTCGCCAAGCCCCAGGACATCGGCGCCGGCCCCGCCGTCTTCAACCTGGAGATCGAGGTCACCGACATGAAGCGGGCGCGGGAGTTCTACGTCGGCCAGCTCGGTTTCCTCGTCCAGACCGACAAGTTCTACCCCCCGACGATCCCGCTCCAGCAGGCCGGCGCCGCCTCGCTGGTGCTCCAGGAGACCGCATCGAAGACGGTGCCCGTCGACTACCCGGCCACGGCGCGCACCATCGTCCAGCTCGGCGCCCGCGACCTGGCCGCGGCCGTGGCCCAGCTCGAGGGCAAGGGCGTCCGGTTCCTCAGCACCTCGGGCGAGGACGCGCTCGGCAGGTTCGCCGCCTTCGCCGACCCGTTCGGCAACGTCTTCGAGCTCGTCGAGCAGCCGCGGGGGGCCGGCCGTTGAGAGGACGAGCGCGGACCGCGGCGCTGCTCCTGGCGGCGCTGTGGGCCGCCGCGGGTGGCCCGGCGAGAGCCGTCACCGCGACCGCGGGCCCCCGCGCGCTGGAGGTCATCGGGCTGCGGCTGGAGGTCGACGACCTGCCGCAATCCATCCGCTTCTATACCGGCGGCCTGGGCTTCGAGCTGATCGATCGCGGAGCCGCGGGCGCGCTCCTGCGCAACGGGCCGATCCTCCTCAGCCTGCGCCGGAGCGCGGCGTCCTCCCCGGCCGCGGGGGGCGCGGTGCACGCCAACTTCGAGGTGGCGGACCTCAAGCAGGTCTTGGAGGAGCTCGGGAAGCTGACCGTCAAGGTGCTCGAGAAGCGGACGCGGCCGATCGCGAGCGGCGTCTCCCTGACCATCCAGGACCCGGCCGGCAACCGGCAGCAGCTCCTGGTGTTCTTCCCGCACGACCCGGCGACCGCCCGGCCGCGGCTGTCGAGCCTCGAGGTCGAGGTCCCCGACGTCTCGCGGGCGCGGGAGTTCTACTCCGGCAAGCTCGGTCTCCCCGCCGCCGCCGGCGCCTACCCGCGGGCGGCCGCGGCCACCGGGGCGGCCGCCCTGATGCTGAGCCAGCGGGCCGCGACGGACGCCGCCGCGCCGCGCTCCGCCCTGCTCCTCGGCACCGCGGACCTGGCCGCCAGCATGGCCGCGCTGGCGCGGAGCGGGATCGAGTTCCCGCACGGGGTCGAAGAGTCCGCCGTCGGCCGCTACGCCGACTTTGAGGACCCGTTCGGCAACCGGCTGGCGCTGGTGCAGCCGAGCCGCCCGTGGTCGGCGGCGGCACCGGTCGGCGCCGCCACCGCCGCGGCCGGCGTGAGCTACGAGCCGTTCGCCCTCGCGGGCGCGGACGGCCGCCGGGTCGAGGTCGAGCTGGGCCGGCTGCCGGTGCCGGAGAGCCGCCAGCGGGCCACGGCCAAGACCGTCGAGCTGGCGTTCCTGCGCTTCAAGAGCACGGCGGCCCATCCGGGCGCCCCCATCGTCTACCTGGCGGGAGGCCCGGGCGGGTCGGGGATCGCCGCCGCCAAGGGCAGCCGCCTGCCGCTCTTCCTCGCTCTCCGCGAGCTGGCGGACGTCATCGCCCTCGACCAGCGGGGCACCGGGATGTCCCGGCCGGAGCTCACCTGCTCCGCCGCCTGGACCATGCCGCTCGCTCACCCCACCGACCCGGCCGAGCTGCTGGCGCGGGCGCAGGAGCAGTCCGCGGCCTGCGCCCGCGCCCTGCGCGACGACGGCATCGACCTCGCCGCCTACAACACCAACGAGAGCGCCGACGACATCGAGGACCTGCGGCGCGCGCTCGGCGCTCCCCAGGTGAGCCTCCTCGGCATCAGTTACGGCACCAACCTGGCGCTGGCGGCGGTGCGCCGCCATCCGGCGGGCCTGCGGTCGGTGATCCTGGCGGGGGTCGAGGGGCCGGATCAGGTCCTGCGCCTGCCGAGCACCGTCGAGGCGCAGCTCGCGGCGATCGGCGGGCTGCTCCAGGCCGAGCCGGGCAACGGCGCGGCGGCCGCCGATCTCCCGCGCGCGCTGCGCCAGCTCCTCGCCCGCCTGGAGGCGCAGCCGGCGACGGTCGAGGTCGAGGTCCCGCTGGCGCACAGGAAGGCGCAGATCACGGTCGGCAAGTTCGACCTCCAGTGGATGGTCATCCAGACCCTGGCGAGCCGCGAGGGCATCCACAAGCTTCCCGGCCTGCTCCAGGCGATGCAGGGCGGAGACTTCTCGACCCTGGGCTCCTTCGCCCTGGCGGCGCGGCGGGGCTGGCTCGGCTCCGCCATGCCCTACGCGGTGCAGTGCGCCGCCGGGGTGTCGCCGGAGCGCTGGCGGCGGATCGAGCGCGAGCAGGCGACCTCGCTCTTCGGCAGGGCCATCGACTTCCCCTTCCCGCAGATCTGCTCGGCGTGGGGCGTCCCCGACCTCGGCCCCGAGTTCCGGGCCCCCGTGCGCTCGGAGGTGCCGGCCCTGTTCATCAGCGGCACGCTCGACACCCGCACTCCGATGAGCGACGCCGACGAGGTGCGCCGGCGCTTCTCGCGCAGCGCCCAGGTGACGATCGTCGGCGCCGGGCACGGCGACGACCTCATCCTCTCCTCGCCCGAGATCGGTCAGGTGATCCTGCGGTTCTTGAGCGGCCAGGCGGTCGCCGACACCCGCATTCCCGTCGCACCCGCCGCCCTCCAGGCCGGCGCGCGCGCGGGCTCGCGCTGAGCGGAGGAGACCGCGGGATCGTCTACCGCTCGCGGCCGCGGGAGGGGTCCAGCCAGCTCGTGATCCGCCGCGCCGCGGTGAAGCTGGCCCAGGCGGTGACCGCGACCAGCGCGCGGTCGCCGGGCCAGGCGGCGCGGAAGGCCGCGACCTCGCCCGCGTCCACCCGGTAGGGGGCGAGGGCGGTGAGGAGCGCGAGCCGGGCGGCGGGGCGGTGCCTTCCGGTGAGCCCGCTCACCCCCTCGTCCACCCAGGCGGCGCCGAGAGGCGGGTCCTCCCCCGTCCAGGCCGCGATCCGCTCCGCCGTCGTCTCTCCCAGCATCTCCCCGGCCTCCGCCGCGACCGCCGCCGCGAGGCTCGCGAACGGGACGGCGATCTCCGGCCGCGGCCGCGCCCAGGCGAGGTCGGCGGGCAGCTCGGCGGGCGCGAGCCAGGCGAGCGACTCCCCGGGTGCGAGCTTCGCCCGCACCCGGGGAGCGAAGAAGCGCGAGGTGAAGAGGACGATCGGCGCCTGGAGGAGGCGTGCCCGGGTGGGAAAGGGGGTTGCGTCCAGGAAGATCGTCGCCAGCCGGTTGATGTAGTGGAAGCAGGCGGCGGTGGCGATCATCTCCGGCGCCTCGGCAGGGCCGAAGGGGGGCGCGGCGAGGATCGGGGCGCCCGGGCTGCGGCTCGCGGCGGCCCAGGCGGCCGCCGCACGGAGGGCGGGATCGGCGATCGTCTGCCGTCCCCGCCGCAGGGCCCAGGCGGCCTCGCGCCCGCCGGCGGCGTGGAGCAGGCTGGTGTGGGCGTCGACGCAGTACGGGCAGCGGTTGAGCTGCGAGATGGCGGCGGCGACGGTCTCCTTCACCCCGCGGGAAACGGTGCCGCCGAGCACCGCCTCGCGCAGCGACGCCCACGCGGCGGCGAGGATCGGCGGCGCCGGCGCCTGGAGGCGGAACGGCTCCGAAACGATGCCGAACTCCCGCCGCATCTGGGCATAGACCGCGGTCACCAGGGGATCGGCCGGGAGCCCGCTCCCGCCGTCGAGGTATCGAATGGCCATCCGCGCGCCGTCCTCCGCAACCGGAGGCCGCAGTATACAGATCGCCTCCAGCCGTCGCCGGGAGATCGAGCCGCGGCAGCGGTCACCATCGCGCTCATCGCGCTCATCGCGCTCGTCGTGCTGCGCCCGTCGCTCTCTACGCGATCATCTCGACCTAGAGCGCGGACGATCACGCGCTACCGGCACGTGGCATGGAGATGCTGCGCCCGCAGCCAGGTCAAGCGCGCGGCTCGTAGCCCTCCGCCAGGAGGGCCCAGCGCTGGTGATCGCGCCAGCGCCCGCCGATCTTGAGGTACTTGGGCGAGAAGCCCTCGCGGCGAAAGCCGAGGGACCGCACGAGGGTCAAGGACCTCGCGTTTCCCGGCTGGACGTTCGCCTCGATCCGGTGCAGCCTCATGACACGGAAGGCATGCCGCAGCAGGAGCAGCAAGCCTTCCCGCATGAGACCCCGGCCGGCATAGTCGGCATGGCCGTAGAAACCCAGATAGGCGCTCTGGAAGATTCCTCGTACGACCTCGCTGAGGTTGGCGACTCCAATGATGGCGCCGGTCTGCCGAAGGCAGATGAGGCAGCCGAGAAACCGTTCGGAGGAGGCCCGATCGACGTAGGCGTGGAACGCCCGCTCATCGCTCGGCGGATAGACCCACGGCCGGTGGAGGCTGCGGCTCGCGGACACCAGGGACAGGAGCTCCTCTACGTCGCCTCTCACCGGCTGGCGCAGGGAAACGATCCTCCCCTCTTGCAGGCTATCCAATCCGTGAGCCTCGCGGCGACCCGGCGCCGCACAGACTGCTCGATCCGTTGAGGCGCCTGGCCTGAGGAGAGTATTTCACCACGGCCCCGGGAGAAACGACCGCATCCGCGGTAGAGACCCGAGGTCCTTCGCGCGGCCACCAGGAGAGCCTTGACACGCCTAGCCTCGATGGTCACAATTCTAGTCACCATGGCGAGGCTGCAACCCTACTCCCTGGTCTATGCGCCCGAGGTCAAGCATCACCTCCGCGCCGTCGAGCGACAGCATTACTCGTTGATTCGCGAGACCGTCCAGGAGCAGTTGCTGTTCGAGCCAGATGCCGAGACCAGGAACCGCAAACCACTGCGGCAACCAGCGGCCTTCGAGGCGCAATGGGAGCTGCGATTCGGTCCCGAGAATCGGTTCCGGGTCTTCTACGAGATCGATCGGGAGAACCGGAAGGTGTACATCCTGGCGATCGGTATCAAGGAGCGGGATCAGTTGTTCATCGGCGGAGAGGAGGTGGAGCTTTGAAGATCGCATCGGTCGCAGAAATCAAGGCGCAGTTCAGCGCCTATCTCAAGGAGAGCGAACAGGGGCTGGTGATCGTCACACGAAACGGCAGGGCGGTCGCCGCGCTGCTGGCCGTGCGGGACGACGAGGAGCTCGAACGTCTGGTTCTGGCCCACTCGCGTCGCTTGCGGGCCCTCCTGGAAACCGCGCGCCAGCAGATTCGCGAGGGGGAGGGAATCGGCCACGAGGATTTCTGGCGGGAGATGGATGAGACGAAGCCCGGCAAGAAGAAGAGAACAGCGGCCCCAGGATGAGGAGGAGTTGCGCCCGGTCCGGAAAGTCACCGTCGCCGAAGCCGCCGCTCCCGGCCGCGTAGAGGGCGGCGTAGTTATCGAGGTCGCGGCGCGGCCGGCGCAGGAGCAGGATACTGAGCTCGGCACCGCCGAGCGCATGGCGGACCTGGCGGGCGCGAGCGCATCGAGGTGACCGACGTCCGGCAGCGACACGAGCGGGCGATGACGGGGGAAGCGGTCACACCTTCCAGTCGTCGCTCGCCACCGTCTGGCCCTCCTTGTTCTCCATCTCGATCTTCTGGAAAGTGAACGAGACGTCCTCGAGCTCGTGTGCGTCGTACGGGTCGCCCGTCGTGTCGGTGAGGTCGACGTAGGCCTTGATGTCCGACACCGTCGCGTTCGTGAGCTTGACGGTGTGGTAGACGACTTCCGTTCCCTGCGAGCTCGTCTTGACGAACTCGAAGAAAACGCTCTTCAGAACCTCGTTCTGGACGAGCGCCTGGAAGAGTTGCGGCGAAGCTGCGCCCCACTCCTTCGTGATGGTGATCGGCTGGTGTTACCGCTTGCCGCTCGCCTGGCCGGTAGTTCGGGCCAGCGGTCTCCATGCTGCCGCGCCGGCGGCCCGGCCGCCATCCGGCGGGCGCACCAAATCGTCTGGTGAGGGCGCACCAGGGTAGCCGCCCGGCGCCCTGGGCCCACCCAGAACCCGGCGCGATGGAATACGATCCCACCATGAAACGCCACCCTTTCTCCGACCGGCTGCGCGGCATCACGCGCGAGATCGTCGCCACCTACGACGCGTCGCAGAGCATCGCCTCCCACATCGATCCGGAGCGCCGGCTGCCGTCGCGCTCGGCCGTGGTGCACGTCCTCGAGAACCTCTTCGCCGTGCTCTACCCCGGGTTCTACGGCGTCCAGCACCTCACGCACGGCAACGTCGAGTATCACGTCGGCGCGCTGCTCGACGACGTCGCCGCGGACCTCTACGAGCAGGTCGTCCTCGCCTATGAGTTCCTCGAGCCGGGGGAGGAGCTGCCGGTGGAGGGCCCGGTGGGCGGTGGATGGCAGGAGGATCGGATCATGCGCCTGGCGGAACGCGCGGTCGAGAGCCTCCTCAGCCGGATTCCCGAGCTGCGGCGGCTGCTGGTCCTCGACGTCCAGGCGACGATGGACGGCGATCCGGCGGCGCGCAGCTTCGCCGAGGTCATCTTCGCCTACCCGGGCTTCGAGGCGGTCACCGTCCAGCGCATCGCGCACGAGCTGTGGATGCTCGCGGTGCCTCTGCTGCCGCGGATCATGACCGAGTACGCCCACTCCAAGACCGGCATCGACCTCCATCCCGGGGCGCGGATCGGCGAGTCCTTCTTCATCGACCATGGGACCGGAGTGGTCATCGGCGAGACCGCCGAGATCGGCAACAACGTCAAGATCTACCAGGGGGTCACGCTGGGGGCGCTCTCCATCCCCAAAGACACGGACGGACGTCTGCTGCGCGGCGCCAAGCGGCATCCCACGCTCGGCGACGACGTCGTGGTCTACGCCGGGGCGACCATCCTCGGCGGCGACACCGTGATCGGCGAAGGGGCGGTGATCGGCGGCAACACCTGGGTGATCGAGTCGGTGCCGCCAGGCGAGAAGGTCCTCTTCACCCGCACCAGCCGAGCCAAGCAGGAGGAGATCCTCAAGCGGGCGTACGGGTTGAGGAAAAAGATCTAAAACTCGGGCGCGCCGGTCAAGCGTCGCAGCGTAAGCTCGATTTGCTCCTCGCAACGCGGGACGGCGCATAGGACCTAGCCGGGCTCGAACCCGAGGAGTAGCTCGCGCTCGTAGTCGGCCGCATGCACGAGCCCGATCCCGAGCTCGCGACCCGAATCCTGCGCGTGCGTATCGCCAACACCATCGCCCTCTTCGACTACACCCCCGAGCCCTACCCGGCCTCCATCCTCTTTTTCCGCGTCGTCGAGCGCCGGGTGGTCGACGACCCCAGCCCTGAGGTGCACTGGCCGCCGCTCGACCAGGAAAGCGTCGAGATCCTCTTCGTCACGGGAGACCATGAGACCAAGCACGACGCCCCGAACGTACGCGCGATCGCCCGGCGGCTCAAGCGGCTGCGGGAGCCGTTCGGTAGGGGTCATAGGACGAGAAATGCCCGAGCTCACGCGGCGGTCGCGGCTGCGAGCGAGCTCTTAGGCGGCGCTCTCTCTCGGCTTGCCTCCTGACGACGACGCCCGCGGCTTCCAACTCGTCGAGGATCTCGGTAGTGAGCGCAAGTGAGCTGCACTCGATCCCCGACGCCAACTCGTGTCGGGAGAACTGTCCTTCCGCGGATCGCTTGACATATTTCAGTTCTTAGCTTATGTTAGCAACATGACGCCTCGCTGTTTGGGGCGAAGAGAGACACGAAACCCACCCACCGGGAGGCTCTATGGCTCTTGGCATGCAAGGAAGCTTCAGTATCCTTCAGCAATCGCCCCATGACCTTAGAGCCGGCACCGCAGAAGACGCCTCCCCCGTCGGGGACTCAGGGGTCAGCCGATGGAAGCCTTCGCGCTACAACATCCGCGCCAGCGCGGAGGACGGCGGCTTCATACTCTGGAACACCCTGAGTAACGCCATCAGCGTCTTCCGCGGCACTCAGATCCCGCTCGTGGAGAAGGCCCTCCGCGGTGTAGAAGCCCGGAACAAAGGCACCATTAAGTACCTCGTAGACCGAGGGTTCCTGGTTCGAGAGGGAGTGAACGAATATCGGCAGTTTCAGATCCGTTTCGGGGCGCAACACTTCCGGACCAACGCCCTCGAGCTGATCCTGATGCCGTCCGAGGACTGCAATTTTCGCTGCAAATACTGTTACGAGGATTTCGTTCGGGGCACGATGCGTCCCGACGTCAGGCTCGGGATACGCAATCTCGTCGAAAAGCGGGCCAAGTACCTGGATCGGTTGTCCGTCTCATGGTTTGGCGGCGAGCCGTTATACGGATGGGAGGCGGTCGAAGAGCTGGCCCCGTTCTTCCACGACGTTGCCGAGCGGCACGAGATCTCCTTTCAGGGTCACATGACGACGAACGGCTATCTCCTGACGCCGGACGTGGCGGAGAAACTGCTATCCTGGGGAATTACCGCTTATCAGATAACTCTCGACGGTGCGCCGGAAGACCACGATCGCAGCCGGCCTGGCAGAGACGGCTCGGGGACGTTCGCTCAGATCTACGAGAATCTGCTTGCCATCGCGAAGCGGCCAGATCGGTTCCGCATCAGGGTCCGCATTAACCTATCCCCCGACAACGCCCCACGCATTCACGAATTGCTCGACTGCCTCCAGGCGGACCTGGGAGGCGATCCGCGCTTCGACCTTTCGTTTCAGACGGTGTCCCGATGGGGTGGCAAGAACGACGGCAATCTCGAGGTATGCGGAGCCGAGGAAGGCAGCCGGCTGATGAGCGATCTGTTCGCCGCAGCCAAGAAGCGAGGTCTGAACCTGCCGCCTATCACCGAGATCAATCGCTTCGGCGGCAACGTCTGCTATGCCGCGCGTCCCTACAATTATCTGATTGGAGCCGCCGGGCAGGTGATGAAATGCACGATCCTTCTCGACAAGGACCCTGCCAACGTCGTGGGCAAGATCACCGTCGATGGCGAGCTTATCCTCGACAACGACCGATTTGCAGCTTGGACGGAGCCGGTCTTCGAGCGCGATACCCAGTGCCAGAAATGCCTGTTTCTTCCCAGCTGTGCCGGGGCGTACTGTCCGCTGCCGCGCATTCAGGAGGGGGAGCGCAAGTGCGTCCCGGAGCGAAGCGATCCCAAGGGAACCGTGCGGCAGCTGGCCAAGGAGAGCGTGGCCGCGAGAACCGTCGTCGTCGGCTCAGCTGCGATCGATGAATCGAATCCGGGCTGAAAGCCAGCCCGCTCGCCCGGGGCATAATGGAGATCCTGTATCACGCTACTAGAAAGGAGCGAAAATGTCTGACGAAGAACGGAATGCCTTAGAAGAGAGTAGTTTCGAGGTGGAGGAGCTCGACGACAGCCAGCTCGAAGGCGTTGCCGGCGGTGTGTTGGAGCCGGAGAACGGGTCGATGTGCAGTTGCGTCAATAAGTCACAGTGTCAGTGTCCGAGCTAGCCAGTGCTCGGCTGGGTCGCAAGTCCGGCTGGGTGGATCGAGATGAGAGTGATGCTTGAGGAGCGTTTCTGGCCAAGAAGCGGCGCGGTTGGATGAAGTAACCCGTAGCGCGCGAGCCGTGGCGATGGGTTCGGTGCCGGCTTCCAGAAACGCTCCTTGAGCTTTCTACAACCGCGGATCGGTTATGACTATTGCGGCGCAGAATGATTTCTACCGCGTGTTCACCGCCTATCGCCAAGGGATCGTCAGGAAAGAGCGCCCGGCCGAGGTCGAGCCGGAGCCCGATGGGCAGGCCCCGAGCCTTCCGCGCCCGCTCGATTTCAACCAGCTTTCGAGCTGCGCATGCCTAGGGCTCTCGTCTCCGCAGGAGCGTCTTGCGAGCCAGGAGACCGGGTTAGCCGCTCAGCGTGGCTTCTTGGCGGCTCGCGCTGGTGATCTGGCGCTCGCACGGGCGCATTTC
>Ga0307470_10000787_pt1 | contig 13600 bp, 8 predicted proteins | sample atmos_gasesAM3C__FD_204565 | JGI IMG/M metagenome (GOLD analysis project Ga0307470, IMG submission 204565) | Hardwood forest soil microbial communities from Morgan-Monroe State Forest, Indiana, United States - atmos_gasesAM3C_05 | ecosystem: Environmental > Terrestrial > Soil > Temperate forest... | reverse complement strand
CGGGGTTTTTCTGGTAACCAATGCCTGGGAACCGGGTGCGGACGAGCGCAAGCAGGCACTCGCGGCCGTTGCCGCGGCGAAGGATGCCGGCGTTCGGCACTTCATCTGGTCGACGCTGCCAAACGTGGAGACGATCAGCCGCGGCAAGCTCCATGTCCCGCATTTCACGGACAAAGCAAAGATAGACCTCGTCGTAAGGGACGCTGGATTCGCGCACCACACATTCGTGATCGCGCCGTTCTTCTATCAAAATCTGCTCGGCGTCATGGCTCCGCAGAAGCAAGCGGATGGGGCCGTGGGTTGGGCGCTGCCGCTCGATCCTGAGCAGCGCGTCATTCACATGGGCGACATCACCGAACTCGGGCACATCGTGGTCGGTGCATTCGCGCAGCCGGAAATCGCGGGGCACGGCGAACATTTGCCGCTGGTCGGCGACTTCCTGAGCTTCAACGCGATCATCGCCACGCTGAATCGACAGGGACACAAGTTCTCGTTCAAGCAAGTCCCGCAAGAACTTTTTGCCGGCTGGTTCCCGGGCGCCAAGGAAGTCGCGGAGATGCTCGCCTACTTCGAGGCCCACACCTACCTCGGTGCGGATTCGCGTGACGCAATTGCGCTGGCCAACCGAGTCGCCGGCCGACAGACGACGAAGTTTGCCGCGTGGGCTCGCGCGAACTTCGCGATCCCGGCAGCAGCCTGAAAAAACACAACTCGCAGAAGGAAAACCACCATGAACGCTTTACGTGCTGAGCTTGCAAACCGCTTTTCGCATGACGCATCGACCGCACCGCGCAGAATTGTTCTCTATGTTCGAGGCCGTCGGCGCGGTCCGATCAAGCGCCTCGTTGCCGCAGTCCTGTCGCTGGCGCTCGCTTCCGCCGCCGCCGCCGAAGGCGCCGACATCAAGGCCCCCAAGGGCACTTACAAGAACGATCCCTACCATTCCAGCCTGACTTTCAAGATCGACCACATGGGGCTGTCGCACTACACCGCGCGCTTCACCAAGTTCGACGCCATACTTGACCTCGACCCGGCCAAGCTCGCCTCCTCATCGGTCACGGTCCACATCGACCCGACCTCGGTGCGCACCGACTTCTCGGGCGACTTCAAGGCCGGCCACAAGGACTCGCCGTACAAGACCTTCGAAGAAGAAATCGCGCGCGGCGACAAGTTCCTCAACGCCGACAAGTTCAGCACGATCACCTTCAAGAGCACCAAAGTCGTGCAGGCCGGCAATACGCTGAAAGTGACCGGCGACCTGACCTTTCTCGGCGTGACCAAGCCGGTGACGCTGCTCGGCAGCGTGGTCGGCTCGGTGGAAAAGCACCCGTTTATGGGCAAGGGCGTGGTGGGCTTCTCGGCCACCGGCACGGTCAAGCGCTCCGACTGGGGCATGATCGGCACGCAGGCCTTCCTCGGCGACGACGTGACGATCATCTTCGAAGGCGAGTTCGACCAGCAGTAAGGCGGGCGTGAACCCAATTTATCCGGTCTGAAAGATGGGCCAACCGATCTCGGTACGCCACGCGCGCTCCTCGGGCGTGTCATGGGGTCCTACGAGATAATACTCGCGCAGAGGTCCCTCCACTGCGAGCGCATGCTGCGTGACGTAGGTTGCCAATGAGCCGTACGCAAGATCGATGTTGGCGTGCGTGCCCTCGTGCACGAGGGTGGCGAGTTCAATGGCGGGAACCACGCGCGGAGTGACCCGGCCGATGGCACGCACGGTGCCCTCGCAGGGAATGAACATCGTGGCCTCGCCCCGCGCATGGGAGAAGAGAGCATTCGAGAAAATGCCGCCCGCCGGCCCTGTAGCGATTTTGCGCTGAGCGGATAGGGCGGCGCGCAATTCGCCGAGCGCGCCCAAATACCAAGACAGCGCGTCCTTGACGTCGACCACCTCGCTGATCGCGGCGGCCGTCACGCGATCCGCCTTGCGACGTCCGACATCTGCCGCCGGCGTAGAATGGAGCAGATTTCGCAAAGATGCGACCGCACTCTGAGTCTTCGCCAAATCATTCTCCAAGCGCCTCAAATGGGCAGCTATGAGATCGTTGCGCGCTTGAACGTCGGGCGCTGACAGCACCCCCTGGATCTCGCTCAAGGGCATGTCGAGGTCGCGAAAGCGCCGGATGATCTGCGCAACCGGGATTTGCTCCGTGGTGTAACGACGGTAACCCGTCTGCGGGTCGATATGAGCAGGCTGGAGTATTCCCATTTCATGGTAATGACGCAGCGTCTTCACCGTAAGGTGGGTGGCGCGCGAGAAATCGCCGATGGCGAGAGAGGAGTGCATGCCGCGTAAGTGTGCACTCTCCCCCCACGGGAGAGTCAACCGTCGAAAAGGCCATTGACCCTCCTCCGGCCGTAGCGCTGAGGATGATCGCAAGGCCATCCGGCCGCATCATCGAGGAGAGTCCCATGACCAATGAGCTTACCGGCGTCGTTGCCGAACACATCCGTGCCGTCAATGCGTTTGATACCGACGCGATTGTGGCGACATTCGCCGAGGATGCCTTCGTTAACGACAATCGCCGCGAAATCGTGGGGATAGATGCGATCAGACGGTGGATCGCAAAGGAAATCGTCGGCGACAGAGTGACAATCGAGGTCCGCGAGGCCCTCGATCATTACGGCAGCACCATCGTGCGCGGCGCCTATGACGGCTTATACGACAAGACCAATCTACCCGCAGAGCTGATCCTGTCGAACTACTTCAGCGTCCGAAACGGCAAGATCGTCAGCCTCGTCATCATCTTCAATCAGCCGTCCCCGTACTGAAGGGGCGGCTTCAAATTTCCTAGACACGACATGACATATTGGACTTTCAAGTACAAAGCGCGCCTATGTGGAGCGGCGAAAACATGCTAGATTAAAGCACACCAGCGGCCAATAACGACATTCTAAAAAGTCCAGGCAGGGATGCGATGCCAACTATCACGACCGTTCCGCGCAACCTCGCGGCCAGCTTTCTTGTAGCCTTCGTCTGCGTGCTGATCGCCGCGTGTGGCGGGGGAGGGGGAGGAGGCGGTTCGGCGCCGCCGGTCAGTCCGCCCGGGACGCTGAGCTATCCCAGCCCGCAGGTGTATACAGTCGGCGTCGTGATCACTCCCCTGACGCCGACCATCACGGGGTCGGTGTCCGGATACTCCGTGTCCCCGGCATTGCCTGCAGGGCTTGTGCTCGATGCCACGTCCGGACATATCACCGGCAACCCGACCGCGCCCACCCCATCGTCGAACTACACCATCACCGCCGGCAACTCGGGCGGTTCGAGTTCCTTCACCCTCACGATCTCCGTCAATCTCGCAGCGCCTTCCAGTCTTTCCTACGCGAGTCCGAAGACTTTCTATAGAGGCGTGGCGATCGCGACCCTGAGTCCCACGGTGCAGAGTACGGTAACCGGCTATTCCGTCGTGCCGGCGCTGCCGGCGGGCTTATCCTTGGATCCGACCTCCGGGCAAATCTCGGGCACACCCACGGCTCTGAGTCCCGCCGCCTTCTACAACATCACGGCCCAAAACGCGGTCGGCCAAACGAGCTTCTCGCTCTCCATCGCGGTCGTCGACGCGCCGCCGCGCGCGCTGTCCTATCCGAGTCCTCAGACTTATCAGACCGCCGCGGCGATCACCCCCATCATTCCCACCGTCACGGGCGTAGTGACGGGCTACAACGTCTCGCCCGCGCTGCCGCCGGGTCTCACGCTGGATGCCGCCACGGGGCGCATCTCAGGTACACCGACGCAGGCGGCGGCCAGCGCGCAGTATGTCGTCACCGCCAGTAACTCGGGTGGTTCGATGACCTTTGCCTTGACGATTACCGTCATCCTCGCGCCGCCGAAGTCGCTGTCCTATTCGACTCCGGTGCTGTTCGTCATGAATGCGCCGATGGTGCCGCTGACGCCGACCGTGCAGGGAATCATTTCGCACTACAGCGTCTCACCGGCCCTGCCGCCCGGCGTACTTCTCGATGCCACGACCGGCATCATCAGCGGCACCCCGACTGCCGCCCAGGCCGCCGCAACCTATACGGTCACAGCGAGCAACAGTGCGGGTTCGACGAACGCCAGCGTGTCGATCGGCATCGTCATGCTGACCGTGACGCCGCAGGCAATCTCCCGCATGGTCGCCAGCGGTACGCCCGTCACAGTGGCGATCGGCCTCAAGCCCTTGGACTTCTCCTTCACCGGGACGCTCCATGCCAAGGTGACGGACGCCACCGGTACCTTCTCGGCCACGGCCACTGTGGGCGCCGCATCCGCCGGCGTGTTCCCGGTGTCCCTGGTCATCTCGACCAGCGCAGCCCTGGGACACGTCGTCGACAAGCTGATTCTCAACCTGTACAGCGATGCCGCGGCGACGGTACCGCAAGCGCTGCGCGCCATCTCGATTCCATTCGATGTGCATGTCCTCTCGAGCAACAGTGCCTGGTCGGGCGACAACAAGACGACTTTGAGCGCATGGCCGGGAGTGGCCGACTGGACGACGTTCCAGGGCAACGCGGCGCACACGGGTTACGTGGATGCGGCCGTCGATCCCAACCAGTTCACGACGCGCTGGCAGGGACCCCCATTGGTCGTCGGAGGGCTCGGCGGCAGCTCATACCAGAACAACATGACCTTGACGGCCTCCAACGGCCAGTTCTTCGCGGCGAACGGCAACATTCTATATGCGCGCCACGAATCGGACGCCTCGGTGGCCTGGCAGTATGACTTGAGCGGCCTGCAGCAACCCTCGACCAATCCGCCCGCCGTCGCGAACGGCGTGGTCTATATGGCGGCGGGCCAGCAGGGCTCCACTTACATGTTCGCCCTGCACGCGTCCGACGGCAGTCTGGTCTTCAAATCGCAGATGAGTTCCCAGTGGGAGCATTACCTGGCACCCACCATCGGAGCCTCCGGTGTCTACACCAACGCCGGCACGTATGGCGGCCTGTACGGGTTCGATACGTCAGGCAATCAGCTCTTCTTCGATGCTGTCGCGCAGCAGGACGAGTGGACGCCGGCCGTGGACGCAAACTCCGTATACGCGTACACCGGGGATGCGCTGCACATCTTTGATCCAGTTACCGGTGCCGTGCAAATGTCCATTGCGGATCCGACGTTCACCAACTATGTGTACGACATCGGCGGATCGGTCGTGCTGGGTGCCGCGGGGCACGCCGTTGCCGGGGCGTACACCAACTCCCTGTTGAACGCCTGCGGCATCGGCAATACCTTGGTCGGCTTCAACACCACGCTCGGGACCATCAACTGGAAGGTGCCGGGATGCTTCCCCAGCAACCCCGCTTACCACGCGGGGCTTTTGTACATCGCGAACCAGAATCCGGTGCAGCTCGAGGTACGCTCTGAGGCCGACGGCTCGATCCAATGGTCGTGGATTCCCCCTGTGGCCGGCGATACCAACTTCCTGAGCGAGGCGCTCCTGACGCAGAGCATGGTGTTCATCAGCACCAACACGGCCGTCTACGGCATCGACACCGCTACCCATAAGACGGTCTGGAGTTATCCAGCGGCCGGCGGCGCGCGCTTGGCGCTGTCGGCGAACGGCATCCTGTACCTGCAATTTGGCGCCAACGGCATCGCCGCCATTAACGTGAAATGAGGATGCGCGGGTTCCCATCTCCATAAATCAATGTGTTGCGCCTGAAATGTTGTGGCCACACGGCCCAGCATTCTATGACGGCTGATACCGAAACTGGACCAAAGCAAGACCGTTCTCGAACGACTTCAATGAACGTGCGTTCTACCGTGTCGGCCCATGAAGTGGAGGACACAATATGAACGAATTAGCAGCCCGCGCGGCCGGCCAGCGCCGAACGCCCGTCGTCTCGCCGCCGGCGAGAAGCCCCAACTGGCCGCGCACCTTGTCACGCCTCGCAGCCTCTATTCACACCACGGAGTGTACGTCGGCTTCGGGAAGGTCATCCATTATGGCGGACTCGCCAACGGGTTGGGGCGGGGACCGGTGGAGGAAGTTTCTCTCGAGCGTTTCGCTCGGGGGCGGCCAGTGTGGGTGTTGGCGACGGCGCCCCGATTCGACAGCAGCGTGGTGATAGAGCGTGCGCGATCGCGGCTGGGAGAAAATCGATATCGACTCCTCAGCAACAATTGCGAGCATTTCTGTGAATGGTGCCTGCGCGGCGAAAGCCGGAGCACTCAGGTGGAGTCGCTGTGTCATCGATGGCAAGGTGTTCTATCAATCATCGGCAGGGGCGCCTTAGTCCGACGATTCATCGATGCCCGTCTTCATCAGGCAGGCAATGAGCTCGGCCACGCTCCCGAAGTAATACTGCCGGCCCGACGGCAGATGCTCGAGGCGTCCGGAGAACATTCCTTTTTGCGGATCGGCATCGGCGTGAAATTTCAACAGATAGGATTTTGCGTGGGGATAGGTGACCCGTGGGTCGAGAATCATGGCGATGCGCTCCTGGTACGCGATGAAGGTTGAGCAGAGTCTAAACGCCGCGGGCGGGCCGGTCGTATCGCGGCGGTCTGGTTTCGGTCTGTATCGATCCGGGCGCGAGCGGCGGGATTAGGCAGGGTGTGCGCCGAGCAGCTGGCGCGCACGCGCACACACCGGAAGGTCAAATCCTTCGGTAATTCGCGCATAGGTCGCCGCGAGGGGCTGGATGTGGGCGGCGCCCGGTTCGAGGCTCGCCAACGCGACCTGCGCCTTCAACTCGAGCGCAAGCGCCTCCTGGCGGCGTGCCTCCGACAGCGATGCGCACATGAACTCATAGGCACCGGCGCGGTCGTTTCGAGCCAGTGCAACCTTCGCCTTGATGAGCAGGATCCCCGGCAGATTCGATTTCTCGCCCAGCCGTGTAGCCAGACTCATCGCATCATCCACGTGCTTTTGGGCCGCATCCACGTCACCGAGCGACAGCGTCGCTTCGGCGGCGAGGCCCAGCATTTCAGCGCACATTGCATAGGTCCCGAGGCCGGTTTGGCGGGCGAACCCCTCCATGATCTGCAAGTGGCCCGATCTTGCGTCGCCGCGCTGGAATGTCACCCAGCCTCTCAGCCAAAGCAGGGCGCCGACCGCCTGCGCAATTGACGCCGCGGCGGCGATCTTTTGCAAGTTCGCAACGAGAACGGCGACGCGGTCGGGATTTCCAAGGTGCATCTCGAGTGCGGCGGCGCAGCGATGCGAGAATGCCTGCGCGGTCGGCTGACCGATGCACCGCGCACGCTCGAGCGCCAAGGCTGCTTGAGCGCGCGCTTGTTCAGCCAAGCCTCGGCTCGCCAGCGGATTGGTGAGAACCGCCCGCATAGAGACCTCGGGGTCGTGCAAAAAATAGGTTATCGGTACCCGATCGCCGATTTCACAGCAGGTTTTGATGCCGCGCTCCAATTGCAGGCAGGCGGCGGCATGCTCGCCGGTTACGGCGAGCGTCATGCCCAGCAAATTGCAGGCGGAAATGGCGAATACCGGATCGTCATAGTGCTCCGCGAGCGCCGCGGCCTGCCGCGCGATATTGAACGAATCGGCATATTCCCCGCGCGCAAACGACATCCAGCCGAATCCGTTCATCTGCAGGGCGCGCCGGGGAGAGGGCGGCAGTATTTCGAACAGCTCGCGCGCCCGTTCAAACGCTGCCCGCGCTTCGGGCGTCGCAATGCCCTGCGTATGCGACGCGGCCAGTCCAAGGCAGGCAACCAGGCTGAGCTCGAGTTCCATGCTTTCGGAGCTTGTCGGACGCTCAGCCAACACCTTCAGGGCATGACGCGCTATTTCCGCGGCCTCCTCCGGAGAGAAATGACTCAGGGCGCTCTGCGCCGCGGTGGCATAATGGCGCACCGCCGCGATGGGTTCGCGGCCTCGTTCGTAGTGGGCGGCGATTTCGGCAGGGGCGGAATCGAAGCCGCCGGCGCGCCTGTTTTCAAGCGAACGGGCCGCGCGCCGATGAAATTGCACACGCTGGGCAGCGCCTATCCGGCCGTAGAAAACGTGCTGGTACAGTGCATGACGGAATGCAACCCGGAAGTCGATGCCGCCATCCGGCTGCTCGATCAAGCCGGTCTCGCGCAGCCAATACTGCTGGCGCGTCAACCTGTCGCAGCACGCCCTGACCGACGGGAGGTCCTGCTCCAACACCTCGGCCAGCATGCTGGCCGGAAACTCGATCCCACACACGCTCGCGGCCTCGAGCACGCCGCGCGTATCGGGCGTCAGACGCGAGATCTGCTTCTCGATGGCACCGGTCAGATTGTCAGGCACGGGCAGCGGTATATTGCGGGACTTCCGCGACCAATCCGGGTTGGCCGGCGCGGCGTTCGAGCCTTGTATCATCAACGACTCGACGACGTTGGCGACGAACAGCGGCAGCCCGCCCGTATGCGCATGCAATTGACGCACGAACGATTCGGGCGCGGGGCAATCGGGAATGCGGTTTTGAAGATAGTCGCCCACTTCGCTCGGCGAGAAGCAATCCAGCCCGATCTCGGTGCAGAGCTTGTGCAGGCGCAACTCCTGCCGCAGAGGTACGATTGGATGATCGTCCGCCAGCACCTGCGCCAGCCGAAAACTGCAGAGGCACAGAAGCCGCATCGGCTCGCGCGACCGCGCAAAGTGATCGAGCGCCCGCAGCGTCGCCTGGTCGCTCCAATGCAGGTCTTCGACGATCAGCAGCAGAGGCTGATTCTGTGTGAAGCGCGCCATGAGCTCGACAAATTCCCGGATCATGCGCTCTTGACTGGAACCGGCGAGCTCGCGCAGCAGAAGATCGCGGTCCGAGTCCTGCATCAGCCAGGGCAGCTGAATCAGCCAGGTAGGCGCCACGCTGCGCATCGCGCGCGCTAAGTCCGGGAAGCGCCGTGCCAGGGAACTCAGAGCCTCGAGAAGCGGCCGGAACGGTTCCCCCGCGCCATAGAGTTCGATGCATTGACCGCGTGCGACGATGGCCTGCGGTACCTCCAGCATGAACGATTCGATCAATGTGGTCTTGCCGATTCCCGGGTCGCCGACGAGCCACAGGAGCTGGCGCCGACCGCCGCACGCCGCAATCCATGCTTCATGAAGCCGGGCGAGAACCGCGATCCGGCCGATCATGCCGGCCGGGCTGGATTCCACTGAGTGCGGCAGCGCCGTCGCAGCGCGTTCGCGCCTTCCGTCAGCGCCGTTGCCCGCGGCAGCAAGACCGATGAATCGATAGCCCAGCTTTGATACGGTCTCGATGAAACGCGGCTGAGCCGCGTCGTCGGCGAGCGCTGCGCGCAACTGACTGACGGTGGTCTTGAGTACCGATTCACTGACGTGCCGATGACCCCAAACGGCATCCAACAGCGCATTCTTCTTGGTCAATTGACCGGGTCGACGCGCCAGCTCGCACAGAACTGCGAAACTCTTGGGCGGCAGAGCCACTGCCTCTCCCGCCCGCGTAAGCCGCGCATTGCCTTCGTCGAGCTCGAACTCGCCGAACCGCATCGGTTGTTGGGCGTCCGGGACCATGGGCGCCCTCCATTATAACGGGAAGAGCGAACCAGACCGAAACCAGACCGGATCCGAACGACTTGCCGCCAGACGGTGCGTAACTTGCCGCCAACGACAACGAGGGAGGATCTCATCATGACGCACCGCATGAAAGCCTTGAGCCCGCTGCTCGCTGCAGCGTTCGCGTGCGCGATCGCGGTCACGGGGTGCGCCGCACGGCCGGCGCGAGAAACCCTGGCCGCCATCAAGCCGGTCGATGCATACGCAAGCGAGAACTCATTCGCCGCGACGCCGGGCCGGTGGCCCGTCAATGCGTGGTGGAAAGCCTATGGCGACCCGCAACTGGACGCCTTGATCGACGAGGGCCTTGCGGGTGCGCCCTCGATCGCAAGCGCGGAAGCCCGCCTGCGCCGTGCGCGGGCCATGATTGCCGTGGCAGGTGCCGCAAACCGGCCGCAAATCAGCGCCAACGGGTCGGCCACCGAGCAACGGCAGAGTTACAACTACCTGAGCCCGCCGGCCTTCACGCCGCCGGGTTGGAACGATTACAGCCGGGCTTCCCTGGATCTGTCCTGGGAACTCGATTTTTGGGGTAAGAACCGCGCCGGTCTCGCCGCCGCCACGTCCGACGCCGAAGCCGCCGCCGCCGACGCCGCTCAGGCACGGTTGGCGCTCGCGACCGCCATCGCTTCGGCTTATGCAGACCTTGCGCGGAACTATGCAGACCGGGACACGTCTGCAGCTGCCCGCGACGTACGTGTCAAAACGGCGGATTTGTTCCGCAGACGCTACGAGAATGGCCTGGAGACCCTTGCCGGATTGCGGCAGGTCGAAGCTCGGCGTGCTTCGGCCGAATACGATTTACTGTCGAGCGAAGAGCAAATCGGTCTGCAGAAAAACCGGATCGCGGTACTCATGGGCGCCGGCCCGGACCGCGGCCAGGCAATTGCACGTCCGGCGGTCGACATCCATCGTGTCTTTGCGCTGCCCGAGAGACTCGGCGCGGATCTCATTGGGCGCCGTCCCGACATCGTGGCGGCCCGCCTGCGAGCCGAGTCTGCGGCCAAGCGCGTCAGGCAATCAGAGGCCGCCTTTTACCCGAACGTGAATCTCGCTGCCTTCATCGGTCTGCAGTCACTCGGTCTCAACATGCTGACGGACGGCAATTCGATGATCGGCAGCGCCGGGCCTGCGATCTCGTTGCCAATCTTCACAGGCGGCCGGCTGCGCGGTCAACTGAGCGGCGCGCGCGCGGATTATGGAGACGCCGTCGCCATCTACGAGCATACCGTCGTTCAGGCGCTGGGCGACGTGGCCGACGCGGCGGTTAGCCAGAAAGCACTGAGCGCCGAAATCAGCAAGGCTGATGAGGCGGTGGACGCCGCCCGTGCCGCCTGGCGAAGCACCAATGACCGCTACAGCGGCGCTCTTTCGACCTACATCGAAGTGTTGTCGGCGGAAGACAACTTGCTGTCGACTCTGCGTGTGCAGACCGATCTAAAGTCGCGCTCATTCACCCTCGACGTGGCCCTCGTCCGCGCCCTCGGCGGCGGCTATTCAACTTCTCTCAACTAATCGACCCAGGAGATTGTCATGACGAAGATGGATATGGAACGTTTGGAATCGGCCGCGGCCACGGCGGCCGCGAGCGGCCCTGCAGCCGCCGCCGGCACGAACGATGGCGCACGCCGCAAGCGGTTGTTCGCAGCGCTTGGCGGGGTCATCGCCGTTTGCGCGTTCGGCTACGGCGGCTATTCGTATTTCTACGCGTCGCGCTTCGTCTCCACCGAAAACGCCTATACCGCCGCCGAAACGGCGCAGGTGACCCCGGCCATTGCGGGGATCGTCCGCGAAGTGCGTGTCACCGACACTCAGCAGGTGGAGGCGGGTGAAATCGTCGTGGTCCTCGATGATACGGATGCTCGGCTAGCGCTGGCCCAGGCGGACGCGGATCTTGGCCGCGCGGTACGCCGCGTACGCAGCTACGTGGCGACCGACAAGGGCCTCGCGGCTCAGTTGGCGTCGCGTTTCTCCGAGGAGACGCACGCCGCGGCACAGCTCGCGGCGGCAAACGCGGACTTCGCGCGCGCAAAGATTGATTTGGAGCGCCGCGAGGCCTTGGCGGAGTCCGGTTCCGTTTCCGGCGATGAACTCACCAAGGCACGCAACGCCTTTGAATCCGCCAAGGCGAATGTCGCGGCCGGCCTGGCCGTCGCCGACCAATCGCGGGCGAATTACGCAGCCACCGTCGGCTCGCGCGAGGCGAATGCAGCGCTCATCGCCGATGCCACCGAGGACGCGAATCCGGAAGTGGTGCTTGCGCGTGCGCGGCGCGATCAGGCCGAGGTGAACCTCGGCCGCACAGTCATTCGCGCGCCGGTGGCCGGTGTCGTCGCGCGCCGCCAGGTGCAGGTTGGTCAGCAGGTCCAGGTGGGCTCACCGCTGTTGATCGTCGTGCCCATCTCCCAGGTGCACGTGGACGCCAACTTCAAGGAGGTGCAGTTGCACCGCGTTCGTATTGGGCAGAGCGTCAAGGTGGTCTCGGATTTATACGGCCGCTCGGTGACCTATCACGGCGTCGTGACCGGACTGTCGGGCGGCACGGGTTCGACGTTTGCGGCAATTCCGGCGCAAAACGCCACCGGCAACTGGATCAAGGTGGTTCAGCGCCTTCCGGTGCGCATCGCGCTCGACGAGGGTGAACTGGCGGCGCGCCCGCTGCAGATCGGGCTTTCGATGAGCGCGGTGGTCGATACGCGCGATCACAACGGCTGAGGCGCGCGCAAATGAACAGCGCAACAATTGTGGCAGGAGAGAACGAGGCCCCGCTCGCGGGCGGCAGGCTGTGGATGACCGCAATCATCCTGGCGGCGGCGAATTTTATCGCGGTGCTCGACATGACGATCGCGAATGTGTCGGTGCCGAATATCGCCGGCAGCCTCGGCATCAGCAGCAGTCAGGGAACGTGGGTGATCACCTCATATTCGGTGGCCGAGGCCATCATCGTTCCCCTGACGGGCTGGCTGGCCGGCAGGTTCGGGGCGGTGCGCGTGTTTACCAGCGCCATGGCGCTGTTCGGTACGTTCTCGGCCTTCTGCGGCATCTCCCGTTCCCTCGGCATGCTGGTGATCGGCAGAGTCATGCAGGGGGTGTCGGGCGGCTCCCTGATTCCACTGTCTCAAACCTTGCTGATGCGCATTTTCCCGAAGGACAAGGCGCCGGCCGCGATGGCGCTCTGGGCAATGACGACCCTGGTTGCGCCCGTTCTCGGGCCGATCCTGGGCGGTTGGTTGTGCGATTCCTACGCGTGGCCGGTGATCTTCTTCATCAACGTACCGCTGGCGTTTATCTGCAGCCCGATTGCCTGGCGCATGCTCAAGCGATTCGAGACGGTCTTAGTCCGTGCACCCATCGACAAGATCGGGTTGGCGCTTCTCATCGTCTTCGTCGCGGCACTGCAGCTCATGCTGGATCTCGGCAAGGATCGAGATTGGTTCGCCTCCGGTGAGATCTGCGCCCTGGCAATCATCGCGCTCATCGGCTTCGCCGCCTTCCTGATCTGGGAACTGACGGAAAAGCATCCCATCGTCGATATCCGCATCTTCCGGCATCGAGGGTTCACGATATCCGTGCTGACGATCGCCCTCGGCTTCGGCGCGATTTTCGCTATGAACGTGCTGACCCCGCTGTGGCTGCAGAGCTACATGGGATACACGGCGACGTGGGCCGGCTTTGCCACGGCCTGGAGTGGAGTGTTGGCCGTATGCGCAGCGCCGCTGGCCGGAACACTCATGGGTAAGCTCGATCCGCGCCGGTTGGTATTTCTTGGCCTCGGCTGGATGGCGGTCATTACTTTTTGGCGCACCACCGCGACGACCGACATGACCTACTGGCAAATCTCGATTCCCCTATTGATGATGGGGCTCGGGTTGCCGTTCTTTTTCGTCCCGGTGACGGCGCTCGCGCTCGGCTGCGTGGAGGAACGCGAATTGGCATCGGCGGCGGGTCTGCAGAATTTTCTGCGTACGCTATCGGGCGCAGTCGCCACCTCCATCGTCACGACCGCGTGGGAAGATAAGGCGAGCTTCGTGCATGCGGAGTTCGCAGGCTTCGTCGATCGGACCGGCGATGCCGCCTCCTCGCTGCGGAACATGGGTATGAGGATG
>Ga0307470_10000786_pt1 | contig 13627 bp, 13 predicted proteins | sample atmos_gasesAM3C__FD_204565 | JGI IMG/M metagenome (GOLD analysis project Ga0307470, IMG submission 204565) | Hardwood forest soil microbial communities from Morgan-Monroe State Forest, Indiana, United States - atmos_gasesAM3C_05 | ecosystem: Environmental > Terrestrial > Soil > Temperate forest... | reverse complement strand
ATCGCGAACTTCAAGACCTGGCGGTGCATGCACACCGACTACCGCCGACCGCTATCCACCTACGCCACAGCCTTCCGCGCCGTCCGAACACTTCACTTCTTCACACTGCGTTTTGCATAACCCTCCTGGGAAACCCATGTCGAAGCACTCCACCTGAAGCGACCGTCAACAGCGGATGATCGCTGACACTCAACCTGAGGTGTCATCCCGACAGTGGTCGAGAGGCGCGGCTAGTTGGGTGGGGGTTGGTCGGCGGCGGGGGTGAACTCGACGGTGACGCGCTGTTCGGGCCGGCGGGTTTCGGTGGTGGCGGCGGTGTGGAGATAGTCCTTGTCGGCGCCGGTCAGGGGTGGCTGGGTGATGCTGCGTGGCCACAGCCGGCGGGCGCGGACGATGTCGGCTTCGACGGCGTAGACGGTGACCGTGGCCTGGAGTGCCAGCCAGGCCAGCAGGCCGAGCACGGTGCCGAACAGGCCGGCGATCGCTTGGGCGTGGGCAAGGTAATGGCTGACGATCAGGCCGGCAACGGCGAGCAGGATCTGCCAGGCGACGGCGGACAGGACGGCGCCGAGCAGCATGTTGCGGGTGGAGATGGTCTTGGCGGTGGCGAGCCGGAACGCGGCGAGGAAGAGGCCGGCGTCCAGCACCGTGGACAGCACGAAGGCGGTCAGCCGGATCGGCCAACCGGACAGGCCGAAGACCGTGGTCAGGTTCGCCGCGGCGACCACGGCCGCGGTCAGGACCGCGCCGATGCCCAGCAGCGCGAGCAGGGCGAGGCTGCGTAGGTAGTTCAGCGGGAACCCGGGCCGGTCGACCTTGGGCACCTGCCACAGGCTGTTGAGGGTGTTCTGCACGGCGTTGGCCAGGCCCCGGGCGCCGTACAGCGCACCGGCGATGCCGATGACCAGCGCCGGCCCAGAATGGTGCAGGGACTCCAGGCCGAGCTGGGAGTGTAGCTGGGTGCCGACCAGCGGAAACTCACTTAACGCAGAGTCGATGATCCGTTGCTCCAGGGCCGGGTGGCCGCTCAGGACGATCCCGGCCAGCGCGACCAGCGCCAGCAGCAGCGGGAAGACAGCGAGGAACGCGTAGTAGCTGAGCAGCGCCGCCAAGTTCCCGGCCTGGTCGTCGCCGAACTTCTTCACGACCGCGAACACGAACGCCGGGACCGCATGCCGCTGCTGCCACCTGTCCACCGCCCGGACGCCCCGCTCGATCGGGTTCACCGCTGCGTCACAGTCCGCCGCATCCATCCAGCCTGCGCCACCCCGCACCAGCCCGCAACCGCGGCACAGCCAACCCGGCCGTCATGACAGCGCCACGTGAGCATCCCGGCCGGGCAGCTTGGGCGTTCCCTGCACTTTCGTCCAGTTGTAGCTGCTCACCGCACGCCGGTGGTTCGCCTCAGCGGTCCCCGCGCGGCTGTCCGGCGTCCATCCGTGCGCCGGGACGCCGGCCGGGAAGGGGCCGGTTCCGGGATGCCCCTGGCACCCGTGCGCGATGGTGCGCCGCCGCTGGCCCAGAATCATCAAAACCTGCCCTACCCAGCGTTCGTTCGCGTATGTTTGCCAGTCATGCAAGAGGATGACGGGGAGACCGAGGGTTTCTCAACCCTGCGGCGGACCATGGTGCACGGCAGCGTTTCTAACGGTTGGCCTAAGGTCCGCGCGTTGGTGGCATTGTTCTGGACTGCTGGGCTGCTTATCTTCCTTGGCGCGGTGAGCGAGGGTGCGGTGAGCTTGGCGGCCTATCTGGGCGGTCTCGCCGCGCCAGTCGCCGCGATTGGCTCCTACTTCCAGCCGAGGAGGTTCCCGAAGCTCAGTCGTCAGGCGGGCATCTCGGCCGTGGCCGCCGTGTTGTTGCTCGACCTTGTTGGCACGGTCATCTGGGCAGCCTTGTCTTGGTACGACGCCAACCGGGCGATCGACGTAACGGCGCGGATTACCTTGGTCGGAAGCGTCGACGTCCTTCCGGACGAGCAGGAGCACGCCAGGTTCGACGTCGATATCACCGACCCTCGCAGCCAGATCGTCATCATGTTCAAAGTCGACGACCACAAGGCCGAGATCGGTAGCTGCGTCCCTAACACCGAGCTGCACGTCACTCCCGATTATGCCGGCAACCGAGGTGCGACAGAAACAGTCACACCGGGCGGTTCGCTCACTCTCAACATGTTCAGCCACACCCGCCACCTACGTCTCAAAATTGCGGTGAAAAACATTAGAGGGGACAGCAACTGCGCGGTCGACATAGCGGTGTCCAGCGCGAAGCTCACCAACGGATGACAGACCCACAAGGAGGTCCAGTGCCCAGAACAGGCACTCAACGAGGGCTCGCGACCCTCACCGCGCTCTTTGCTCTGGCTGGGTGCGGCACTTCGAGCTCTACAGCGACGTCGTCCTTGACGGGCTCGACGATAGTTGTCGGGATAGTCGACGACGCCCCAGGGCTCGCCTTCGGTGACCGGAACCCGGCTGGGTTCGACATCGATCTGATGAACGCCGTACGGGAGAAACTGGGCACTCCAGTCGCGCCGACCATCCTCACCGCGGCGGACAGAGCGGGCTACCTGAAGAGCAAGAAAGCCACCCTGGTCATCTCCTCATATTCCATCACGGCACGACGCAACAAGGAAGGCATTGACTTCGCCGGCCCTTACATGGTGAGCCCTCAAGCGCTGCTGGTTCGTGCCCGCGGCCCGCGCATCGCCGCGAAGAGCGACCTTAAGGGCAAGAGTGTGTGTACTGCAAAAACCACCACCGGCTCAACTGTTCCCATCCCCGGCGCGGACATGAGCACTCACCCCGCCACAACGCGGGACTGTGTTGATCTCCTTACCAGCGGCCGGACGGACGCGGTTTTCACCGACGCGCTCATCCTCTACGGATACACGCATGCCTATCCGGGTCAGTTTAAGGTTATTTTCTCCGGCGTTTTTGGTGAGCTCCAGTACTACGGCATCGGTCTGCTCGGCAACCGTCACGCTGACTGCCTCAAGCTCAACGATGTGATCAGTGACTACCTGCGCACCCAATGGCGACATGATTTTCTGGACACCCTCCAGGATGCCGCCGCCGCTTACCGGGCTAGCGATGCGAGCGCTGGTGACTTCGAAAGCCAGTTCAAACCCAAGGACAGCGATATGGCAAACTTGTCCTGTAAGCTCTGATGTCGAGCTGGGTCAGGGGCCGTGCGACTTGTTGTGAGTTTGACGATGGTGAAGCACGGCGAGGCCGAGGAGGAGTCCCCACAGCAGGAACCACGCGTCCCACACCAGCACGTGCCAGCGCAGCGCGGTCCGGTCGACCGCTCCGCCAGGGTCGATCACACCCGCCAGCACCAACGCACCGGCCACGACCAAGACGCCGCCGTACAGGACAAGCAGCGTGCTTGTCGCGGCAGCGAGCCGGACCAGCCGCCGCCGGGCGACCGGCCCGCCGACCCGGTGCGCTACTGCCAGGGCCAGCACCGCGCCGGCCAGCTTGGCGCCAGCGACCAGGACACCGAGCAGGACCGCGGTCGCCCCGCCGCGGCGAGCGGCCTGCTCCGGCCAGCCGCCGACGGTCGACAGCAGCGCTTGCCCGCCGAACGCCCAGTACAGGCTGACCCCCGCGTACGCCACCGCGACCGCCGCGGCAGCATAGCCGGCCCAGCGCGCCGACAACCACACCCGAGCAGCCACGTCCCGATCGTCCCCCTCATCCCAGACATCCGCCTCTGCCGGTGGCAGCGGGAGGCGCCGGACCAGGTCAGCGCACGCGGTCAGCCGGCGGCTGCTCGCTCGAGGTTGTCGGGGTTGGGCTGTCGGGTTGGGTGAGGACCCCAGTCGCGTACTAGGGCTGGGGCGTGTCGCGTGGCCCTCGACGCCGGAGCGCCGAGGGCCACGCGGCCGGTCGGGTCAGAGCTCGCTGTGCTCGCGGTCGGGTTCGGGGGTGCCGGTCGGGTCGTAGGCGGTGAGGATGAACTGCTGGTTCACGGCGGCGGTGCAGGGCCAGACGATGAGGTTGCCGGCGTCAGGGGTGTGCGGGGCGCCGGCGATGTCCATGCACAGGTCGGGGCGGGACGCGTTGTGCAGCAGCATCTGGCCGTTGTCGAGGAGCTCGGCGCGCCACTGCTGGCTGGCCTGGTAGGTGCAGTCCCAGAGGACGAGTTCGCGGCCGGCGGTGGCGGTGTTGCTGTTGTGGATGTCGATACAGCGGCTGCTGCTGCCCACCCCGCGGATGCGCACCTGGTTGGAGCTGAACCAGTCGAGGTACCAGCCCTGGTTGGACCCACCGTCGCGGTGGTAGGAGATGATGGGGGTGTTGTTGCCGGTGCGCCCACGGTAGGCGTCGGCGACGCCGCCGGCCTCCAGGCCCTCCAGGGTGGCGGGGCCCTCGTAGTTCCTGGACAGGTCGATGGGCTCGCGGTCGATGTCGTAGGTGGCGTCGGCGGGGGTCAGCAGCCAGCGCTGGTTGACGGAGTCCTGGCAGCCCCAGACGATGACGTTTCCGGCGTCGGGTTGCCTGGGTGCGCCGGCCACGTCCATGCACAGGTCCGGCCGGAGCACGCTGCGCAGGTTGACCTCGCTGTCACCGGCGGCGTCGACGTGCCATCGCTGGCTGGCCTGGTCGGTGCAGTCCCACAGGACCAGGGGCCGGCCGGCAGCGGCGGTGTTGCTGTTGCGGATGTCGATGCAGCGTTGGCTCTGCCGGCCGCGGAACCGGACGGTGTTGTCGTTGTAGAAGTCCAGGCTCCAGGCCTGGTTGTCGCCGCCGTTGCGGTGGTAGGAGATGATGTTGGTGAAGTTTCCTGTCCCGCCGCGGGCGGCGTCGAGGACCCCGCCGGCCTGCATGCCTTCCACCGCGCGGTCGCTGTGGTAGCGGACGTTCGGTTCGGCGCCGCCACGTAGCGCGCCGAAGGCGAACGCGTAGTGGTCGGCTGAGGCGCCCGCGAGGCGGTTGGCCTGGACGCCGTTGACGTTCTCCCGGGCGACGGCGTAGTCCAGCGCCCGGCCGCTCTGCTGGGTGGGCAGGTAGCCGCCGTTGGCGTCGCGGGCGGCGTAGATCGGTGGCGCAATGCCCTGCCCGCCGAGGAGGTCGGCGCCGAGCTGGTTCGGTTCCCGGTTGAAGTCGCCGAGCACGACCCAGTTCTCGTTCAGCCCGCGCGCCGCGATGGTCGCGTTGACCTGGGCGATCATCGCCGCCGCGTCGTTGGGCTGGTTGCCCATGGACCGGGCGTGGAAGCTGAAGTACCAGGTGTCGCCGAACCGGACGCCGAGCGCGGCCCGTCCGTTCTGCACGGGGCTGGGCACCGCGGTCACCTCGTCAGCCTCCCGCTGGGTGACCAGCGCGGTGTTGACCCGCCCACCGGTGTAGGCGCCGCCGCGGGCATCGGTCTGCAGGAAGTACACCTCGTAGGACTCGAACCCGAACTGCCACCGGTGGTGCTGCACGACGTTCCCCAGGCCGACCTGCGGCAGCGCCACACCGGGCAGTGCGATGTTCTGCACGAAGGCTCCGGGCGGGACGGGGCCGGCCTCCTGCAACGCGACCACCTCGGTCTGCCGGATGTAGCCGCCGACGGTGGTCGTCCACTTGCTGTCCTGGCCGCTGGTGGCGCCCTGCATGTTGTAGCTGATCAGCGGCTTGTCTCCGAGTACCGCCGACGCCGGGGTGGGCGTGGCCAGGACCACCACCGCGGTACCTGCCACCAGTGACGCAACCGCGGTCAGAACGGCGAGCAGGCCACGCCGTCGAGGTCTGCCCTCACGGTCTCCAGATGAATGCATAGCTCCCTCCAATGGGACATGGTGCGGATGGGCATGGTGCGGATGGCGGGCCGTTCCACCGGCCCGTGGCGGCTCAGTCGGCCAGAAGCCGAGCAGAGCCCGTTCGAAACGACAGCTCAGCCCCTTCCCAGATGCGCTGCCCTCCAGCCGGGTGACGTCGGGACAGGCACACGGAACAACGGTCCGTAGCGCCGCTGTTACCGGTTGTGTCTGCACTCGGATCACGCCGATTCTGGTGTGACGGTCCGACAACGGATCAGATTTGCGGTATGGAGCGACCATATGCCCATGTTGTTGGTGACCAGCGACCGGCCCAGTGACCGAGCGGCTGATCGCGTCGCGGACCTGGTCGTTGCCGGCGGGACCGCGGTGTGGCTGACGGTGCTGGCCGCGCACGCCGGTCACCCGGTGAGCGTTGGGTACCTCGTCGACGTGCTGTGGGGAGCGGACCCGCCGGCCAGCGCGACCTAGCCCCCCCGCCGATCGCGTGGCCGGCGCGTTCGTGACCAACCGGGCACGGGCTGTCAGGGAGTGGTGAAGATTCCCTGCCCTGGGGTGAGTATCCGCCGCGGGTCGTACCGGGCCTTCGCCGCGGCGAAGGCCGGCCAGTGTGGGCCGTAGTGGTCGCGCCAGTCCTCCGGCGACATCCGCACCGAGCCGATCGGGTAGCGCTTCCCGCCGGCGTCGCGGGCCTGCTCGTAGATCAGCCGGTTGCCGGCCATCATCCGGGCGATGACGTCCGGTGTCGGTGGCACGGCGGTGCGCAGCAGGGAGAACAGGAACGCCACTGGCTCGTGCGGCACCTCCGCGAACGGGCGGTGCAGCCGGCGGGTGGAGAACGGGTAGAGCAGCACCGGGCCGTGGCCGACGTCGGCCGGGGTCAGCTCGGCGAGCACGCCGGCCACCAGCCGCTGGGTGTGGCTGGCCGGCAGGAACACGTCCAGCCAGGGGTGCGGGAGGCTCCAGGCGCCGATCTGCTTCAGGAGCTCGACCGTGGGGGCGAGCCGGTTGACCCAGTCCAGGTAGCCGTACTCGGTGATGATCGTGCGCGCCGGGTCGAAGCTCAGGCCGGCGAGCAGCGCCGCGTCGTCCGGCCGGTGCGGCGAGCTGTAGTACGCGGCGGCGTCGATGAAGAGCTCCCAGCCGCTGTCGTCGGCCGTGCGGGCGACCTGACCCTGCAGCGAGCTGAACCGGCCCTCGGCGAGCAGCCGCCGCTGGTCGCCCAGGTAGGTGTCGAGCTCGGAGTAGAACAGCTGGTAGCCACGGGCCTTCTCCGGCGCCGGGACCAGCGGGATCGTCGCCCTGAGGATGATGGCGAACTGGCCGAGGCCGCCGAGCACGGCGTTGAACAGGCGCGGGTCGTGGCTCGGTGAGCAACGCCGCAGCCGCCCGTCGCCGGTGACGACATCCAGCTCACGTACGTTGTCGGCCTGGAACCCGTAGTGCTGGGTGGTGCCGCCGATGCCCGCACCCGACAGCGTCCCGCCGACCGACAGCCCGACGTAGTCGGTGAACACCGGAGGGGTCAGCCCGTGCGCGACCGTGGCCCGGGCCAGGTCGAGCCACCGTACCCCGGCGTCGACGGCCGCCGCGTGCCGCTCGATGTGATCGATCGCCGCCAGCGTGCGGGAGTCGACCACGACCCCGGCACGCACCTGCGCCTGCCCAAATGTGGCGTGCCCCTGCCCGCGCATCGCCACCTCGATGCGGTGCCGGTTGGCGTAGCCGACCATCCGCACCATGTCGCGGACCGAGGCCGGCCGCAGCACCGCAACTGGCGCGCGGTGCACGACATGGCCAAAGTCGTCGGCCGCCCCGGCCAACGACGCCGGATCGGTGACCAGCACACCGTCAAGGTCCGGGACGGCGACCGAGCCCGGGACCCCACCCTCCCGGGCCTCGGCCACGCTCACCCACCCGCGGCTCAGCGGGTCGAACGCCGCGACGGCGGCACCGGCCAGGCCACCGGCCAGCAACGTACGACGGTCCACGGATGGCATCGGCGGCCCCCAACGCCTCGGCACCAGCAGCGGCGGCGGACCACCTCCCGGCGTCCGCACAGCCCACCTAACACGACCGCGAACGGGCCCGCCAGGCCAGGCATCGGCAGCCAGCTACCCGACACCCGCCGGAGCTCGACACCACCAGGACACCGCTGAGCCCGGCGCAGGTGTCAACCGATCGGTCGATGTCGGGTCAACCGGTCGGGTTCGTGGGAAGGGCCGGCAGGTCGATTCGGCGTACGGCCCCGCTGACTGATCCTCGACTGGCAGGCAAGGCCGAACGAGGGGTAGGACCGGGATGCCGGTGATCGAGATAGTAGGTGTGCACAAGAGGTACGGCGCGAAGGTGGCTGTGGACGATGTCTCCTTCAGCGTTGAGTCGGGTGAGATCTTCGGCATTCTCGGCCCCAACGGCGCCGGCAAGACCACCACCGTCGAATGCATCGACGGGCTGCGTACGCCCGACCGTGGCACGGTCCGGGTGCTCGGGCTGGACCCGCGGGACCGGGCTGAGCTGCGCCAGCGAGTGGGCGTGCAGCTACAGAGCAGCGGGCTACCGGAGAGGATCAAGGTCAGCGAGGCGCTGGAGCTGTACGCCTCGTTCTACCGCCAGCCGGCCGACGTGCGCGCCCTGGCCGCCGACCTGCAGCTCACCGGGCTCGCCGGCCGCCGCTACTGCACGCTGTCCGGCGGCGAGAAGCAGCGACTGTCGATCGCGCTGGCGCTGGTCGGCAGCCCGCGGGTCGCGATCCTGGACGAGCTGACCACCGGGCTGGACCCGCAGGCGCGCCGCGACACCTGGCGGTTGATCGAGCAGGTCCGCGACCGTGGGGTCACCGTGCTGCTGGTCACCCATTTCATGGAGGAGGCCGAGCGGCTGTGCGACCGGGTGGCGGTGATCGACGCTGGCCGGGTGGTCGCGCTGGACACCCCGGCCGGGCTGGTCGCCCGGGTCAGCACCGAGCAGCGGATCCGGTTTCGGCCGTCCGTGCCCATGGCCGACCACCTGCTCACCGACCTGCCGGAGGTCACCGACCTGGCCCGCCGCGGGCCCCAGCTCGTCGTCACCGGTACCGGGAACCTGCTGCACGCGGTCACCTCGGTGCTGGCCCGCAACCAGGTCGTGGCCGCCGACCTGCGGGTCGAGCAGGCCAACCTGGACGACGCGTTCGTCGCGCTGACCGGCCACCCGACCGCCACCACCACATGAAGGAGAACCCAGTGACAAGGAGAACCCAGTGACTGCCGGGCTTGCCAAGCTCACCAAGGTCGAGTCGAAGATCTTCCTGCGCGATCCCGCGTCGGTGTTCTTCGGGCTGGCCTTCCCGTCCCTGCTGCTGATCGTGCTGGGCAGCATCCCCGCGTTCCGGCAGCCGAACCAGGACCTCGGCGGGCAGCGCACGATTGATGTGTACCTCCCGATCGTGGTCGCCATGGCGATCGGGATCCTGGCCCTGAGCGCGCTGCCGACGTACCTGGCCAGCTACCGCGAGAAGGGCGTGCTGCGCCGGCTGGCCACCACCCCGGTCCAGCCGTCCGGCCTGCTGGCCGCGCAGCTCGCGGTCAACCTGCTGATGGCGGTCGGTGAGATCCTGCTGCTGTTCGTGATCGGCACGGTCGCGTTCCACACGCCGCTGCCCCGCAACGTGATCGCGTTCGTGCTGGCCTTCCTGCTGTCCGCTGCGGCGATGCTCGGCATCGGGCTGATCATCGCCGCGCTCGCGCCGAGCAGCCGGGCGGCCGGGATGATCGGCTCGCTGGTCTACTTCCCGATGCTGTTCTTCGCCGGGATGTGGCTGCCGCGCGACCTGATGCCCGCGGTGTTGCGCCGGATCAGTGACTACACCCCGCTTGGTTCGGGCGTGCAATCATTGCAGGACGCCGCGAACGGCCACTGGCCGCACCTGCTCGCGCTGGCCGTGCTGGCCGGCTACGTGGCGGTGACCGGACTGGTCGCGGCACGGACCTTCCGCTGGGAGTGACCATCTCGGGCAGCGACTCGGGGAGCGAGAGATGACCGGCGCGACCTCCATGGCGGTACCACCCCCGGACGGCACGAAGCTGGAGTCCTGGGAGCACCGGCTGGACCGGATCCTGGACGTCATCCCGTACTTCGCGCTCGCGGTGTCGGTAGCGCTGAACACGTTCGTCGACGGTGAACCGGCGGACCAGCGGCTGGGCACCCTCGCGATCGCCGTCGCCGCGGCCGGCTGGATGCTGTGGATGGTCACCCTGCATCCGGCCTGGACCATCCGGCCGGGGCTGATGGGCGCGTACTACGTCGGGCTGGTGATCTTCAGCGCGGTGCTCGTGCTGCGCTCGCCGCTGTTCGGGTTCTTCGCGTTCACCGGGTACATCCACGCGCTGCGCCTGCTGCCCAGCGGCTGGCGGTACGTCGGGGTGGTCGCCACGTCGGTCATCGCGGCCACCTCGCAGACCGGCGGCCCGCCGCGGCCGGGCGGGGTGGGCATCACCGCGTACCTGATCGTGGTCGCGTTCAACATGCTGATCGCCAGCGCGATGTCCTTCGTCTCGCAGATGACCTACCAGCAGAGCCAGTTGCGCAAGCAGATGATCGGCGAGCTGGAGGACGGCAACCGGCGGCTGGAGGACATGATGGCCGAGAACGCCGGCCTGCACGTCCAGCTCCTGGCTCAGGCCCGTGAGGCCGGGGTGGCCGACGAACGGCAGCGGATGGCCCGGGAGATCCACGACACGCTGGCCCAGGGGCTGACCGGGATCATCACCCAGCTCGAGGCGGCCACCCGGATGCGGCACGACTCCGACACGTGGCACCGGCACCTGGACCAGGCCCGCGCGCTGGCCCGGGAGAGCCTGACCGAGGCGCGCCGTACCGTGCAGGCGCTCCGGCCGGAACCGCTGGACGACGCGCACCTGCCGGACGCGGTCGCCGAGATGGCCAAGCGCTGGTCCGAGACCGCCGGGATCCAGGTGGACGTCGAGACGACCGGCGACCCGCGGCCGCTGCTGCCCGACATCGAGGTGGCGCTGTACCGGGTCGCCCAGGAGGCGCTGGCCAACGTGGGCAGGCACGCCCAGGCGACCCGGGTCGGTCTCACACTGTCCTATTTGGACGATGTGGTGCTGCTGGATGTGCGGGACGACGGCGTCGGGTTCGCGCCGGACGCGGCGAGGCAGGTGCGGGCGGCCCGGGCGGGCCACGGGTACGGGCTGGCCGCGATGGCGCAGCGGCTGCGCCGGGTGGCCGGCGGGCTGGAGATCGAGAGCAGCCCGGGCGAGGGCACCGCGATCAGCGCGAGCGTGCCGGCGGTGGCGGCGGAGGGCTACGGGTGACCGGCGGTCCGATCCGGGTGCTGATCGTCGACGACCACCCGGTGGTGCGGGACGGGCTGCGCGGGATCTTCACCGGCGACCCGGACTTCGAGGTGGTCGGCGAGGCCGGCGACGGGGCCGAGGCGCTGGCCCGGGTCGGCCGGCAGGGCGCGGACGTCGTCCTGATGGACCTGCGGATGCCGCGGATGGGCGGGGTGGACGCGATCCGCGCGCTGCGCGAGTCCGCCCCGGCGGTCCGGGTGCTGGTGCTGACCACCTTCGACACCGACAGCGACGTGCTGCCCGCGATCGAGGCCGGGGCGACCGGGTACCTGCTGAAGGACGCCCCGGCCGAGGAGCTGATCCGGGCGGTGCGGGCGGCATACCGCGGCGAGTCGGTGTTGTCACCGGCGGTGGCCGGCCGGCTGATGGGACGGGTCCGCGAACCGACCCGGGACGTGCTGAGCAACCGCGAGCACCAGGTGCTGAAGCTGGTCGCTGACGGCGCCACCAACCGGGAGGCCGCGGCAAAGCTGTTCATCAGCCAGGCCAGCATCAAGACCCACCTGCTGCACATCTACGGCAAGCTCGGGGTACGCGACCGCGCGGCCGCCGTCAGCGAGGCCTACAAACGCGGCCTCCTCGGCTGACCTGCCGTCCTGATGTGTGCTAGGTCTGGCCGATGACGTACGAGCGGGACGGCGAGCAGGTTCCGGGGCCCGTTCACGGCGACGCGGCCGGGGGTGGATTTGTCGACTTGCTTGGGTGGGTGCCGGGGTCGCAGGGTCCGGGTGGGTCGGGCAGCGTCACGACGGTGCTGGTCGCCTTCGGCGCCAACGTCGTGGTGGCGGTGGCGAAGTCGGTCGCCGCGGTCGTGACCGGGTCGGCGTCGATGCTGGCCGAGGCGGCGCATTCCTGGGCGGACGCGGGCAACGAGGTGTTCCTGGCGATCGCCACCTGGCGGTCCCGGCGGCCCCCGGACCTGCCGCATCCCCTCGGTCACGGCCGGGAGGCCTACGTCTGGTCGCTGTTCGCCGCGCTCGGGCTGTTCATAGCCGGTGCCGCGGTGTCGGTCACGCACGGCGTGGAGGAGCTCCTGCGGCCAGAACCGGCCAGCGACTTCGTCGTCGGGTACGTGGTGCTGGCTGTCTCCTTCGTGCTGGAGGGTGTCTCGTTGGCGCAGTCCGTCCGGCAGGCCCGGCCCGAGGCCGTCTCGATGCGCCGGGACCTCATCGAGCACGTCCTGGCAACTTCCGACCCCACCCTGCGGGCGGTGTTCGCGGAGGACTCCGCCGCGCTGGCCGGCCTGGTCGTCGCCGCTGTCGGGCTGGCCGCCCACCAGCTCACCGGCTCGGCCGTCCCAGACGCCGTGGGGTCGATCCTGGTTGGCCTGCTGCTCGCCGTCGTCGCGATCGTCCTGATCAACCGCAGCCGGCGGTTCCTGATCGGTGAGGAGGCCGACCCGCGGGTGCGTGCGGCCACCCTCCAGGCACTGCTGGACGCGCCGGAGGTCGCCCGGGTGACCTACCTGCGGCTGGAGATCGTCGGGCCGCGGATGGTCTCGGTCATCGGCGACGTCGACCTGACCGGCGATGACCCCGAGTCACACCTGGCCGTGCGGCTGCGGGCGCTGGAGGCCAGGATCAGCGCCTCACCCGCGGTGGCCGGCGCCGTGCTGAGCCTGTCCGCACCCGACGAGCCGTCGCTCACGGTCGAGCCGTCACTCACGGTCTAGCCCCCATACTGACGAACCGCCTCACGACCGGGCTGGTGGAGATGGATGAGCTGTCTGGGGTGCTGGGTCAGGCCAGGCCGGCGAGGAGGTCGGTGAGCCCGCCCGGTGACCGCACAGCCGACCCGTCCATAGCCGGACAGCCTGCGGACATCTCGGCTGCCCTTTACGGCAGTACGCAGCGGCGCAGTGCGCCTGGCTCAAGGTGGGTGGGTCTTGGGTACCGGAAAGAACCAGCGTGATCACGCCTTAGATCTGGCCTCGGTCGTTGCCGATGCTGTTGATGTTGGGCTAAACATCGTTAGTGTCCCGGTCTTCACTATCAGCCGCCACGCATACCGTCTTCTTCATGGGATCGCGGAGGGTAAAGCCGAGGCGAGAGAGACGAAAGCCAGAGAAGCTGAGGCCAGAGAAGCTGAGGAACGCAGGAAGCGGCGCCAACGTCGCGCGGCGGGCTTAACGGTGGCGGGGACTCTCGCCGTTGTAGGGGTTGCTGTCGGATCACGGTCGCGCCTGCCTACGGTTGCCGCTGATGGCCTGCCCGCGGCCCTGCGTCGTGTTCGCTCTGGGCAGGCAAGGCCAACGTAGGCCAAGAAGCCCTACCCGGACTGTTCGGCCGGCACAAGAACACCAACGCGTTCACCACGCCCGCTACCGGCCCTGCCGCGACGTCCGTCCCCTCGCCGTATGATCAACTCATCTCAGACCCGAATCCGCGATTAGCTGGGTGGGTTGATCTTCGGCTGGTGTTGTTGATCTTTGTGGGGGTTGTTTTGGTGTATGGGTGTGCTGGTGGCCCGGGTGAGCGCGCCGGGTTCGCGGGTTCCG
>Ga0307470_10000785_pt1 | contig 13709 bp, 9 predicted proteins | sample atmos_gasesAM3C__FD_204565 | JGI IMG/M metagenome (GOLD analysis project Ga0307470, IMG submission 204565) | Hardwood forest soil microbial communities from Morgan-Monroe State Forest, Indiana, United States - atmos_gasesAM3C_05 | ecosystem: Environmental > Terrestrial > Soil > Temperate forest... | reverse complement strand
TGGTCGGGGTCGTGGCAGGACGCACAGGATAGTTCGCCCGATGCGGACAGGTTCTCGTCGAAGAACATTTGTTGACCCACCTGTGCCGCCGCACTCAGCGGATAATGACGTGCCATTCTGTACGCCGTACTCTCGGTGTCCGGTGCGGCCCCGGCCACGATGCCAGCCAAGCCGATCCAGGCGCCGATCCCAATCAAGCATTGACGCAGGCACTCACCCGTCACAGCGGCCCTCACGAACGCCACCGGCAATGCCGGCGGCCGCGAACGCGGGCGGGCTGCCCTGAGCCCGCCCGGTCCTTCAGTCGAGACAGCCCAGACTCTCTACCGCACCGACGCCGGTAAGGCCCAGACGTTGATCTGATTCGCATCCGGCCCAACCTGCGGGGTCGTGTTCTGGTCCAACGACTGGACTTCCGTGTAGCCGGCGGGAATCAGATACGCATGGTTCATCGGGCGCACCGAGTCGAAATGCAGATCCGCAGCCCCGGTGTATTCCGGAAGGTTCAACGCGTTCTCCGTGATGAAGGTTTGCGTATATTTCGAACGGTTCATGTACGTGCCGTCATTATCGGGATCCGCGAGTCCGAACATGTCCTGCAGCGTGCGCACGAACGAGAAGTGGCTGTAGGCATCGCTGTCCCTGATGCCCTTGGGCGCACCGGGCTGGTTCGTGAGCACCCCGAAGATGCTGTTGCCGTGTCCGCGATTTCCGGCGGTGTAGGAGCTCTGAGTGATCGAGGGATCGACCGATGTCGACGTGCCGGTCAAGTTCGAGGTCAACGGTTGGGCCACGGCGCTGTTGCCCGGGTTCCAGCCGCAGCACGAGTTGGTTCCGCTGGTTGCGTTGCCTTCATCGAACATCAAAACGATGGCGACCCGCTTGTAGGGATTGTTCCAGACCGCGGAGGATTCGATCTTGTTCACGAGATACTGCACGTAGTTGTCGCCGCGCTTCATGATGATGTCCGTCGTCACGTTGATGGGCGGCGCATTGCCATTGGTGACGCCGCCGCAGTCGCTGGCGGTCACCGTGGCCGGCAAACCGGTCCCATTGTCCGCACCCTTGACCGTGATCGAATGCATGTCGTCGCATTGATCAGGAATCACGAAGTTCAGCTGGCCGATGTCGCCCGTGACGAGGTCGGTCCCCAACTGATCGGGGTCGTAGCCGGCGGGAATCGCATAGTCCGAGCTCTTGAGGATGTTCGGCGTCCATTGACCGCCCCCCAGCGTGCGGTTGCTGGTGACGAACTCCGGCGCGCTGCGCACGTTCTGGTAGGCCATGCCGGGATGATGCTTGGTACGGTAGAGCTGTGTGGGCATGGGAAGCACGAGGTTGGGGTCCCCGACCGCCGCCGAACCCGGGAAGATCGCATTCGCGGCGTACATGTGGTCCGCGGCGGTCACGGCGTTGTCGGCAACGCTGTCGGTCCGGTAATCCTGACCCGGATTCGTGGATTCGTTGTATGTTCTCCAGGTCATGCCGTTGCTCGTCAACGCATTGAACAGATTGGCGCGCCCGACGATGTTGTGATTGGTGGCCTGCGCGCAGGGATCGGTGAAGGGCGATTTCGCCAGACCCGGGACCGCGTTGGTGGGTATGACCGTATCCTGCAGGACATTCGGCGTCCCGCCGTTCACGACGGTATTGGCGCCGCAGTTCCATTGATTGTCGTCGGTGATGCCCCAGTCGTCCGCTCCGCCCAAGGCAGTGTAGTTGGGCTCGCTTGGGTTGCCGGTCGCAAAGTAGTTGGTGAACTGATTGCCGGCGGCGAGATAGGAGTTGATGTTCGGCGTGTACTCGTTGTTCAAGACCGACAACGTCGCCTTGTTTTCCAGCATGACGATGAAGATGTGGTCGTAGCGCGGAATGCCTTCCAGGGACATGGCCGCTTGTTCTGCGGCCGGAATGCTCGCCGCGCCGGCGTCGCCGCGGTCCACCATGGTTGCCGCGTACGTGAAGCGATTGGTGAGCACCACGGATTCCTTCAGCATGGCGGATTGTTCGGCACCCGGCACGTTGTTCGGGTCGCTGATGGCTTCCGCCGGGGTGACGCCGATACGCGCGGCCAGGGCTTGCTGGGCGTCGGAAAACGAGAGGCCGTCGTTTTCCATCATGCGCACGATTTCGGTGGTCAGCGGGGTGATCGCCGTGACGATCGGGGCCAGGGGCGACACCTTCGCGGCCGCGATTTGCGCGGCGGAAGTGCGCAGCACGTTGCGGCTCGAGACCGGGTTGCCGTTATTCAGTGCGCTGGTGGAAATTTCGGCAATGACGTTGGCGGCCGTGAGGCTGCTCAATCGGAAACTGCCGTTGCTGGCGGTGTACGTGTAGGGTTCGTTCGAATCGCAGGCGCCGTTGCCGTTGAGGTCGAAGCACACCTTCGCCCCCGCGTAGATGGAAGCGACGGTGGTGGATGCCACCGATAGCGCCGGGTTGTTCGAATTGACCGGCGGAACGAAATAGCTGCCCGCGACGGTTCCGGTCACGGTGGTCAGCCCGAGTGCGTGTCCGGGCACGGCCGCGGCGGAACATAGGGCGGCCGCAATCGCCACGGACAACAGGGTTCTCTTGGCGGTCACCTGACCGCTCGCTGTGCAAGGCTTCTGCATGATTCTCTCCTGAAATTGGGTTGGCTGCGATGCGAAATCGGATCCGGAGCGCCCGCTCAGACGCCGACCGCGCCCGCGGAACGGCGGCGCTTCACGGCGAGAAGCCCGAGTCCGGACAGCAGCAAGGGAAATGCCGCGGGCAGCGGAACCGGCGCGGCCGTCAGAGACCAAGTGCCGGCGGCATAGCCCAGTGCAGGATTGGCGATGTCGGTATTGTTGGTCAGCATGTTGCCGTTGGCGGCCACCGCTTCCTGCGACCCGGAGCCCGACGGAGTCGTTCCATTGACGAGGTAGAAATAGTTGGTGGCGCCGCTGCCCGCGGGATCGTTGGAATCCGCGATGACGAAGTTATTCGATGCGGCGGCGGTGGATACGACGGCGGCGCCGCTGCTGAAGTCGTAGGTCTGGGTTCCGGCGGAGAACGAACCGATGTAGAGAGGGCCGTTGAAGGCGACGCCGTTGAAGGAGACTGTCTCGCTCGTGATGTTGATCAGATTGTTGCCGCTCAACAGCCCGGTGAGTGTTCCGGTGGCCTGCAGGCCGTCGGCGAAGGTGTAACTGAAGTCGTAGGTACTCGCATGTACGACACCGCTCGAGAGTGCGGCGCATATTGCTGCCGCCCTGAGAAAGTTCTTCATCACTGTAAACCCCATGTAATTTGTAGAATGATCGGCAAGGCGTGAAAATCGACATCCACTCCTGCGAGTACGGTTGCGCACGTTACCGACGCTGCACCCGTTTAATATGTAAATGGAGTGAACGTTGTGTAACACGCGGTGAATGTTGTGCGACACGTGAATCATTTGTTCTGCGGCTGTACGGGCCGAACACAAAGACGTCATGTTGTTCTGCGAGTATCCGCAACGCCATGAGCACCGTCGTAAGGATCAACTCCGAATTGCGCGCCTGGATCGATCACAATCTGAATCGCGGATGCATGCCGCAACAGTTGATCGAAGGCATGATCGTCGAACGATTCGAGCCTGCGATCGCACGCGGTTTGGTGGAGGCCTTCGTGCAGGCTCGCGCCGCGGGCACCCCCCTCACCGGCGATACGCTGACCTTGAACCTGGCGACGCCCGCCTATGGCGGCGACCTGCCGCGCTTGGCGCCCGGCAACAGTATTCGGGCGGCTGACCGGATCATCACGGTGTTGCTGCGCGTCGCCCGGCCCACGCTCGCCGTTCTGAGCGGCGTGCTGAGCGCGCCGGAATGCGATCAGTTGATCGCACTCGCACGGCCGCGATTGCAGCCCTCGACGGTGGTCGACCCCGAGACGGGAGCGGATGAAGTCGCGGCGCATCGAAACAGCGAGGGGATGTTTTTTGGCCTGCGGGAGACGCCCTTCATCGCCTGCCTCGACGAACGGCTGTCTCAGATCATGAGCTGTCCGATCGAGCACGGGGAGGGTCTGCAGGTACTGCGCTACGGCCCCGGCGACCAGAGCGCGCCGCACTTCGACTTCCTGATTCCCTCCAACGCGGCGAATCGGCAATCCCTGGCCCGCAGCGGCCAGCGCATCAGCAGCCTCGTGGTCTACCTGAACGACGTCGAGAGCGGCGGCGAGACGGTGTTTCCGGAAGTAGGCGTGTCGGTCTGTCCCCAGCGCGGCAACGGGGTGTATTTCGAATACTGCGACAGCCAAAATCAGGTTGATCCGCGCTCGCTGCACGCCGGCGCCCCGGTGATCGCCGGGGAAAAATGGGCGGTCACCAAGTGGATGCGTCAGCGGCGCTTCGTGTCAGGCACTGCGATCCGCCATCAGGCCGCCGGATCGTAGATGGCCCCGATGAACAGCAGCGCGCCGCTGCGCCGGTCCTCGATCGCACAGAAAAACGGCCGGTCGACGATCATTTGGAACGGTTGCGCGACTGCGGTGGCCCTGATACCGGTCGCCGTAGCGGCCGCGGCTTCGGAGCCTTCCTCATCCACCGTCCAGTAAATCGATTGAAGCACCGACGAAATGAAGAAGCGCCCGGCGCCGGGTTGACCGGGTGCCGATGAGAACATGCCCGTTAATTGCGCGTCCGGGTGGAAGGCGCGCTTCATCCCGAGCGTCTGCAGCGGTTCATTCAAGCGATAATTGACCTTCAGCTCGAAGCGCGGCAGTTCGATTTTTCCCGAGTGCGGCGTGAATTGCGCCTGCCAGCCGGTCCAATGCTCGGGCGTAAGTTCGGCTTCCAACGCGCCCAAGCTCGATGAATTCGCCGGCAGGAGTACCTCCATGACGAGGTCCCCGGCACCGAACGACAGACGGACCGCCTGCATCTGCGGCGTTTCGAAGTAGTCGAAGCGGCCCGATTGCGCCATGCGCGGCACTTGTTTGACTGAACCGCCGGCGAGAGCAAAGTCGCGTTGCTGCGTCCGCGCCTTGTCGAACTTGTGCGTCCATTGCCCCTTGAAATACACCGCGTTGAGGAGCAGCGCGAGATCGGCCGGGTCGATCCGGTCGATGACCGTGGAAATCCTGCCCTGGGTTTCTTTGGACGCCCAGCCGTTGATCCGATTGGCGGCACCCGGATCGGAAAAATCGAGCTCGGCCGCTTCGGCGTCGTACCACGCTTGCGTCTGCTTCGCGTAATCAGGCCGGAACGCCGCACGACGACTGTCGACCCACAGCGAGTTGGCGACTGACAACGTGATGTTCTTGGCCGGTGTGCGGATGACTTTGATCAGCCGAGCATTGGCGGTGTTGATTGCAGCGAGGTCCGGCCCGCTGAGCGACAGCGCGGCGAGCATCTCCTGCCTTGTTTGACCCTCTGCGCCGTTGAGCGCCATCGACAGATCCAGGGCTGCACCCACCGGCGAGAGAACGACGTTGCCGCTTGGGCTCGTCTTTTGGACAGCCTTGAGTAAGCGGAAGCCGAATGCGTTGTCCGCGGCAGCCACATCGACGGACGCCGACGGCGGCGCCGCATGCGTGGCCGCGGCAGCCAACAGGGTCGCTGCGATGAATCCGGCGAGCAGTCCATGTTTGCGGTGCATTGCCTTGTCAGCGGCTGGCCGGCACTCGCTGGTTCCCCTTGGTCCCAGCCAGCTGATTGATCAAGCCCACTCCGGCAGGGCTGCCCCAACCGGTCACCAGATCGTAGCCTGGCACGGCGTTGAAGCCGTTGCCGTCGCCCGCGCCGGGCGGGTTGCTGCCGCTGCTGATGTCGTGAAATGCGCTGGAATAACTCGAACCGATGCCGATGTTGTAGAGCGCGGGATTGACGAACCCCACAGTGCCCCTGCCGTTAGCCACGGACTGCTGATTCACCAAGGCCAAAAAACCTGCCCAGCGTGGCGCGGCAAAGCTCGTGCCGCCGTAGCCGGTCACGAATCTGCCGTTGACCACAGTGGGATTGTCGAAATTCGCTTCCGCCGCGACATCGGGAGAGTTGCGCAACGTGATCGAACCCAGATTCGACGAATTGATTACGCCCGTGAGTTGTTGCCAGCTGGGAATCGGCGTGTCGCTTACATAGCCGCCGCCGCTTTGCGGCCAACCGGCTTCTGCCGACCATGCCCCGCCCGGACTCTTTGTCGTCAACTGAGTCCCGCCGACCTCGGTGATGTATGGATCTACCCCGGGAAAGTAATAGGTCGAGTCATTGAATTCGCCGTCGTCGCCGCTTGCATTGACGAAGGACTGGCCTTGCGCCGCAAACTCCTGGAATATCGGGTCGTCACTCGCCGCATCCGCCGGATTCCAGCTCCAGGAGGAGCTGAGCACCTTGGCGATATTGTCGGTCGCCATTCGATTGAGGATTTCGGTGTCCCTCGAGCCCTCATAGAAAAGAATCTGCTGGATCCCCGGGGCCATGCCGATCGCGTTCACGATATCGAGCACCTGCTCGCCGTCATCGCAGGTGGAACTCGTGGACGAACCCACCGCGGTGCAGGCACCGTTGAATCCGCCGACCAATACGTTCTTGACCGGTACGGTCGACGACATGCCGGTCTTCGAGTAATAAAGCCGCAGGTCGCTTGCCAGATATCCGTTGAACGAAAAGATTCCTATTGATTGGCCCTTGCCGGTGAGCGGACCGTTACCGTAGTAGGCCATACGCATGTCGCTGGGCAGATACTCACCGGAGGGTCCGGAGCCGGTGGCGTTCGCCGCTCTCTCCTTGTGCCGCAGCATCGAATGCGGCAGAACGTAGTTGTTCATGCCGGTGATCTGCAGCAGCGGCACACTCAGCCCGACGATGGTGGGTTCGCGATCCGGTGAGTAAAACTCTCGCGCTTCGGTCGGATGCCGGTAATCGCATACCTTGACGTGGAAGGCCCGGTTGACCGTACCCACCGTGCCCTCGACCGCGACCAACCGCCGGTTTGGCGTCTTGGCAGTCACGGTGAGGCCGTTCTTCTTCGCCCAGGCAACCACCGTGTTGTAGTCCGCCGCCGTTGCGCCAAAGCGCTCGGTGAACTCGGACACGCTGATGTATTTGTGAAAGTTTGGACTCTGCGGGTCGTATAGGTCGTGCAGCAACTGAGTCAGTTCAGCCTGATTGCGCAGCGGCAGTTGAAGCGCAAGTTGGAGACGCTGCTGAAGGCTGACCGTACTCATCATCGCCGCTTTGCCGTTGGCCACCGCATCGGGAAGATGCGGGGCCAGCGCCGCATGTCCGGCCACGGCGGGAACGTTCCTCGACCTCGTCGGGGATGGCGGGACGCTGCTGCACGAGATGATCGAGGAAATGATGGCTAGATTAACGACCGTGGCAACGACCTTGAGATGCTTCATAGTTGCCTCCCGAGCATGCCCGGAGCCGCATGCGAAAGCGCCTCTCTGAGTCGAGTCTACGCGCGCCTCGCGGACTTTTCTCGTCGAAACCAGCGCCTTCTCCGCGGCAATGCGTCAAACGGTCAGTCAACGGCTACGCTGCGCCAACCGATTCGGTCCACCAGCTCGCGGAATTTCGCGTCGGAATGCAGGCCCGCGAAGGAGGGTTCGCCTTGTTCAATGCGCCCAGAACGCTCCCGCCGCACCCGGAAACACCACCGGACTTTCGAAGCCGTCCGCGGAAACGCTGGCGACACCGAATACGAAATCATCGATGGCAACGTTCGCGAGCGTCAGCGTCTCCCCCTTGCCGGCATCGCGCGAATGCGTCCATGCCGGCTCGGTCGTGTCGCGCCAATAAACGCGATATCCCCCCGCCGCGGAACCGCGCGACGCAGCCCACGACAGCCGGGTGTCGGACGTGACCGCCCCATCGATCTTGACGTTCGTGGGCGGCGGCGGCGCCGAGGCCATCGACGCGGCGGCGAGCGCATTGGTGGCAGTCACCTTGGCGAGATAGGCGAAATCGATATTCGCCATGGTGTCGCCGTACTCCACGCCGCCCTCCGTGCGTAGGTCCTGGTGCTGGTGCCGATAGTTCTCGGCATTCTCGGTGAAGCGCACCGCAGGCATCCCCAGGGCATTGAATGCCGAATGATCGCCGCCGCGGCCGAAGCGGTCGAGACGATACACCAGTGCCACGGTCCAATTGGGCATATAGCTTTCCGCGACGGCTTTGGCGTAGCGCGCCACGTTGCGCGATGCCGAATCGTCCTCGCCGCCCTCGAAACGCCGCTGCTTGGCGTCCTCGGCGGTTTCGGTGTCGCGGGTGCCTTCGGAGAACAAACGCAGCCGCGTGTTGTTCACGAGGCCGTTCTGCCCGCGGGTAGCGCCCACGATATCGTTGTTGAGATCCGCCTCGACCCGCCAGCCCTTCGCCTTGGCATACTCGGCGAGCACCTGGCCGCCGTAGAGGTCCTGCTCCTCGCCCGACAGCACGCCATAGACTATGGTTGCCGGAAACTTGTAGCGGCTCAGAATTCTTGCGGCCTCGATCACCACGGCGACTCCCGAGGCATCATCGTCTGCACCCGGCGCATCGGCGGTCGCATTCATGATGTCGCTGACGCGTGAATCGATATGCCCGGTCAGGACGATGACCCGCTCGGGATCGGTGCTGCCCTTTTGAATCGCGACCGCGTCGACGATCTCGGCCGGCTTGGGCACGCCCTCGCCGGTAACGGTCCGCGATGGCATCACGACGCTCAGACACCCGCCGCAATCGCGGCCGATCTCAACGAATCGAGATTGTGCCCAGCGGCGCGCGGCGCCGATGCCGCGTTTTGGCGACGCGGTATCCGACAGGGTGTGGCGCGTGCCGAAACCGACCAACGCCTGAACCGTGGCCTGCAGGTGTGCCGGATCGGGCGAGCCCGAGATTTCCCGCAGGATCGGCTGCTCCGCCCCCGCCGCGGCGCAGACCGACGCCGCGGCGCAGGCCGCCGCACCCAGCATCACGGCCGCGCAATACTTCGCAGCGAGCGCACGTTCCCGCGGCGCACGCGAAGCTCGGCTAGAATTTCTGCGCAAACTTCACTCCGATCAGACGCGGCTTGTAGACGTTGGCGTAAACCGCCTGCGCGCCGCAAACGGCTGCACTGCACTCGGTATAACGATAGTTCTCGGCCAACCGGTCGAACACGTTGTTGATGAACAACTCCACCTCGAGCCCGTCCTTCGCCGCACCGATGCTGGCGTCGACCAGCGCGTAGGCAGGCTGCTGGCCGATGGCCTCGCGCTGCACGGTGCGCAAATCCGACCAAACCGCCGACTGGTACACCAACGAGCCCTTAACATTTGGCTGCCATTCGCCGATCGTGGGTAGGCTGTACCGCGCGGTGAGATTGCCTTTGAACTTCGGTGTGGTAGGCAGCTGCTGTCCGGCAGGCGCCCCATAGGGTTCAGCGACCGGCGTACCGCCGGCATAGTTGAAGCAGGTGGCCGTCTGAACGCCGCCGTTCTGATCCGGATATTTGCAGTAGGGCACCGTCAAGATCGGGTTCAACACGGATAACCCCCCGCCGAACGTCAGCGAGCTGGTGGCCGCCCAGTCGATCGACGTCTCAATCCCGCGGATCCGCGCACCGCCCGCGTTTTTGGTTTCGATAATGCCGTACTGGCCCGGGTAGGAAAACTGGAAGTCCTTCCAATCCTCCTGGAAGATCGCACCATTGACGCGCAGCGTGTTACCCAGCCAGCTGGTTTTCCAGCCCACCTCGTAATTCTGCAAGGTATCGGACTGGTACTGGGGCCCAAACGTGTTGGTTCCGCCCGGACGGAATCCCTTCGAGAAGGTCGCATACACCAGCCGCTGATCGTCGAACTTGTAGGTAGCGGTAAATTTCGGCGTCGTGCCGCTGCCCTTTGCGACCGAGAAGCGATTTTGGCAAGGGCCGCCGCTGTACGGGTCGCGCAGCGTCGGATCCGCGCACGTGGCCTCCGAGGTCTGAAAGCCGGAAAACCCCTGTGACGAATTGACGTATTTATAATAACGAAGCCCGCCGAGCAGGCTTATGTGAGACGTCGCGTCCCACGTCACCTCACCGAAGCCCGCGTAGTCGCGGCGGACCTCCCGCTGATCGGTCAAATACCAAGTTCCCGGCCATTGGGTCACGCTTTCGGCATCGTTGAGGCCAGGGATGGAGTAGTTTTGTATGTAGGCGTCGGTCTGCAGCTCGGTGAAGCCGCCGAACGTGGCGTGTACCGGAAAGTCCTTCGGCGTCGAGACACGCAGCTCGTGGCTGTACATCTTGTAGCCATCGGTGTCCTTGATCTGCTGTGTCGGGCTGATGGGGTTGCCCGCATTGTCCGTAAAATACTTCGGTCCGCGCGAATAGGCGATCTGATACGCGAGCGAATAGTCGGCGTAGTCGGACTGCTGGGTCGAGTTGCGGTGCAAGTAGCCGCCCGCGTAGGTCAGGTCGAAGTCGCTGATATGGCCCTCGACCGTGAGCGTCGCTTGGGTCCAGTCGTCCGTTTGGCGTTCCGGGTTGAAGTGCTGCACCTCGAGATCGCCGAGCGTCGGATACAGTCCGGGGTATCCAGGCACCGATTTGGTCATCTCCATCGCGGGGATGCCGGTGGACCTGAGCTCTTGGCCCTGGACCGTGGGCGTAATCGTCCAATGATCGCCCAGTGCAATACGCAGCGCCGCGCGCGCGCCGACGGTCTCTACGTCGTTGTAGTCTTTCTTCGCCGTGCCGGTGTAACGCGTATTCGGAGCCGGATTGCTCGGCGTGGGACCGTTATTCATGGTGAACCCGGATCCGGGCGCACCGTTGGCATACGTCGCCGGATAGGTCAGCGAACCCGGAACGTTGTCGATGTACCCGCCGTCCTTTTCGTACCAGCCGACCAGCCGGATCGCCGCCGACGAATTGATGGGTATGTTGATGTAACCCTCGGCCGTATAGCCTGGACGGCCGTGCGCCAGATCATTGACTTGAATGTCGTAGGCTCCCTTCAGTACGTCGAACTCCGGCTTGTTGGTGATGATACGCAGGGTCCCCGCTTCGGAACTGGCGCCGTACAGAGTCCCTTGCGGTCCAGCCAGCGCCTCGACGCGCGCGATGTCGTAGATATGGATGTCGAGCACACCCTGGATCGTCGTCACGGGCTGCTCGTCCAGATAGACGCCGACGCTCGGCACTGTTCCGTCATGAACCCCGTCGCCGCCGCTGGCTACGCCGCGCATGTAAATCTTGTCTTGCCCCGGTCCCGTCGTCTTGATGGCCACGCTCGGCAGATACTGGATGTAATCGTCGAAGTTCTGCACGTGCAGATCCTGCAGCTGCTGCGTACCCAGCGCCGTGATGCTGAGCGGCACGTTTTGCAGACTTTCGGTGCGCTTCTGCGCCGTAACGACGACTTCCTCGAGAGTGCCCGAAGGCGCCGCCTCCTGGGCCTGGGCCGCGTTCAAGCAGGCCATGATCGCCGACGCCAACGGCAGCGCCCTTGCCAGCAAGAAATGCCGCCGGGGCTGCGGCCGCGCCGCATCGGGCCGCATGCTGCAACGGATTTTTCGCTGTTTACTTCTCGTCATCATTAATCCTCTCGATTGTTTCGTGTTTGCCCGCACGTCAGCGTCGTCATCGGCTGGCCGATGACGATTTAGCAGCCTGAAGTGCTACGGCTTCGATGACCCGGCGGGGTTGTCAAGAAGGACCGATGGGGCGCTCAGAAACGGGAACCGACTGCGTACGCGCTCAACCGGAAAAATTGTCACTTCGGAGCCTTTGTGCCAGAGCCAACTCGCGCCGTTATGCCCGATTGTCTCGACAGTCACATCCTCCCAGAGGATGAGGCAAGGACGAGCCATTCGTCTTCTGCCCCCGGAGCGTTGGCGCAAACCTCAGGGCGCGGCCGCAGCGGTAAAGATTTTTTTCGGCAGCAGCGCGTGCACACCGACGTTGCCGTCGACGAGCTGCGTGATGTCGACGTCCACCGCGACGCTCGAGAGCATGTAGGCTTCATCGCGGTTCAGATGCTTTTCCTCCACGAGGAATTCGATCATGTCGCGCACCGCATGTTCGGCGGCTTCCTTTAGATCCTTGCTGAAGCCCATGGAAATGTAGTACTCGGGCGTCTCGGCACGCGGCCACAGCAGATGGCGGTTCTTGTGCACGATGAAGCGAAAGGTGCCGGAGAGGTAGGTCTCGAGAGCTTCGATGTCGACCTCGCCATTGCCCTGGCCGGCATGCCCGTCGCCGGCCTCGAACAGGGCGCCCTTCGCCGCCACCGGTATGTACAGCGTCGTGCCCGCAACGAGATCTTTGTTGTCCAGATTGCCGGCGTGCGCGAAAGGCGGGGCGCTGTCGACCTTGCCCTCCGCCGGAGCGACGCCCATGCTGCCGAAGAACGGCCGCAGCGGCAGCTCGATGCCCGGAGCGAACTTGCCGATCATTCGCTTGCGATCGAGCGGAATGACCTTGTAGCGGTTGTAGGGGTACTCCATGGGCAGGAACCCGTAGCCCAGGCCGAAAACGTTGCAGGCGAAGTCGACGTCGATGTCGACTTTGAGGATCTGAACTTCGAGCACATCGCCGGGCTCGGCCTCGAATATCGCGACGGGGCCGGTCAGAATGTGCCCTCCCCCGGTATCCTTCGGTTCTGCCTGGTCGATCGGGTCGGTGTAGGGCGGAATGTCCTGCGCCTTGATGCCGTGACTCATCATTTCCTTGCGCGATCCGCAGGTCGAGAGCGACTGGATTCGAACCGTATCGCCCGAGTGCACCGTGAGAGCAGGCTTCGCCTCACTGGAGTAGTAACCCCATTCAACGGTCTGCGGGGTTGCGAGCAGCGTGTAGTCGGCGGCTTGAAGCGAGGATGCCGTGCCCATGAACAAGCAGACAGGCAGCAGTACTTGGCGCATCGGGACTCCCTTGATCAGACCTTCGCTCTTATGTCCGATTGTCTCGACAGTCACCATCCTCTCGGAGGAGGAGGTATGAAATACGGCTGACCCGCGGATTCTCAGTCATTTTTTGGAGGTTCGAGGGGGTCGCCGCGGCCCTGGGTGCCGGCCGTGTAAGCTAGAATGCCGATTTCTTCAAGGTAAGCCCATGCTCCTTTACGTCGATGCCAATTTCGCAAGCCCCTACGCCCTGGTTGCATTCGTAAGCCTGATCGAGAAAGGCTTGGATTTCGAGATCGAGTCTCTGGATCTGGTTGCGCACGCCCATCACGATGCGAACTTCGCCCGAACGTCGATCACCCGACGAGTCCCGACGCTCTTTCACGACGGCTTCGCTCTTTCGGAGTCGTCGGCAATCTGCGAATACGTCGACGAGAACTTCGACGGCACGCGTCTCTACCCCACCGACCCGCGCGACCGCGCGCGAGCTCGCCAAGTCCAAGCCTGGGTGCGCAGCGACCTCATGCCCATTCGCGAAGAGCGGCCGACTTTTGTCGTGTTCAATGGTGCCAAGCGGCCGGCGCTATCGGAGGCTGCCCGTCAGGCCGCCGAACAGCTATTCTCTGCGTCCCTGACCTTGCTCGACGGCCGCACCGACAACCTTTTCGGCGCCTGGTCGATCGCTGATGTGGACCTCGCGATGATGCTGCAGCGCCTGATCGTGCTTGGGGACCCCGTACCACGGCGACTCATCGACTACGCCAATCACCAATGGCGGCGCCCATCGGTTCAGCAGTGGATTCTCAAAAAACGCCCCCCGCTGATCGGATACTGACCATGCCGTGCGAAGCGTCGCTCATCGGTGGACGGGAGCGAGGTAAAGGACGTCCGTCGTCACGGCATCCACCGCATC
>Ga0307470_10000784_pt1 | contig 13734 bp, 9 predicted proteins | sample atmos_gasesAM3C__FD_204565 | JGI IMG/M metagenome (GOLD analysis project Ga0307470, IMG submission 204565) | Hardwood forest soil microbial communities from Morgan-Monroe State Forest, Indiana, United States - atmos_gasesAM3C_05 | ecosystem: Environmental > Terrestrial > Soil > Temperate forest... | reverse complement strand
GCCGAGCCGCGTCGTGGCCGCGACGGGCGGATACCCCCCTGCGCCACCGCGCCGCGCCGCCAGTTTGGCGCGCGGCGCGGCGCCGACGCCTCGCCGCGAGACCGTTTGTCCCTCCGGCGCGGCGGTGACGGAGCGTCAGATGGCCTCGCGGCCTCCTGGCGAGCCGTCCGGACCGCGCGTCGCGGGCGGGGAGGTGCTCGTCGTAGCCTCGCCGTCTCGCGTCGTAGCCACGACGGCTCACGGCGAGGCTACGACGCCAGCCGTCGTGGCTACGACGCGGGCCGTCGGCGCCAGATTGGCGGCGCACTTGTCTACGCCGCGAGGATGTCCGCCACAACGGCAGCCCGGAGGCTCCGAAGAGCCCACGTCTGGAGAAAGTTCGTACGATGAAAGTCGGTCGCGGTGGAGCGCGCTCCACCCGCGCGGGGCGGCTGTGGTGTCCTCTCTGAAGGTCGGGATGCCTCGGATCGTTCACGGCTGTCGGGACCTCGCTGAAGGGCAGTCGCCAGCTTGGGGGATATACTTGCGAGGTTCCTGTTCCTCCCGCCGTCGTGACTGAGCTAGAAGGCTCGATCGGGAGCCTCCACCTCCAATGGCTTCGGGCCCTCGGCGCATCGGGCTGAGGCGGTAACGAGGGACCCTGGCGCAGACCTCCTCGATTTCAGGGATCGACGATGGCCATCAAGAAATCCGAGCTCTACAGCTCCCTCTGGCAGAGCTGCGACGAGCTGCGCGGCGGCATGGACGCCAGCCAGTACAAGGACTACGTCCTCGTGCTGCTCTTCCTCAAGTACGTCAGCGACAAGTACGCCGGCCGGCGCTTCGCGCCGATCACGGTGCCGGCCGGCGCCAGCTTCCAGGACATGGTCGCCCTCAAGGGCAAGAGCGACATCGGCGATCAGATCAACAAGAAGATCGTCGGTCCGCTGGTCAACGCCAACCGGCAGCTCTCGCAGTCCGATTTCCCGGATTTCAACGACCCGGTCAAGCTCGGCGACGGCAAGGAGAGGGTGGATCGGCTCACCAACCTGATCGCCATCTTCGAGAACAGGGCCCTCGACTTCTCCCGCAACCGCGCCGAAGGCGACGACATCCTGGGCGACGCCTACGAGTACCTGATGCGGCACTTCGCGACCGAGAGCGGCAAGAGCAAGGGCCAGTTCTACACCCCCGCCGAGGTCAGCCGCATCATCGCGAAAATTCTCGGCATTCGCGACGCGCACACGACCGCCGCTACCACGGTGTACGACCCGACCTGTGGCTCGGGATCCTTGTTGCTGAAGGTCGCCGACGAGGCCAAGACGAAGGTGACACTCAACGGACAGGAGAAAGACGCTGCCACTAGCGGCTTGGCTCGAATGAATATGATCCTGCATGACAACGCAGAGGCGCTCATCGTGCAGGGCAACACGCTGACCAACCCTTTCTTCCAGGAAGGCCGCGCGCTCAAGCTCTTCGACTACGTCGTCGCCAATCCGCCTTTCTCCGACAAGCGCTGGAGCAACGGCCTCGATCCGCTGAGCGACCCCTTCGAGCGCTTCCAGCCCTTCGGCGCGCCGCCCGCCAAGCAGGGCGACTACGCCTATCTGCTGCACATCGTCCGCTCCCTGAAGAGCACGGGCACGGGGGCCTGCATCCTGCCGCACGGCGTGCTGTTCCGCGGCAACGCCGAGGCCGACATCCGCCGCGCTCTCGTGCGCCGGGGCTATATCAAGGGGATCATCGGTCTGCCCGCGAACCTCTTTTACGGCACCGGCATCCCGGCCTGCATCGTCGTCGTCGACAAGAAGGAGGCCCCGGGCCGCAAGGGCATCTTCCTGATCGACGCCAGCGGCGGCTTCCTGAAGGACGGCCCCAAGAACCGGCTCCGCAGTATGGACATCCACCGGATCGTGGACGTCTTCAGCAAGCGGCTCGACGTGCCGGGATACGCGCGCATGGTCCCTGTAGAAGAGATCGAGAAGAACGAGTTCAACCTCAACCTGCCGCGCTACATCGACAGCCACACGCCCGAGGACCGACAGGACATCGCGGGCCACCTTCAGGGCGGCATCCCCGCCGCCGATGTCGATGCGCTGCAGCGCTACTGGGAGGTCTGCCCCGAGCTCCGGCACACGCTGTTCAAGAAATGCCGGCGAGGGTACCTCAGCCTCGCGGTGGAGAAGTCGGCGATCAAATCCACGATCTACGAGCACCCCGAGTTCGCCTCCTTCATCGCCGGCATGAACGCCCATTTCGCCGCGTGGCGGAAGAAGCGCGTCGCGGCGCTCAAGGCTCTGCAGGCCGGCTTCCATCCCAAGGACGTCATCGCGGAGCTGGCCGAGGGCCTGCTCGCCCACTACGCCGGCAAGCCGCTCATCGACCCGTACGATGTCTATCAACACCTGATGGACTATTGGGCCGAGACCATGCAGGACGACTGCTACCTGATCGCCGCAGACGGCTGGAAGGCCGAGACCAGCCGCATCGTCGAGAGGGACAAGAAGGGCAAGGAGAAGGACAAGGGCTGGACCTGCGACCTCGTCCCCAAGGCCCTCCTCGTTGCCCGCTACTTCGCCAAGGACCAGGCCGCCATCGACCGCGTCGCCGCCGACCTGGAGGGCGTCACCGCCCGCCTCACCGAGCTGGAGGAAGAGCACGGCGGCGAGGACGGCGCGCTCGCCGACTTCGACAAGGTGAACAGGGCGAGCGTCGCCGCCCGGTTGAGAGAACTTCAAGGCGACGGGGAAGCGAAGGACGAAGCCGCCGTCCTGAACGACTGGCTGACGCTGAACGGAGAAGAGGCCGACCTCAAGAAGCGCCTCAAGCATGCCGAAGCCGCGCTCGATGCCCAGGCCCACGACAAGTATCCGAAGCTCACCGAGGCCGACATCAAGACGCTCGTGGTGGACGACAAGTGGCTCGCCGCCCTCGACGCTGCCATCCACGGAGAAATGGACCGCGTGAGCCAGCAGCTCACCCAACGCGTGAAGGAGCTGGCCGAGCGCTACGAAACCCCGCTGCCGCAGATGCTCAGCCGCGTAGCCGAGCTGGAAGCCAAAGTAAACCGCCACATCGAGAGGATGGGGTTCGCATGGAAGTGAGGCCCGGCTACAAGCAGACCGAGGTAGGGGTGATCCCGGAGGATTGGAGTGCCGGTCGAATCGGAGCCGTCTGTCTGCTGATCAACGGCAGGGGATTCAAACCATTTGAATGGCAGACTACCGGGCTCCCAATTATTCGTATCCAAAACCTGAATGGTTCGGAAGATTTCAACTTCTATGTAGGCGCCTACGATACAAAACTGGAGGTTGAACCAGGGGAGTTACTGTTTGCGTGGTCAGGAAGCCGTGGCACATCATTTGGTCCACATATTTGGCATGGTCCTCTCGGCTTGCTTAACTACCATATATGGAAAGTTGAGATTTACGAATCAGAAGTAAGCAAGGAGTTTTTTCTGCACGCGCTCGGGAGCCTTACAGCCTTCATTGAAGGAAAGGCTCACGGCGCTTCGGCCCTTGTTCATGCACAAAAGTGGGAGATGGAAGGTTTCCGTTTCCCACTCCCGCCCACCAAAGCCGAACAAGAAGCCATCGCCGAGGCGTTGAGCGATACGGATGCCCTCGTCGAATCCCTGGCGCAACTTCTCGCCAAGAAGCGCCAGCTTAAGCAAGGCGCCATGCAGGAATTGCTCACCGGCAAGAAGCGCCTGCCGGGGTTTGGCGGCGAGTGGGAGGTGAGGCGGTTAGAAGAACTGGCGGACATCAGGAGCGGGGGTACTCCAAGCACTACTCACGCTGAGTTCTGGGATGGGGATATTCTGTGGTGCACGCCCACGGCCATCACTGCGCTGAACGGCCATAAGTACCTTGTCGCTACGAACCGAACGATCTCTCTTCTTGGGTTGAAATCCAGTTCGGCAGAGGTCATTCCAGCAGGCTCGGTTGTGATGACCTCACGGGCCACCATCGGTGAGGCTGCGATCAATCGAGTGCCGGTCGCTACTAACCAGGGATTCAAGAACTTTGTTCCCCGCGGGAGCGTCGACGTGGAGTTCCTCTACTACCTGCTGCTCATGCAGAGGCAGGGTTTCATTAGCCTGTGCGGAGGAAGCACTTTCCTGGAAATTGGGAAGACTCAGCTCGCCGCGTTCGAGGTGCGCACCCCAGCGACGAAGGCCGAACAAACCGCCATCGCCGTCATCCTCTCGGACATGGACGCCGAGGTCGCCGCGCTCGAAGCGAAGCTCGCCAAGGCCCGCCAGCTCAAGCAGGGCATGATGCAGGAGCTGCTCACGGGGAGGATTCGGCTGGTATGAAGGAGAGCCAGCAGGTCGAATGGAAGAGCTCCTGGCGCGACGACTGCCTCCGGTGGATCTGCGGCTTCGCCAATGCGGAGGGCGGTATCTTGGTCATCGGGCGGAACGACAAGGGGGTGGCCGTTGGCGTCGAGGACGCCGGGAGCCTCATTGAGGAGATCCCGAACAAGGTGCGGGACCTGCTGGGCATCATGGTCGAGGTGAACCTTCGCGAAGAGGCGAGCAAGGACACCATCGAGATCGTGGTCAAGCCCTATCCCTACCCGGTGAGCTACAAGGGCGAGTACCACTATCGCAGTGGCAGCACCAAACAGGAGCTGAGGGGCGCGGCCCTGGACCGTTTCCTGCTCGGCAAGCTGGGGCGGCATTGGGATGGCGTGCCAGTACCCGGCTTTAGCACGGAAGATCTGGCACCTCAGGCCCTGGCCCATTTCCGGAAGCTGGCCGAGCGCAGTGGGCGGTTAGCCGACGATCTCTTGGAGGAGTCCGATACCGTGCTGATCGGCAAGCTGCGCCTGCACGACGGCGAGCTGCTCAAGCGGTCGGCACTGCTGCTCTTCGGCACGGATCCCGAACGTCTGGTCACCGGAGCGTTTCTCAAGATCGGCTTCTTCCGCACAAATAGCGACCTGCTCTACCACGATGAGATCCATGGAGATCTCTTTACCCAGGTCGATCGTGGACTGGACTTGTTGCTGACCAAGTACCTCAAGGCTGGCCTCAGCTACAAGGGTCCACAGCGCATCGAGACCCTGCCCGTGCCCGCGCGAGCTGTGCGCGAGGCCCTGATCAACGCCATCGCTCACAAGGATTATGCTGCCGCGATTCCTGTCCAGGTGAGCGTCTACGCCGACAAGCTCCTGATCTGGAATCCCGGCCATCTGCCCCAGGGCTGGACCCTTGGCCATCTGACCAGGAAGCACGCTTCCTACCCCTTCAACCCCGATATCGCCAATACCTTCTTTCGCGCCGCCTATCTGGAGTCCTGGGGCCGTGGAATTGACCTGATCCGCCAGGCATGTAAGGAACACGGTTGCCCAGAACCGCAGCTGCGCTGGGACAACGGCTTGTGGGTGGAATTTCGCTTCGAGGACACGGCCGTGGTCACCCCTCAAGTCGCCCCCCAAGTCACCCCCCAAGTCACCCCCCAAGTCGAGCGCCTCCTGACGGTGCTCCAGGGCGCCATGGGCCGGGACGAGCTACAGGCAGCTCTCGATCTCAAGGATCGCAAGTCCTTCCGCGAGATCTACCTGCAGCCGGCTCTGGAAGCAGGTCTTATCCGTATGACCATCCCCGACAAGCCCAACAGCCGCTTGCAGCGTTATCGCCTCGCTCCGGCCGGCGAGGCCCATCGAGCAGCGACCCGGCGAAAGAGCCAGCTGCCATGAAGAACGTCGGCCAACCCGAGCGCGCCACGCAGAACCGCGTCATCGCGCTCTTTCGCGACGAGCTAGGCTACCGCTACCTCGGCGACTGGTCCGACCGCATGGGCAACCGCAACGTCGAGGAAGGGCTGCTCTCGGCATGGCTGACGAAGAGGAGCTACACGCCGGCGCAGATCGGCGCCGCCCTCTTCAAGCTCCGCGGCGAGTCGGACAACCACAGCCGCACGCTCTACGGCAACAACCAGGCCGTCTACAGCCTGCTGCGCTACGGCGTGCCGGTGAAGACCGAGGCGGGCAAGGTCGCGGAGACCGTCCACCTCGTCGACTGGCAAAGGCCGGAGAGGAACGACTTCGCCATCGCGGAGGAGGTGACGCTCCGCGGTAGCCGCGAGCGGCGGCCGGACGTCGTGCTGTATGTGAACGGCATCGCCGTCGGCGTGCTGGAGCTCAAGAACAGCCGCGCGAGCTTGGGCGACGGCATCCGCCAGAGCCTCTCGAACCAGCAGCCGGAGTTCAACGCCTGGTTCTTCAGCACGGTGCAGCTCATCTTCGCCGGCAACGACACCGAGGGGCTGCGGTACGGCGCCATCGGCACCCCGGAGAAGTACTTCCTCAGGTGGAAGGAAGACGAGGCGGACGACCGCCGCTTCAAGCTCGACAAATACTTGCTCAAGATGTGCCGCAAGGACCGCCTGCTCGAGCTGATGCACGACTTCGTGGTCTTCGACGGCGGCGTCAAGAAGCTGCCGCGCGCGCACCAGTACTTCGGCATCAAGGCCGCGCAGGAGCACGTGCGCCAGAGGAAGGGCGGCATCATCTGGCACACCCAGGGGAGCGGCAAGAGCATCGTGATGGTGCTGCTCGCGAAGTGGATCCTGGAGGACAACCCCAACGCCCGCGTCGCCGTCATCACCGACCGCGACGAGCTGGACGAGCAGATCGAGCGGGTCTTCACCGCGACGGGCGAGGACGTCCAGCGCACCGGCAGCGGCGTCGAGCTGATGCGCCAGCTCGGCCAGGCCAAGCCGCGCCTGCTCTGCTCGCTGGTCCACAAGTTCGGGCGCCGGGGCGTCGGCGACTTCGACGCCTTCGTCAAAGATCTCGAAGCCCGACCCAGCGCGACGGTGGGCGAGGTCTTCGTCTTCGTGGACGAGTGCCATCGCACGCAGAGCGGCAAGCTCCACCGCGTGATGACCGCCATGATGCCCAACGCGGTGTTCATCGGCTTCACCGGCACGCCGCTGCTGGCGAAAGACCGCAAGACGAGCCTGGAGGTCTTCGGCGGCTACATCCACACCTACAAGTTCAGCGAGGGCGTCGCGGACGAGGTCGTGCTGGACCTCGTCTACGAGGCGCGGGACATCGATCAGCAGCTCGGCTCGCAGGAGAAGGTCGACGCCTGGTTCGAGGCCAAGACCAAGGGGTTGAACGCCTGGCAGAAGGACGAGCTGAAGAGCCAGTGGGGCACGATGCAGAAGGTGCTCAGCTCGAGCTCGCGCATGGATCGCGTGGTGAGCGACGTCATCTTCGACTTCAGCGTCAAGCCCCGCCTGTCGAGCGAGCGCGGCAACGCCATCCTGGTCGCTTCCAGCATCTACGAGGCGTGCAAGTACTTCACCCGTTTCCAGAAGACCCCGTTCAGGGGCAGGTGCGCGGTGGTGACCTCCTACAACCCGCTGGCCAGGGACGTGACGCTGGAGGAGACCGGCGCCAACACCGAGACCGACAAGCAGCTCATCTACAACACCTACACCGAGCTGCTGAAGGGCGTCGAGCCCAAGCCGGGAATGACGCGGACGGCGACCTACGAGGAGCGGGCCAAGGCGCTGTTCGTCCACGAGCCGGCGAACATGAAGCTGCTCGTCGTCGTCGACAAGCTCCTCACCGGCTTCGACGCGCCCCCTTGCACCTACCTCTACATCGACAAGTCCATGCAGGACCACGGCCTGTTCCAGGCGATCTGCCGCGTCAACCGCCTGGACGGCGAGGACAAGGACTTCGGCTACGTCGTGGACTACAAGGACCTGTTCAAGAAGGTCGAGAACGTCTTCGCCGTCTACACCTCCGAGCTCGACCACAGCGCGGGCGGCGCCGCTCCGGAGGTGATGCTCCAGGACCGCCTGCAGAAGGGGAAGGAGCGGCTCGACGGCGCGCTCGAGACCCTCGACCTCCTGTGCGAGCCGGTGGAGCCGCCGAAGGGTGAGCTCGAGCACATCCATTACTTCTGTGGCAACACGGAGATCCCGGACGACCTCGCGGAGCGGGAGCCGCAGCGGGCCGCGCTCTACAAGGCGACCGTGGCCCTGGTGCGCGCCTACGCCAACGTCGCCGACGAGCTCGAGCCCGCCGGATACAGCGGCGCCGACGTCGGCCGCGTCAAGGAGCGGCTCGGCCACTACCTGAACCTCCGCGAGATCGTCCGCAAGGCGAGCGGCGAGACGCTCGACCTCAAAGCCTACGAGGCCGACATGCGGCACCTGATCGACACCTACATCGAGGCGGCCGAGCCGAGGAAGATCTCGTCCTTCGACAACCTGGGCCTGCTGGAGCTGATCGTGAAGACCGGCATCGCCGATGCCATCGCCTCCCAGCTCGGCGGGTTGAAAGGCAAGAAGGACGCCATCGCCGAAACCATCGAGAACAACGTCCGCCGGAAGATCCTCAAGGAGCACCTGAGCGACCCGGCCTACTACGCGAGGATGTCGTCCTTGCTGGACGAGATCATCGCCCTGCGCAAGGCCAGGGCCATCGAGTACGAGGAGTACCTGCGGCGCGTCGCGGAGCTGGCGCGGAGGGTCGAGGCGGGGATGGCGGACGACACTCCGGAGCAGTTGAAGGGGAGCCCGGCGCTCCGCGCTCTCTACAACAACCTGAAGGCCACCGGCTGGATGCCGGCGCCGGCGGGAAGCGTCTACGAGCCGCCCGGGGAGTACGCGCTCTCCAGCGACCCCGTCCTCGAGCTGGCGCTCAAGCTCGACGCGACGGTGAAGCGGGTTCGGCCGGATGGATGGCGCGGGATCCAGACCCGCGAGCAGGTGATCAAGGAGGCCCTGTACCAGGTCCTGGGCGACGCCGCCGAGGCGGAGCGGATCTTCGCCATCGTCGCGGCGCAGGGCGAGTTCTGATGGGGCGGCGGATCGAGCTCGGCGACGTCACGGTGGAGGTGGTCCGCAAGGACATCAAGAACGTCCACTTGAGCGTCTATCCGCCGGCGGGTCGCGTGCGCATCTCGGCCCCGGAGCGCATGAGCCTCGACACCCTCCGCGTCTTCGCCATCTCGAAGCTGGATTGGATCAGGCAGCAGCAGAAGAGGCTGCGCGAGCAGGAGCGCGAGTCCCCCCGCGACTACGTGGACCGGGAGAGCCACTACGTGTGGGGGAAGCGCTACCTGCTCACCGTCACCGAGAGCGACGAGCGGCCCTCCATCGAGCTGAAGCACCGGCGGATGCTTCTACGGGTGCGGCCACGAACCGATGAGGGCAAACGGCGGGCGCTCGTCGAGCAGTGGTATCGGGAGCAGCTCAAGGCGGCGGTGCCGCCCTTGCTGGCGCGATGGCAGCCGCTCCTGGACGTGAGCGTGGAGCGGTGGTTCGTGCAACGGATGAAGACCAAGTGGGGGAGCTGCAACCATCAGGCGCGCACGATCCGCCTCAACACCGAGCTGGCCAAGAAGCCGCCGGATTGCCTCGAATACATCGTCGTCCACGAGCTGGTGCACCTGCTGGAGCCGACCCACAACGCCCGCTTCATCTCGCTGATGGACCGCTTCATGCCCAAGTGGCAGCTCCATCGCCAGGCGCTCAACCGCCTGCCGGTCCGGCAGGAGACGTGGAGTTATTGACGTGGAGTAAATCTCTGGGCAACGGAAGAGGCGAGGCCGGCCGCGACGGCGTCGTAGACGTATGGCTCGGCTTCTATTGGACTTGGAACACCCCAGGGGGTATACGTCAGAGCATCAGGGATTTTTTGTGCCCCCTCCGGAATCTTTGCCAGTCTGGCGAAGATCTCGCTGGTAAGGGGCTAACCATGAGGAGTCTGCCATGGAGATGTCGCGCAGATCAGTAGCCTTACTGGTCGGCTGTGGAACCTTTTTGGCGATGCTGTCCATTCTTCCCGGGACCAGTCGAGCTGAAGAAAAATCTATTACTGCCGGAGACGGCCTCATCGCAAGCCCAAGCAATCCGATCGTCAAGAATGGAACTTTATCGGTTAATTTTGGAGGCTCCGGATCAGCATCGTCGGCAGCACGCAGTGATCATGACCATGACGGGCGCTACTCCTCCTACAAGCTTCACCTATCGGCAATTAGAGGCCCGATCAGCGTGCCCACAGACGCCTTTGAGTTCGTCGTGAAATCCATTACTTTTACTCCGACCCACCCGGATGACCTCGTTCTCGCCGTGCGGACGGAGGGCTCGTATACGAGGGCTGAAGGAGAGGCCGGTGCAAGCATGCAGCTCGTCGTCAGAGATTCAACCGGCAAGCTCGTGCTCCGGCAGGTCGGACCGAGCAATCTCCCCGCCGGCGCCAACGTAGCGTTTTACGCCCATGCGACGTTCACTCTCGACGGGCCCGCTGGCACTGCTGGATTCAAGAAATTCCTGCCGCCTTTTACAATCCAGCTACTGATGTTTACCAGCTCAGCCTGGGTCGGCCAGGTCGATACGATCCAGTTCAAGGTCCTTGCATTGGAGAACGCGATCGTCGTCTCCCCCAGCCCCGACATTGCGGAATGAGAGCTGTTTGGCGGGCGCCCGCGGCCCGGCCACCGCCCTCAGTCGACGATGAACAGCTTGGCACCGACCGCGGTGTACGAGCGGTGGGGCGCGACGTCGTCGGCGACCTGGTAGCTCATACCCGGCCGGAGCATCACCTTGCGGCCGTCGGCGAGCTCGGTCTCGAGCTCGCCCTCGAGGCATAGGAGGACGTGGCCTTTGGCGCACCAATGGTCCGCGAGATAGCCCGGTGTGTACTCGACCATGCGGACGCGGATGCCCCCGAACTGCCGGGTCCGCCAGTGGGCGATGCCGCTCTCGCCCTGGTGCTCGGTCGTCTCGACCTGCGACCAGTCGGTGATCTCGAAGGGGATTCCTGACATCTGCATGGGTGCCTCCGGGAGACTCATACCTCCCCGCCCCGCGCCTACTGGGCGGCCCTCCGGCTGACTCCGGTAAGATGATACACGCGCCGCTGGTGGGATCTCATCGGCGGGATCCGCTCGGGCCTCGGGATCGAGCGGCGCACCCCTCCAAGAACCATCGCAGACGCATAGCTGCCAGAGGAGACCTCCATGCATCGAGTCATTCCGTTCGCCGCGATTGCCGTCGCCGGCGCCCTATTCGCCGCCGCGCCCGCCGGGGCCGACTCCAAGGTCGTCCAGCACACCAGCCTGCCGATCTTCGGCAGCGTCGCCGAGTCCGACAGCACTGAGTGGATCTCGCCCCAGGCCAAGCGCACCGAGAGCACGAGCAGCATCCAGGGCGGCTTCATCGGCGCCCTGTCCAAGATGCACCGCGGCAGCCGGGAGCGCGTCACCATCACCCGGCTCGACAAGGGCGTCGTCTGGACGCTCGACCCCGCGAGCCATACCTACACCGAGGTGCCGATCGCCCGCTACCAGGACGCCGCCGCCGAGGCCCGCGGGGGAAGAGAGGCGCAGGCGCCGCGCGAGAAGAGCACGCTGCGCGTGGTCGACGCCGACTTCAGCGTCAAGGTGACGGGGGAGGAGAAGACGATCGCCGGCTTCGCCTGCCAGCAGTCGATCATGGACGGCTTCATCGAGCTCGAGGACACCGAGTCCAAGGACCGCTCGCGCTGGGAGTTCCACGACGAGCGCTGGTCGACCCCCGAGACGGCGGCGATCCGCCACTACCACGAGGTCGAGCGGGAGTTCACCCGCAACTACATGGCCAAGCTCGGCCTCACCGCGCCGGACGCCCGCACCGCCGACGCCATGCTCCAGGGCCTGATGCGCACCACCGGCGTCTCCGGCGCGCAGCTCGCCAAGGCCACCGCCAAGCTGGCGACCGAATCCGCCAAGGCGAAGGGCTTCGCGATCGTCAACAACTTCCGCTGGACGGCGAGCGGAAAGGGGGGCTCCGGCGCGGGCGAAGGCAAGCCCGAGGGCTCGGACGAGCCGCAGCGCGGGGGCCTCGCCGGCCTGCTGCGCCGGAGCCGCGGCGGCTCCGGCTCGGGCTCCGGCGGCGGTGCCAGCGGCAGCCTCAGCCTCGCGGGCACGACCGAGATCCGCTCGCTCGCCGACGAGAGCGGCGACTTCGAGGTCCCCGCCGGCTACACCAAGGTCGACAAGGGCTGAGGCCGGGGCGCGATCCGGCCGCGCGAGGTGGGTCTGAACGGGACAGGCGATTCCGATCGTGCGGAGTTGCGCATGCTCGACGCGATCCAGCGCGCCGCCTTCGGCTACTTTCTGCACGAGACCAACCGCGCCAACGGATTGGTGCTCGACAAGACGTGCGCGGACTGGCCGGCGAGCATCGCGGCGGTGGGGCTGGGGCTCACCGCCTATCCGGTCGGCGTGGAGCGCGGGTTCGTCCCGCGCGCCGAGGCCGCGGAGCGCACGCTCACCACGCTGCGATTCTTCTGGCGGAGCAAGCAGGGACCCGAGCCCGACGCGACGGGGTACAAGGGATTCTATTATCACTTTCTCGACCTGCGGACCGGCGCGCGCGCCTGGCGGTGCGAGCTGTCGACGATCGACTCCGCCCTGTTGCTGGGCGGCATGCTGACGGCGGCGGCGTACTTCGACGCAGACGCACCGGCCGAGCGCGAGATCCGCGACCTCGCCGAGCGGTTGTACGCGCGCGTCGATTGGCGATGGGCCCAGAACGGCGGAGCCACGGTGATCCACGGATGGAGGCCGGAGGGCGGATTCCTGCCGTACCGGTGGGAAGGGTATGACGAGGCGCTGCTGCTCTACGTGCTCGGGCTCGGCTCGCCAACGTACCCGCTCTCCGCGGCGAGCTATCAGGCGTGGGCGTCGACCTATCGATGGAAGACCATCTACGACACCCAATTCCTGTACGCTGGACCGCTCTTCACACATCAGCTCTCCCACGTCTGGATCGACTTTCGCGGCATCCAGGACGCGTTCATGCGGGAGCACGGGATCGACTACTTCGAGAACAGTCGGCGCGCCACCGTGGTGCAGCAGCAGTATGCCATCCGCAATCCCGGCGGTTATGCGCGCTATGGGGAGCACTGCTGGGGGATCACCGCGAGCGACGGGCCGGGCGAGATCACTCGCGCGGTGGATGGCGTCGAGAGGCGGTTCTTCGACTACCGGGCCCGGGCGGTGCCCGACGGTCCCGACGACGGCACGATCGCTCCCTGGGCCGTGGTCGCGTCGCTGCCGTTCGCGCCGGAGATCGTGCTGCCGACGATCGCGCACTTCAACCGGCTGCGCCTCGCGGAGGTCCATCCGTACGGCTTCAAGGCGACGTTCAATACGACCTTCCCCGAAGGCAGCGGTTCCCCGTCGGGCTGGGTGTCACCGTGGCACTTCGGCATCAACGAGGGGCCGATCGTCGTGATGATCGAGAACCACCTGTCGGGACTGGTGTGGCGGTTGACGCGCGGATGTCCGTCCATCGTCGCCGGACTGCGGGCCGCCGGCTTCACCGGCGCGTGGCTGGCGGACGACGACCGACGCGCATGAGCGCGTCTCCAGCCCGTTCAGGACCGCGCTTCGGCCGCCAGCGCCGGCCGGCGCTCGACGTCCTCGCTCGCGAAGCGGCGGTTCTGGATGTCCTTGCCGCGGTGGAGGAAGCAGGTCTCGATGTGGCGGGGGTTGAACCAGTTCTTCACGAACTCGACGACGCTCGCCTCGTCGAAGGGGCGGCAGGAGTAGACGTCGATGCTGATGAAGCGGTTGATGGCGGAGGTGTGGATCTGGATGCCGCTCTCGATGATCGGCATCCAGCCGCTGTAGCCGGGCTTGCCGGGGAAGGCCGTCTCGCAGGTCTTGAAGACGTAGGGCTGGGTCTGCTTGGTCATCCCGAGGTGGAGGGTGATCTTGTCGAGGAACTCGTAGCC
>Ga0307470_10000783_pt1 | contig 13742 bp, 13 predicted proteins | sample atmos_gasesAM3C__FD_204565 | JGI IMG/M metagenome (GOLD analysis project Ga0307470, IMG submission 204565) | Hardwood forest soil microbial communities from Morgan-Monroe State Forest, Indiana, United States - atmos_gasesAM3C_05 | ecosystem: Environmental > Terrestrial > Soil > Temperate forest... | reverse complement strand
CGATCGCGTGCCCATGACCAATCCCGCGGTCGGCGTGACCCCCATGCTGGTATCGATACAACGCCCATTCCGCACCGCCGCAAGGCTTGCACCGCTGCCCAAATGCGCGAGGATGACGCGGCCCCGCGCCGCCGCAGGATCGCCGAGACGCGCGAGTTCCCGCATCAAAAAGGTGTACGACAAACCATGGAAGCCATAGCGTTGAACTCCCTTCGCCGCATAGCGGCGCGGAATCGGCAGTTGGGTGGCAACGCGCGGCATGCTTCGATGAAACGCCGTGTCGAAGCAAACGACTTGCGGCAGCCGGCGGCAGCGGCGCTGCAGTGCCTCGATGAGATCGATTTCGCGCGGCATGTGCTCCGGATCGAACGGTATGATGCCTTTCAGTTCGTCCAACAGCTTCTTCGTGACCCGTTCCGGCGCCGTGTGCAGCATGCCATGCACCACCCGGTGCCCCACCCCATCGAGCGCCTCGAACAGCGGCTGCGACTCCAGCCAGTCCAGCAGAAAGTCCATCGCCGTGCCGTGGTCTTTCAGCTCGGCCTTGACCTCGATCGGCGCCGAGCCAACGCCGCGATCGACTGTCAGACTCGCGTCGCCGCTGCCGATGCGCTCCATTTTCCCTCGCAGCAGCCGCTTCGGCGGTTCACTTGCCTCGAAAATGGCGAAGCGAATGCTCGAGGAACCGGCGTTGATGGTGAGCACAGTGGGCATCGGCTACCTTCGCGTGCGTACGCAGCTTGCTACGGCATACAATAGACCATCCGATTGCCCGCCACCGCTCAAGTTCACGGGGGAAACAAAAATGTCACACTATCACGCCGTCGTCTGGATCGATCATCAACGGGCGACCGTCTGGCAGTTCACGTCGACCGAGCAGACCAGCACAGTGATCCACTCACACGGCCAGCATCAGCGGGTGCACAGCCGCAAGAGCATGCACGGCGGCCACAAATTGCCCGCCGATCTGCATTATTTCGACGAGGTCGCGCAAGCGCTCGAAGGCGTGCACGAGATTCTGGTGATCGGACCCGCGCAGACCAAGCAGGAGTTCGCGGGCTACTTGCGCAACAAGCATCCGCAGTTGGGACGCGCCGTCGTCGCCGTCGAGAACGCCGATCATCCCACCGACGCTGAAGTACTGGCCTATGCGCGACGTCATTTCACCGCGATCGACCGGATGTTCGCGCCGAACGCCTGATCACAACTCGTAAAAATGACGCCGCTCGATAAAACGTTGAGACGTGTGCTGAAGATCGACGGGCACGACTACGTCGTCACGCTTACGCCGGACGCGCTCAAATTAACCCAAAAAGGTCATCGCCTCGGCGTAGAACTCAAATGGGCCGATCTAGTCAGCGGGCAAAGCGCTCTGGCGGTGGCGCTCAACGCCTCCATCGGCAAATTTCAAGATGGCGTTCAGGCGCTCCCCCGGAAACCAAACGAGTTCGCCCGCCGCGCGGCAACGGCGAGTGCTCACCGCGCAACCCGCAAACGTACTTCGCCGAAGCGTCCTCGCCCCCGGTGACTGCGCTCCCGCATGTCGCCGGGGTTCCGTGGCCCCCAGCTATTTCGGCGTGATACCAATGTCCTTGAAAGCCAGATCCAGTGCTTTGACACCGGTCTGCGGTTCGGTCTTACACAACCGCTCGCCGTGGGCGGCTTGCCTCCTCGTTGCTTCGAGTTTGTCCGGACTCAGATGACTGACATCCGCCGTCTTGAATTGCATGGCCAAGGATTCACAGTGCTCGGTCAAACTTTTGTCGGCGGCGACGGTTGGCCCGGCAACTATTGAGGTGGCCGCCAACGCTCCGACCAACATCACCGAACGCACGTGGTTCAATTGCATAGCTCACTCTCCTTTATCGTTGCGACTACGGTCAAAAATGATGTCTGCAACCTACTTGACCGCACAGCACGAGTCACCCTGTAGCAAACGAGCGACTCAAACGAAGACGAGGATAGATCCGTCTCAACGCTGCAAAAATGATCCAAAGGTGCCATGCCGCTTGATCGCGCGGAACGTTTCTCGGACGAGTCGGAGCTGACACGTCTGCTTTTACCGACAACGCCTAGACGTGCGCGCTAATTCTCAGCAAGGAGGGTTAGCGTCCGGCGCGTGTAAAAAATCTCGCGATCCGCTGCGCCGCATCCGGCGCCAGTCCTTCGTTCTTGAAGAGCTCGAGCGCATGGGCGTCGTGCAGGCTCAGTCCGTCGATCTCGATCAGCGCCCGCTTGTTCACCTGGTTGGCGTACCACGAGTTGCTCAAGATGTCGGCGGATAACGCGGCGAGTTCGGCGTCGAAACGATCATCAGGGAAGCAGAAATTCGCGAGGTGCATGGCCGCCGCCTGTTGCCCGGAATAGCTTCGGCAGGAAAACATCATTTCGCTTGCCTTCGCCGTGCCGATGCGATGCGGCAACCTCAGGCTCAACCCCCACACCGGGGTCAGTCCCCAGCGTGCGTAGACGTCCGAAAACTGCGTCGACTCGGAGGCCACGATGAGATCCGCCGCCAACGCAAGCTCCATTGCCCCGGTCGAGCAGTGACCCTGCACCGCGGAAATCACGGGTTGGGGCAGATTCGCAATTTTCTGGATGACCTCCGAATGAAAATGAGGTTTCGCATGCGCCTTCACGTGTTCGAGGACCTCATTCATGTCGTAGCCTGCCGAAAAATTGGCGCCCGCGCCGCGCAGAATCACCAGCCCGATCGTTTTGGTCTCGCGCGCAATCGCATCGACATGCTCGTCCAGCGCCTCGAATACATCCTTGGTGAGCGCGTTGAGCTTTTCCGGGCGGTTCAGCCACAGAGTCGCAGCGCCGCCATTATTTTCCCGACGGACCAAATTGTTCATAGCGAGGCTCCCCCTTGCGATTCCACCATCCACCGCCGAGCGACTGAAACAGGCCTGCCGTGTCGGAATAGCGATTGGCCTGCGCCTGCACCAAGGCCAACTCCGCCACGCGGTATGACTGCTCCGCGTTCAGCAGCGCCACCAAGCCGATCGTCCCCAGCGCTCGCTGGCGCTGCGCGAGATCGAAAGTCGATTTGGCCGCACGATCCGCATCGGCGCTTGCCTTCAGCGCGTCGGCGTCCGCCTGCAAGGCGCGCAAGGCGTCCGCCACATTCTGGCACGCGAGAATGACGGCGGCGCGATATTGCGCGCCGGCCTGGTCCAGGGCGGCGTCCGCCGCGCGCCGCTTGTGCAGCAGTGCTCCGGCGTCGAACAGAGTCTGGCTCAGCGACGCCCCAACGTCCCAGAAACCCGTGTAAGGGGTGAACAGCTGGCCGAGCTTCAACGCGCTCGACCCAAGGTCGGCGTCGATCGTGAACTGCGGCAGCATATTCGCGAGCGCGACGCCCGCTTCGGCGGACGCGGCGTGCAGATTTTCTTCCGCCTGACGCACATCCGGGCGCTGTTCGATCAGCTTTGAGGGCAGCGTGACCGGAAGATCCGCGGGTAGAGTCAGTTCGTCGAATCGGAACGTCTCCTCGGGCTCGTCGGACGGCAGCCTTCCCAATAGCGCCGTCAAGGCGTCGCGCGATTGCCCGAGTTGTTTTTGCAGCGGCGGTATCGTCTGCGCGGTTTGCGCTTCCGCCGCTTGTTGGGCGAGAACATCGAGGTCGCTCGCGGTGCCGAGCGCCCGTTGGCGCTGCACGGTTTCGGTCAACTGGTGTTGCAGCTCGAGCAGCCGCATCGTCGCGGTGATCTGTCCGCGCAGCGATGCCTCCTGCAGCGCCGTCACCACCACGTTGCTGCTCAGGGTCAAATAGACGGCCTCGAGTTGGAAGCGGCTGCTGTCGAATTGCGCCTTGGCGGCCTCGACCGAGCGCCGGGTGGCGCCGAACACATCGGGGAGATAGCTGACGCTGAGCTGGGCCGTGTAAAGATTGTAGTAGGGATTCGATTGCGGGAGATTGGTTGGATTGGCGATGGTACCGAGGGCATTCTTGGCGCGAACGCCGCTGAAGTTACCTTGGATGGCCGGAAAGAAGCTGGTGCGCTGCGCCGCATACAGCTCGTGCGCCTGCCGCAGCGACGCCTGGGCGGCACCGACATTCGGATTGGCCTTGAGCGCCTGCTCGACCAAATGGTCAAGCTTGGGGGACTGAAACAAAGTCCACCACTGGCTCGGGATGTCCATGCCCGCCACGAAGCGCTGGGCATTGCCGCCCGCGGCCTCGGCCGCGGCGGTTTGGCCCTGTGTCGGCGCGCTGCCGTATCCGGGCGCCGCGGGTGGCGTGGGACGCTTGAAATCAGGCCCCACGGCGCAGGCCGACAGGCCGGCCAGCACGCTCGCCGATAGGCTTGCGGTGAGCGCACCCACGGCGAGGCGCGAGGACATCACCGTCCCCATCGGGCCTGCCCGTGGCGCTGCTCGGCCCAATGCTCGATGACGTGGTACATCGAGGGCAGAACGAACAGGGTCAGCACCGTGGAGATCGCCAGTCCCCCGACGACCACGGTCGCAATGCCGCGCTGCACGTCGCTGCCGACGCCGGTGTGGATTGCCGCCGGCAGCATCCCTAGGGTTGCGACGGTCGCCGTCATCAGCACCGGACGGAGGCGTTCGGTCGCGCCCTTCATGATGGCCTCATGCAGTTCCAATCCGGATTTCCTCATGCGATTCAAATTCGACACCATGATGATGCCGTTTTGCACCGCCACCCCGAAGAGGGCGATAAAACCGACTCCACTTGCCACATTGAGGTTCTGACCCGTCAGATGCAGCGAGATCAGTCCGCCCAGGGTGGCGAGCGGCACCACACCTAGGATCAACAGAGCCTGCCGGAATGATTTGATCCCCACGGTGAGGAAAATGAGCATCATTCCCATCACCAGGGCCAGAATCACCAGCAGCCGCGATTCGGCGCGGCGCTGATTTTCAAACTGTCCGCCCCACTCCAGCCGGATCTTGTCGCGGTCGAAATGAACCTGGGCGGCGATCTTGGCCTGCGCCTCGGCAAGATAGGAGGTCAGATCACGGTCGCGGTTGTCGATGCGGATGGTGAGATTGCGCTGGCCGTTCTCCCGCGTGACGGTGCTCTCGCCGGAGCGCACGCGGATGTCGGCGATCTGAGAGAGGGGCACCTGCATCCCGCTCGCGGTATTCACGAAAAGATTGCCGAGTGCCTCGGGCGCATCGCGCGCGTCCTGAGTGAACCTCACCGTCAGAGGATAGGTCCGCTCACCGACGTACACCGTGGACACCGGCGCTTGACCGACGCCGGTTTGAATGACGTTCTGCACGTCGGCCATGTTCACGCCGTAGCGTGCGGCCTTTTCATGGTCCAGCTTGATCTCCATCTGCGGGATCGGCGGTTCTTGGAAGATCGAGGCACTGGAGGTGCCCTGAATCGAATAGAGGACGCTGACGATTTGAGCGCCGATGCTGCGCAGTTGATCCAGGTCGTCGCCGTAGATCTTGGCCACCAGCGGGCTGTGCGCACCGCCGATCATATCGTTGACACCGTCGATGATCGGTTGGCTGATGCCGATCGAATATCCCGGCAGGTCTTTGGTAAGTCCGGCCGCCAGCCGGTCCACGAATTGCTTCTTGGACTCGCCGGCCGGCCAGGTATCGTAGGGCTTGAGGCCCACCGGGGCTTCGATGTGGGACATGGTCCAGGAATCCGTGCCGTCGTCGTTGCGGCCGGTTTGCGTGACGACGTAGGACACTTCCGGATACTTGAGGATGGCCCGGCGCAAGTCGCTCGCCATGTCGCTGGCCTTGTTCAGGGCGAGACCCGTCGGCATCTGCACCTGTAGCCACAGCGCGCCTTCGTCGAGATCCGGCAGGAAATCGCGGCCTACCGTGGCTCCAAGCCCGACGACCGCCAGCAATGCAAAAATCACCACGCCGTAGATGATCCGCGGTTGATCGAGACAGGACGCTAGCACTCGGTCGTACAGCACGGTCAAGCGTTCCAGCCAACGGTTGTGGTAGACCCGGCCGGGTTTGCGGAACGCGAGGAATGCCAGGCCCGGCACCAACGCCAATGCCGTCAGCAGCGCACCGAACAGCGCGTAACCCATGGTATAGGCCATCGGCGTAAATAGCTTCGCTTCGGCCCGCTCGAACGAGAATAGCGGCAGATAGGCCGTAATGATGATCAAGCTCGCGAAGAAAATGGGGCGCGTCACCTGCAGAGTGGCGGCCCTGGCTTCGCTTTCGCTCAGTTCTTCATTCGGCATCGCCTCACGCCGCCGCAGCACCGCCTCGGTCACGACGATCGCTCCGTCGACCAGAATACCGAAATCGATCGCGCCGAGCGACAGTAGATTGGCCGATACGTGGGTGAGGTTGAGGAGCGAGAACACGGACACCAGGGCCATCGGGATGCTCACCGCCACCACGAAGGCGCTGCGCGGACTGCCCAGAAAGATGATCAGAATCAGAAATACCAGGGTGATGCCTTCGAGGATGGTTTGGCCGACCTTGTGGATCGTCGCCCGCACCAGATCATCGCGGTCGCTATAGGGCACGATCCGCACTCCGCTGCCCGCCAATTTGGCGTTGAGGTCGGCCACCTTGGCGTGGACGCCGCCCAAAGTTTGCGAAGGGTTCTGGTATTTCAGCATCAGGACGATGCCTTCGATCGTGTCGGGGTTTCGGTCCTTCCCCAGAATGCCTTCTCGCTCCTGATGACTGAGCGTGGTGCGGCCCAGATCGCGCACCAGGACCGGAGTCCCGCCCGCTTGAGTAACGACGATGGAGCCGATTTCTTTCAAGGTGTGAATCAGCCCGACCCCGCGGATCACGTAGCTCTGATCGCCGCGGGACACGCGGCCGCCGCCCGCATTGGTGTTGTTGTCGTTGATCGCGTTGATGACATCGGTGATGCCGAGGCCATAGTGCTGCAGCTGTTTGGGATCGAGGTCGAGCTGGTACTCGGTGGTGAAGCCGCCGAAATTGATGTCATCGACGACGCCGGGAACGGATTTGAGCGCGGGAATCACGGTCCATCGCTGAATCTCCGATAATTCCTGAAGGTTCTTCGCGTCGGACTCGAGCGTGTAGCGGTAGATCTCGCCGCCGGGACCCGCCACGGGATCGAGCGACGGCGCCGCCCCCGCCGGCAGCGTCGCCTGGCTGATGCGCTCGATCAGGCGCTGCCGCGCCCAATAGTCCTCGTACCCGTCGCGAAACAAGACCGTGATCAACGACAGACCGAAGGTGCTCGACGAACGCGTCAGCAACAGTCCCGGCGTGCCGTTGATTTGGCGTTCCAACGGCACCGTGATCAGCTGTTCGACCTCCTCGGCGGCAAGGCCCGGCAATTGGGTGGTGATCTGCGCCGCGACATCGCCGAGCTCAGGGTAGGCTTCCACCGACAGAGTCTCCCAGGCATAGACGCCGTACCCCGCGAGCAGCACGGCCAAGATGAAGACCGCGACCCGCCGGTGCAGGCAGATGCCGACGAATTGGTCAATCATTCAGCAGGATTCCGCCTTTGACGACCACCTGCTCGCCGGCCTCGACGCCGGAACGGATGGCGACCAACGAGCCCTCCTCGAGATGGGTGTCGACGATGCGGCGCTCGAAGGTCCACGGCGCGGTGGCGACGAAAACGCTGGTTCTGTCGTTATTCATCAGCAGGGCGGAGCTCGGCAGCACCACCTGGAAGCGCATCGGCCCCATCAGGGTGACGGTCGCAAACATATTGGGCTTGAGGGCATAGTCCGGATTCGCGAATGCGATTCGAATCTTGTTGCGTCGCGAATCCATCTCGATCACGGCCGAAACGAACAACACCTTTCCGCGCAGCACGCGATCGGGATAGGCCACCAGACTGACCGCAGCGTCCTGGTTCTTGGAGACTGACGCCACATCCTTCTCGGGGACCAGCGCCGTGACCCACACCGTGCTCAAATCGGCGATGCTCATCATGGGCTGCGTCGGATCGTTGATCATGTTGCCGGGCGTGACCGCCAGCGCGGTGATGCTGCCGCCCACCGGCGCCGTAATCGTCAGCAGACGCGACGGCGGCCTGTTGCCGAGGGGTGCCCCGAGGATTTTCAAGCGTGCCTGCGTTCGGGTGTATTCCGCCGCAGCCTGTGCGTGGTCGCTTCTGGCTTGATCCAAATCACGGTCCGAGGCGACGCCAAGCTTGTTTTGCGCCTCCTGGCGGCCCAGATTCTTCTCCGTCAATTTGACGGCATCCGCGGCTTTGTCGTTCTCATCGTAGGCCTGGCCGAGATCCGGTGAATCGATGACCGCCAATGCCTGGCCCCGATCCACGCGGTCGCCCAGCGCAACTTTGAGCGCAATCACCCGCCCGCTCAATGGGGTCAGCACGGCGGCGGTGCGTGCCGGATCGGATTCGACGATTCCGGGCACCACCAACTGGGCGCTGACCGCCTGCGCCGCCGCGGGCATGACGCTCAGGCGGCTGCGAAGCGCCGATCCTTCCGGAACGAGGATCTTGTTGCCCTGCCGGACCATCGCCTCCGGCTCCTCTGCCCGTTTGCCGGGACCGCCCAGCAATCCAAAACCATGGGTCACGAATAGGACGAGAAACAGCACTCCGAACCCCACGCCGCCCCAGAGAAAGGCTCGACCCCGCATCGTTGGTTCGTGTTCGTGCAACGGCATGACGTATCCCCAGGGGCCTATTCAGACAATCCAGGACAATTCGACTTTGACGATCAATGGTGACAATTCGGCTACTGCCGGCCAATGATCCCTGGCGCTATCCTTGGCCGGCGCGTGAAGCGCCCGCGATGCTATGCCTCTTCCCTTATCCTGTCTAGGGGGATAGGATACGCCAACCTGGAGATCAAGTAATGCACAAGTTCCCCGAGATCGGCACACGGCTGAAACGCGCGCAAGGGCACCTCGCGGCCGTGATCGACATGCTGGAGTCTGGCCGTCCATGCATGGACCTGGCGCAGCAGCTGCACGCCGTCGAAAAAGCTATCGCCAACGCCAAGAAAGAACTCATCAAGGACCATATTCACCACTGCATGGAAGAGACTTCCGAGGCGCTGCCGCGCGAGTTCAGGGAATTGATCAAAGAGTTTCAGGGAGTCACGAAGTATCTCTGATGCGGGCGAACCCATGGAAAACCACCCAATGAGTGCAATGTCGGACGGACACAGCCACGTCTTCCTCGGAGCGGGACACGAGCAGAACGAACGCAAGACTTGGGCCGTGATCGTCTTATGCAGCGCAATGATGCTGGTCGAGATCGCGGGCGGCACATTGTACGGTTCGTTGGCGCTGGTCGCCGATGGTCTGCACATGTCGACGCACGCAGGCGCGATGTTGATCGCGGCGTTGGCCTATACCTACGCGCGGCGGCATGCACATGATGCGCGTTTTGTATTCGGAACCGGAAAGCTCGGCGATCTGGCCGGCTTTACCAGCGCCATCGTGCTGGCGATGATCGCCGCTCTCATCGGCTATGAGGCGGTCCTGCGATTCATGTCGCCGATTCCGATCCACTTCAGGGAGGCGATTCCGATTGCCATCGTCGGCTTGATGGTCAACATCGTGAGCGCGTGGCTGTTGAGCGGCGGCGAACATCATGGCCACAGCCACGCTCACGGCCGCGATCACGCCGACCTCGAACATGAGCGCGAAAGCGTGGACCTTGCGACCGCTCAGGGTATCGTCGAGCTATCCATCTTCGAGCACGACGCACCCCCGCGATTTCGGCTGCAATTTACCGCGCAATCGGCTGCCGACGGCGTAGGCCCGTCGAGCCTGGAAACACTCCGGCCGGACGGCACGCGCCAATCATTCGGTTTCGTGAAGCGCGGCGGCTATTGGGAATCGATAGAAGAAATTCCGGAACCTCACGCATTCAAGGTGTCGCTCCGCCTCGCCGACGGCGTGCATGAGGCCGCGTTCGAGGAGCACTCGCATGGCCACGCGCACGCCGGTCATTCGAGCACTGCGCACCGCGATAACAATATCCGCTCCGCCTACGTGCACGTTCTCGCCGATGCCGCGGTGTCCGTGCTGGCGATCACGGGTCTCGTTCTGGCACGCGGATTCGGTTGGATGTGGATGGACCCGCTCGCAGGCGTCATCGGGGCGCTCGTGATTGCGAACTGGTCGTACGGCTTGATACGCGATACCGGGGGTATCCTGCTCGACATGAATCCCGATCATGGCATGACCGCAAAAGTGCGCGAAGCGATCGAGTCGGACGGCGACCGGCTCGTCGATCTACACCTGTGGCGTTTGGGCCCAGGACACTTGGGCGCCGTCGTATCCGTGCTCACGGACAAGTCGCGCGACTGCGCGTACTATCGGGCGCGCCTCAAGGACTATAAATCGCTCTCGCATGTCACCGTCGAGGTCACGAACACCTAAGCGTGGACCGGGACATTCTTTGTCGCCACCACGTTGGGTCGCGCCCGTGCTTTCGCTGCTGTTATCAGCCGCGGGATTCTTCTCGCCGCGGGCCGCGGCCGGAGAGCCGTCCGCGGAGTCCTTCGCCGTCCACGGACAATTCACCTACGTGGAACAGGAGACATCGGGTTTCAACGCCCCTTATGCCGGGAGAAACAGTCTGTCGCCCAACCGCGGCGCGGAGACCACCGATGCCACGGTGTACTTGGGTGCGCATCTCTGGCCGGGCGCCGAAGGCTGGATCAACGGCGAGATCGACCAGGGTTTCGGTCTCGACGACACGTTGGGTGCTGCAGGTTTTCCCAGCGGCGAGGCCTATAAGATCGGCAAGAATCAGCCCTATCTACGCCTGCCGCGCCTGTTTCTTCGCCAGACTGTGAACCTCGACGGCGCCCCAGGGACCGTCGACGCAGCGGCCAACCAATTGGGCGGCTCCCGCAGCGCCAACCGGGTGGTCGTCACCGTCGGCAAATTCAGCGTCGCGGACGTTTTCGACACCAATCAATACGCTCACGATGCGCGCGGTGATTTTTTGAATTGGGCCGCCATCGACGCCGGCAGTTTCGACTACGCGGCGGATGCTTGGGGCTACACCGCGGGAGCCGCGGCCGAGTGGTACCAGGGTGTGTGGACGCTGCGCGGCGGCCTCTTCGATCTGTCCACCGTGCCGAACGGCGCGCAACTCGACCCCGGCTTCCACGAATTTCAGACCGTCATAGAACTCGAGCGGCGCCACGAAATCGCCGCTCTCCCCGGCCGGGTAGCGCTCACCGTTTTCGACAGCCGCGGCCGGATGGGACTCCTCGATGACGCCGTGCGGCTCGCCGCAAGCACCGGTTCGGTCGACATTGCTGCGGTGCGCAGGTACCGCGGCCGCGCCGGTGCGAGCCTCGACGTGGAACAGCAGTTGGCCGGGGACCTGGGCCTGTTTGCGCGCCTCGGCAAAGCCGGCGGCAATGTCGAGGCATATGAATTCACCGATATGGACCGGACCGTGTCCGCAGGACTGTCGCTGCAGGGGACCCGCTGGCATCGCGCCGGCGACACCCTCGGTCTTGCCGCGATCAACAACGGCATCTCCGCCGCGCGCGAACGCTACTTGAATGCCGGCGGACTCGGCATTCTGGTCGGCGACGGGCGGCTGCCGCGCCCGGGGCCCGAGCAAATCGTCGAAACCTATTATTCGCTCTCGGTCCTCGGGGCCGCGCATCTGAGCGTCGATTATCAATGGATCAATCACCCAGCCTACAATCGCGACCGCGGACCGGTGTCGGTGCTCGCGCTGCGTCTGCACGCGCAGTTTTGATGGTAATTCATACAATTGACGCGGCGCTGGCGCGGCGCCGCGAACTTGGCGCATAGTGCGCTGATTGCGGCGGCATCGCATTTGGATTCACGACTATGAAACTTCATGTCTTCGTCGGCGGCCTCGTGGTGACTGCGCTCGGCTGCTGCGCATTGGGCGGCAGCGCATTCGGCCTCGATTTGAACTCGCTGTCGAATGCCGATGCATCCGCGGGCTTGAAGAAAGCGCTCGATCAAGGCATCAACCTCGCCGTGGGAAAGCTCGGCGTCACCGACGGTTTCCTGAAGAATCCCAAGGTGAAAATAGATCTGCCGCCGAAACTCGCGAAAGCCGAAAGCATGATGCGCATGCTCGGCGTCGGCGATGAGTTGGATCAGCTCGTCACGTCGATGAATCGCGCCGCCGAGGCGGCGGTGCCCGAGAGCAAAGTCTTGCTGAAGCAGGCGCTGAAACAAATGAGCCTCGAGGACGCAAAACGGATTTTGACCGGTGGAGATGATGCGGCGACGCAGTATTTCAAACAGGCCACGTATGTTCCGCTCAAAGCCAAATTCGCGCCGATCATCGGCCGCACCACCGAGAAGGTCAAATTGGGCGAGACTTACGATGCCATGGCGAAGAAGGCGGTGGCCCTCGGCATCCTCAAACCCGAGGACGCAACACTGCAATCCTACGTAACGGACAAGACCCTCGATGGATTGTTTCTGATGATGGCCGAGGAAGAACGCGCCATTCGTAAAGATCCGCTGGGGCAAGCCAGTAGTTTGCTGAAGAAAGTTTTCGGAGCGGTGCACTGAGCCGAAACAACATCACTTGCCCGCACCGCGTGCGCTCAGTACCATGTTCGCGATTCCGTCCCGGAGGCGCACACGTTGACCTCAAGAACAACGAATATAAATCCATCCGCGCTCATCAGACAAGGAGATTGCCATGGGATTAGGTGCAGAATTCAAAGAATTTGCGATGAAGGGCAATGTGGTCGACTTGGCGGTCGGCGTGATCATCGGCGCGGCCTTCGGGAAAATCGTTTCATCGCTGGTCGGGGACGTCTTCATGCCGGCTCTCGGCAAGATCATCGGCGGCTTTAATTTCTCGGATTTGGCAGTCGCTCTGGGGAAGGACCCCACGGGCAAGGACGTGCTGATCAAGTACGGCGCTTTTTTTCAGAGCATATTTGACTTCATCATCATTGCGCTCGTGCTGTTCATGGCCATCAAGGGCATCAATAAACTCAAGAAGCCGGCTCCCGCCGCACCGGCGGCGCCCGCGCCGCCGCCGAAGTCGGAAGTGCTTCTCGAGGAAATTCGCGACCTGCTCGCGAAGCGCGCCTAGACCTAAGGAGTAGCGCACATGGGATTGTTCGACGGCATACTGGGCGGCATGGTCGGTGCCGAAATGGCAACCGTGGTGAATGGCCTGATCGAAAAGCACGGCGGCATTCAGGGAATCGTGTCGCAGTTGGAAGAACGAGGACTCGGCGGCACGGTCCGTTCGTGGGTGGGAACCGGCGCCAATCAACCCATCACCGCCGATCAGATTCATCAGGCGTTCGGCTCCGACACGGTGAAACAACTCGCCGCCAAGATCGGGATGACGCCCGAGGATTTAGCCGCCAAGCTGTCGCAGATTCTGCCGCAGGCAATCGACAAGCTCACCCCGGGCGGAGTTGCCCCGAAGGCCTGAGAGATCGGCCATCGACTACGCGGCGTGGCTCAACGCCAAGAGCCACGCCGCGCAAACCAGCGCGGCGGCGCCTGCGCCCGCGGCGATCTGCAGGCGCTTGCCCCGGTCGCGGGGCACTCCTGCGCGCGCATATATCCAACCAACGCCGACACCGAACAGAAATCCGAGCGCATGCCCGAGCACATCCACGTGCGCATTGCCCGCGCCCAACAAGGTCAGCAAACAAATCCCCGCGATCAGCGGAGACCAGCGATACCAGCGCCGTTCGCGAAGCGTCAGCCGCTGGCGCCACGCCAATCCCGCGAGCAGCCCCAGCGCCGCGAACACGGCGGTGGAAGCGCCCACTGCGCGATGCGCGGCCGGCGCGATGAGTACTTCCACATAG
>Ga0307470_10000782_pt1 | contig 13748 bp, 19 predicted proteins | sample atmos_gasesAM3C__FD_204565 | JGI IMG/M metagenome (GOLD analysis project Ga0307470, IMG submission 204565) | Hardwood forest soil microbial communities from Morgan-Monroe State Forest, Indiana, United States - atmos_gasesAM3C_05 | ecosystem: Environmental > Terrestrial > Soil > Temperate forest... | reverse complement strand
ACGTCGAGCATCTGTTGAACGGATGCTCGCCACCGATGTCGATTTCCAACCAGGGGCAAAGCCGCGCGCATGCCACGTAAGGTGGCCCACAATTGAATGTTCAGGCTCCCAACGTAGTCGAGTTGGCTGAGAGTCTCTCTGCCGGCAATTTCGAGTAGATTCGCCATCAGACCGCCTTCGACCCGGACTCGCTGTCTGCTCGCGTGCTTCCATTAAAAAGTGACAGAATGCCTGTCGATTGAAACAGCCGCAGTAATCGGCCTTGTAACCCTATTAGCCTCAGATCGGCGTTGTGGCTTCGTGCGATTCGTAGAGCTTCGATCAGAGTGGCCACTCCGGAACTGTCGATATGGGTAACCGCAGATACATCGACAATCAGCACATTGCAACCTGGAGCTTGCAGTGCGGTGAGAAGCTGCGCGCGCAGGGCCGGTGAAGAATCGATATCGATGTGACCGCAAAATCGCGCCATAGCGCCATTTTCGCGGCTAACGATTTCAATCTTCGGCTTATCGATTCCTGTGGTTTGGTTACCGAACAAGGGGATCCTTTTCTCTCCAGAACGGTGTTCAAGAGGTTCCACCACGAACAATTGAACTGCGATACGAAATGATCTTGGCAAGGCTGTGGCCATTACCAGAGAAGCGGCAATTCCAGAGGCATCAAGTACTTGCTCCGGCAGGTGCGACGGGTGCCCACGGCGTAGACAGTATCTGGGCATACGCGTGCCCGAATAAGGGCAGATTCGGTCAGGGCAGTCCTGACTCTATTAGGAGCGATCGGCTCAGGCGTGCTTTCGAGTGCAGGGATGAACCACATCCGCTCCCGTCCGGCTTTTGGCTGGAGGTTTCAGTAAGTCTGGGGTTCTGAAATCATCGCAGGCGGAGCGGTATTTCTGCAATTGGAGTTACGGACACGGCACCAGGCGATTCGAAATTGCTGATCACGCATTTTATCGAAGTTAAGGGAGCGACCTTCTGCTAGCAGCAGTGTCCACAAGAACGAGACGGCGAGTGAAGCCATCCCCTTAGCGATTTCAGCAGTTTCGCTCGTGCCCTGGCTGTTCGCGCTTTCACAGTTCCGATGGGAATCCCCAGAATGCGGGCTGTTTCGGAGACGGAAAAATGATCCACAAACCGGAGGTGAAAAGTCTTCCGCAGAGGGGGGGACAGTTGCGCTGCTGATTTCATCAATCGCCGATGCAGCATAGACCCATGGCACTCGTCCTCGGGATTGGGTCGCTGGTCTACTAAAAGCTCGGCGAGAGGATACTCCTGCTCTTCTCCGCTTCGTGAATCGAGCGATACGTGGGTATGGCGTAACCGCCTTCGCAAATGCATTTTTGCGCAATTGAGAACAATGGCGGTCAGCCACGTCGACAATTGTGCGTTGCCTCTGAATTGGTTTAAATGCTTGAAAGCTGCCAACAGCGCATCCTGCACCGCATCCTCGGCATCAGCTTTATTTCCAAGAAGTCGGTACGCGCATCGATAAAGAGTCGGTAGACCATGCAAAAGTAGGGACTGCATCTGCGGAGATGAAATCTTCCCCGCCTCCAAAGCGATGCTCCCGTCGCCCTGAACGAGTTCTTTTAAGTATCGCATCCTATGTTTGCGCTCCTCAGTCCATGCCGAAATAACTCGATACATGCCCCGCCAGCCACTTGAATTTGGCGGTCATTTGCCAGCAGAAGCGAGGTCCGGCAAAGGAACCACCAGAACCGTATCGGACCTTGCCGTATTCACTGAAGCCTTCGCCTTCTGAGTCGCCTCTTCAATGTCGTGTTGCAGAAGATCATGAAGGGCGCTGAGCACCTGGTACTGCATCATCGCCACTTCGTATCTCTGCTGTAACAGGTATTCGGCCCGTCCGCGGGTGATTTGATTCGCTTGTTGAGCCTGCACAATCAGTGAGAAATCGGCCGATGTCTTGTCTGATAGCAAGTTCATAGCGATTTCGTATGCTTTGAGAACGTCCTGAGGGCCCAAGGGCATCTCGGGTTTGAACGTAATCAAATCCGAGAGAACAGGGTTGGACTGTATGCTCGTGCCCGCAAGAACGCTGTCCAGCGACGGCGCATTTGCCTGGGTCATCTTTTTCTTCGGCTGGGCTGCGGCAAGCTGCAACACCGAGCCAAGAATCGCTATAGCAACAAGAAATGTTCGAAGTTTCATGGGCGCCCCTCCGCCGAGCTGTACATCGTAACGGACCCGCCTGATCGGTGCGTGCCGTCGGCGTTCACAGTTGGCGGCTGAGTATCGTGGTACGATGCCCCAACCATAGCCACGTTTGATTGCTTGATCACTTTGGCGATATTGCGGGCCAAGTTGTGGGTAGCGCGCAAATTGCTGCCGAAGAAGCGAACATTCCCGTTCACCGTGCGCTCAAGCACAATTTTGCCGTCCCGTGTGATGAGTTGACTTTGCACAGTTAACATTGTCGCGCCGCTCACGGTGGTGACCGCACGCTGGGTTTCACTCCCGTGCGTATACTTAACCACCGTGGTCTTCAAGATCAGCAAGTTCGGAAGCTCGCTAGCTTTACTATCGCCCTCGCGGAGAACCTGCTTAAACCGCTTTGTCTTATTCAACTCTTGCAAAAGGTTCTCGTAGATCGCAATTTGGAATGAAGGCGTGAGGTCCAGCTGCCCGGGATCAACCCCCTCGACTTGCACGCTCCATTGCTTGGTGGGACCACTGCTTGCATCGGAAGGTTTCACATCTGCAGTTTGGCCATGTAACCGACCGGAACACGCAACGACAATCGTCACGCTGGCAGCCACAGAAAGGATCCATGCACTCTGCTTATTTGTATTCATGTGGGCCTCCGGGACTATCTTGGTTGGTTGCCCGGCCTTCGCCAGGGCTGGAAGATGCGCCCCGGGCCAAGAGCTCACTCCTCACGAGTTCACCTTGTCCTTTAGTCACCTGGAAGATCGCACCGTGAACTCCTCCATCGCTGTCAACATATTCCAGGGTCAGCATGTCGTATTTCTTATGAGCAAAAAGACTAACGACTCGGCCACCTCCGTACGGAGCGGCTGCCTTGCCTATCTTCATTGGTAATCCGCCGACCTGCATCGTTTCATCACCCAGAAAAACATGTCGCACAGAAGCGATGTCTACCTGTGCGACGGGCTTGCTGCTTTGCTGAAATCGCAACAAATTGTCTTGGATGGATAGAGTTCCTTTGCAATCGTTCCTTGTGTTCGGCAGACCCAGGAGATGGGTAGCCCGAATGCTGAACGGTGTGTTCCCGTTCAATGGGAGCGCGGTGCTCTGGGCCAAGGCGCCGATCCCGGAACACAACAGTAATGCCCCGAGGCTGATAAGTGCGTGTGCGCAGCCACAGCCGTTCTTGTCGTTCCTTAAAACAAACAAACGATACATTCGTCCTCCAAGTCGCCTCCAATTACTAGGTCGACATTTAGCTTCTGGAATAAATCGTCGAGCGTGACTCTCCCGCAGGCAGCACGTGCTATCTCGAGCGCTTAGGTTCGATAGCGGGTCTTTGGCTTTCTATCGGTACCTGGTGCGACTGGCCCAACATGTCGTTGTAAGTAATTGTGTCCTTACCCACAAATACAAGCAGTTCACGGCCTGTTGCGTACTTGGCGGGAAGTTCACTCAATGGTGGCGTGTACAGGACAACGTAAATCGTGTTGCCCACTTTGACGGAAACGTCGCAGCTGGTGCTATCAGATGCAGGATCTCCTGGGACCTGATGAGCCTTAACCTCAGTAATGATGGCTACTTGATACTTTGACGTGGACTGGCAAAGACCTGGCAACGTCAGCAAACACAGAGTGACCGCGACGATTAGGTTCCGCATCCTTTACTCCTCCTGCTGTTCCTCTTGGTCCAGCACTCCGGACCACGAATAACCGGTTAACCAACTCCGGAGCCGCTTCCTAACCTGAGCATTGGAATGCAATCGAGATTCCAACGGCGAGGCAGCGGTAGAGTCCTCAACGAGTTTGCTTTTCATCTCTTTGCACGGCATTGGTCTCACAATTCGCAACTGGACGCTCACGTCCCGCCCACATCCGGTCACCACTGACCAATGCTTGGCAAGAGGTTTGCAGTCGCTCATCGCTCGCACTCGCGAACAGTCGTGTTGGCGACCCAGCATCGCAGTCGGGGATTGGCAATGAGTTTGCAATCTCATCGATTGAACGAGGCGGCAGCCATTGGAACCCAGACGGACTCCGCAGCCAACCAGTTCGGAGCGCTTGCTACAGAACGCAGAGAACCCGCGAGGGACATTTCCGTTGTTTGCTCAGTGTCTGCCGCTCGTTCACTTTTCAGACCTTTGGATAGGAGAGCGATTATGAACATCGCTGACACACTGCCGGGCGAGTCGAACGGGCGCATCATCTCGTCCATCATCAATTTGGTTTGTCCACAATGCGGCGGAAGAATGTCGGAATTCCAATGTGAGGGGAGATGCTGCAGAAACTGGCTTGCAGAATGGGAATGGGCGAATCAGGCGACGAGAAGCTCTAAGTCCTGTGTCTCGGGACGTCGCGCCAAGCCCGCGTGGTGACTTGGCCCGCCATAACGTTCGCATCCTCATTCGCTGGCTGCTGCGCTTCGAGCAGACGTGCAGTCACTCGCTCGATTGCTCGAGGTTGATGATTGGTTTCGTGTTGCGCTTGTACGCCACGATGCGGCACTCACACGATGACACGCAAACTCGTCTGGTAAGAGCTCGAAAGATGCTAGTAGCTAGGGTAATGCTGCTGCTCGGCGGAAATGTCACTTTTTGACAACAGGATCTGACGTTTCTGGATGTACCCTGAGAGCAACGTTCACTGGCCGGCCGAACTTCTTAACGGACCACCTTGTCGGCGCATTCCACTCCACGCGATCCGACCGCTGAAGAGTAATCGATGCTGACAAGAGCTGCGTGTCCCATGATATGGCCACTGCGATGTTCTTGGTAGTTCCGGAGGGAGAGAACTCTGCACCGTGTACGAGTCGCAAAAAGCATTGGACTGATTCTGTTGGTCAGCGCGTTCCTGCTGCTCAGTTCCGGTGAGTCTTTTGAGCCAGCGGCGAACCTGTATCGTGCCAAGCCGGAGAACGTGCCGCCCTGGGCGCAACAGGGGAACTTTCGTTTTATCCGGCTGGACGGCGGACGAATTGAGAGCTGGAAGGCCGAGCGGACATGGTGGGGCAAAAAGTTCAGCGCCGAAGACAGAGACACGCTGGCGCATATCTATGACCGCGATTTTGAAAAAATACTCGGCTTGCTCAAGCAGGCGGAGTTCAATTGGATTTGGGTCACCTGGAGCAGCGGCTGGTCGTTCAAGGACGAGCAGGAGAATCGAGAGAACCTGAAACATGTAATCGCCCGCTGTCATGCGAACGGCATCCACGTCTCGGCTTACCTTTCGGCTTCCAATATGTTCCGCAAGAGCGCCTATCGTGATGATCCGGAAACGAAGAAATACGGCCTATGGATGCATGGTATCCCCTTGTTCTACGCTGGCCCGACCAAGACCGATCTACAAATCTCGTGGGACCGCCGGCTGGCCGACACGCGCAAACCTGGCTGGCGCGCCTATCTGCTGAAGAAGGCGGAGTTAGCGGTGGACGCGGGAGTGGACGCGATCATGTGGGACAACATGATCGGCTACAACGACGGCCTGTCCCAGTTGCTCGAGGATACCCAGCGGATGGCACAGCGCAAGGCGCGGGACAGCAGCCAGCCCAAGGTCATAGTGTATGCCAATATCCATATTCCGCCGGACCGGTTTGGGATGAACGACATCAACGAGGCGATCTGGGAGGAGGACGGCAAGGACACTCCGGGTGTGTGGAACGGTCATTGGCAGGTTGACAACGCACGCGAGATCAAATTCCTGAGCGGAGAGAAGCAGGTTTGGCAGCCCCTGAAATATGAGAACGACCTTTACCACTGTGGCCCACGCGAGCGCTGCATCCCCAGCCCGGCCGAGCAGAAGCTTTCCATCGCCGAGGCCTATGCGTTCGGCGCGGCCACTTCGCGGAACATCGAAGGCCGATTTCTCTCCGCGTTGCTCAGAGACGAGTCCGAGGCCCGCGAAGCATGGACGGCCATCGGTCAATACAACCATTTCCTCGTCGAACATGGGGAGCTGTATCAGCAGACAGCGCCGACGGCGCGGATTGCGGTGCTTTCCGCGCAGCCGCTAAATCGGCTGGCTGACGAATTCCTGAAGCAGAGTGTCTTCTTCGAGACCAAAGTACTCACGCATCTCGACAAGGGAGTCCCCCTGGACCGATTCAAGGTGTTGGTGATCCCGGCTGACCTGCCCAAGCTCAGTGACCAGCAAAAAGCCCAATTGGATATGTTCACCGTCGGCGGAGGGGTCATCATCAAGGCCGGAAAACCGGACGAGGGAATTGTGGCACGCGCGGAGACCGCGGCCGGAGGGCCTTGCCTCAGACTAGAGCCGCGCGGTTACGTGCTGGCCCAGTTGACTCGGAAACCCGACGGCCGCACATTGATTCTTCACTTGCTCAACTATAATCACGAGATACCCGCAAAGAACGTGAAAGTCTGGCTCGACCTGAGCGGGCTAGTCCAGGAACTGAGCCGGTGGGACGTGAAAGTCCTTTCGCCGGACGACGCCCAGCCTCAGTTCACTGGCCTCTCGCTGCACAGGAGCGTCGCCGAGTTCACACTGGGACGAATTGAGCACTATACCGTGGTGACTCTCTCCGCCAGGGCACCCCAGTAGAGAGTCGATTGTATGACTATTACTCCGTCCAGAATTGCGCTCTTACTGCGGTCTTCGAATCTGTGTGCCAAATGTACCAATGGTTAGCAGAACACCAGCCAATAACCAGTCACTACCAAATACTCGTCTACGCCTCGTGAATTCTTGGCGTAGCACCAGGGTTCGTTTGTGAATGAAACCGTCATGCGATTTCGAAGAGTCCGACTGCGGAACGGGCTAGGCGACAATGGTCCAGGTCCGGTAGGCGAAGCACTCGGCGACGGTAATTCGGCTTGCTTCTCTGTTTCCTCATGAGGACGGCCTCCGATGCCGCAAGAATTGAACTACGGCAGACCGTCCAGGATTTGCAAGGAGATAGCGGCCCTGGGTTAACGGCGGGGAAACAATGATATTGAATACTCCGTATGCGTGAAGCCAGCCAACCTCAAGCAGGGATACTTCCTAATTGAATTTGCGTGCTCCCTGTGGCGTAATCTGTAGCCAAAAGGAGTTCCCCATGGGCAGTCTCGCTCTTTTGCAATCGCTCAAGGAAAGTGTCACCAGCCAAGCAAGTGTTAAGACTCTGTACGGCGAACCAATTTCCGCACACGAAAAGACGATCATTCCGGTTGCTAAAATCATGTTTGCCTACGGTGCTGGTGCTGGGTCCGGAGGCATGGGAGAGAACAGCACCAAGGGCGAAGGAGGCGGCGGCGGTGGAGGTGTACGAGCAATTCCGGTGGGGGTCATCGAGGTAAGCACTGGTCAGACTCGTTTCGTTTCCATCACAAGCAGAAAGAAACTCGTCGCTGCCAGTCTCGGTGGAATTGTCGTGGGTGCGTTGATCGGCTGGCTGAGGCGTCGGCGGTAATACTAGGCATGACTGGTGTCAATGAGTGGAATCGCCTGTTAGCGACGGTTGGCGGAAATCATGTCGTCTACGGGAGGGTCGTTGCGAACCAGAAGAGCACTGTACCGATTGAAGTAGGAATGATGAAAGGTATCAGTCGCGGGCGACCAGCGAGTCCAGCTAACAGCCCTATTGCAGTAACCTCCACAGTGAATTGAAATTTGGAATTGGGACCCTAAGTTTTCTCAGTCCAGCACTGCTACGGGAAGGAACAGTGTGTGAACCACGGTCGAGGACGGATTATTCTTGAACCCTCTTGTTTTTGTCTCAAGCGCAGACAGGGTTGTGCCGACCCGTGAGGAGGATGCTCACATCAAAGTCGACGGAGTGCGCTTTTCAGGTTTGTATTACCGGTAGAAGTTCCGCGGGCGTTTGCGGGGATCTTCCCGTCCGGTTATCGAGGTTGACCGTTGCCTGGTAGGGGTTCCGAGCAAGCGTCTACAACCCAGTCGGCACTTGTACTGCTGGCTGTTGAGGCTGTCAAGAAAAAAGTAGTACTAGTTTTCGAGCGTAACTTCATCCGCCGAGGTCCTGACCATCGTTCTGCTTGTGCCGCTGGTCCTTTTCAAAATGGGCTTTTTCGGGCAAGAACTGAATAGTCGGCGCAACATCCCGATTTCACTTATGTAATCCCCTGATTTCGTCATCTGACAGAAAAGTCCGGGCACCGTCAAGAAGTCACTTCTGTGCGAGAAGGGACGAACGTGCCTGAATCGCGATTCCCCAAGCACCCAACTTGCTGTGTTCTGCCGTCCAAGCAAGTCCGCGAGCTTCGGCAACCAGCACTTGTTCACGAACCATGACCTCAGCGAGACGCTTCATTCGGGCGGCGCTGGCGATCCGACCTCTCTCGGCGGCAACGTTGGAACCGTGACCGCTATCGGGGCTTCGACTTCGGCTTCGCCTTGTCCTTGCCCTTGAGATTGAGCGCCACCGCAGCGCGGATGAGATCTTTCAAGGCCGCCGCATTGATCTTCTCCCCTTCGTGGATGTCGATGGCGCGCCTGACATTCCCCTCGAGGCTGGAGTTGAATAGACGGGAAGGGTCCTTCAACGCAGCTCCTTTGGCAAATGTCATCTTGACGACGTTCTTATACGTCTCTCCCGTGCAGACGATGCCGCCGTGGGAAAAGACAGCTGTTCCCGGCGACGTCGGCTTGACCCACTTCAACTCTTCGACGATCTCAGGGTCTGCCTTGTGTATGATGTCGCGCACTTTCGCGAACGTCTTCCCGCGCCAGTCCCCAAGTTCCTTGATCTTCTGGTCGATGATTGCAGAGGCAGTTTCCATCGGGACGTCCTCCTTGATCTATAGCTCCAACCTTCGCACCTAATTTAGCTGCGCTCAGGGGAAGCCGCAATCTCGCAAACATCCCCACGCAAGCCGCAACTGGGCTCGAATCGGCCACCCGTCTTGAGCCAGCTGGGTGGGAGGAGACCGTCGTCGCGGCAAGTGTGGGATCCCAGGTTACCGTCCAACGAGCGGACGCGAACCTAGGGGCACCCGGCAGATACTCGCATCGAAAACCGCCCCGGTAGAATCCAAATAGCACGGATCAAGACCCAGGGGGATTCTCATGGCCACGCTCGAAGTCAGTTTCCTGCACAATCAACTCGAGGAGCGCAAACGCCGGCTCGAAGCGGCGATTGTCGCGGCACCGCGTAACTCAGGCCTGGCTGGCCTGTTGCGCGAAGTGGATTCGGCGCTCGACCACATGTCCAAGGGCACCTACGGTCTCTGCGAGGAGTGCCACGAACCGGTGGAGCAGGACCGCCTGCTGGCCGATCCGCTGGTACGTTATTGTCTCGACCATCTGACCCAAACGGAACGCGCCGCGCTGCAGCGCGATCTTGACTTGGCCTCGGAGGTGCAGCGCAACCTGCTGCCGCAGAATGGACTGTCGGCCGGCGATTGGGAGACCAGCTATCACTACGCGCCGCTGGGTGCGGTCAGCGGGGACTACTGCGACCTGATTCCGTCCGATGGCCAGCTCTTCTTTGTGCTGGGCGACGTCTCGGGCAAGGGCGTGGCCGCCTCCATGCTGATGGCGCAGCTGCACGCCTTATTTCGCAGCCTCACCGGCATGTCCCTGCCGCTCGGCCAGATTGTCACTCAGGTGAATCGCGTCTTCTGTGAAAGTGCACTGGCCGGGCAGTACGCCACGCTGGTGTGCGGACAGGCAAAGCCCACGGGAGAAGTGGAAATCCATAACGCTGGCCACTGGCCCGCCATCGTAGTCGGACGCGGCGGCGTGCTGCGCGTCGAATCAACCGGCCTGCCGCTGGGGATGTTCCATGAAAGCGAATTTTCCGCCACGCGCGTACAGCTGGAACCCGGCGACACGCTCTTTCTTTATACCGACGGCCTTTCGGAAGCGCGCCACCAGGACGACGAATACGGTGTGGATCGTGTTCTGACCCTGGTGCGCCAGCAGGCCGGACGACAACCCGCCGAGCTGATCGGCGCCTGCCTCGACGACCTGCGCGTCTTCACCAAAGGCGAACGAGGACTGGACGACTTGACTCTGTTGGCGATACGGCGGCGCGTGTAAGGGATGGTGGCCCAGGTTCGCGTCTGCGTTTTGGACGCTAACCTGGGTAGGACAGTTTCCCGAAAACCCAAGACCTGAGCTGGGGCATCGCTACGAGAGGGTGCCCCGTCCAAGCCCTGCTTGGGCAGGGATGTTTCATCAGTCACAGGTCACCACGAAGTCCGAGCGCAGACTTATGGAGTGGCGGGTGGTCGGGCCTACGCATGGTTCAGACTCTGGAGTGTGCCCCGTCCAAGCTCTACTTGGGCGGGGATGTTCATCAAGCGCGCTACTACGACTTCAACGGCTGGAGCGAACGCAACTTCACCGAGAAGCTGCGCTACATTCATCTCAATCCCGTTCCGCGGGGACTCGTGGATCAGCCTGAGGATTGGCCGTGGTCGAGTTTCCGTCACTATCTGCCGGGAGAAGCATGTGGCGTGGAAATCGAATGGCAGTGGACGGCGCGGGCACGGGAGCGACTCGCAATTTTTCCAACTGTACAGACCGCAAAGAGAATCCCCGCCCAAGCGGAGCTTGAACGGGGCACCCTCGAGAGTCGGGGCCACGCTTAAGGCGGGCCACCCGCCCACCCAAGCTTGTGTGGACGGCCCACCTGCCATGCTCATATTCAAAAGAGGTCCCGCAGTGGAAGTTTGTGCTCGCGGGCGAAGTGGTCGAGCTCAAGACGATTGGACACTCCAAGCTTGTTGTAGATGCTGGTGACGTGCTTCTTGACGGTGTCTTCGACGATCCTAAAGAACTGGGCGAGGTCTTTGTTCGACATACCATGCCTTACAATCCCTGAAACCACGTCAAGCTCTCTGGGTGTCAGCCCGAACTTTCGCTTCTCCAGTTCTTTCTGCAGCGCGCTCAGAAGAGGATGAAACGTGGGGACCGTTGTGGTTCCCTCCCAATATGCCCCGCTCATCACTGCTCGAATACTCTCGATCAGCAATTTCGTCGCGGAGCTCTTCAGGAGCACACCGCGAATCCCCAGCTCGATCGCCTCAACGATCTCTTGTGTCTCCATTTCGGCGGCAAAGAGAATCGTCTTCGTGATGAAACCCGAGCCCTTGACAGCCGCCCAGGCGTCCAGCCCGCCGCGGGCGGATATCTTCGTCCTTGGCTGCGACGGCATCTTCAGGTCGAGCAGCAAAATGTCTGGATTCAATGCGCGCACGCGATCGACGACGTCCGCGCCATTGTTCGCTTGTCCAATGACCTTGAGATCGGGCTCGATCTCAAGCAGGCGCCGCAAACCGTCGGTAAACGCTGGATGATCGTCCGCTATGACGATCCGGATAGGGGAGATGGAAGAAGCCATTGAGCGCCTCGAGCCGAGCACAGTCCGACATATTGTTTATGGCACTTTCGTGGGGGTTTGAATAGCACTTTAGTGGAATGCCCGCAAGTGGTGCAATTCGCAGAGGCAAAACCAGACACGACAGAGTCTCTGACGGACGGGCACCCAGCTTCCATCCCCAGTCAGCGAAAACCGCGCTGCCTCGGGCCCCCGCTTGAATAGGGCGTCCCCAGTGGAGCAGTTTCCGCCACTACGGAACCGGCTTTGAGGGACGGATCGAGATCGAGTCAGAGTGGACGGCACGAAAACGTGAACGAGCTGCGGGAAGACTTTCTCCGGCTCTAGAACCTTCTACCTGCCTGTGTTAGACTCGCGCGCGGCCCGTTCCCCTGGTGGGTTTGGGCATGCAACCAACCCTACCGAGCCCGAAGTAACCGCCGCCACACCTGCATTCAACCTGACCTCGCCATAGAGCGAGCGGACGTCACAGAACAGGCGGGCGCACCCATCGCTGAGAATTGAAATAGCCGGAGCCTCAAAGGAGAATCAGTATGCCGAGCAAGACCATCCCTTTGACTTTAGTCCCTTTGACCTCGATCTTACTTGCGCTGGCTGCAATCGTAGCCGGGATCTGCGCACCGGCGAGCGCGCAGACCTACACCAGCTTCTCCGCATTTCCAAACACACACACATTCCCATACGAGATGGACTCGTCAGGTCGAATCGTGGGAACGGGAACGCAAAACGGCGCGCCCACCCAGGATTTCATTCGTAATACCGACGGCAGTATTTCCGTGCTCGGTGCTCCGGCTGCCGACTGGATTGGATTTTGCGGCACCAATGCACTGGCAGGACGCTATCAGGATGCGGCCGCCGTCGAGCATGGCTTCGTCGGCCCGATCAGCGGCCCCTTTACCAGCTTTAATGTGGCTGGTTCCACGGGGACGTATGCATGGAAGGCGAATTCCGCGGGGCAAATCGTCACACTTGGACGGCTTCCGGCAACCTATATCACGGCTTCCTGCGGAATTCCAACGGGAGCATCACCACCTTCGACGTCCCCAAAGAAGCCCAAACTTTTCCGCAGGCGATCAACACGTCGGGCCAGGTCGCGGGCACAGTGTGGGACTCGGCGGCCGTTCTTCATGGGTTCATTGGCACGGTCGGCGGTTCCTATACGGTTTTTAACTTTCCTTCCGGTACCCAATCTGCCTCGGCGCACCTGAACGACGCGGGACAAATTACGGGTTACTACGCGGACAGAAATTTCACCGCGCATGGCTACCTCCGCGACACCAACGGGACATTCACGACATTGAACGAACCGGGGCAGGTGCTCGCCAATGCCATCAATGCGGCCGGCAATATCGTCGGTGTGGACGGGGGTAAGTACAGCGGCAGGAAAGACGGCTTCCTCAGAACGCCCGCCGGGACCTCAACCAAGATCGAATACCCCGGTGCCAGCGGGATCACAAGCAGCACGATTCCGGAAGACATCAATCAGTCCGGCGTCATCATGGGTCGATACCAGATCACCACCAGCAGTGGCGGCGATACCACCTGGCACGGGTTCATCGTGACTGGAGTCCACTAGCCCGGGCCTCGAAGCGGGCCAACGCGGCGAGAATCTGCTCGCCGTAGGTTTCGATCTTGCGCTCGCCAAAGCCGGGGATCGCCCGAAGCTCCGACAGTGTTCGGGGACGCTTGCGGCATAACACGTCCAAGGACGTGTCGTACATCACGATAAACGCGGGGATGCCTTGTTCTCGGGAAACCGTGCGTCGCCACTCGCGCATGTACTCGCGCAACGCATCGTCTTCGGTGGACAGCAGCACTGGCTCCGGGGCCGCGGCGACAACCACCGAGGAACGCCGCCTACGCTGGCGAGAACTGGAGGAGGAAACACGCACGTTCATCCATTCCGGCGTCGAGCCGCAGACATCGCACGCGCCACAAGTACTCCACTTTGGAGTTTCGCCAAAATGCGTGCAGATCTGGAGGTGCCGGCAGCGTTCGCCCTGCGCGAACGCGCTGATGTGGCGGTATCGTTCCCACGCGCGGGCGGTTTCCGCGGGATCCTCGATCTGCTTGATGAAGTGGGCCAGCAGGGCCGTGTCGCGGCGCTGCCAGAGAAGGACGCAATCGGCGGGCTGGCCATCGCGGCCGGCGCGCCCAGCCTCCTGATAGTACTGCTCGATGGATTTCGGCAGGGCCAGATGGATGACGGCGCGCACCGAGGCCTTGTTGATTCCAAGCCCGAAGGCGATGGTGCCCACCAGAACGCGGACTTCGTCC
>Ga0307470_10000781_pt1 | contig 13751 bp, 11 predicted proteins | sample atmos_gasesAM3C__FD_204565 | JGI IMG/M metagenome (GOLD analysis project Ga0307470, IMG submission 204565) | Hardwood forest soil microbial communities from Morgan-Monroe State Forest, Indiana, United States - atmos_gasesAM3C_05 | ecosystem: Environmental > Terrestrial > Soil > Temperate forest... | reverse complement strand
TCACGCCGAGTGACAAACCCGGTTTGGGCGTCGACATCAATGAGGCGGCCGTTCAAAAACACCCATTCCAGCAGGAGCTGCCGCAGCAGGTATTTCATGCCGATGGTTCCGTAGGCGACTGGTAGTTCCGGCCGCATGAGCGATCGTCCAACGGCCGTTGGCAAGACGAGCAGTCTGTTCGACGGCGCGGTCGGCGAAACGCGGCCGGCATTCCTGGTTTCCAAGCACGACTACTTGATCGATTCGGCGCGGTTTCCGTCGGAAGGCTATTGGGCTTTCTGCCGATTCGACGGAGACGACGTGCCGGCGCTGCGTCTCGGCTTCCAGCGAGGCGGATTCAACGGCGGAATCCTGGAGCGCGATCCAAGCCCCGATTATCTGCAGTTGCATCTGGAATTGATGACCCGCGACGGCGCGATACTGTGGCTGCCGTCGGGAATGTACCCGGCCGGCCGCGTCGCTTCCGATCCGCACGCGCTGGATATTCGGCTCGATCATGACAACCGGAACATCTTCTCGTTCCAGGGCTGGCCGGCGATCGAATGCCACTTCAGCTCGGATGACCAGGATCTGCAGGCCGATTTGCGGTTCGTGCTCGGCGCGGTCACCACGCTCCCGGACTGCTTGCTGCCGCATTGCCTGTTCGCGATGTGGGAATCCATGGGTGAGGTCCGCGGTTCGGTGCGATACCGCGGCCGGCCGGCGGCGGTGCAAGGCAAGGTGTTCTTCGATCACACTCGCGTGATTCCCCGCCGTCACGCGGTGATACCGCGGCACACGTACGTCTATTCCACCCTGTACTTCGCCGACGGCAGCGGCCTGTTCGGCTATCATTCGGTCGATGCGGACGGATGCCCCATCGCCGGCTACTGTTTCCACGTTTACTTGGATTCCGCGGGCAAGGGTGAATTTCTCGAGGATGGCGCCTTGACCCGGCTCATGCTCGATGGTGATGGAATCGCGAAGAGTTGGGAGATCGTTGGGTCTACGCGGGGAGGCCCACTCAGAGTCAACGTCACCGCGCGGCACACCCGCATCATCAGGAGCTGGGGTGCGCCGGGTGCGCCCCGGACGCGCAGGGAATTCAGCATCATCCCGCTGGTGCTCGACGGCTCCGCGCAAATGTCAGGGACGAACGGGACCCAAACCTTGAACGCGTACGGGCTCGCCGAGTATTTCAATTCGGATCTATGGCCCGCCGACAACGCCGCCTCGCCCACCGGGGCGGGACTTTCGCCCGCGCCTGGTTCACCGTAACGGCAATTCCTCTCACAAGGCGGAGACGCTGCCCAACGGGACCCGGTCAAATTATGTAACCCGTGCGGCGTTATATGGAAACTGGGTAACAAGCCGCCCCCGAGTTGGCCCCGCCATCCAGATGCCGCGGGAACCAGCCGCCGTGGAAAGGGTCGTAGGATCGAGCCTCCGTGCCGGAGCGGCACACTTCGCTGCCAGACCTTAGAATAGGCGGCCAGCCTTACGTCCCTTGGCGGTGCGGAAAGGCTCGAGGCATCGAATCGTTGTTATTACCGGCTACTCAAACTCTGACTGAGGGGATTCAAGGCTAATGATTCAAAAACCTGCGGCCATCCAGGAATCGCGCCCGACAGCGGTCGAAACCGACGAAGGTCTGCGAGCCGCACGCGAGACGGTGCTCGACAATTCGACCTGGGTGGGGCCGCTGCAAATGGAGATGGCGCGCGTCATCGTCGGTCAGAAGCATCTCCTGGACCGGCTCCTGGTGGCGCTGCTCACCAACGGCCACGTACTCCTCGAAGGCGTGCCCGGACTGGCCAAGACGCTGGCGCTCAAGACCTTGGCCGCCGGAATCGCGGTGCGATTCAAACGCCTGCAGTTCACGCCGGACATGCTGCCGGCCGATATCGTCGGCACCATGATCTACAACCCGCAGGACGGCGCCTTCCGCACCAAACATGGCCCGATCTTCAGCAATCTCATTCTTGCGGATGAGATCAATCGCGCGCCGGCGAAAGTGCAGAGCGCGCTTCTGGAGGCCATGCAGGAGCGCCAGGTGACCATCGGCGATGAGACCTATCCCCTGCCGAATCCGTTTCTGGTGCTGGCCACGCAGAATCCGCTGGAACAGGAGGGCACCTACCCCTTGCCCGAGGCGCAGATCGACCGATTCATGATGAAGGTGCTGGTCAGCTACCCCAACCGGGCCGAAGAACGGGCCATCCTGGATGCGATGGCCACCTCGGAACCCTTGGCGAGCGTTCGACCCGTGGTGTCCGCCCAGCAGATCTTGAACGCCCGTCACGTCGTGAACAGTCTGTACGTGGACGACAAGATCAGGAACTACATCGTGGATCTCGTGCTCGCGACCCGCCCGCCCGTCGCAAAATCCCTGAACATCGAAGGGTTCATCCAAACCGGCGCGTCGCCGCGGGCCACGATCAACTTGACGCTCGCCGCGCGCGCCATCGCGTTCCTCAACGGCCGGCACTACGTCACCCCGCAGGACGTCAAGACCATCGCCATGGACGTGCTGCGGCACCGGGTATCCGTGACCTACGAAGCGGAGGCCGAGAACATCAGCTCCGAGGACGTGATTCAGAAAATTCTCGACGCCCTCCCCGTGCCCTGATCACCCATGCCGGCCGATACCACCAAATCCACGAAAACCATCATGAGCGGCATGCGGCAATTGGAGATCCGCACCCGCCGCATGGTCAACGACAGTCTGGCCGGGGAATACCATTCGGTATTCAAGGGCCGCGGCATGGATTTCGATGAGGTGCGCGAATACAGCCCCGGCGACGAGGTGCGCACCATCGACTGGAATGTCACGGCGCGCGCCGGCCGCCCCTTCGTCAAGAAATTCACCGAGGAGCGCGAGCTCACGATTCTGCTGCTGGTGGACATCAGCGCCTCGGGAAATTTCGGCTCGGCAAAGTTGAGCAAACGCGATCTCGCCGCCGAACTCGCGAGCGTTCTCGCCTTCTCCGCGATCCGCAACAGCGACAAGGTCGGGCTGCTGCTCTACACCGACCGAGTCGAGCGCTACCTGCCGCCGAAGAAGGGCCGGCGGCATGTGCTGCGCGTGGTGCGCGATATTCTCTATCACACCCCCGAGGGCCGGGGCACCGACAGCGTCAAGGCGCTCGATGTGGCCAACCACGTCCTGCACCGGCGCGCCATCGTATTTCTGATTTCCGATTTCCAATCTCCCGGTGATCCGGTGCGTACGCGCCTGGAATTGCGCCGCGCCATGCGTCAGACCAATCGGCGCCACGACCTCATCGCGGTGCAAGTCGCCGATCCGCGGGAAAAGGAACTGCCCAACGTCGGCGTTCTCGCGCTGGAAGACGCGGAATCCGGAGAGATCATCGAACTCGACACCGCCGACCCCGCCGTGCGCAAACGCTTCTACGAGCTGTCGGTCGAACGGGCGCGCCGCATGGTGAACGATTTTCGCGCCGAGGGCGTCGACACCCTGGAACTGCGAACCGATCTGCCCTACATGCCCGCCCTGCAGCGATTCTTCAAAACCCGCGAGCGCAGACGCGTATGAGCCGGCGCCTGCGGGATCGAGTGCCCCATGCGTGCGCTGCGGCGGCGATCGGGTGGGTCGCCGCATTCTTGATGATTGCAGCGCCGGCCACCGCCGCACCGGCCGTCATGGCCGCCGCCGCGGCAGCTGACGACATTCGCGACATCCGCGGGCCCAAGGGCATCTTCCCCCTGTGGCAGGTGGCGGCCTTGCTGGCGGCCCTCGCCTTGCTCGCGGCCGGCGGCTACGCCGCCTGGCGCTGGTCGCGGCGGCGGCGCGCGCCCCGTGCGCTGCAGCTGTTCGAAATCGCGCTGCAGCGCCTCGAGGACATCCGCAGGCTCATGCAGCCCTCGAGCGTACGGGAATTCTCCATCGCGATTTCCGACATCGTGCGCCGCTACATCGAGGATGAGTTCAGGGTCACCGCCACGCATCGCACCACGGAAGAATTTCTGCACGACCTGCTCGACTCCTCGCATGCCTCCCTCGCCGCGCACCGCAGTCTTTTGGAGCACTTTCTTCAGCAGTGCGACATGGCCAAATTCGCGGGCGTGGGCCTGTCGATGCAGATCATGGAAACCCTGCACCGGAGCGCGCGCAGCTTCGTGATCGAATCGTCCAAGCCTCTGCCGCCGGCGCAGGCGCCCGAGGCCGTCCGCTCCACTCGCACTCGGGAGGCGCATGATTCGCTTCCTTCAACCTGAGTGGCTGTGGCTGCTGACGCTGCTGCCCATGGTGATGCTTTTGCGTGGCCGGCGCGGTCCGGTCGCCGCCATCGAATTCTCGGATGTGGGACTTGCCCGCGAGGTAGCCCGCAGCAGCCGCTCGCGCGCCGGCGGCTGGCTGTGGCTGCTTCCCGTCCTCGCCGGCGCACTCATGATCGTCGGACTCGCGCGTCCGCAGCGCGCGCATAGCCGCACCGAAGTGACCGCCAACGGAATCGACATCGTGCTCGGGCTCGATGTGTCGGGCTCCATGCAGGCGCTCGATTTCCAGATCGACAATCGGCGCGTGAATCGCATCGAAGTGGTCAAGTCCGTCGTGTCGAGATTCATCGAAGAGCGCCCCGGCGACCGCATCGGGCTCATCGCCTTCGCGGCCGCCCCCTACTTGGTCAGCCCCCTCACGCTCGACCACGACTGGCTGCAGCAGAATCTCGAGCGCGTCAGCACCGCCGTCGCGGCGGACGACGGCACCGCCATCGGCTCGGCGATCGCCGCCAGCGTCAATCGCCTGCGCACCACGACCGCCAAATCGAAGGTGGTGATTCTGCTCACCGACGGCATGAACAACACCGGCAAGATCGCACCCATTGCCGCGGCTGAGGCGGCCAGGGCACTTAGCGTGAAGATCTACACCATCGGCGTCGGCGTGCGCGGCATGGCGCCCATTCCCCTGCGCGACGAGGCCGGCCGCATGCACCTGATCATGGACAAAGTGGATGTGGACGAGAAGACCCTGCAGACCGTCGCCAGCCTGACCGGCGGCATGTTCTACCGCGCCACCGATACGGATTCCCTGCAGAAGATCTACGAGCAAATCAATCGCCTCGAGAAAACTGCGCAAACCGTGCAGAAGTTCGAGCACTACGACGAGCTCTATTCCTGGGCGCTGATCCCCGCCGCGGCAATCCTGGGTTTTGCCTTGCTGCTGCAGCACACTCGCTTCCGGAGACTGCCCTGATGTTCAGCCATCTCGGGGTCATGTTCAGCCGTCTCGGCGTCATGTTCAGCCATCCCGAATGGCTGCCGGCCGGATTCATCGCCTGCCTGTGCATGCTGTGGCTGTGGCGCCGCTACGATGCGCGCCAGCACGCGGCGCTCGCACGCTTCGTCTCGGCGCACCTGCGGGCTGAGCTCACACAGTCGGTTTCCGTGGGGCGGCGCCGCTTCCAGCGCGCACTCACCTTGGCGGCGCTGGCCTTGCTCTGCGTCGCGCTCTCGGGACCGCTCGTGGGATACCGCTGGGAACAAATCAGCCGGCGCGGCATCGAAATCGTCTTTGCGGTGGATACATCGCGCAGCATGTCGACCCCCGATGTGAAGCCCGACCGGCTGACGCGCGCCAAACTCGCGATCGACGACTTCACCAACCAGCTGGACGGGGACGCGATCGGCCTCGTCGCCTTTGCCGGCGAATCATTTCTGGTCTGCCCCATCACCCTCGACTATGGCGCGTTTCACGAGTCGCTGAACGCCGTCGACATCAACACCATTCCGCGCGGCGGCACCAATATCGCGAGCGCCATTCGCGAAGCCCAGGCGGCGCTGCGGCGCCGTCCCGGCAGCGACAAAATTCTCATCCTGGTCACCGACGGCGAGGATCTCGAGGGCGACGCATTGATCGCGGCCCAGGCCGCGGCGCGTGAGGACAAGCTCAAGGTCTACACCGTCGGCGTGGGCACCGCGCAGGGCGATCTCATCCCCTTGTCGGCAAGCCTGAACGGCGGATTCGTGAAAGATGAGTCGGGCGGCTTCGTCAAGTCGCGGCTCGATGAACCGGCGCTCAAGGCCATCGCAGCGGCCACCGGCGGGCAGTACGCCCCGCTCGGCGCCCAGGGGCAGGGATTCGAGGCCATTTATAAGGGCAGCCTCGCGCCCCTGCTCAAGCATGATCTTGCGTCGCGCCAACAGCGAGTCTACATCCAGCGCTTTCAATGGCCCCTGGCGGGGTCGCTGGCGCTGCTCCTCGCCAGCCTGCTCATCGGCACGCGCCGTCGAATCCGCGTTCGGCGCCGCGGCTCGGTGTCCCAACCGCGGCCGGCGTTCGTGAGTCCCGCCGCGGTGTCACTGCTCATACTCACCTCATCGCTGATGCCGGACGGCCCGGTGCGCGCTTCGACCACGAGTGCCGAAGAGGCCTATAAAAAGGGTGATTTCGCTGCCGCCGCGCGCGACTACGCCGCGGCGGCGCAGCGCTCCCCGAACAAGCCGATGCTGCAATTCAATGCAGGAACGGCCGCGTACCGCGCCGGGCAGTTCCCGCAGGCGGCAAAGGCGTTTCAGGAATCGATCAGCCGTGCGCCCTCGGGCGACGCGGCGCGCTTGGCCGATCAAGAGGATGCGTACTACAACCTCGGCAACACCCTGTACCGCACCGGGCAGAAGACCGAGGACAGCGCCCCCCAGCAGACCATTCAGACTTGGACTCAGGCCGTGAAGGCCTACGAAACCGCGCTGCAGCTGCGCGCCGATGATGCGGACAGCAAATTCAATCGCGACTTGGTGAAGCGCAAGATCGAAGAACTGAAGCAAAAGCAGAACCCACCGCAAAACCAAAATCAGCCGCAAGGTCAAGGCCAGGGTCAGGGCCAGGGTCAAGGTCAGGGTCAGGGTCAAGGCCAAGATCAAGGCCAAGGTCCGCAACAAAAGCCGCCGCCGAACTCGCCGCAGCAGCCGAACGCCGGCAACCCGCCGCCCGGCCAACAACCGCCCGGTCAACAGCCGCAAGGCCAACAACCTCCCGGCGCGCCGCCCGGCCAACCCCCGTCGGCCCAACAGCCGCCCGGTCAACCGCCTCCGGCGAACCAGCCGCCGCCGAGCGCCGATCAATCGAAGCCCGGTAAGGGCCAGCCCAAGCCCGCGGCCGGCGATGGCGACAACCAACCCAGCGAAGCCGGTGCCGATCCGGCAGATGCCGAGCGGCGTCCCGGTCAGATGAGCGCCGAGGAGGCGCGTGAATTGCTCGATTCACAGAAGGGAGAGGAGCGGCACGCGCTGGGTCTGCCGGTCGCCCGCCGGGCGCCCGATGCGCCGCCGGATAAACCCGTGAGAGATTGGTGACATGAGAGTGCGCATGCTTCGCCAGTCCGCCGTAATCGCGGCAATCGCCCTCGGCCTTTTCGCAGCCGCGGCGGCCTCGGCCGCCGCCCCCTCCGTGGACGCCAGCATCGAGCCGTCGCAGATCGAAGTCGGCGAGTCGGCGCGGCTCACCATTCTGACATCGGGCAGCGGCGCGTTATCGGTGACTCTCCCGGTCGTTCCCGGATTGGAATTCCGGGTCGTGGGCCAGTCGCGCCAGATCCAAATGGTCAACGGGGCGACGATCGAGTCGACGTCGACCATCGTCCGGGTCACTCCGGAGGAGGCCGGCGTATTCACCATCCCAGGCGTCACGCCGACCTCGCCGCCCCTGGTGCTTCGAGTCAACCCCAGCGGCGGCAGCGGGTCGTCTTCCCTGCGCGGCAACGGCGCTTCGCCGGATCAGTTACCGTTCGTTCCAGGCGGCTCCAACACTCATGGCATCCGCCTCACCCCGGACGGCTCGGCATTCGTGCAATTGGAAATACCCAAGCACGAAATCTACGTCGGGGAGAGCGTCCCCGTGGAAATTCAGGTCGGCATGCGGGATGGATTCGTCGCCTCGATCAACGGACTGCCGAAGCTCAACAGCAGCGATTTCACTCTCAACAATCTTTCGCATCAGCCGGAGCGCGCCCCGAAAGCCATCGATGGCAAGCCCTTTACGGTCTATACGTGGCGCAGCGTTCTCGCCGCAGTCAAGCCCGGCAACTATTCGCTCACCTTCGAGACCCCGCTCACCGTGCGGATCCGCACCCGCCCGCAGCGCGATTCGATGCTGGACGATCTCCTGGGTGACCCGTTCCTGCAGAACATCTTCGGCGCGACCGTGCAGAAGAATGTCAGCGTGACCAGCCCCGAGGCGCCGATCACGGTGCTGCCGCTGCCGGCGCAGGGACGCCCTCCCGGCTTCGGAGGCGCTGTCGGCACCTTCAAAGTCAGCACCGACATTTCGTCCGCGAAGAACATCGCGGGTGATCCGCTCACTCTTCGCATGCACGTGACCGGCGCCGGCAATTTTGACCGGGTCGAGAGCCCCATGCTCGGCAACGACGGGCAGTGGAAAACCTATGAACCGAAGGCCACTTTCAATTCCGCCGATCCCATCGGCTACCGGGGCGAGAAAGTTTTCGAGCAGCCGCTCATCGCAACGCAGCCCGGTGCCCGCACCATCCCCCCGCTCGAGTTCAATTATTTCGACCCCGGCACGCGCCGCTACGAAACGGCTCGCAGCGCGCCGCTGAACGTGACGGTCTCGCCGCCCGCGGACCTCGCCGCAAACGCGCCGCCGCCGGCGAACGCGGCGGGCGCGCCGGTCGATGAATCGCACGGCGGACTGCGCCCCGATCACACGGTGACCGAAACGCGCGTCGATTCGCTGATTCCCCCCTATTTTGAGCCGCGGTTCGTGGGCCTCTCGTCCGTTCTCGCCCTGTTGTTCGGCGGCGGCTGGGTGGCGCTGCGCCGCCGGGAACGCGACGCGCGCGATACCCAACGACAGCGCCAACGCGCGCGATCGCAGTTGACCCAGACCTTGCTCGCGCAGATGGCCGCGGCATCCACCGCCGGCGACGCCGCCGGGTTCCTGAATGCCGCGCGCTCAACCCTGCAACAGACCCTGGGGGCGCGCTGGGAGGTGGCACCCGAGCAGATTACCGAAGCCCTCGTCGAGGCGCAGCTCGAGGGTGACGACAAGGACGACATCCGCCAAATCTTCGCTCTTGCGGACGAGGCCAATTACTCCGGCGATGATTTGCAGGCTGCCGACTTCGAACGCTGGACGCAAATCGTCGGCCGCCGGCTTGGCGAAGAGACGACGGCATGAACTACCCCATGATCAGCCGCCGCGCGCCCTGGGCAATCTTCGCCCTCGCCGTATTCACTTTCGCGGGCCACGCCGCGCAGGCGCAGGCGCAGGCGCAGGCGCAGGCGCAGGCAGGATATTCCGCGCCGGCTCTCTACAACTTGGCAAACGCCTACGCCCGTTCCGGCAAACCCGGCTTGGCGATTCTCAACTACGAACGGGCGCGGTTGCTCGAGCCGAACGATCCCGATATCGACGCCAACTCGAGTCATGTTCGCGCGGCGGCCGGGTTGCCGCCGCAATTCCGCAGCCGATTCGAGCGCGTGGCCGGATTCGCCAGTCCTCGAATCCTGGCATGGGTGGGCATCATCGGGCTCCTGACCGCCGGCGTCGGCGTGCTCGCGCGCCAGGTGTACCCACGGCATCGGCGCAAACTTCTCGCCATGGCGCTGGTCGGAATCGCCCTGGTCGGCATGACCATCGGCAGCGGCATCGCTCTATGGCCGATCATGCATGAGGCAGTCGTCATCACGCAGACGGCGCCGGTTCGCGTGTCGCCCGTGCCCATCGAAGAGCCGGTATTCGAGCTGCCGGAAGCAACCATCGTCAGGATGATCGAGGAGCACGACGGCTTCGTACTCATTCGCACCCAAGCGGGCCGTACGGGCTGGGCGCAGCGGGCGAACGTCGCGCCCGTCGTGCCGAAACATTAGTTCCGAGCAATCCCCGCACCGCTGGTCAAATAAACCGCAAACGTTCCCAACCAGTGGCCGCCTTCGTAATGCTCGCCGGTCACGGCGGGAAGCGCCGCCTCGCGGTGGCGCATGGCCATCGCCCGCAGCACCGGGACACGCCGATCCGCCGCCTTGAGCCCGGCGGCGATGCCTTCCAACATCCAAGCGCGGCTCAAGTTGAGCCCGTCGATGTGGGCCAGTTTCGGATCGGCGCGGTCGGTCACCACCGCCGGCACCAGCCAGGCCGAGTCCGCGCTCCACGGTATCCTCGGCAGGAACGCCGACAGCCAGCGGCCGAACGCCGGCGGACCGAGCACCCGGCGCATGAAATCCGCCTCCCCCAGGCACGGGGACAAGAAATCCTCGCCGGAGGGCTCATAGTCAATAGGACAGCGGCGGTCCTCGAAATAGAATCGACGAGCGGCGTCCGCCAGCACCCTGCGCATCTCTGCATCGCCGGCAACTCCCGCCCAATCCCAGATCAGGCCGAACGAGAACGCGGTCTGATCGTGCTCGCCGACTCGAATCGGATAGTGGAGCTTGGGCACCCAGCTCTTCACGCGCGCAGCCGCCTCGGCTTCGAGCGGCCGCAGCACGCTCGCCCACTCGCGCGCCTGCGGGTCGTCCCAGGCGCGCAGCTCCCCCGACAGCTCGAGCAGCCACGCGAGACCATAGGGCCGTTCGAAAGAGGCACGACCCGCACGCCGTAGATACGCGATCTCGGCGGCGACGTTGTCCGCGGTGAAACTGCGGGCGAGTTCCGTCCGCGCCATCGGCGCGAACGGCGCATCCGGCATCAGCCGCAGCAGGCGCACCAACAGCCAATGGCCGTGCACGTCCGAGTGCCAGTCGTAGCAGCCGTAGAAAGCCGGGTTGAGCGCATGCGGAGGGCGCGCATCGGCGTCGCCGTCCAAGGTATGGCTGATGTGATTGGGATACTCCGCGTGCAGGCACTTGAGCGCGAGACCCGCGAAGCGTGCCGCCGCCGCCGGATCCAGCGCCGGCGCTCCACCGCCATTGGCGCCTGCCGCGGCGGCGGCGGTCCAACCCATGGAAGCAAGAATCGCCGCAAGATAGCTCGTTCGGCGCATGATGGACCGTCCTTGATTCTGTGGAATGACGGAGGATTATAGGCACATGACGCATCCAACGAGTCCGCTCTGGCCGGAGCTCCGCTACGACGCCGGGCACGACACCCGCGACACGCTGCAGCTCTGGACGCAGATCGTCGGCAAGATCCGCCTGACGCAGACACCCTGGCTCAATCACAGCTGGCACGTACCGCTCTACGTCAACTCCAAGGGACTCACCACCTCGCCCATCCCGTACGAATCACGCAGCGTCGAGATTCAGTTCGATTTCATCCAGCACGTGCTCGACATCACCGTCAGCGACGGCAGCGCGCGCCGGCTTGCGCTGCGGCCGCAGAGCGTCGCAGACTTCTACGCCGCGCTGACGGCGGCACTGGCCGATCTCGGCATTCGCATCGCCATCAACGAAAAGCCGTGCGAGATCCCCGGCGCGATCGCCTTCAGCCAGGACCGGGCGCACAGCGCCTACGATCCCGAATACGCCCACCGTTTCTGGCAGGTCCTGCTGCTCACCGAACGCGTATTCACGAAATTTCGCACCGGCTTCCTCGGCAAATGCAGCCCCGTGCATTTCTTTTGGGGCAGCTTCGACCTCGCGGTCACGCGCTTCTCCGGCCGCCGCGCCCCGCCCTTTGCGGGCAAGGTCCCGGGACTCAAGGCCGAGGTGATGCGCGAAGCCTATTCCCACGAGGTCAGCAGCGCCGGATTCTGGCCCGGCGGCAACGGCACCGACTTCCCCGCCTTCTATTCGTATGCATATCCGGTGCCCGCCGGCTTCCGCGAAGCCGCCGTGCAGCCCGAGGCCGCCTATTTCAGCGAGGCGCTCGGCGAGTTCCTGCTCCCCTACGACGCCGTCCGTACCGCGGCCGACCCGGAGGCGAGTTTGCTCGCCTTCCTGCAAAGCACATATGAAGCGGCCGCTCGAACGGCGGACTGGGACCGCGCCGCGCTCGAATGTCCGCGGGGCCTCCCCTGCGTGCCCCGCGCCACATAGGAGCCTGTCCGAGACATCGACTTCGGCGCGCAATCGGCTTATACATGTCTCAAATTCGGGGGGTCATGTCATGACGCATCACAGCGCATCTAGTTTTTGGTTCGCCCTACGGCGCAGCATCTGCCCAGTCCTTCTTTGCGCCGCCGCCTCATCGCCGGCCATGCTCGACCGCGCCCTCGCAGCCGACGCCGCGCCCGCTCCGCAGACCGAATTCGGCGGCCAGTGCGTCGAGGCCCTCGCCGAGGGTCAGCATGTCGCGACCAACTGCACCACCACCTGGACCGACAAGGACGGCAAGGTCTATTGCTTCAGCAACGACGCCGCGAAAAAGACCTTCCTGGCCAACCCGGCCGAGAATCTCGAGCGCGCCCGCAGCTTCATGGCTGCGAGCAACGTCGAGTCCACCGAGAAGGCCATGCAGGAGTTCACCAGTTCCGACGCCGAAGCCCTGGTCAAGGCATTCATCGCCGACAAGGTCAAAGCGAACGGTGGGATTTTCCCCTTCGAGGATCCGCTCAATGGCGAGCATTTGAAGTTGAATTATGACGACGTCGATTTCACCCGCACCATCGATGGCTACGGCTTTTTTCCGGACGTCAAATTCCACGATTCGCAGGACGCGAACAAAAAGTACCTGATCGATTTCTGGGTCGTGCCGGAGGGCGGCAAGTTGCTGGTGCAGCAGACCCGTATTTACAAGGAGCCGCTGAAATCGGACGGTAATTGGACCACCATGGCCCGCCAACCCATCCCCTGGTGGTGGATACCCGCGTCCGAACACCCCGGACACCTGGCCACCAAGCGCGGTTGGGAAGTGATGTCGGCCGTCGAACGCGACGCCGTGAAGCAAAGCGCGAAGAACAACGGCGTGTTCAAGCTCAAGGACGACAAGACCGGCAAGGAGCTCGAACTGCAGTTCGTCGACACCCACCAGCCGGTGCGGCAGCTCGACGACGGACGTTATTTCGCATGCACGGACTTCCGCGCCGTCGGCACCAAGGACCAGATCTACGACATCGATTTTTGGGTCAGCGACAAAGACGGCGCGATGACCGTCGATCAGGTCAAGGTGCACAAAGTGCCCGAACTCAAGAGCGGCCAGTGGATCCAGGTGCCGCGCTACGAATGGAAGGACGTCGGCACCTCGCACGTCGTGCCGTGAACGCCGCGTCCGCGGCCAGGCCGTCGCTCACTTGATGTGGCGCGAGTTGGCGACCAGCCCCTTCAAGTAGTTCACGTCGGCGACTCCCGGCACGAGTTGCCGCCCGATCACCAGGCCCGGCGTCCCATCCAGGTCGAGCGCATGCGCTTCCATGTCGTTGCGCTCGAGCAGCGCCGCGATCTCCTTGGCATGACTGACGCGATCCTTTTGAAGGGTGTCCATGTTCACGCCCGCGGTCCGTAGAATCGAGTCCACCTGTTCGTTGCGCGCCAGGCGCGGCCCGCTGATCAAGGCATCGTGCGCAACCTGATACTTGCCCTGATACCCCGCGGCCAACGCGCATGACGCCGCATACATGGATACGTCGCCCAAGATCGGCCAGTCCTTGTAGAGGATGGCAACTTTGGGATCTTGCGCCAGCAAGGCATGCAGCGTGGGCACCAGCTGCTTGCAAAAAGGGCAGTTGTAGTCGAAGTACTCGACCACGATCACATCCGGATCGCGCGCCCCCACCGCGTCGACGCCCGGTTTGGCCAGCATTTGCCTCTGCCCGGCGCGCGTGATGACCTGAATCTCCTGCGGCGTGCCCGCCCCCTGCGGCGTGCCCGCCCCCTGCGGCGAGCCCGCCCCCTGCGGCGAGCCCGCGCCCTGT
>Ga0307470_10000780_pt1 | contig 13753 bp, 11 predicted proteins | sample atmos_gasesAM3C__FD_204565 | JGI IMG/M metagenome (GOLD analysis project Ga0307470, IMG submission 204565) | Hardwood forest soil microbial communities from Morgan-Monroe State Forest, Indiana, United States - atmos_gasesAM3C_05 | ecosystem: Environmental > Terrestrial > Soil > Temperate forest... | reverse complement strand
TATTGTTGCCAAACACGACGTTTTTGACCCGAAAAAGAGGCTGACAGGCCGCTCTAAATTGTTGATTTCCGAACAGCAGGCACCGGGACTCTCGAACTTAAACCGTTGTAGGGGCCAAAACTCCTACCGGGGGTTCGAATCCGCGGCTGGCGCGTGTCTTCCGAAGGCTGACCACCGATCTCCACATCGAGCGGTTGATCCTTAATTCGGTGCCTGTGTAATCGGTCCACTCGAGTCCGCGGAGCTCGCCTCGGCGTAGGCCCGCGAAAGCCGCAGTCGCGATAAGACTCTTTGCGAGAAGCGGGAGGAGGTCGAGAATTTGGAGCACTTCAGCACTGACTTGACTGGCTCGAAAGCCGCGGTCCGCACCTCACAGCTCTGGGCATGCAGTACGAGGCCACCGGCAAAATCCTCGCTACTCAGTTCTTCCCCTAGGAATCTGCCGAAGGTTATTTCCACCTGCCGCGGTGCCTGCTTCGCTGCAGCTTCGATTTGAAACAAGATTACCGGAGGCCATGTAAAAAGTCTCGGGCTGCAAATTTTACCGAGCCGCGGCGGGAAGATAAGTGTTTAGGTGTGAAGAGATTTCCAGTTCCGGTACTTACCCTAAGAAAGGTGCTGTGCGATCTTTACTTTTCGCAAGATCAATAAATAAGAGCAGATAGGGGGATTGAAGAAGTCTCCGCAATAAGGTGGCGCTCCGTCTGCAGTGCTGTGAGCACCAGTCAAAACCTTCAGGAGGCTGTAATAATGAAGAAAGAACTGAAACTCATTTTGTCCGCCATGGCAAGCCTGATTCTAGTAGCAGTGGTTTGCGGTTTCCCGGCAACTGTTCCCAGTAATGCTTACACACAGGAGCAGACGGCCGCGGCAACGCAGTCTGTTTCGGGGAAAATCGCATCCCTTGAAAAGACCTCATTCACCCTGGATATTGGACCGGCCCACACGATGTCAAACCAAGGCGAGCAACTTCAGGATTCGTCGCCAAAGTCGATGACTTTCCAAATTGACAAGAATACGACGATTGACGGCAAGCTGCAGGTTGGAGCAAGCGCGGACGTAACGTATCGCGAAGACGGCGGGAAGTACGTGGCAATCAGCGTGCGCGTTTCCTGATTATCAGATTTCCTGATTCCAACTGATGTGATTTGAGCAAGGTTTCGCCAGGTGAGTCCCACCTGGCGAAACTTGTTTTTGAGACGGAAGTTCCTGTTTGGGAGTCCGGGAAATACGCAGCCTTACCTAGTTGTTTGGAGATAACTCGGACTGAGTGGCGTCTCGCTGGTTGAGAGCGTAGACGGCGAGTTCGAGGCGCGTTGAGACGCCGAGCTTGTTGTAAATCCGAAAAAGATAGTTGCGAACGGTGTGCTCGCTGAGGCGAAGCTCTTGCGAGATGTCTCTGTTAGAACGGCCTTCAGCAACAAGCGTAACCACGCTTAATTCGCGCTTCGTCAGCAGATGAACGCCTTTTGCATCAACGATCGCCGAGGGTGCGGCGCTGGCCAGTGCTTCCATAGCGAACTTGAGCTGCTGACTGTTGGCCCAAACCTGGCCTTCGTGAACTTTTTGCACGCACCTGGCCAACAGTTCGAAGGAATCGTCTCGGGAAAAAACGCCACAGGCCCCCGAGCGAAAGGCTTCGACGACGAGGTTTCGTTCGGAGGAGTCGAGAAGCATGATTGATTTGGCCTGACGGAAATTGTCGTGAAGCTCCCTGGCAACGCGAAAGCCTCCAGAGGCGCTGTCTTTAAGTGAGCTGCTGATTACGCAAATATCAGGCCTGGTGTTCTCAAAAACATCCAGGATTTCCGCGGATTCAACAATGGATGCCGCTACGGAGATGTGAGGATAGCTTTGGAGCGCCGCTTCCATCAGTTGGCACCCCATTCGAGAATGCTCGGCAATGAGAAGTGAGATCGAAATACCCTTCTCGATGCATTCATTCATGGTTCGCCCCCTGAGTAATTGAAATTGTGCGTAGCATTTGCTTCTTTCGGGCTGGACTTTTGTTGGACGCGACGGGTCGCTGGCGGAAGCGAAGAAGTCTGCGCCGACTGGGGATGGAAGTTAAGTTCCTCCTTCTTGCGAGTGGATATGAACGGCTCTGTGAAAAAATGTCCAGTGTCCGACTAGCGTAAGTTCCATCTTTTCAAGCATCCTTCCGATTCTCAGTCACCTGACCCACGGTAAAGCTGCAACCGGCTTGCCACTCCGGGTCAATACTTCAAGACACACTATGTACGTTTGTCTCTATCGTCCGTACCCAGATTGCTCTGCTCTAAGGATAAACGTGCCGTAACAATGTGGGCCGAATCTCTCTATGGCCGACCAGTGATAGCTGTGTTCTGTCCACGCCCACAAAGTGGAGGTTTCGACCAGGGGAACAAGCGGCTCTACCTGGGGGAAACAATCGGCATCTTGCGGCATCCTGCGGCTTCGAGGCAGCATGGCGACCGGAGCAGCCGGATGCAGAAAGACGAGTGGCGCGAAAAGACAATGGAACAATCTATTCAGGTCGCGCAGAGGAAGAGCGTCTCCGCGAGCCGGAGAAACCAGATTCGGTATCCACTTCGAACACCCGTCGTTTACAGGTGGCAAGACGCCAGCGGGTTGCAGCGGCATGCGAAAGGTTGGACACGGGATATCAGTGAGGCTGGCGCCTACGTGCTTTCGGACCACTGCCCAATAAAGGGAGAGTCTGTTGAGCTCACATTTAAACTCCTGAGTTTTAGCGGGCAGCACAATTCCGATAACAAGGATCATCTGACGATGGCCGGTGAGGTTGTTCGGGTGGACTTTGCAGAGATGGCTGGGGCGGCCCTGGGATTCGCAGTTCGAAGCAAGTCGGCACCGCCGAACAGGCAGACAGTCGATCCCCCCGAGAGGGTCTGGATGGACGGACTGGCTTTGAGAGCGGTTTGTAACTAGCCCGAGAAGCTTTGTGCAGAAGGTGGAGCAGTGCAGTGGACGTGGATTGGATTTCCCCAGCAAATCCGAATTCGAAGAGCAGGCGGATCACAGGCAAGTATTTGAAATGTGATTCAAGGGGCGAAGCTCTATGCACACTCAAGAAGGCGACTGGAACGAGGTTGAGAAGAGCGTTCAATGGAGCGCGCTTCACACGCATTACCAGCACGAACGGAAAGTAGAAGCTCAGCTGAGTGCAAAGGGATTTGAGACTTTCCTGCCCACTTACGAAAGTATCCGGCGATGGAAAGACAGGACGAAAAGAATCTCCGAAGCCCTGTTCCCAGGATATTTGTTTGTTGCCGACGTCAGCGAACGCCGGCTGCAGGTGATGACCACGCCGGGAGTGTGCGCGATCGTGTGCGTTGCGGGGACACCTGCGACGATCCCTGGGCACGAAATTGAAGCGATACGCAGATGTGGTTCGGATCCAGCGAAAGTGGCGCCACATCCTTACCTTCGGGAAGGGGATTCGGTTCAAGTTCAAAGCGGCCCGCTCGCGGGTGTCGCGGGAATTCTGGTCCGGATGAAAGATTCGTTCCGGCTGGTGGTGTCTGTGGAGATCTTGGGCAGAGCGGCAGCTGTGGAGATCGATGCCAGCTGTGTGAGAAAGACAAATTGGGGAAGACTTCAACCCGGGGCAAGTGTCGCACACGGGTAGGGCTGCATAATTTTCATAGCTCCTTCAGAAGTCGTGCGACGAGTGAATGCACATGCCGACAATGGAATACGAAACCAAAGCAAGCGGCCAGGCTCAACTGCTGGAATATTTTGGGCTTCGCGACCAGCCGTTCGGGGTGACTCCCGACCCCAGGTATCTCTATTTCAGCCCGTCACATGCCGAGGCGTTTGCGTCGCTAATCTATGCCATTGAAGCAAAACGGGGATTCTCCGCCCTGATCGCGGAACCCGGAATGGGGAAGACGTCGTTGCTGTTTCACCTGCTGGACAAGATGCAGCGTTCGGCGCGAACGGCTTTTCTCTTTCAACCCGATCCGGACCAACATGGACTGTTGCGAAGCCTGCTTGCGGACCTGGGCATCAATCCGGAATTGCAGAGCGTCTCTCAGATGCACGAAGTGTTGAACGATCTGCTGCTAATTGAATCACGAACCGGAAAACATTTTGTACTGGTGATTGATGAGGCCCAGGATTTGGACGATTCCGTTTTGGAGTCGGTACGATTGCTCTCCAATTTTGAAACTCCTCAGGCGAAACTCATGCACATCGTGCTTGCGGGTCAGCCTGCCCTGGCAAACCGGCTGGCAAAACCGGAATTGAAACAACTCCGGCAGAGAATTGCGGTTTGGGCGGGGCTTTCACCGCTGAGCGCGGCTGAGAGTGCGGACTATATCGATCACCGGCTGAAAGTAGGCGGATACAGGGGTACGAATCTGTTCCCTGCCACGAGTAAATCCTTGATCGCATCCGCGAGCTGCGGTCTGCCGAGAAACATCAATCACATTTGCTTCGGCTGCCTCTCTTTGGGATTTGCCAACCAAGAGCAACAGATGCACACCGGCATCGTGCGGGAAGTGTTGCGCGACCAGGAATTCCATTTTAAGCGAGAAGAGAAAGTCGATTTGAAGAGTTCCGGCCATGCGGCCGAGACTCCGTACCTGCCGCCGATGCCGGAGATGCATCCTGTTCGACATCCACGGCACATCGGAGGAGCTTTGCTGGGACTGGTTGGAATCCCACTGCTGCTGGTATTCCTTGCGAGTGAATTCAAGACGGACTACTTTAACCCACAAATTTCGCGGACTGGGAACGATATCACCCTCCGAAGCGGTGGGCCCAATCTTCACGCCGGGGAAGTGATAGGGAATTTGCCTCTACCTACTCCGCCGAGTGTGAACCTGACTCCGCGAATCCCGGCGACGCATCAGGAACTTCCCATCGCGGCAGTTCCACCGGCTACACCGCCGCACGTTCGCCGGGCCGCGACGAAGGTTCGACCCGCACCACACCAGGTCCCGGCGGCAAGACATTCTCCGCGGGTGGTGATAGCGCGGAAGCAAGAGACGCTTTTTCAGCTGGCGATGGATAACTATGGAAAAGCAAACTGGCAGATTATCGGACAGATACGGGCAAAGAATCCCAGAATAAAAGATTCGTTCGCTTACGTGGATGAAGGACAGCGAGTTATCCTGCCCGATCTCGCTCCGCAATTTCCCTGGAAGAATGAATGACTCCTATTCCACCTCGAGTTCCCGGCCTTGAGAAGGATTGCTGAACCATGCTCAAGCAAATTGTTTCCGCTGCACTGTTCGTGATTACACTGACCGGTTTCCCCAAATCCGTGCGATCGCAGGAAGAACCGGCACAAACCAATAATTCGAAACAGACCGCTGTATCCGCTCCGGTCGCAGGGAATGGAGACCACCCGCAACTGCACCAGCGCAATCGCCGATACCGGATTGAATCCGGCGACATTCTGGAACTCTCTTTTCGCTATACCCCGGAGTTCGACCAGGAAGTAACCGTGCAACCTGACGGATTCGTGCAGCTCAAGGGGGTACCGAACGATGTGCATATCCAAGGACTAACGGTGCCCGAAGTGATCGAAAGTCTTAAAAAGGCATACGTGAATGTGTTGAATGATCCAGTGATCAGCGTGGTGCTGCGGGATTTTGAAAAACCGTACTTCATCGCCGGGGGGCAGGTGGGCAAGCCAGGGAAATATGATCTTCGCGGGACGACAACGGCCACCCAGGCAATTGCAATCGCCGGAGGATTTTCAGACTTTTCAAAAAGCTCTCAAGTCCTGCTCTTCCGCCATTACTCAGATGATCTCGTGGAGGTCAAGGTTCTTAATCTGAATCGAGTGCTGAAGGATAAGACCTACAGGGAAGATTTGCAGTTGCAACCGGGGGACATGTTGTTCGTACCGAAGACGTTCATGGCCAAAATCGACCGATTCCTGCCGCGAACCTCGCTCGGCACCTATTTCAGCCCCGCAGTTTTGTGAGTTCAGCTCAGGAAGGAAGCATTATGAGCAGGCACGAGATTATTCTGACCGACCGAGGAATACGGGACAATTCGGCCCTCACGACTCGGGACATGATCGAAGTCGGAGTTCGCCGGCGGGGGAGTTTCTTATTTTGGTTTACGGTCGTTTTCCTGGGCGCCATCGTCGCAGCGATAGTAATGCCGAAGCGTTACGAATCGGAAACCAAAATACTGGTGCACAGGGAACGCGCGGATCCGCTGGTGACGGCGCAACAAACGGCAGCCATGGAGCAGAACCTGCCGAGCCTGACAGAAGAGGACATAAACTCTGAAGTTTCGATCCTGAGGAGCCAGGATTTATTGGAAAAGGTAGTAGTGGCTTGCGAGTTGCAGCACATGAATGACGACTCGCTGCTCTACAACTGGTTCAAACTGGGGACGCCACCCGCGGCGGACGATGAACAACTTGCTATCCGAAAAGCCGCCGGGAAACTTGGCAATGACCTTCGCATTGAACCCGTTAAGAAATCGTTCGTCATTTCCATCCGGTATTCGTCGACAAATCCAGAGTTGTCAGCAAAGGTCCTGAACACGCTGGGAAATCTTTATCTTGAAAAACACGCTGAGGTGCACCGTCCCAAAGATGCCGTCGGCTTCTTCGATCAGGAGACGGAGCAGTACCGGAACACCATGGAGCACGCACAGGAGCGGCTGGCGGAATTCAACCGCACGTCTGGAATTGTAACCTCGCAAACGGAAAAGGACTCCGCAGTGCCGAAGCTCGCGGAGTTCGAGTTGGATTGGCGACAGACGCAGGCGGCGATTCCCGGGGGCGAGGAGCACGTGCGGTCATTGCAAGCCCTGTTGGAAAAAACACCCCAGCGAATCACCACGCAGTTGCACAACTCGGACAACGGCGCATTGATGCAGCAGTTGAAGTCGTCTTTGGTCAGCCTGGAAGGCCAGCGGGTGGATTTGCGAAATAAATATGCGCCGGGCGACCGGATGGTGAAAGAAGTGGACACGCAGATCGAACAGGTGAAGGCGGCGATTGACGCGCAGCAAAAGTCGCCCCTGAAGGAAGAGACCACGGATCAGAACCCGACATACGAATTTCTGCGGCAGGAACTTGCGAAGGCGCAGGCGGATCTTGCGGCCATGAGGGCACGAGCGAAGTCACTGGGAAGCGTTGATCAGACATATCGCAAAACGCTGGTGGATCGAGATCAAAAACAGCTGCAACAGGCAGCGTTGATGCGGGACGCGAAAATAGCAGAAGACAATTATCTGCTCTACCTGAACAAGCGCGAACAAGCGCATATTTCCGATGCTTTTGACAAAAACAGGATATTGAACGTCTCCATCGCGCAGCCGGCGACGATTGCTTTCCGGCCCACGAATCCCACGTGGCTGATTCTGCTTCTGGGCTGGCTGCTTGCGTGCCTCGCCAGCACCGGAATCGTCCTTGCGCAGGAACAATTGAATCCAACCCTCAAGCAGCCCGAACAGATTGAGCGATATTTCGAAGTACCCGTCCTCGCGGACGTTTCCAGAGAAAACAGCGAGACCAGCCATTTGTTTTCCCACTAATCCGCTTCAGAACTAAAAAGCGTACTCACTATGAGCAAGAACTTTGAATTGTTACGACGAGCGGGCTGGGGTGAAGAATACCTGGACGGCATTCCCTCTCCTGTTTATTCCAAGACGAGCCCGATGTCGTGCCAGCGATCCGCGCCACGCCCCACCGGCCAGATTTCCGCGCTGGTGCAAAAGCTCTTTCAGCGGTCTGCTGACCCGCAAATCCGCTGCGTTGTGTTCCTTGGTTGCACGGAAAGCAGCGGCGGAACTTCCGTTTGCGCGCGGACGGCGTTGGCACTGGCGGGACAAGTGGAGGACCGCGTGTGCGTGGTGGACGCAAAACTTGAGAATCCATCTCTGCACCGGTTTTTCGGGAAGGACAACCTGATCGGACTGAGGGACGCGATGGCGCATTCGCGACCTGGCGAAAGTTTTGTAAAGCAAGTGGAGGAGAGCAATCTTTGGCTTTTGCCTGCGGGAGCTCCGGCAAACGGACGCGCCGCGGGCAGTCCACAGCGTGGCTTAACTTCCTGCCTGATTGAACTTCGAACTGATTTTCCATACTTGCTGATCGACGCCCCGCCGCTTAGCCGGAAGAGCGAACTCCCGGCTCTGGCACAAGTGACGGATGGAGCCGTCCTGGTGGTCGATGCGTCGGGGGTGACGGCGGATACCGCGCTCAAGGGACGCTCGCGGCTCCGGAAATCGAATATCAGGTTGCTTGGGATGGTGCTGAATCAAGAGGAATCCTCGGTTTTGCGAAATCTGAGGAACTGAAGGGCACGAAATGGCAACGACGATTATTCCCGGAGCAGAATCCAGGTCGCGGAACGCCGCGGCAAAATGCGTTGCGACTGGCGTGGCGGTGTGGTCGCGAGTGTTTCCCCAATCGCGCACGCAATGGTTGAACCTTGCGATCGAGGTAGTGCTTGGAGGCGTTTCGTTTCTGCTGACGTTTTCCATACTTGCGTCGGGACATGAGTGGAGGTTTTGGCCGTTAATTCCAGCCTTCCTGCTCGTCATCCCCATCCGATCGTTCGGGCTGGTGCTGCTTGGGCCATTCAAGAGTTCTTTGCGCCATGCGGACGTGCATGAACTGCTGGAAATCGTGAAAGCGGTGACGCTCAGCAGCGTGATCATCACGGGCGTCTTACCTCGAGCCGGGATTCTGCGCTCCGATTTTTCACTGGCTTTTTTTGTACTGGATTGGGCCTTACTGATCCTGCTGCTTGGTAGCTTCCATTTCGGAGCACGGCTGTATCGAAGCGAATTGTGGATCCGGCGGAAGACGGTGAAACAAGTGGCGATTGTCGGAGCAGGAGATGCTGGGATGACCCTCGTCAGGGAGCTGGTCTCGGATCCCACCTCGAGATGCCGGCCGGTGGCGATATTCGATGATGACCCGAAGACACATGGAACGACCATCTGTGGAATACCGGTGGCGGGAAGTGTCAACGAATTGAGTTCGCTGCCTCGAGAGAAACGCGTAGATGAGGTATTGATCTGTATACCGAGTGCGACCCAATCGGAGATGAGCAGGATTGTATCAATCTGTTGCCGGGCAAACTTTCCGGTACGCACGCTGCCGGCGCTCGCGGAAATTCTGGATGGGACGGTCTCTCCGCAAGACCTTCGGTCGTTGCGGGTTGAGGATTTGCTGCAGCGGGAGGAGTTGCGGCCCGATCCGAAACAAATTGAAGAGGTAGTGAAGAATCAGGTCGTGCTGATCACAGGAGCGGGCGGAAGCATCGGTTCAGAGCTGTCACGGCAAATTGCCGCCGGGTCACCCGAAGCGCTGCTGCTGCTCGACAAGACAGAGAACAGCCTTTTCTACATTCACCGGGAACTGCAAGAGCGGTTTCCATCCTTGCGGTTGAAACCGTTGCTGTGCGACGTGTCACGCCGGAATCATGTTGAGGAGATTATGCGGTTTGAAAGACCAGGCGTAGTTTTTCATGCCGCCGCTTATAAGCACGTTGGATTACTGGAGCTGCATCCGATGGAGGCCATCCGAAACAATGTTTTAGGTACTCGAAATGTCGCCGTCGCCGCGATGAAAAATGGCGTGAACCGCTTTGTAAACATTTCGACGGACAAAGCGGTCAATCCGGAAAATTACATGGGACTCTCCAAGAAGCTTACGGAACTTTGCATTCAAGAGCTATCCGGGCGCGAGGGTTCGACGCGATTCATGAATGTGAGATTCGGAAACGTCGCGGGAAGCACGGGGAGTGTGCTCCGTCTCTTTTGGGACCAGATCCAAAAAAGCGAGCCAATTCAGGTGACCGACCCGCGGGCAACGCGATATTTCATGTCCATTCCCGAGGCAGTCCACCTGATCTTGCGAGCCGCACGTCAGGGTCGCGGCGGTGAGACGTTTGTGTTGGAGATGGGAGAGCCCATCAATATTTATGAATTGGCAAAGAGCATGAGCTTGTTGGCAGGACTAACGCCGGGCAAGGAACTCCCAATTTATTTTGTGGGCTTGAGGGAAGGCGAGAAGGTGACCGAAGAGCTTTGGGCGGATTGGGAGGCTCCGGTGCCAGGCTCGCAGAAGGGCGTTCTGATGATTCCCACGCATGATCCCCATTCGGACGGAATCCTGTCGAGAATTGACAGCATGGAAGCCCTGCTCAATAGGGGGGATCGTCAGGCGCTTGACGAATCACTCGGCGAACTTTTTCCCCGGTTTATGGAGAAGAGGCACTCGGCCGTTCCGATTACCGGCAACGGTTCGGCTAAGAAAATGACCAAGTTTCCGGAGGCGAGCGTGAAGATTCCACTTTCGAAGCCAGACATCGGTGAACGTGAAATTGCAATGGTGATGGATGTTTTGCAATCCGGACGGTTAAGTCTGGGTCCGAAACTTCTGGAATTTGAGGAAAAATTCGCCAAGTACGTCGGAACAAAATATGCAATCGCCACCAACAGCGGGACATCGGCGTTGCATCTTTGCATTCGCGCGCTAGGCATCGGCCCGGGAGACGAGGTCATCACGACCCCATTCAGTTTCGTGGCTTCCACAAACTGCATTCTGTTTGAGGGGGCGACTCCCGCGTTTGTGGACATTGACCCGTCCACCTTGAATATCGACCCTGATCGCTTGCGGACTTTCTTGCGGTGCAGCTGTCTGAGGGACGCGCGACAACGGGCTCTGATTGACAGGTCAAACGGTCGAACGGTAAAGGCCATCCTGCCAGTGCATGTGTTCGGAGTTCCGTGCGATATGGTTCCGATCCTTGCACTGGCTCGCGAGTATGGACTGCACGTAATTGAAGATGCCTGCGAAGCATTGGGTGCTGAATATTGTGGGCGGCGCGCGGGAACGTTTGGCGATGCGGCAACGTTCGCGTTCTATCCAAACAAGCAGATCACCACAGGCGAAGGCGGGATGATCGTCACGAATGATGAGAACCTGGCAAAGCATTGCCGCAGCATGCGCAACCAGGGGCGCGGAGAGGACTCATCCTGGCTGAGTCATGCGCGGTTGGGCTACAACTATCGGTTGAGCGAAATGCAATGTGCCCTGGGTATCGCACAGCTCGAGCGGGTTACGGAACTCCTTGAAGCCAGGAAACGCGTGGCTGCTGAGTACCGCAAAGCTTTGGCTCGCATTCCACATCTGCTGCTTCCTTCGGAATTCGAGGAAATGAAGCGAAGCTGGTTTGTTTACGTTGTGCAACTCGATTTGCCGGCGCCGAAAACTCTTCGCGGCCGCGTGATGGCAAGGCTTCGAGAGCAGGGTGTGGAGTGCCAGGCATATTTCCCCGCGATCCACACACAGCCTCACGTCGCGGGAACTTCCAGATTGCCCGCCGGGCCGCTCTATTGCGCGGAAGAAGCTGCCGACCGTTGCTTCGCCCTGCCTTTCTTCCCGTCCCTCAGTGATTCGGAGATTGAACATGTCCGGAAAACACTGAGCCGAATTCTGGCGGAGGAGATCAAGGAATTCTCCTGCGCAAACTCGGCGTTTGCGGCGTCCGCCGCTTCCGACTAGACGCCGGTTAAGCGGCTACCGGGCGAATTCAAAAGCAAAAAGGACACACTCATGTGCAAACGGGTTGTTGGCGTTCATAACGGACACAATTCCTCTGCCGCTGTCGTGCAGGACGGCCTGCTGGCATTTGCGCTGCAGGAGGAACGTCTCACTCGGGTAAAGAATCAGGGCGGCCTGCCGAAGCTCACATTGCAAAGGATCGCATCGGATTTTCCGACAACGGATTTTGCCGGTGAAGGGTTGCCCGTGGCGTTCGGCGGACGAAACTTGACGGCCTGTGACTGGCAAAGAGATGCGATCTTGAAAAGTTATGGCCAAAGGTCGAGTGGTCCCGTGGGGAGCCTGAAGCGGCTCGCGAGACGCAGCGCTTTTGTTTCGGATTCGATCAATCTGGTGAAATTCCACAATCTTGAAAATGAGTTGAAAACTGTTTTGCCGCGGGAACATCCGGATGCGCTTGGCTTTGATCATCATCTTTCTCATGCAGCCGCTGCGTATTTCGGGTGGGGAAAAATGAACGAAAAAGTGCTGATCCTGACGTGCGACGGCGCGGGAGACTGCGCTTGCGCTTCGGTGAGCATCGGCGAACACGGAACGCTGAAGACTATTGCCCGCACGGAGGAGAGCCATTCCGTTGGCGCATTCTTCGGGAAGATTACATATCTGTTGGGAATGGTGCCGATGGAGCACGAGTACAAGGTGATGGGACTTGCGCCTTACGCCGAAAATGCCCGCGAAGCACGAAGCCTGGCCGACGAATTCAGCCAGATGTTTGAGTTTGATCCGCAGAATCCCATGATCTGGCGACGAAAGAACGGAAGCCCGGCAATGCAGTTTGCAGCTGACTATCTGGCGGATCACATTCATCGGAGGAGATTCGATCACGTTGCTGCGGGTGCGCAACTTTTTATTGAGCAGTTTTTGGCCCGGTGGGTTGAGAACTGCGTGCGATTGACGGGGATTCCGAGAGTCGCCCTGAGCGGCGGCGTATTCATGAACGTGAAGGCGAACAAAAGAATTCTGGAACTGCCCGAGGTGGAGGAACTTTTTGTGTTTCCTTCGTGCGGAGACGAAACAAATGCCATCGGCGCGGCATGGTTGCGGTATCACCAGATGTATAAGCAGGTTCCGCAGCCATTGGAACATCTATACCTGGGGACGGCATGCACGGAAAGGGAAGTGGAGAGAGCGATCAGGGATTATGAATTTACGAGCACTGTTTTTATCGAGGAGCAGCCTGACATTGAACACCACGTGGCGGAGTTGCTGGCCGACAATAAGATTGTCGCTCGGTTCAAGGGCCGCTGTGAATTTGGGGCCCGCGCGCTGGGGAATCGCTCGATTCTTGCCAATGCTTCGGATACCCAGGCAGTGCGAACAATCAATTCCATGATCAAATGCCGCGATTTCTGGATGCCATTTGCACCGTCGGTGCTTGCGGAACGCAGCGGGGATTACTTTCGAAAACCGAAACCGATGCCCGCGCCGCATATGATCATGACTTTCGATACACGCGAGGAAAAACGGACCGCCATCCCAGCGGCGATACACCCCCAGGATTTCACCGGTCGTCCGCAGGAAGTGTTCGAAGCGACGAATTCTTCTTACTACCACCTGATCAAGCATTTTGAAGAATTGACCGGTGAAGGTCTAATCCTGAACACATCGTTCAATCTCCATGGGGAGCCTGTGGTTTGCACGGCGGAGGATGCGCTGAGGGTCTTTGATATCTCCGGGCTGGAGTATCTTGCCCTGGAAAACATGTTGTTGAAGAAAGTGTGAGTTTGGAGTTTTCGATGAATTCATCCATACAAATTAACCCAACTGCTCGGGAAATTGGTTTCAGGCTGAACTGTGTCTGAACTTTCAAAAACGGAAATCCTGATTCCCGGTTCGCCGGCGTCTCTCCCGGCAGAGAGCGGTGCAATCCTTCGAATCCTGGGGCGAAATACGTTCTGGCTCTGGTTGGATCTGGGGGCGCTGCGGATTGGGACGATGCTGGCGGGACTGTTTCTGATCCGCTACTTCGGGCCGACGAATTTTGGCGTTTACAGCACAGCGCTGGCGGCGGGCTGGATCGGCAATTGCGTGGTTGATCTGGGGCTGACGCGGTATGCGGCGCGCGCAGTGGCAGCGTCCGTGGAGGAGACTCGCCCGATCATTGCGCTCAGCGTATTTACGACCGCGATTTCAGTGGCTGTCGAGGTCCTCGCCCTTCTTCTGGCGCTGCGCTTCGGCAATTGGCAACTGGCATGCTTT
>Ga0307470_10000779_pt1 | contig 13756 bp, 13 predicted proteins | sample atmos_gasesAM3C__FD_204565 | JGI IMG/M metagenome (GOLD analysis project Ga0307470, IMG submission 204565) | Hardwood forest soil microbial communities from Morgan-Monroe State Forest, Indiana, United States - atmos_gasesAM3C_05 | ecosystem: Environmental > Terrestrial > Soil > Temperate forest... | reverse complement strand
CAAGACCGAGCCTCAAGTCGGCGCGCTCCGGGAATGCCGCGGCCGCCCGGAGATCAACCAGCAGCGTATCGAACTCGCGGTTCAGGTCCGCGACGCGAGCCGCGAGAATTCGCCCCGCCCGCGTCATCGTGAGCGGCCGCCGGCTACGATTGAAGAACTCGACGCCCACGGCTTGCTCGGCGCGGCGCACGGCTTGCGAAACCGCCGATTGCGTCATCGCAAACCGGCGCGAGGCTTCGAGCATGCTGCCGGTCTCGGCCACGGCGGCGACGATCTGGAGACTGCGCAGGTCCGGGTCCAGGTCAGGCATCCCATTTAATTAGGCAAATTTATTCTAACATACAGTTTTACTTCATTCATGCCATATTTCTTGCTCCAACGCCCGGCCGCACGCCAATCTCCGGCACTTCCTAAAAGATGTGCACATGAGGCTTCATGAGCGGGAACGCGGATTTTCTGGTGGTCGGTCTGGGGGCCATGGGCAGCGCGACGCTGTACCAACTGGCCAGGCGCGGGGCCAAAGTGATTGGCCTCGACCGATTCACGCCGCCCCACACTATGGGCTCAAGTCATGGCGAGACCCGCATCACGCGGCAGGCCGTCGGCGAGGGACGCGACTACGTTCCCCTCGTGCTCGATTCGCATCGGATCTGGCGCGAGCTGGAAGCCGAGACAGGCGAGCAACTGCTCAACGCCTGCGGCCTCCTCGTCATGGCGCCCGGCATCGGCGAGACGTCGCACCACGGCAAGCCGGATTTCGTCGCCCGTTCAACCGACGCAGCGCGAGCGTTCGGCATCCCGCACGAAGTGCTCGACGGGAAGGAAGTCGCGCATCGCTTTCCGCAGTTTCTCGGCCTCGAAGGCAACGAGAAGGCCTATCATGAGCCCCGCGGGGGATACGTCCTGCCCGAGCGCTGCATCCACGCGCAGTTGACGCGTGCGAAGCAGCTTGGCGCAGTGATCGAAACGAATGTCGAAGTCCTGTCGATCACCCAGACCGGAGCCGGCGTACGGGTGGAAACGACCGCCGGAACATACGAGGCGGGTCAAGTGGTCGTGTCGGCCGGCGCCTGGACCGCGCATCTCCTGGGTAGACCGTTCGACCGCTTGCTCACCGTGACCCGTCAGGTTCTCCACTGGTTCGAGCTCGAGGACACCAGCGCCTACCGGGCCGACGCCCCCGTCTTCATCTGGATGCACGGCGCGACGGACAGCGACTACCTGTACGGCTTCCCGCCACTGCCCGGCGACCGGCGGCTCAAGATAGCGACCGAGCAGTACGAGACCAGCACCACGGCGGACACCCTGGATCGCGTGGTCGATCCGGCGGAGTCGGCCCGGATGTATCGGGACCATGTCCGGGGACGCGTGGCCGGCGTCACGCCCCGTGTGGTCCAGGCGGCCGCCTGTCTCTACACCGGAACGCCTGATCGAGGCTTCATAATCGACTACCACCCTGACCAGGACCGGGTGTTCGTCATCTCCGCCTGTTCCGGGCATGGCTTCAAGCATTCGGCAGGCATCGGCAACGTCGTCGCCGAGAAGGTTGCCGAGGGCAGAAGCCCGATCGACCTTTCACCATTTTCGGTTTCCCGTTTCGCAACTAACATGGCAGGAACATTGCCGGCTCACTGATGAGACAGCGCAGTTAAAACTTGGAGGTTTACCTGATGAAAAACGTACTCCGGTTGATGATCCTTGGCGCCGCAGCGTTGGTGATGCTAGGCAGTGCGCACGCGGCCGATGGGGTTGACGCGATCAAGCAGCGTGGAACGCTGGTCGTCGGCGTCAAGGCAGACTACAAGCCGTTCGGATACCGGGATCCGGCCGGAAACATCGTTGGCATCGAGCCGGATCTTGCCGCGGACGTCGCCAAGCGCCTCGGCGTCAAGCTCGAACTCGTCTCGGTGGCAGCCTCGAACCGGATCGAGTTTCTTCAGCAGGGGAAGATCGACCTGCTGATCGCAACGATGTCTGACCGGCCGGAGCGCCGCAAGGTCGTGCAGGTCATCGAGCCGCTCTATTATGCCGACTACGTCAATATCCTGATCAACAAGAAGGCCGGCATCAAGGATTGGGCCGAACTCAAGGATAAGCCCGTCTGCGCGACTTCCGGCGCGTGGTACAACAAGGACGTCGCAAAATCCTACGGTGTCGAGATTGTTGCATTCGACGGCTCGGAGAAGCCGCTGTTCGCCATGAAGCAGGGCAACTGCATCGGCTATCTCTACGACCAGACCTTCCTGCAAGGCAAACTGCTCGAGGACGAGTGGAAAGCCGACTACGGACTTCCCTTGAAGGGCGTGCTGCCGGCGCCCTGGATGATCGCCGTCGCGCTCGGCAATACCAGCCTGCAGAAGCTGCTCGAAGACACCACCAAGGACTGGATGAAAACCGGCTTCATCGTGGCAGGGGAAAAGAAGTGGGGCATCACGCCGACCGAGTACTCGCTCTCCATGCATGAGCAATACAAGGACAAGTAAGCGCGGAGCGAGGCTCAACCATTCGGGGTCGCGCAGATGGAAGCGATACGTAACTGGTTCCAGGAGCTCTATGACAAGACGGGCCTGAACTTCTCTGTTTTCTATGACGCCTACGATTGGAACCGCTACGTCGGCGGCCTGAAGATGACGCTGTTTCTGAGCGTCACGACGATTCTGCTCAGTCTGGTGATCGGCGCCGCAGGCGCCCTCGTCCAGGGTGGACGATCGAAGATGGCACGGATCGCAGTCAACGCTTTCGTCGTCGCGTTCCGGAACACGCCGCCGCTGGTGCAGCTCTTCTTCTTTTATTTCGGCCTTGGCACCCTGATGCCCGCGATCGAAAGCGGTGGCATGCGCGTCCCGTTGCTGAATAACATTCAGTGGGCGATCATCTCCCTGTCGCTGTTCGCCGGCGCCTTCAACGTCGAGATCTTCCGCTCGGGCATCGAGGCAGTGCCGCGGACGACCATCGAGGCCGCGGAGGCGCTCGGCTATACGCGGTTCAAGGCCTACATTTATATTGTGCTGCCGCTGGCGATCCGGGTCTGTCTGCCGGCGCTGAACAATAACCTGGTCAATCTGCTCAAGACGACGACGCTCGCCTACGCGATCGCGGTGCCGGAAACGCTCTATGCGGTCAAGCAGATCTGGTCGGAATCGCAAAACGTTCTGGAGATGATGATCGTGTTGCTCGCCACCTACGGCATCCTGGTAGGCGTTCTCGTCTGGCTGATGCATCGCTGGGAACGGGCCATGCACATTCCCGGGTATGGCCGATGAGCACCATACGGCGCACGCCGAACGGCTTGGCCATCCTTCACCCCTACCGTGTCACGCCGACCCGGATGGCGTTCCAGATCGGTCCCCTGTCGGCCGCACTCCTTTGCTTCGGCAGCGTCATGGTTGCCTCGTCGGCCTGGAGCCAAACCGCGCCGACAGCGCTGTCTCCGCTGGAAGTGATCGCGAAGTGGGCCCCTCTCCTGTTGAAGGGGTTCGCCTTCAACATTGCCATTTCGCTGCTGGCGATGCTGCTCGGCACGATTGCCGGCCTTTGGCTCGGCCTTGCGTTGCTCTCGGAGATCAGGATCGTCGGCGGGATCAGCTGGTTTGTGACCCAGGTGTTCCGCAACGCGCCGTGGCTGGTGCTGTTGTTCTTCGTCATGTTCCTGGTGCCGTTTCAGCTCACCCTCTTCAAGACCACCATTCCCTTGCCGGACTGGCAGAAAGCCACGGTCGGCTTCGCGCTGCCGGTTATGGCGAATGTCGCCGAGGTCGTGCGCGGAGCCGTTCGCTCGATTCCCTCGACGCAATGGGAGGCGGCGGAGTCGCTGTCATTCACGCGGCGCCAGACGATGTGGCTGATCATCCTGCCGCAATGCGTCAAGCGAATGCTGCCGCCCTGGATGAACATCTATTCCCTCGTGACCATGTCGACGGTCCTCGCATCGATCGTCGGCGTCTCGGAGATGCTCACGCTGACAGCCCAGGTGCATGCGGCGGAAGGCGGGCGACCCGAACTGTTCGCGCCGCTCTACGGCTTCGCACTGCTGTGCTTCTTTCTCTATTGCTATCCCATCAATCTCTGGACGGCCCATCTCGAGCGCCGGTTTCAAGTAAATTGAAGGAGCCGACCATGGCCTCAGATTGGACGCCGGATCAGCCGATTGTCGAATGTGTCGACGTCCGGAAATCATTCGGCACGTTCGAGGTCCTGAAAGGCATCAGCCTGTCGGTCCGCAAGGGCGAGGTGATCTGCATCATCGGCCCCTCCGGCTCCGGCAAGTCGACGCTGATCCGTTGCATCAACGCGCTGCAGCCGATCTCTGCCGGCAGCATCAAGGTCGAGGGCATCGACGTCTCCGACCCGAAGCTCGACAAGCTCGCGCTGCGCCGGAAAGTTGGAATGGTGTTCCAGCAGTATAACCTGTTTCCGCACAAGACGGCGCTTCAGAACGTGATGATGGCGCCGATCCATGTTCTCAGGCACGACCGTCGTGAGGTTGAAACCCGCGCCCGGGCACTGCTGGCCAAGGTGCGGCTCGCAGGCAAGGAGGACAGTTATCCTGGCGAGCTCTCCGGCGGACAGCAGCAGCGCGTGGCGATTGCACGCTCGCTCGCGATGCGGCCCGACGTGATGCTGTTCGATGAAGTCACGGCGGCGCTCGATCCGGAGACCGTCAAGGAGGTGCTCGTCACCATCCGCGAACTCGCGGAGGAAGGGATGACATGCATCCTTGTCACACACGAGATGGGTTTCGCCCGCGAGCTGGCTGATCACATCTATTTCACCGACCGCGGCGTGATCGTCGAGCACGGACCGCCGGATACGTTCTTTGCCGCGCCCAAGGACGAACGCACGCAACGGTTTCTGTCTCAGATTCTCTAGGCGGCGAAAAGACTCGCCGCCTAACCAGCGTCGAGTCAGCAGATTGCACGACAGGCTCGTCTCAAATCGTCGGTCGCGATGGACCTTGCGCGAGCGCCAATAGCGCAGCAGCGAGTGCCGCCGCGGCCTTGCCGGGACGCGCCTTCTCGTAAATCGCAAATTCAAGATCGGGCAAGCGCGGCAGGCCGTCCTGTAGCCCGAGAACGCGCAAGCCCGCGACGATTGCACTCGCCGGAAGCGGCGTGATCGCAAGACCCGCCAGCGCGGCCGCGCGTACGCCCGTCAGGCTCGGGCTGGTATAGATGATCTCCCAGGCGAGATCGCTCTCGCCGAGCGCGGCAAGCGCGGCCTCGCGCGAAACCGATTTCTCGCGATAAAGCGCAAGCGGCAGCACAGCGCCTGGAACGAGATCGAAGGTTTGAGCAGCCGCCCAGACCAGCGGCTCGCGCCACACCAGCCGTCCGCGCGAGGTGCCAAGCGGGCGCTTGGCGAACACGACGTCGAGCCGTCCCGCATTGAGCTGCTCGATCAATTCCGCGCTGACGCCGATCTGCACCTCGAGCTTCACGTCCGGATGCAGCGTCGCGAAACGACCAAGCGCCGTCGGCAGCGAGCCGCCCCCGACCTCCTCGACCACGCCGAGACGCACCATACCTGACAGCCGCGGCGCCGCCAGGCGATGACGCGCAGCCTCCTCAAGCTGCAGCAGACGACGGGCGTCGCCGAGCAGCATCTCGCCATCGTCGGTCAGCGCGACGCTGCGAGTCGTCCGCCGGAACAGGGAACGCTGGGCCTCGAGCTCTAGCCGCTTGATCTGCTGGCTGATGGTCGACTGCGTGAGGTTGAGCCGCTCGGCCGCACGATGGAAACCGCCACAATCGGCGACGGCGACGAAGGCGCGCAAAAGCTCCAGATCCAGCATGGCGATTAATCTCGTTTCGTAATCAATCATATTATAAAATATCGTTTCTATAATCAATGCCACAAACCTACCTTTCGCTGTGAAGCAATCATCAAGCGAAGGAAGACATCATGTCCGGCACACCACGACAGGGAACAGATCGTGCCACCCGGCTGGCACGGGCCGCCAAGGTCAGCGGCGGCAGCGGAAAGTTATGTCCGCCCGACCGCGCGACGGCGCTGCTCGAAGCGATCATTGAGCCTGGTGACCGCGTCACCATCGAGGGCGACAACCAGAAGCAGGCCGATTTCCTGGCCGCGGCGCTGGCGAAAGCCGATCCCGTGCGGTTGCATGACTTGCACATGGTGCAGTCGGTGCTGGCGTTGCCCGATCATCTCGCTGTGTTCGAGCGCGGCATCGCGAACCGGCTGGATTTCGCATTCGCCGGCCCGCAGAGCCGCAGGCTCGCCGAGCTGGTCACCGACGGCACGGTGAAGATCGGCGCGATCCACACCTATCTCGAACTCTATGCCCGCATGCTGGTCGACCTGACGCCGCGCGTGGCGCTGATCGTCGCCGACAAGGCCGACCGCTACGGCAACCTCTATACCGGCCCCAATACCGAGGACACACCGACCATCGCCGAGGCCGCAGCCTTCCGCGGCGGTATCGTCGTGGTCCAGGTCAACGAGGTCGTCGATCGGCTTCCGCGCGTCGACATTCCCGGCGACTGGGTCGATTTCGTCGTGCCGGGCCCGAAGCCGTACGCGATCGAGCCCTTGTTTACGCGCGATCCCGCCAAGGTCAGGGACGAGAACGTGCTGATGGCCATGATGGCGGTCGCCGCCGTTTATGAACCCTATCAGGTGCGGCGGCTCAACCACGGCATCGGCTACGCCACCGCGGCGATCGAGCTGATCCTGCCGACATTCGCCGCACAGCGCGGCCTGAAGGGCAAGGTCGCGAACCATTTCGTGCTCAACCCGCACCCGACCCTGATCCCCGCGATCGAAGCCGGCTTCGTCGACGGCGTCTATTGCTTCGGTTCCGAACTCGGCATGGAACGCTACGTCGCCAAACGCGCCGATGTATTCCCGATCGGCGCCGACGGCAGCCTGCGGTCGAACCGCGCGCTGGCCCAGGTCGCCGGACAATATGCCTGCGACATGTTTGTCGGGGCCACGCTGCAGATCGATCCACAAGGCAACAGTTCGACGGCCACCAAAGGACGCATCACCGGCTTCGGCGGCGCGCCGAATATGGGCGCCGATGCGCGCGGCCGCCGCCACGACAGTCCCACCTGGCTGCGTGCCGGCGAGGAGGCCGGCGATGCCTTACGCGGACGCAAGCTTGTGGTGCAGATGGTGCAGACCCATCAGCCGAACGGGGCGCCGAGCTTCGTCGAGCGGCTGGACGCCTACGAGCTCGCTTCTTCTGCGGGGTTCGCACGGCCGCCGGTGATGATCTATGGCGACGACGTGACCCACGTCATCACCGAGAAGGGCGTCGCCAATCTCTTGCGCTGCCGGACACCGCAAGAACGGGAAACGGCGTTGCGCGCGGTCGCCGGCGACACCGAATTCGGCAAGCGGCAGTCGGCTGATGCAAGTGAAAGCTTGCGCCGCCGCGGCATCGTGATGCTGCCTTCCGACCTCGGCATCGATGTCGGGACTGCGACACGCGATCTCCTCGCCGCCAAGACGATCGGCGATCTCGTGACGGCTTCGGGCGGACTTTACGCCCCGCCGGCCAAATTCCGCCCGACCGCGGTCCCCACCGTTGAAAACAGGAGGTAATCATGCCCCCGAACACGCAAACCCCAACTGGTCTGTCCAACTCGAATCCCGCGCCGGTCGATCGCGCAAAACAGCTCGCCGCGAAGCTGTTGTCGGAACGCGGCGAGGCGTCCGGTGCGCTGGTCTCGCGGGAACTGCACGACGTGCTGCGCGGGCTCGATGACGGCGATCGTCACGGCTTCCAGCGCTATCTTGCGACGGAGTTTCAGCCGGATAGAGCGGCGCTGCGCGCGGCGGCGGAGCGCTATCTCGCCGATCCCACGGCGGAAGCCGCAGCCGCTCTCGCTCGGGTCGCCGATCCGCCGCGGCAGGAGCTGTTGCGGCGCATGAACATGGCGCCCGGCGGCACCGGCGCGTTGATCGCCATGCGCAGCGAAATCACTGCGCATCTGCGCGATGAGCCGGAATTGAAGCTGCTCGACGCCGACCTCAAGCACCTGTTCACGTCGTGGTTCAACCGCGGCTTCCTCGAACTGCGCCGGATCGACTGGCAGTCGCCAGCCGCGGTGCTGGAAAAGCTGATTGCCTATGAGGCGGTGCATGAGATCAAGGGCTGGGACGATTTGCGGCGCCGCCTCGCACCGGACCGGCGCTGCTTCGCCTTCTTCCATCCAGCACTTCCCGGCGAGCCGCTGATCTTTGTTGAGGTCGCGCTGGTGCAAGGACTGGCGACGTCGATGCGGCCGCTGTTGTCGCAGGACGTGGACGAGGACGCCGCACGAGCGCAAGCGGCGAACGCAGACACGGCGATCTTCTATTCGATCTCCAACTGCCAGAACGGTCTGCGCGGCGTATCGTTCGGCAATTTCCTGATTAAGCAGGTGGTCGAGGAGCTCAAAGCGGAGTTTCCGCAACTGAAGCGTTTCTCCACCCTGTCGCCGGTGCCGGGGTTGCGGCGTTGGCTCGGTCAACGGCTTGCGAATGGAACCGATCCCGATGCCGCGTTGTTGCCCGAACTCGAACGTGATGGCTGGTGGAATGACCCGGCGCGGAGCGAGAAGCTGCGCGCGCCCCTGCTGCGGCTTGGCGCCCGCTATCTGACGCGGAAGCCCTCGATACGCATCGACCCCGTCGCGCGTTTTCACCTCGGCAATGGCGCGCGGCTCGAACGGATCAATTGGCTTGGCAATAACACACCACGCGGCATCCAGGAATCGTTCGGCATCATGGTCAACTATCTCTACGACCACGACAGCATCGAGGCCAACCACGACGCCTTCGTGCGTGACGGGACCATCGCGCGTTCGCCCGATGTCGACGCTCTGCTGCCAAAACCGGATTAAGGCGGCGCGGCAGGCCGCGCCGATCCAGTAACCCCCAACCGTCCCCGTATGACTTAGGAGAGAGACCATGATGAACAGACGCGAATTTTCGACCGCCCTCGTTGCCGGTGCAGCGGCCTCGATGATCTCCGGCCGCGGCGTCGCCGCAAACGCAACGCCGCCAAAGGCGCGCAACGTCGTGCTGGTGCACGGCCTGTTCGCCGATGGCTCCTGCTGGACCGAGGTGATCGCGCGATTGCAGGCGGCGGGGCTGAACGCGACCTCGGTGCAGAACCCGTTGACCACATTGCCTGAGGCGGTCGCCTCCGCCGAACGCGTGCTCGCGCGGCAGGACGGCCCTACCGTCCTGGTCGGCCATTCCTTCTCCGGCATGATCGTCACGGAAGCCGGTGTGCATCCCAACGTATCGGCGCTTGTCTATGTGGCGGCGCGTGCGCCGGATGCAGGTGAAGACTACACCGCGCTCGCCAAGACCTATCCGACGCCGCCGGCCTCGGCCGGCATCGTCTTCGACGGCGACGAAGGCCGCCTTTCCGAGGAAGCCTTCCTGCGCGATTTTGCGGGCGACCTGCCGGCAGCCAAGGCCAAGGTGCTGTATGCCGTGCAGGAGCCGTTCCAAAAGGCCCTTCTCACCGGCAAGACCACCCACGCCGCATGGCGATCGAAGCCGAGCTACTACGCCGTTTCCACCGAGGACCGCACGATCAATCCGGACCTCGAGCGCTTCATGGCCAAGCGGATGGGCGCCAAGACCATCGAGGTGAAGGCCAGCCATCTCTCGCTGATCTCCCATCCCGACGAAATCACGCAACTCATCCTGGAGGCTGCCGGACAGTAGCCCGCCTGACGGAGCGGTGCCTCGCGGGCGAATGCACGGCGAAACAGCCGGCTTCGCTCCGCAACGGCACTGCTTCGCATGGCGCAGCCGTTGACTGAGATGCGCCTCAGCTTTGTCGCCAAATTATTCGGTCTCTCTGAGATCGCTCATTTTATAGGCAGTATCCCCGTCCCCGTTCACCCGCAGCATCCGAACCTGTCCCTCTTTGGGGGTCAATCCACCCTCCATCACCCCTCTGCTCAACTCGCCCGCATACAATTCGAAGATTCTGCTGCAATTTTAATCAGCGCGTACAGGCCCGCAAACTCCACGTCGAAGTCTTTCCCCAACGATTACAAATAGATGTGAGTCGCAAAGCTCTGGCACGAAGCTTGCGACATGGGGTCAGGCCCCGTCGACCGGCGCGGCCAAAGAGTTGGGAGCGGGATTACCCGCCACGGGGAGTAATCAATGGATTTCAGCAGTATTTCACGACGGCGCCTGTTGCAGGGAAGCGCGGCGCTGACACTCGGCACCGCGCTCGGCGCCCGCACGGCGGCCGCCGCCGACACCACGATCGGCTTCATCTATGTCGGCTCGCGCGACGACTACGGTTACAACCAGGCGCATGCGGCCGCCGCCGCCGCGCTGAAGAAGATGCCCGGCATCAAGATCATCGAGGAAGAGAAGGTGCCGGAGACCGACGCGGTCGAAAAGACCATGGAGTCGATGATCAATCTCGACGGCGCGACGCTCGTGTTCCCGACCTCGTTCGGCTACTTCAGCCCGCACATGGTCAAGATGGCCAACAAATATCCGAAGGTGCGCTTCGAGCACTGCGGCGGCCTGTGGACCGACAAGGACCCGAAAAACGCCGGCAGCTATTTCGGCTATATCGACGAGGCGCAATACATCTCGGGCATCGTCGCCGGCCACACGTCCAAGAGCGGCAAGCTCGGCTTCGTCGCCGCCAAACCGATCCCGCAGGTTCTGCGCAACATCAACGCGTTCACGCTGGGCGCCAAGCTCGCCAACCCGAAGGCGACCACGCAGGTGATCTTCACCGGCGACTGGTCGATGCCGGTCAAGGAAGCCGAAGCCACCAACAGCCTGATCGACCAGGGCGTCGATGTGCTGACCTGCCACGTCGACGGACCGAAGACGATGGTGGAAAACGCCGCCCGCCGCGGCGCCATGGTGTGCGGCTATCACGTCAACCAATCCGCGCTCGCGCCCGAGGCCTATCTCACCGGCGCCGAGTGGAACTGGGAAGCGCTCTATCCGAAATTCCTCAAGATGATCGCCTCCGGCGAAGGCATTCCGAACTTCTACCGCGGCGGCCTGCAGGAAGAGATCGTCAAGATCTCGCCCTACGGCCCCAAGGTGGGCGAAGCGGCGCGCAAGCACGCCGATGAAGTGAAGGCCAAGTTCCTGGCGACGGGTCTTGCGATCTTCAAGGGTCCGCTGGTCGACAACAAGGGCAAGACCGTCATCGCGGCGGGCACCGAGCGCGGCCAGAAGGATCCTGAACTCGAGAAGATGGATTACCTGGTCGAGGGCGTGATCGGCGCAACGTCGTGACATCTGGAGTAACTTCGTGACATCAGAAGTTGCGGATTCGGCAGAGGCGGTCAGCGTAGCACCTGCCGCAGACGCCGGATTTCTCCAGCGCCACGGCGCGACCATCGAATATATCCTGATCCCGGGCGCGGCGCTTGCCGGCGCGCTCGTGGTCTTCGGCCTTTTTGTCGCGCTGTTCGGCAAGAATCCGATCGACCTGTATTTCTACATGTACCAGGGCGCGTTCGGCACCTGGTTCTCCTGGCAGAACACGCTGACCCGCGCCGCACCCCTGATCCTGACCGCGCTATGCGCGGCGCTGCCCGCACAACTCGGCCTCGTCATCATCGGCGGCGAAGGCGCACTCCTGATCGGCGCGCTGTCGGCGACATCGATGGCGCTCACGTTGCCCTTCGCCCCGCCGCTGGTGGTTCAAATCGCGATGGCGGCGGCCGGCATGGTCGGCGGCGGCTTGTGGATTCTGTTGTCGGGGGCGCTGCGGCAATATCGCGGCGTCAACGAAACGATATCGAGCCTGCTGCTCGTCTATATCGCGCTGGCCATTCTCAATCACCTCGTTGAAGGCGCGATGCGCGATCCCGCGAGCCTCAACAAGCCGTCGACGCACGAGATCGGCGCGGCCAACATGATCGGCACCATTCCCGGCACCGACGTGCATTGGGGCCTGGTGTTCGGCCTGATCGCCGCGGTCGCGTCCTACGTTCTGATCTATCACACCACCTTCGGCTTTGCCGCGCGCGTCGCCGGCGGCAATATCCGCGCCGCCAAGATCGTCGGCCTCTCCGTCGGCAAATTGATCCTCACCGTCTGCTTCATGGCGGGCTCCTGCGCAGGCCTTGCCGGGATGGTCGAGGTCGCCGCCGTCCAGGGCCGCACCAATGCCAACCTCGCCGCGGGCTACGGCTACACCGGAATCCTGGTCGCATTCCTGGCGCGGCAAAATCCGCTCGCCGTCATTCCGGTCGCGATCCTGCTCGGCGGCATCAACGCTTCCGGCGGCCTGCTGCAACGCCGGCTCGGCCTGCCCGACGCTTCCGTGCTGGTGCTGCAAGGCATTATTTTCGTGTTCGTGCTGGCGAGCGACGCGCTCTACGGGCGGATCGGCTTTCTGAAAAACAAATGACGTTAAGAGGCAGGCGACATGGCTGACGGATCGATCGGGCTCTGGACCGTGCCACTCGCCGTGTTCGGCGGCGCCATCCGCGTCTCCACGCCGTTCCTGTTTGTCAGCCTTGGCGAGTGCATCACCGAGCGAAGCGGCCGGATCAATCTCGGCCTCGAAGGCACACTGGTGATGGGCGCGATGAGCGCCTACGGCATCTCCTATGTTTCGGGCTCACCCTGGTTGGGGGTGCTCGCCGCCGGCATCACCGGCGCGATGCTGGGCGCGCTCCACGCCGGCATATGCTCGCTGCCACGCGTCAACGACATCGCGGTCGGCATTGCCTTGATGCTGTTCGGCACGGGCCTGGCCTTCTATCTCGGCAAGCCGCTGATCGAGCCGACCGCGCCGCGGCTGCCGGCGATCGATTTCGGCTGGTGGAGCGACATCCCGCAGCTCCGCTCGGCGCTGCGGATCAATGTGCTGTTCCTGTTTGGCGTGGTGCTCGCGCCTGTTCTGTATTGGGCATTCCGGACCACGCGCTGGGGCCTTCTGATCCGTACCGCCGGTGAAAGTTCGGACGCCGCACGCGCCATGGGCCACTCGGTGCTCGGAATCCGCCTGCGCGCGACCATGGTCGGCGGCTTCCTCGCCGGCATCGGCGGCTCGTTCCTGTCGCTGTTCTATCCCGGAAGCTGGAACGAGGGACTTTCGTCAGGCCAGGGCATCACGGCGGTGGCGCTCGTGATCTTTGCACGCTGGGACCCGATGCTGTGCCTGTGGGCCTCGCTCGCTTTCGGCGGCGCGGCGGCGCTCGGACCGGCGCTGCAATCGGTCGGCGTCACCTCCGGCTATCACCTCTTCAACGCCGCGCCCTATATCCTGACGCTCGCGATCATGATCATCACCTGCTCGCCGAAGCGCACGCTGACCGGCGCGCCCGCCGAACTGTCGATCACGAAGTAACGAGGCCAACCATGCCCGAACGCTATGCCAAGTCCGAGCCCTATGCCTGGCCCTATAATGGCGACCTTCGCCCGGAAAACACCGCCCTCATCATCATCGACATGCAGACCGATTTCTGCGGCGTCGGCGGCTATGTCGACAAGATGGGCTATGACCTGTCGCTGACCCGCGCGCCGATCGAGCCGATCAAGAGTCTTCTGACCGCGATGCGCGCCAAGGGCTACCACATCATCCACACCCGCGAGGGACACCGTCCCGACCTTGCGGACTTGCCCGCGAACAAGCGCTGGCGCTCGCGCCAGATCGGCGCCGGCATCGGCGATCCCGGCCCGTGCGGACGCATCCTGGTGCGCGGCGAGCCGGGCTGGGACATTATTCCAGACCTTTATCCGATCGCCGGCGAGCCGATCATCGACAAACCCGGCAAGGGGTCGTTCTGCG
>Ga0307470_10000778_pt1 | contig 13774 bp, 8 predicted proteins | sample atmos_gasesAM3C__FD_204565 | JGI IMG/M metagenome (GOLD analysis project Ga0307470, IMG submission 204565) | Hardwood forest soil microbial communities from Morgan-Monroe State Forest, Indiana, United States - atmos_gasesAM3C_05 | ecosystem: Environmental > Terrestrial > Soil > Temperate forest... | reverse complement strand
CGATGTGGACGGCGGGGTTGCCCGAGGCGAAGTTCTGCGCCGAGTTGACGAAGAACACGTCGCCCCACAGCACGTTCTGGTCCGTCGCGTCGCCCGTGCCGCCGGCGGCGAAGTAGCCGAGGTCGCCGGGGAAGCGCAGGGTGCAGTTGCTGACCGTGTCGATGGTCACGTAGCCGCGCATGACGTTGTCGCCGTACGCGAGGCCGGCGCAGCCGCCGAGGACGTTCGAGAACTTGCCGGTGAGCGACGCCTGCAGGTGGGCCAGGAAGTCCGCCTGCAGCTGGGCCGGCGGCGGCAGGATGGTGTTGCAGCTCGCGAAGTTGATGTCCTGCGAGAACGAGCCCTTGGGGCTGATGTCGTCGTCGGGGTCCTGGCCGGCCGAAGCCGTCTGCGGCAGGACGCCGTTGACCAGGATGTCGCGCAGGTTGATCGACTGCACGTCGTAGCCGGTCAGGTAGATGTTGAAGTCGAAGACCGGCACCGAGAGGTCCGACCACACCACGACGTGGGCGAGGACCGCGGTCGCCGAGGCATTGTTGACGGAGAACAAGGTGGTGATCCCGTTCGCCTGGTTCAGGTCGACCTCGAAATACGGGACCAGCAAGGTCGCCGCCGGCACGTCATCCACCGTGCAGATGACGGCTCCCGCCTGGCCGGCCACTGCCAACAGGCCGACCAGGACGAGAAAGAGTGCAGCTCGTTTCATGGTGACTCCTTTTTGGATTGTCGACCTGTCCTGATCGACGTGGATATGGCTCGCTTCCGGCCCGGAACAGCCGGCAGGGCCGCGACTCACTTCTTGGGGTAAGACACTGTGATGATAGAGCGAAAAGGCGGCAGGGAGCAAGCGAAAGCCGGACGGCGGGCTCATCGCCCGCCAAAGGGCGCCGCCGGAACTCGGCCGAGCTCCCCTTCCCATTCGTCCGCCCCTTCCCCTTTCACACCGGCGCCGGCCTCGGCCGGTCACCGGATCTGCCGCCGCGCGCGAGACCACACCTCTCCCGCCACCCTCATAGCGGTCCTTGGCCCGGCGCTCGGTATTGTTTCGACAATACCAGTGATTCGGTCGACAAATCAATAGCCAACCGCGCATCGAGCCTGCACGAGAGCCGGCCTCAGGGCCGCGCCGCGCGCGCCGTCGTGTCCACCGGGTCGTGCAGCGCGTCGCAGGCGCTGTCGAGATGGAGCGCGTCGAAGCCGACGCTGAAGCGCCCGTTCTCCGTCATCACCGCCGTGACCCAGGCTTGATCGGCGCCCGCATCCTCCGGGGGGTTCGCTCCCGCCGCCGCCACCGCGGTGTTGAGGTCGAGGTAGAGCCAGCCGAAGTCGAAGGTCACCGGGAAGGCGGCGCCGCCGACGTGGGTGCGCTGCGCCTCGGCCGGGAACGGGATGACGCCGGCGTTCGGCGGCTGCGGGGAGAAGGGGAAGGTGGTCGGCGTCAGGGGGTGCTCCTGCTCGTCGAAGATGACGATCTGCTCCTGGCCGAGCGGATACCAGGCGGGCGTGGTGCCGCACTGGAAGGCGCCCTGCTTGACCTTCGAGTCGCGCCAGACCAGCAGGTCGGTGCCGCCGTTGAAGGCGCCGCCGGAAAGGAAGCGCACGGCGAAGTTGGTCGCCAGCGGCTCCCGGTTGTCCGCCGCGCTCCAGCCGACGTAGCGGCCGTAGAAGGTGTACTGGCCGGGGGCGCTGGTCTGCGGGTTCCCGGGATCGGCCTCGACGTGCACCAGGGTCTCGCCCTGGGCCGACTTCTGTCCCTCGTTGAGGTAGAAGTAATCGCCCCAGAGGACGTTCTGGTCGGTCGCGTCGCCCTGGCCGCCGCTGACGAAGTAGCCGGCGTCGCCGGGAAACCGCAGGGTGCAGTTGCTCACCGTGTCGACGGTGACGTAGCCGCGCGCGACGTGGTCGCCGAGGTCGAGACCGGCGCAGCCGCCGAGGATGCTCGAGAACTTGCCGGTCAGCGACGCCTGCAGGTGGGCCAGGAAGTCGGCCGAGAGCACCGCGGGCGGCGGCAGGATGGTGGCGCAGCTGGCGAAGTTGACGTCCTGCGAGAACGCCCCCTTGGGGCTGATGGTGTCGTGCGGGTCCTGCCCGGCCGACGCGGTCTGCGGCAGGATGCCGCGCTCGATGACGTCGCGCAGGTTGAACGACTGGACGTCGTAGCCGGTCAGGTAGACGTTGAAGTCGAACACCGGCACCGAGAGGTCCGACCAGACCACGACGTGGGCGAGGACGGCGGTCGCCGACGCGTTGTTGATCGAGAAGAAGGTCGTGTTCCCCCACTCGTTGCCGAGATCGACCTCGAAGTACGGCAGCAGCAGCGTCGCCGCCGGCACGTCGTCGACGGCGCAGATCACCGCCGTGGCCGGCCGGCCTCCGGCGAGCACGCCGAACGCGAGCAACGCGAGCACCAGTCGCCTCATCGCCTCTCTCCTCCTCGATCGAGCTGCGCCAAGCATTCCGCCGGACGCGGCGCGGCCGCGGGCCGCGGCGCCGGTTCTCCCGTGGGACGGCGGAATCCTATCGCATTCTCAAGTTGGGGAGGCGGGGCGAACGGGCAGGCGCGCTCCCGCGCCTGCCCTTCCGGGCTCAGAACTTCCAGACCACGCCGGCGTTGACGCCGAAGCCGTCGAGCTTCAAATTGACCTTGCTGTTGAGGTCGGCGGTCTCGAAGTCGGTCACCGTGGCCTTGACGCCGCGGTAGATCCCCTCGACGTTGATGCCGAACCCGGAACGGGTCGGGATGTCGAGACCGGCGACCGCGTACCAGCCCGCCTCGTCCTTGATCTTGCCGCGGTTGGTCGACAGCAGGTAGTAGGCGGCGCCGCCGCCGACGTAGGGATTGACCGCCTGGTCGCGGACGAAGTTGAACTTGAGGCCCGCCTCGAGCGGCGCGGAGTGGATCTTGAATTTCCGGCCGCCGTTGTCGAGCTGTCCGGGCGTGAAGATCGTCGGCTCGTTGGCGGTGATGTCGTTGAAGTAGGTGGCGCGCAGCTCGAAGATGCCGAAGCCGAGCTTGGCGCCGCCGCCGTAGCCCTGCCCCGCGTCCTTGGTGTCGGTGTAGGCGCCGTAGAGACCGAAATCGGTGGCGAACGCCGGGGCCCCGAGGAGCGCCAGCATCGCGGTGACCAGCAGCAACTTTTTCATGGCGATACCTCCGTTCTCTCTCACGTGAGTCTTACCCGCTGCCGGACGGAGGCCCGGCTGGGAGCGCGGGGCCCGCCACGGGCCTCACGCCGCGATCCCGACCCCGTGAGCGGCCGGGATGAAAGCCCATGGAGCTTGCAACCGGCGTTCCAGCCGGGTCGACGGAGAGGCCGCGGGAGCGCGGGGCCGGCTACTTGCGCCGGTTGGCCTGGAGGATGCGCTTGCGCAGGCGGAAGGCCTTGGGGGTGACCTCGACCAGCTCGTCCTCGCGAATGAACTCGAGCGCCTGCTCGAGGTTCATCAGCCGCGGGGGGATCAGGTGCACCGTGTCGTCGGAGCCGGAGGCGCGCATGTTGCTGAGCTTCTTCTCGCGCGTGATGTTGACGTCCATGTCGCTGTCGCGCGCGTTCTCCCCCACCACCATCCCCTCGTAGACCTCCTCGCCCGGCGAGATGAAGAGGGTGCCGCGCGGCTGCAGGTGCTCGATGGCGTAGGCGGTGGTGCGGCCGGTGCGGTCGGCGACCAGGGCGCCGGTCGCGCGGTGCTCGATCTCCCCCTGCCAGCGGTCGTAGCCGTCGAAGATGTGGTTCATGATGCCGCTGCCCTTGGTGTCGGTGAGGAACTCCGAGCGGAAGCCGATCAGGCCGCGCGACGGCACCCGGAACTCCATGCGCACGCGCCCCGAGCCGTGGTTGACCATGCGCATCATGCGCCCCTTGCGCACGCCCATCTTCTGGGTCACCACGCCGACGTACTCCTCGGGGCAGTCGATGGTCAGGAGCTCCATCGGCTCGTTGAGCGCGCCGTCGACCGTCCGCGTCAGCACCTCGGGCTTGCCGGCGGCGAGCTCGTAGCCCTCGCGGCGCATCATCTCGATGAGGATGGCGAGCTGCAGCTCGCCGCGGCCGGAGACCTTGAACGCCTCGGGCGTCGCCGTCGGCTCGAGCCGGATCGAGACGTTGGAGAGCACCTCGCGCTCGAGCCGCTCCTTGAGCTTGCGCGAGGTGACGTATCTGCCGTCGCGGCCGGCGAACGGCGAGTCGTTGACCGAGAGCACCATGGCGATGGTCGGCTCGTCGACCTTGACCGGCGGCAGGGCGAGCGGCCGCTCGCGGTCGGAGAGGGTCTCGCCGATCGACACCTCCTCGAGGCCGGCGACCGCCGCGATGTCGCCCGGCCCCGCCTCCGGGACCTCGACCCGCTTGAGGCCGTCGTATCCATAGAGGATGGCGACCTTGACCGGCAGCACGCTGCCGTCGAGCCGGCAGAGGGCGACCTCCTGGGCCTTCCTCATGGTGCCGTTGAACAGCCGGCCGATGGCGAGCCGGCCGACGTAGTCGTCGTACCCCAGGGTGGTCACCAGGAACTGCAGCGGCGCCTCCGGATCGTAGACCGGCGCCGGCACCGAGCGCAGGATCTCCTCGAAGAGCGGCACCAAGAGCTCGTCCGGCCCGTCGGGGGCACGGCGGCAGACGCCGGCGCGGGCGTTGGCGTAGAGCACCGGGAAGTCGAGCTGGTCCTCGTTGGCGTCGAGGTCGATGAAGAGGTCGAAGACCTCGTCGAGCACCTCGGCCGGGCGGGCGTCGGAGCGGTCGATCTTGTTGATCACGACGATCGGCGGCAGGCCCGCCTCGAGCGCCTTCTTGAGGACGAAGCGGGTCTGCGGTAGCGGCCCTTCCGAGGCGTCGACGAGGAGGAGCACGCCGTCGACCATCTTGAGCGTCCGCTCGACCTCGCCGCCGAAGTCGGCGTGCCCCGGGGTGTCGACGATGTTGATGCGGGTGCCGCGATAGAGCACGGCCGTGTTCTTGGCCATGATCGTGATCCCCTTCTCGCGCTCGAGGTCGATCGAGTCGAGCACCCGCTCGGCCACGTTCTCGTTGGCGCGGAAGATGCCGCTCTGCCAGAGCATGGCGTCGACGAGCGTGGTCTTGCCGTGGTCGACGTGGGCGATGATGGCGAGATTCCTGACGTCGTCACGGGTCTTCTGCGGCACGGCGTTTCCTTTCGTCCTCTGCTGCGAGATGGGGATCCGGAAGGCAGGACGCCGCCGGAGCAAACCCTGGCGCCGCCGCGACCGCGGCGGTAGGGCGGGCGAGGAAGGATAGCACGGCCGTGCGGGAGGCCCGGCGGGTCAGGGATCGCAGATCGCCGGCGCCGCCGCCACCTCGTAGCCCCGCAGGCAGCCGACGAGGGCGGCCGGACCGCTGAGCGCGAGCTTGATGCCGCCGAGCGGCCGGCCGTCGGTGGGGAGCCGCAGCACCAGCTCCCTCGGCGCCCCCGGACCCACCAGGAAGCTGAGGGCGTCGGTCTCGTCGAAGCGGCGCGCGTCGACCGCTCGCCAGGCGAGACGGGCGGCGGTGGCCGCCCGCGGGCGGCAGGCGACGCGCAGGCGGACGGCGACGGCGGCGACGGGCGCGGCGAAGCGAGCGAAGGGCGAGACCACCTGCCCGACGCTCCCTGCGGGAGGGGGCGGCAGCTCCCCGGAGGCGAGGAGGGCCGCCGGCGAAGGCAGGAGAGCGCGCTCGCAGGCCGTCCAGTCGCGCGGCCGCCCGGCGGCGTCGAGGCCGGCGGCGAAGAGGTCGATCCCCAGCCGCTCGACCGCGCCGCCGGTCGAGGCGACCGTGCCCCCGAACCAGCGCAGGTCGCGGCGCAGGCCGGAGAGCTCGGCGGCGCGCGTGACCCCATTGCGCAGGACCTGGGCTCCCCGCCGGACCTCGTGGACCGGGACGAAGACCAGGGAGCCGGCCGGGTAGCGCGCCTCGAGCCGCCGCATGGCGGCGATCGTCCGCGCGGCCTCGCGGCTCGCCTCGCTCCAGGCGCGGCCGTTCCAGGCCACGGCGGCGGACCAGTAGAGGGCGAGAGCGGCTGCGGCCAAGGCGGCGCGGCGGGGAAGGCGGCGGACCGCCAAGCCCCCGGCGACGGCGAGCGCCGCGACGGGGAAGTAAAGGAGGCGCGAGCCCTGGAAGTCGGCGTCGACGCCGAGGATCGGCAGGACCGGCGCGAGGGCGACGAGGGCGACGCCGGCGCCCCGCGCCGCACGCGCGAGGTCCCGGCGCCAACCTTGGGCCGCGTTGCCGGCCGCACCGATCGCCAGGATCAACCCGCCCACGAGCAGGGCGGAGAGGAGCACCGCGCCGGCGGTCGCGGGAGTGACGGAGCCGGAGCTCTGGAACGGCATCGCGACCCGCGCCGGGAGCTGGAGGGCGAGGGCGTGGACGACCTGGGACGGAGGGGCTCCCAACGACTGCGAGATGCCCGCCGCGTCGCGGTAGCCCCCGGGGCCACCGAAGATCGCCAGGCGCACGAGGACATAGACGACGGCGACCGCGCCCATCGCGAGGGCGGCGGGGCGCGACCGCCGCGCCGGAAACAGGAGGAGCAGCAGGAACGGCAGGAGGACGACCGACTCCTTGGAGAGCAGGGCGAGGAGGAAGAGCCCCGCCGCGGCGACGATCGACCGGCGGCTCCCCTCCCCCGCCGCCGCGGCGTAGAGCGCGGCGAGGGCGAAGGCGCAGGCCCAGAGGTCGAAGCTCGCCGAGAGCCAGACGACCGGCTCGGCGAAGAGCGGGAAGACGAGGAAGAGCACGCCCGCGGCCCAGGCGGCGGCGCGGTCCGTTCGATCGCCGCCGGAGCGCCCGCGCCGCACCAGGGCGGCGACGAGGAGCGCGCAGGCGAGGTGGAGGCCGAGCGACAGGGCGTGGAGCAGGAGGGCGCCCGCCGGCAGCAGCGAGAGGAGCCAGGCGAGCCCCGGCAGCGGCCGGATCATCTGCGGCGACGAGGCGACGGTCGTGTGGGCGACGAGCGCGGCGGCGCCCTCGCGCGCCCAGCCGGCATAGAGGAAATCGTCGGCCAGGTACCCCTCTCCCAGATGCCGGCCATAGAGGACAGAAGCCAGAACGGCGAAGACCAGGACGGGAGGGATCCAGTCGAACCTGGGCGGAGCGGCCGCACCGCCTGAGGAGAAGGAAGGATCGGACATCGGATCGTCGCCAAGCCTACCCCGGGCCGATCCGTAAACGGCGCTTTCGACGGCTCGCGGCGCTCGTGGGGGCCGGTGTACCATCTCGATATGGCCGTCTTTCATCCCCTCCGCCGTCTGCCGTCCGCACCGCCCTGGGGACGCGCGGCGATCGCCCTGGCCGGAGCCCTGGCCGTCTGCGGCGCCGCCCCTCCCCCCGCACCGCCCGCGACGGCGGCGCCTCCCGCGCCGGCTCCGGCGGCTCCAGCGGCCCCGCCGGCCCTGGCGCGCGGGACAATCGTCGAGAAGGTGGTCGCCGCCGCCGACCCGTCGCAGAGCTACGCCCTCTACCTGCCGTCGTCCTACGATCCGGCGCGCCGCTGGCCGATCGTCTACCTCCTCGACGCGCGCGGGCACGCCATGTTCCCCGCCGAGCTCTTCCGCGCCGCGGCCGAGACCTACGGCTACATCCTCGCGAGCTCCTACGACTCGGCGAGCGACGGGCCCTTCGAGCCCAACCTCAAAGCCATGCGCGCGATGTGGAACGACACCCACCAGCGCTTCGCCATCGACCTCAAGCGCACCTACGCCGCCGGCTTCTCGGGGACCGTGCGCTCCTCCTGCACTCTCGCCCAGCTCGCGCCCGGCAGCGTCGTCGGGGTGATCGGCGCCGGGGCGGGCTTCCAGCACGACCGGCCGCCGACCGCCAAGACCCCCTTCGTCTTCTTCGGCACGGTGGGGAACCTCGACTTCAACTACGAGGAGATGGACGACCTCGACAACCGCCTGGAGGAACTCCACATCGCCCATCGCATCGAGGAGTTCCCCGGGCCCCACCAGTGGATGCCGCCGGAGCTCGCGACGCTCTCCATCCAGTGGGTCGAGGTCGAGGCGATGCGGTCCGGCGCCCGGCCGCGCGACGCGGCGCTCCTCGAGACCTTGTGGAAGGACGATCTCGCGAAGGCCCGCGCCCTCGAGGCCGGCGGCGACCGGCTCGCCGCCTGGCACCGCTACCGCGCCATCGTCGAGGAGTTCGGGGGCCTCCTCGACGTCGCCCCGGCCGCCGCCAAGGCCGCCGAGCTGGCGGCGGCCAAGGACGTCAAGGAGCGCCTCCGCGAGCGCAAGGCCCTGCGCGAGCGCAACCGCCAGTTCATCCAGGACGCGCAGCAGACGCTCGCCGCGATCGAGCCGGCCGACGGCCCGGTGAACCTGCCGCGCCTCCTCTCCGACCTGCGGATCCCCGAGCTCAAGGCGCGCGCCGCCAAAGACCCGGCAAGCACCGAGGCGCTGGCGGCGCAGCGCCTGCTGAACACCCTCGGGGCGCAGACGGGGTTCTACCTGCCCCGCCTCTACCTCGAGCGCAAGGACTACAAGCGGGCCGAGGTCGTCTACGCCGTCGCCACCGAGATCTTTCCCGACCATCCGAACCTCTGGTACAACCTCGCCGCCACCCGCTCGCGCAACGGCGCGCGGAAGAAGGCGCTCGAGGACCTGAAGCGGGCGGCCGCGCTCGGCTTCCGTGACGCGGACCTCCTGGCCAAGGACGACGACTTCGCCCCGCTGCGGGACGATCCGACCTTCCGCGACGTCCTCGCCGGCATGCGCAAGCAGGGCTCGACCGGCCAGGGCTCGGCGGGCGACGGTTGATGCCGCCGGGCGGCCTCCCCGACACCCTCTTCGCGCGCGCCCTCGCCTTCCTGGACGAGCTCGCGGCGATCTCCTCGCCGAGCGGCGACCGCGACGGTCTGCGCCGCGCCGGCGACCTCCTGGCGGGAGCGCTGGCTGCCCGCGGCCTGACGCCGGAGGTCCGCGAGGAGGACGCCGGCGGCGGCCTCCTCCTGCCGGTGCTCGCCGCGCGGGGCCGCGACACCTCGCGCGGCCACCTGCTCCTCCTCGGGCACCTCGACACCGTGCTGCCCGCCCTCCCGCCCCGCCTCGCCGGCGGCCGCCTGGTGGCGACCGGCGCGATCGACATGAAGGGGGGCCTGGCGACCCTCGTCGGCGCCCTCGACCTCCTCGCCGAGCGCGGCGAGTCGCCGCCCGCCGACCTGCTGCTGGTGGCGGTGCCGGACGAGGAGGTGGGCGGCGAGCTCTCCCGGCGCGCCGTCCGCCGCTTCGGCGAGGCGGCGCGGGCGCTGTGGGTCCTCGAGCCCGGCGAGCCGGCGGCGGACGGCGCCGAGACCCTCGTCGCCGGCCGCCGCGGCCTGTTCGGCTGGCACCTCGCGGCGCGCGGCCTCGCCGCCCACTCCGGCCTCGCCTACTGGGAGGGACGCTCGGCGCTCGGCGCGGCCGCCCGCTGGTCGGCGGCGGCGGAGGCGCTCTCGCGTCAGGGCGGCGGGCCGACCGTCAACTGCGCCCGCCTGGTGGCCGGCGACGCCGCCTTCGTCGAGGACCTGGAGATCGAGGCGGGCCTCCTGGGGAGCGACCGGCGCCTGAACGTCGTCCCCGACCGCGCCCGGGTGGAGGGGGAGGCACGGTTCCTCCACCGCGACGAGGGCGAGGCGCTGGCGCGGCGGCTGGCGGACCTCGCCGCCGAGACCGCCGCGGCGACCGGCACCCAGCTCGCCTTCACCGCCGAGGCCCCGATCCCGCCGGTCGACCCCGACGGCGCGCACCGCGGCGCCGCCGAGCGCGCCGTCGAGCTGGCCGAGCGGCGGGGCTGGCGCCTCGTCCTCGACCGCGAGCGCGGCGGCATCTCCTTCCCCAACTTCCTCCCCGACCCCGGGCGCATCCCGATCCTCGACGGCCTCGGACCGGTCGGCGGCGGCATGCACACCCGCGAGGAGTTCGTCGACCTCGCCTCCTTCCGCCGCCGGATCGTGCTCCTCGCCGACCTGCTGGCGGCCGAGGCTCGATAGTGGGTCAGTTTGGTCCCGAGGACGGCCGCCTGGAAGGGCGTGTGGGTGGGCGGGGCCGAAGGCGGCCGCCCGCAGCGGATCCAAACTGACCCACCCGACCTTCAGTCCTCGGCGCCCGCCTCCTCCGGCGCGCCGGGGCGCTGATCGGGGATCTCGCGCAGGGGGCCGGTCTCGGGGGTGAAGACGGGGCGGCTGGGGGGAACCGGCTCGCCGCCGTCGGGGCGGGCGCCGAAGCCGACGATCTGCTCCCAGTCGCTGTTGAGGTCGTCGCCGAAGATCACCAGCAGGTCGCCGGGCCGCGCGGTCTCGAGGCCGCGCCGCACGGCCTCCTGCTCCAGGTAGACCCCCGCCGCGAGCCGCTCCTCCGGGAAGCCGGCGGCGAGGAAGCCCTCCCGCAGGAGCGCCCCGACCTCGCCGGAGGACCTGCCGCGGAGGTTGTTGTCCTCGCGCAGCAGCACCAGGTCGAAGGCCGGTGCCGCCACCCGCGCCAGGGCGCGGATGTCCTCGTCGCGGCGGTCGCCGGGCGCCGAGACGACGCCGATCCGGCGGCCGGTCACGCCGAGGCCGCGGATCATCCTCGCCATCGCCTCCATGCCGTGCGCGTTGTGGGCGTAGTCCAAGAGGACGCGGAAGGGGTGCTCGTTGTAGAAGTTCATCCGCCCCGGCGTCTGGTAGAAGTCGGTGGTGAAGGTGCGCAGGCCCTGGCGGATGTTCTCGAGGTTGACGCCCAGACCGTAGGCGATCGCCGCCGCGAACATCGCGTTCTGGACGTTGTGGAGAGCGTGCCCCTCGACCGTCGCCGGGATCTGCCGCGCGAGGAGCAGCGGGATGTGGTCCTCGCCTTCGTAGAGCACCAGCATGCGGCCGTTCAGGCTCTCCTCGAGCACCAGCGCCCGGCCGCGCTCGCGGATGTGCCGGCGCACCAGGTCGTTGGTGCGGTCGAGGGTGACGTAGAAGGGCTTGCCGGGGCTGTGCTCGGCCATCGCCGCCACCCGCGGGTCGTCGGCGTTCAACACGCAGACGTCGCGCGCCACCTCGGCGATCACCCGCTTGACCCGCGCCAGGTCGTCGAGGTCCTCGATCCCCCCCATCCCCAGGTGGTCGGCGGCGACGTTCAAGACCGCGCCGACGTTGCACTTGCGCCACCCGAGGCCGGAGCGCACGATGCCGCCGCGCGCCGTCTCGAGGACCGCCGCGTCCACCGTCGGGTCGCGCAGGACGAGGTGGCTCGCCCACGGCCCGGTCATGTCGCCGGCGACGGTCAGCACGCCGTCGATGTAGACGCCGTCGGAGGTCGCCATCCCCACGGTGTGGCCCGAGAGCTTGAGGATGTGGCCGACCATGCGGGTGGTCGTCGTCTTGCCGTTGGTTCCCGTGATCGCCGCGATCGGGATCCGGCAGGGGATCCCCTTGGGGAACAGCATGTCGATGACCGGCGCGGCGACCTCGCGCGGCGTCCCCTCGGTGGGCGCCGTGTGCATGCGGAAGCCGGGCGCGGCGTTGACCTCGACGATGGCGCCGCCGACCTCGGCGTAGCTCCGCGCGACGTCGGGGCAGATGAAGTCGACGCCGCCGACGTCCAGGCCGATCGCCTTGACCCCGCGCTCGGCCATGATCCGGTTGTCGTAGTGGATGACGTCGGTCTTGTCGATCGAGGTGCCGCCGGTCGACAGGTTGCCGGTCGAGCGCAGGGAGAAGACCTGGGCGGGAGCGAGCACGGATTCGAGGGTCAGCCCGGCCTCGGCGAGCAGGCGGAGAGCCTGGTGGTCGACCTCGAGCCGGGTCAGCACCTTCTCGTGGCCGACGCCGCGGCGGGGATCGGCGTTGGTCCGCTCGATCAGCTCGGCGACCGTCGAGCGCCCGTCGCCGACGACGTGGCCGGGGACTCGCTCCGCCACCGCCACGACCTTGCCGTTGACCACCAGGATCCGGTAGTCGTTGCCCTCGTGGAAGGTCTCGACGATCACCGTCCGCGACTCGTCGCGCGCCTTGCCGAAGGCGAGGAGCACCTGCTCGGGGGTGCGCAGGTTGATCGACACACCGCGGCCGTGGTTGCCGTCGAGCGGCTTGACGACCACCGGGAAGCCCAGGCGCTCGGCGGCGTCGACCGCCTCGGCGGCGGCGTAGACCAGGCGCTGGCGGGGCACCGGCAGCCCGAGGTCGGCGAGGATCTGGTTGGTCAGCCGCTTGTCCGAGGCGATCTCGACCGCGGTGTGGCGCGTCTCGCTGGTCACCGTCGCCTGGATGCGGCGCTGGAACTTGCCGTGCCCGAGCTGCACCAGCGAGCGGTCGTTCAAGCGGATCCACGGGATGTCGTGGTCCTCGGCGGCGGCGATGAGCGCGGCGGTCGAGGGGCCGAAAGCGCGGCGCTGGGCGAGGCGGACGAGCGCCTCGAGCTCGCCCTGGAAGTCGAACGGCGCGCCGTCGTGGTCGGCCCGCTCGGGCGGCAGGAGGTGGCGTATCACCTGCAGCCCGAGCTCCGCCGCCGCGGTGCCGACGCTCTCCTCGAGGAAGCTGTAGACGACGTGGTACTGGCCGCGCGGCAAGCCGTGGCTCCGCGTCTTGCCGTAGCTGACGCGGGTCCCGGCCAGGCACTGGAGCTCGATCGCCACGTGCTCGAGGACGTGGCCGAGCCAGGTCCCCTCGTCCTCGGTCATCCGGCGCACGAAGCCGCCCGGCTCCTTGTACGAGCAGGTGTGCTCGCGGAGGGTGGGGACGAGCGCCAGCAGGCGGTCGGTGAAGCCCGGCAGCTTGCCGGTGGGGAACTCCTCGAGCTCGCCCAGGTCGACGCGCAGGCGGATCACCGGCCGCAGCGCGTAGAGGTTGGGGCCGCGGTAGACGCGGGTCTCGAGGATCTTCATGGGCGGAGAGTTCGCTACGGTTCGGCGAGCGCGGCCGCGGCCTCCCGGAGGACGAGGACGTCGGTCTTCTCCGGCGGCAGGCTCTCGCGGCGGCGGAGGTCGTAGCCGCAGCCGGTCGTCAGCACGTCGAGCTTCAGGCCCAGCATGGCGAGCGGCTGCCCGCGCCGCACCGCGTAGCTGTTGGTGAAACGCATGTCGCGGGCGTCGACGACGAGGACCGCCCCGGCGCCGAGGACCCGCATGGTGCCCTCCGGCTCGATCACCACCGCGGTGTCCTCGTCGATCCCCACCCCCAGCGGCGTGGGGTTGTAGGAGAGGGCGGTGAGCAGCCGGCCAAGGCGGTCGCGGCGCCGGAAGTGCTGGTCGATCATGAGGTCGGGGGCGAGGCCCAGGCCCTGCGCGAGATGGACGAGCCGGCGGCGCGGGGTCGAGCCGCTGTCGCCGAGGGCGATCATGTGCTCGGAGAGGAGCGACGCCCCGGCGCTGGTGCCGCCGACCACCATGCCCTCGGCGTGGCGGCGGCGGATGGCGGCCGCGAGCGGCGTGCCGCCGAGCGCCGAGGAGAACCGCAGCTGGCTGCCGCCGGTCAGGAAGAGGGCGGTCGCGCCGGCCAGCAGGTCGAGCACCTCGGGGCCGGCGGCGAGCGCCGCCTCGCGGTCGGCGACGCGGAGCACCGCGACCTTGCCGACCTCCAGCTCGCGGAAGAGGTCGGAGTAACGCTCGCCCGTCTCCGCCAGCTCGGAGGCGGTGGCGAGGATCAGCAGCTTGCCGTCGCGGCCGCCGGCGAGCTCGACGAAGCGGCGCAAAACGATCCGTTCCCGCGTCTTGTCCTCGGCGCCGCCGATCGCCATCAGGCGGCCGGGCCGGGTGGCCGGCAGGGGGTGCTCGTCCATGAACACGGGATACTACCAAGGTGGGCTCCCGAGCCCCGGTCGTGGGGGGGGGTGGGG